>OCZV010000082.1_pt1 | contig 35613 bp, 31 predicted proteins | sample 1539051 | NCBI WGS metagenome assembly OCZV01 (sample SAMEA3113581, study PRJEB22503) | soil metagenome
GCTGTCGGGCCGGTCGGAACAGAGCCGCCACGGCCAGCGTCGAGCCCGCCACTGCGAGCTGAGACTCTCCCGCGAACGGACGCGCGATCACCTGAAGCGCTGCGATTGCTACGACGTAAGCAAGTGTGAGCGTGACGGTCAGCGAACCGTAGACGAGTGCCCGGTTGATGATGACGTCGATGTCGTACAGACGGTGCCTGAGGATCGCTATGCCGATCGACACGGGGATGAGGAAGAAGGTCAGGACACCTACTCCGTTGGTGGCTTCGATCCACGCGGGACTTTCTCGCCCGAGGATCATGAAGGGAGCGCTTGCCAACATGTTGAAGCCGTAAGAGGCGCCCACCATTGCCGCGGCGGCGGCCAGCCACTTGAGTTGCAGGCGCTCCAGACCGTGGGAGCGGCGGAACCGCCTCACGAGGGCGATGACACATCCCACAACGGCGACGGGGATCATGAGGAGGGTTGCTACCAGCACGCCTTCGATGTCTTTAGCGGCCGCAATTCCGAACGGGTTGTGGACACCCGGAAATCCCTCCTCGACGAACTCGTGGGGGATGACGATTAGAGCGATGAAAGGCACGACCGTGGCCGCGGCACAGAACCATGCCCACGGCCGCCACCCGCGAGAGGGCGGCCGCCCGTCCGGAAAGAGCAGTAACGGGAACGCCCCCGTCAACATGATGAAGAAAATCCACGAGGGTGATTCCGGCCCCCCCAGTGCGAGAGCCACGTCCGCTGCAGGAAGCGATCCCGGCCGAATCTCCAATCCATAGAGCGCGTACCCGATGAGTAGCTCCCAGACGATCAGAACGGCTCCAAGAGCGACCATCACCCAGCCAACTGAATTCTCGGGGCGCCGAGAAGCAATAATCGCACCCACGGCCGGGAACACAAGCGCCATGAACGTGAACCAGTCCGGATCGCGGCCGGTGCTCGCGACCAGGCTCTCGCCCGCGATTGCCGAAACTATGGCCAGAACGAATATCGACCATGCAACTCGGCCTGCAGTCCGTGAGCTCAACTCCATCGGGGACTACCCTATGTGGCGGCGTGACGGCGTGCTTAGGGCTGCTCCGGCTTTGTTGCGATCAGCATGAACTCGGGGAGCTCGAAGCCCGGCTGTCGCCGGGCGAACTCGCCGGGCCCTACCGAGTAGACGGCCTCCGGCACGAGCCCGGTGCCGAGGGCCAGCAACCGCAACTCACGCGGCGTATAGACGCCGGTCCACAGGTCGACGTCGTGTTCGGCGCCGCTCTCGTCACGGATCGTGGAGTGCTCGTGGACGATCCCCTTGTCGGCATCGAAGGTCGCTTCATGACGCGGATTGCTCGCCTCGTAATAGGCACTGAACGCCGTGAGACACACGACCCCGCCGGGGCGCGCCGCCTCGGCCATCCGCCGAAGGACGAGACCATCTGCGTCGCCCATTAGGCCGAACGCACCCTGGCAGATCGAGATCACCGCGTCGAACTCGTCGTCGAACGGCATCCCACGGGCATCGACCTCGAAGAAAGCGGCACCGACTCCGGCCGCTCGAGCCGCATCGGCAGCTACCTGTAGAAAGCGCGCCGAGATATCGATTCCGGTGACGGCAAGGCCCGCTTGCGCAAGCGCAACCGAGTGCCGCCCCGGGCCGCAGCCGACGTCGAGCAACCTCTGGCCCGGCTTGAGAGCCAGCGCGTCGATGAGAAACGCGACTTCCTGCTGAGTTCCCTTCGTAAAGCTGTAGCGGAGGTAGGCCTCCCCAAGGCGCTCGGCGACGTCCCGGAAGTAAGGGCCACCAGGATGTTCTGGCCCGCTCATTCCTTTTTCTTCGAGGGCTTCGGCGGGACCTTTTTGCCGGCCGGCTCGATACCACGCTCTCGTGCCCACGCGTCCAACCGTTCGTAGGCGGCGTCGGTCCCGATGGGGCCGGCGTCAAGACGAATGTCCATGAGGTACTCCCTCGCCTCACCGACCACTCGCCCTTGCTCCACGCCGAGGTAGGCCATGATTTGGAAGCCATCGAGCTCCGGCCGCAGCCGCTCGATCTCTTCCTGCTGGGCAAGTTCCCTGACGCGCTCCTCGAGGTGATCCATCCGCTGGAAGATGCGGCGCACCTTCTCGGGGTTGCGCGTCGTCACGTCCGCGCGAACCAAATCGTTGAGCCGGTCGTAAAGCGGGCCGGCATCACGGACGTACCTGCGCACGGCCGAGTCGCTCCAGCCCTGCCTGAACGTGTGGAAACGATGGTGCAAGCGAATTAGCTGCTCGACGTCGTTCACAACCTGGTTCGGATATCGCATCGCCCGCAGGCGCTCGCGCGCCATGTCGGCACCGACGACCTCATGGTGGTGAAACGAAACGCCCTCCGGCCCGATCCTTCGAGTTTTCGGTTTCCCGATGTCGTGAAGGAGTGCGGCAAGACGAAGCTCGAGGACCGGCGGCGTCCGTTCGATCACTGCGAGCGTGTGGTGGAAGACGTCCTTGTGCCGGTGAACCGGATCCTGCTCGAGTTTCAGCGCGCCCAGCTCCGGAAGAAAGAGGTCGGTCAGACCGGTTGAGTCCGCAAGGTCCAGGGCACGGGGCGGAGCTCTACCGAGAAGCAACTTCGATAGCTCGGCCTGTATGCGTTCGGCCGAAACGGACATCATCTTCTCTTTGAGCTCGGAGATCGCGCGGAGGACTTCGTCGTCGATCCGGAAATCGAGCTGCGACGCAAAGCGGAAGGCGCGCAGCATCCGCAACGGATCGTCGAGAAAGGACACCTCCGGCTCGATCGGAGTTGTGATGAGCTCTGCCTTCAGGTCGGCCAGTCCGTTGAATGGATCGACCGGATCACGTTCGGGAAGGCGGATCGCCATTGCATTGATCGTGAAGTCGCGGCGCGACAGATCGATTTCTATGTTCGACTCGAACGACACCTCGGGGTGGCGGGAGCCGGGCTGGTATTTCTCGGTGCGGAACGTCGTGATCTCCATGGACACGCCGTCGACGCGCACTCCGACCGTGCCGTACTCGATCCCTTGCAGCCACACGTCCTCGGCGGCCGGCTTGACGATCTTCAGCGTCTCCTGGGGGACGGCATCGGTCGCGAAGTCGAGATCGGCATGAGGTCGCCGAAGGGCGAGGTCGCGCACGGGCCCGCCGACCAAATACAGCTCGTGGTCGGCAGAGCGGAAGAGGGCGGCGAGGTTCATTACAACCGACCCCTCCTCCAGCAATTGTGGCAATGGTGGCGCGCTGCTCATCCCCTAAGGGTAGCCACCAGTCGCTGATCTCGTTCTTTTCTTCTCTATGCGTCTCGTAGACGTTCCTAGAAGAAAAGAACGTCCTAAGAGACCGGTTGCAGGCCCGCCTGTTTCAGCGCGATCTGGAAGTCGTGCTGGTTCGTGGCTGCAGCCATGGCGTCCGTAAGCTCGACGAGGCCGGCGCGGTACAGCGCTAGCAGCGCCTGATCGAACGTCTGCATGCCATAGAAGCTCGACTCCGCCACGATGTCGTGGATCATGTGGGTCTGCTCCGGGTTGAGGATCAGGTCCCGGATTCGGCCATTCATGACGAGCACCTCAACCGCAGGGATACGCCCGCGACCGTCGAGCCGGGGGAGAAGCCTCTGCGACACGATTCCCTTTAGCGATCCGGCCATCGAAACCCGGATCTGCTGCTGCTGGTGCGGTGGGAAGAAGTCGATGAGTCGGTTGACGGTCTCGGTGACGTCGGTCGTGTGCAGCGTTGAAATGACGAGGTGGCCGGTCTCGGCTGCCTGTAGCGCCGCCTTCACCGTCTCGGGGTCACGGATCTCACCTACGAAGATGACGTCTGGGTCCTGACGCATCGCAGCTCGAAGTGCAACGGCGAAGTCCCTCGTGTCCATTCCGATCTCGCGCTGGCTCACGATCGCCTGGCGGTCGCCGTGCAGGATCTCGATCGGATCCTCGATCGTAAGGATGTGACACGGGCGTGTCGAGTTGATGTAGTTGATCAGCGCACCCGTGGTGGTCGTCTTTCCAGACGAGGTTGGGCCGGTGACGAGGACTAGCCCGCGGTGCTCGTCGCCCATAGCCTTTACGGCCGGAGGAAGCCCCAGGCTCTCGAATGAAGGGCTGCCCGGAAGGACGCGCCGGCACGCGAGGCCGACGGTACCGCGCTGGCGGAAGATGTTTACGCGGAACCTGCCTAGGCCCCGCTCTGAGTAGGCGAAGTCGAGGTCGCCGGTCTCCTTGAAGCGTGCGGCCTCCTCGTCGTTCATCAGCTCCATGGCCGAGCGCTCCGTGTCCGCCTCGCTCAGCACCGGGAAGTCCGTCTTGTGCAGGTGGCCGTTCACGCGCACGTAGGGCGGCGCGCCGGGCCGAATGTGCAGGTCCGAGCCCTTCATTTCCACGGTGTAGCGCAGGTAGTCGTGGATCGTCGCCATGTTGTATGCCATCTCCCTAAAAAGCGTGGTGCTGGGCAGGCGGGCTATCACCTCCCGGCGGCCCGCTCTAGAGAATCGGCATGTCGGGGTCGCCGGTTGAGCACAGTGTTGCTAATTGACGGGAAGGCTTGCTTGTTTCCCCAGAATGTGCCTGGGTAGGTAGCCAGGACGACGCTTTTGTCAGTTTTGGGGAGGTCTCGTCATGGAGGCACCAGGAAAGATGAGTCGGGCCGAGGCTGGGCGCAAAGGGGGTCGCACCACCAAGGAGCGTTACGGGGAGGACCACTTTGGCCGCATCGGCCGAATTGGGGGCAAGAAGGGCGGAGAGACCACCAAGCGCCGCTACGGATCCGAGTTCTACCAGAAGATCGGCCGCCTGGGCGGCTCCAAGTAAGCCCAGACGCTCGACCTGCTAAATAAAGCTTTCCTAGGGATGGCCGGCGCCGCAGCGCGCCGGTCATCGTCATTCCTGGCCCGGCGGCGGGGTGAGTGTCCGTTTTCGACAACTTTTGGCGGCCAACGACCCCCTGACCACCGCATTTCGCCAGCTTTTGGCGGAAAACGCCGTCTGAGACCGGGCATGAGGCGCGGGGAGTCTCGGCGCCCGGGTCTTTATGCTGGCCCCGATGCGTTTCCGACCCGTTCGGCACCCGGCAGCGATTCTCGGCGCGTGCCTCGTGGCGGCGTTGCTGCCCCTGGGTAAGGCCTCCGCTCAAACCACCCCACAGATACGACTCGAACTCGTGGCTCAGCCGGTCTGGCACGAAGCCGGCGATCCCCTGGGGCTTCGGCTGCGGGTCGTAAACGAGGGGCCGGGCGAACTACAGGGGTTCGATCTTGTCGTGGCGGCCTTCCGAAAAGTGCGAACCCGCTCGGACATGCGCACCATCTTCGGGGCCGGCAGTCTGACCCAAATCGCATCTAGCCAGCTGCCGCTGCCGATTTCCTCCGATCGCGTGCTCGGGCCAGGAGAGTCAGCGGTCATCCGGGTCCGCAATCCCGTCTCGGACCTGGCCAGCATCGACGACGAGGGTGAGCCGGGCGTGTTCCCGCTCCAGGTGACGCTCCGCGACGCATCGGCCATCCCCCAGGCCTCACTCATCACCCCCTTGCTCTACTACCCGTCCGCCGATACGCCGCGGCTGAATGTGATCCCGATCATCACGTTGAACGAGAGGCCGCGGCGGGGGCCGGGAAGCGCCTTTGCTTCCGAGGAGATCGACGGGGAGGCGCGTTTTCCCCTCGAAGATGCGCTGATGGAAGGGGGTCGGATCAGAGGACTCATCGACGTCTTGGAAAGTCAAAGTGACGAATTCCACTTCGGGTTCGCGCCAACCCCGCGGCTGCTGGAGGAGATCGCAGACCTAAAGGACGGATTCGACCGGCTGGCCGATGGAGAAGTCCAGAAAGTTGGGCAATCCGACCCCGTGCCTCGGGCCGCCGCCGGCCTTCTGGAGAGGTTGCGAGATCTCGTGGTCAGCCCGGGCGTCCAAAACATGCTCGTCCCCTACTCCGCCCCCGACCTGCCCACAATCGCGACAGAGTTCGAAGCCATCGATACTCAGCTCAGGGTTGGGGAGCAGGTCGTCGAGGAGGTCCTCGACATACCGCAGTCCGGTTGGGTGTATCCGACGTCGGCCCGCATCGACGAGATCACCTTCGAACAGTTGTCCGACAGAGAAGCGAGCCTCGTCTTTTCGTCCGATTCCCTCGACGCTCCGTCGAACCCCGAACTCGCCGGGTGCCCGGTCGAGGCGGCCAGTTTCCTTTGTCCCGTCGAGGTGCGCACGGAACAGACGGCTTCTCGAACCGGCTTCGTCCTCGATACGAACCTGCAGCAGAGCCTCGGGCAAGTGGCCAGGCCGGGGAACGACCGGCTCGACCTGCAGCAGTTCTTTGCCGAGACGGCCATGATCAGAGAGGAGTGGCCCGGCCGCCCGGATCGTGTTCTGGCCTTCGCCGTCCCGCAGAACTGGAGTCCGCGTCCACGGATCACTCGCATTCTCGTGAACGGCCTGGCGAACGCTCGCTGGCTTGCAACCAGGACGCCATCGGAGGGATTGCAAGGGCAAGACTCCACGGAGCGACGGGTTAGGAATCAGCTCGAGGCGCCCGCCGACGAGCCGATCAACCCCTCACCCGACATCATCGCCGGAGCGCGCGAACGGGTGGAGCAATTCCGTGGAGTCGACCCACCTGGTGAGCTAGTGAAGCGTCTACATCGAGATGTTCTCGTGGCCCAGAGCAAGTCGTGGTGGACCGAGCACGAGCGAGGCCTCTCCTACGCGCGCTCGGCTGCCGATAAGGTGGACTCCGAATTCGACAAGGTCCGGATCGTGGGACCCGACGAGATAACCCTCACCTCGAGAACGGGAGAACTCCAGTTCCTTGTCGTTAATGACACGGGTTACCCGATCACGGCGGGCGTGGAACTTGTCTCGACGCAGCTCGATCTCAATGAGACAGAACCCTATGAGATCTCAGCTGAACAGCAGCGCCTGAACGTGCCGGTTACAACGCGCTCGAGCGGCATCTTCCTGCTGAATGTGCAGCTCGTCACTCCTCAGGGAATCCCGATTGGCGACGCGCAGCAGATCAGGGTTCGCTCGACCGATTTCAACGCGATTGCGCTCGGTATCACGTTCGGCGCGCTGGCCTTTCTGATTTTGTTCTATGCGGTTCGTGCAGTAAGACGTAAACAGCGGTCCGGAGCCGAAGCCGGGACGAGTTCCACTTGAGTCTCGCGCGGTCAACCGCGGCGATGTCGATAGGCACGGTGTTGTCGCGCGCCACGGGTCTGTTGAGACTCGGCGCAATCGCCGCTGTCTTCGGAGTTGTAGAAAACAGGCTTGCGGATGCGTACAACTACGCAAACACCGCGCCCAACATCCTCTATGAGCTGATCCTTGGAGGAATCCTCACTTCCGTTTTCGTTCCGGTATTTGTCGAGTTGCTCGACAAAGAGGGACGGGATAAAGCGTGGGAGGTCGCCAGCGCCATAATCAACGTGTCGCTGTTGGTGCTGATGGGCATCACCGCGCTGGGCATACTCACAGCACCGTGGCTGGCGCGTTTCTATACTCCTGCGGGGATTGAAACGGCCCAAGATCAGTACGAAGTAACAACCTTCTGGCTTCGTCTCTTCATCCCTCAGATCATCTTCTACGGGCTCACAGCACTAACCGGCGGACTTCTCAACGCGCACAAAAGATTCGCCGCGCCGATGTACACGCCCATCCTCAACAACCTTGCTGTGATCGCCGTCTTCGTAGCCTTCCATCAGGCCTACCCCGACGTAGGGGGTATCGACGAGGTCACCTCGTCGCAGCTGTGGATCGTTGGTCTCGGGACCACGGCCGGCGTGGTGCTCATGGCCATTGCGCAGATTCCTTTCCTGCGCGGCCTGGGACACTACCGACTCACATTCTCGGTGGCTCATCCCTCGGTGAAGAAACTCGCTCGGCTATCGGTCTTTGTTATCGGATACGTAGTTGCGAATCAGATCGGGTACCTCATCGTTCAGTACCTGGCCAAGTCACAGCAGGGAGGCTATTCCGCCTACATCTATGCCTTCACTTTCTTCCTTCTTCCCTACAGCTTGTTCGCCGTGTCGATCTTCACTGCGCTCTTGCCGGGAATGAGTCAGCACGCCACCAACGAACGTTGGAGCGAATACCGGGAACGCCTGTCGTTGGGCATCCGGACCACGTCTTTGTTGATCGTCCCGGCGGCCGTCGGGTATTTCGTTCTGGGCGAGCCAATCGTGCGTTTCCTACTCGAGCGCGGAATCATGACCGGCGCATCCACGCAACTGGTGGCAGGAGTGCTCCAGCTCTTCACTCTCGGGCTGCTGCCATTCTCGGTGTTCCAGCTCTTCCTGCGCGCCTTCTATGCACTCCAGGACACAAAAACTCCGTTTCTGATCAACTGCGGGGCCGTTGCCTTGAACACCGCGGTCAACATCCCGATGTTCCAGTGGTTCGGCGTGCGGGGATTAGCGGCGGGGCACGCTATCGCGTACATCTTCGGAGTGACGCTTCAGGCCCGAGCGCTCGCGCGCCGAGTAGGAGGGCTGGATCTCCCGCGCATCTGGGAGTCGCTGGCCAAGATACTTGTCGCCGCCGGCGCCATGGGCCTCGTAGTGTGGGCAGCCTCGGTGGCGGCGGAACGTGGGCTCAGGCCGGCGGGAATGGTGGAGGAGCTCATCGCCCTCGGAGTTCCGATCGGGCTGGGATTGGTCACCTACCTTGCGCTGGCCCACCGGCTCGGCATCCAGGAATTGGAATACGCCTGGGGCCTTGTCGGGCGCCGTCTGCGCCGCAAATAAACGTTTCAAGAAACTGATCCCACGGCCGATATTTGCCGATAGAGAGCAGGAACTAGTCCTCGGTCACGGAACGAGAGCCAAATGATCAGCGGTTGGTTAGTCCGAATGGTTGTCATCTTTGCCGTTGTGGCGGTGCTGCTCTTCGACGCGGGATCCATCGCAGTCAACTTCTTCACCCTCGACAGCAAGGCCGACGAGATCGCGGTGTCCCTGGGCACCGGCATCACCAACCGCGAGATCAATCCCTTCAACGCCCGAGCGGTAACGAGCGCCGCAGAAGACATTGCCGACGCTGCCGGGGCCAAGCTGGTGAAGGCCGAGCTGAGCGAGGAGGGCACGGTCCATGTTCGGATTCGCCGCACCGCCGACACGATCGTGTTCGGGCGATTCAAGCAGCTCCGGGACTGGGTACGGGCGACGGCAGACGCTAGGGCAGGTTCCTCGTAGCATCGTTGGATGCCGTCACAACTGATCACGCTGGGCGACCGGTACACCCTCGAAAGCGAAATCGCGCGCGGGGGGATGGGGACCGTCTTCAGGGCACACGATGAGGTTCTGGCCCGGCGGGTGGCGGTCAAGGTCCTACACGAGAATCTGTCGCGCGACGACGACTTCCTCGAGCGCTTCCGCAGGGAGGCACTGTCGGCGGCGCGCCTCACCCATCCAAACATCGTGGCGATTTACGACACCGGTTCAGATCGCGGTGACGACGACGTCGAACGACACTTCATTGTCATGGAATTCTGCGGGCGAGGCACCGTGGGACAACTCCTCGCCGAGGGTCCCCTGGATCCAGACCGTGTCACCGCCATTGGGCGAATCGTCTGCGAGGCGCTCGCCTATGCACACCAGCACGGCATCGTGCATCGAGATGTCAAGCCGGCGAACATCCTCATTACCGACGACGGAAATCTAAAGGTGGCCGATTTCGGAATAGCCAAGGCCGCATTCGCCGGCGGTGACCTCACAACGACCGGCGCGGTTCTCGGAACCGTCACATACATCTCCCCCGAACAAGCGAAGGGCCTCGAACCCGACGCGCGATCTGATCTGTACTCAATCGGGATCGTCTTGTACGAGCTGCTGACGGGCCGGCCTCCCTTCACCGGCGACACGCAGATCGTCACGGCGATGCAGCACCTGCGAGAGGAGCCCCCACCTCCCCGTGGTCTCCGAGGTGGAATCCCTCGAGGGCTCGAGAACGTCATTCTCACCGCTCTCGCCAAGGACCCCGACGATCGTTTCCCATCGGCGGCCGCGATGTCCACCGCCCTCGCCGACGTTGATGGGGGAGCAACCAGTGTTATGGCCCCCGAATCCGAGCGCCGCGCGCCGGATCCTCGGCCTCCGGCCGCGGGACTGGACCTGAAGTGGGGATGGGCGTTGCTGGCCATCGCCGCCATCGCGGCGCTTGTAGCGTTCGTCTTTCAAACCTTCATCCTCGGCGACGACTCCGGCTCTGGGAGTGGAGACCGGCAGCGAGCGTCCGGTGGAGGAGGGACCAGCAAAGCCCTTGACGTTCAGGAGGTCATCGACTTCGACCCCCACGGAACTGGAGGGGAGCACGGAGACGATGCCCATCTCGCGGCCGACGGAGACAGGTCCACGACATGGGCAACCGAGAACTACAACGACCCTCTCGAGGCACAGAAGCCGGGGGTCGGGTTGATCTTCGATCTCGGAGAGCCCACAGAGGTAGACCGCATCGAGATATCAGGCGCCGTGGGAGCCTTTGAGGTTCGAGCAGGCGACGAAAGCGGTGTTAGTGAAACGAGTTTCGAAGTGATCGCGGATGGTGACGCGCTCGATGGTTCGACCGAGTTGGACATCGAGGGCGCGAGCGGCCGCTACTGGCTCATATGGATTACGGCCCTCCCGGGAGAGACCGGCAGCGCCGCTATATCGGAGGTTGCCTTCTTTGCGTCGTGAGACCGGCAAGCTCTCGGATGAGGAGCTACTGAGCAGATTTCTCGCCGGGAACGAGGACGCGTTCACCGAGCTCATGCGGCGTCACGAGGACCGCGTCTTTGCTCTTGCAATGCGCATGACGGGGAACCGCGCGGACGCACTCGACGCAACACAGGAGACGTTCATCCAAGCCTTCCGGAAAGCGGCCCGATTTAGAGGGGATTCCGCCTTTGGAACGTGGCTGTGGAGGATCGGAATCAATGCGTGCAACGACGTCCTTAGGAAGCGGAAGCGGGCGCCCGTGCCCGAAGAGGAACCACCGGAGGAACAGTCGGTGGGCGATTCCACCGCGATCGATGAGAGCGTCGTGACGAGACTGGAGTTGAGGGACGCGCTCGCCGAACTCTCAGACGATTACAGGGAGGCCGTCGCCATGCACGACCTCGGAGGGATCCCCTACGAGGAGATCGCACAGCTTACGGGCGTCTCCATTGGGACGGTCAAGTCACGGATCAGCCGGGGGCGCAAACGACTCGCCCATTTGCTGGAACAGGGGAGCACACCTCGCACGTCCAAGGATTCGAGATGACGGAAATCACCCACGAACGCTGCTCAGAACTGCTCGGCGGACACCTTCGGGGCGATCTTGGCCCTGAAAACGCTGCTGCGGTCGAAAATCACCTTGCCGGCTGCCAGGAGTGCCGGGCCGAGCTCGCGGGTCTGCGTGCTCTGTCGGCCGAAGACATCGGGCCGCTGGGGGATGACGAGCGCCGCAGCCTCCGGGACGCTGTGCTGCGAGAGGCGCGCCATGCCCCGGCGACCGTGGTCGAGTTCCCGGCGCGCCGATCGTTCTGGGAGCGGCATGCCGGGCAGATCGTGGGCGCCGCCGCGAGCATCGTGGTGGTTCTGTTCGCCGTGCTCGTCTTCCAGGGGCTCGGAGGAGACGATGCCGGCGACGGCGCCGGAGGCGGAGGAGACGATGGTGCCGCAACGGCACAAGACGACTCCGAAGGGGCGGACACCGATGCCGGGGGCCCACAGCCGGTGTTCGCTTCGGAAAAGTCGTTTGCAGCACTGGCTGACCGCCCAGAAGCAGAAGAGGCAAATCAAGGAGAAGACGCAGAACAAGGAGAAGAACCGGAATCTGAGCGAAGTCTTGCGGGGATCGAGGCGCGCGACGCATTCACAGAGAACTCGATCACCCGGCTCGGGACATCGGGGCGTGTTTTTCGCGATTTTGCGGAGGCCTACACCGCCGACGACATCCCGACACTGTCCGAGAGCTTCTTGGACCAACTTGCGTCCGAGGCACCCAACACGGAGGTGGCCGAGCAGGTTCTCGACTGTAGGGACGCAATAACGGCCGGCGTTCCAGGGCGTCTCCTCCTGCCCACCTATGCGACCGTCGCAGAGTTCAATGGGGAGGAGTCACTGATACTCGGTTTCGTTTTACCCGACGCAACCACCGAGGACCTCAGTAGATTCTCGATCTACGTGTGGCCGTTGGGTGACTGCAAGGCCTTCCCGTACAACAGCTTCGGCGACATCGGGCCGTAGGCCTTAGACCCTCCAGTTGGCCGGGGAATCTCGGCACCCTGGCGGCTGTTTTGTAGGGTGTGAGCGCCATGTCGAACGACGTCAGAAACGTAGTCATCATCGGTTCCGGCCCGGCCGGTCTGACCGCCGCCGTGTATGCCTCCCGTGGCGATCTGAATCCCCTCGTCATCGAGGGCATCGAAGCAGGGGGCCAGTTGATGCTCACGACGGAAGTCGAGAACTATCCCGGTTTCGTCGACGGGATCATGGGCCCCGAGCTCATGGAGCGCTTCCGCAAGCAGGCCGCTCGTTTTGGGACCGAATACCTCACCGACAACGTGACGGCGGTCGATCTGTCACAGCGACCATTCGTCGTTAAAACCGGCGCAGACGAGATCCGAACGCGGTCGTTGGTCATCGCCACCGGCGCGTCGGCGCGCATGCTCGAGGTTCCCGGAGAACGAACGCTCCTCGGCCACGGCGTCTCGACGTGCGCGACCTGTGACGGGTTCTTCTTCAAGGAACGGGAGCTGATCGTTGTCGGCGGCGGCGACTCGGCGATGGAGGAAGCGATCTTCCTGACGAAGTTCGCTTCCAAGGTGACCGTTGTTCACCGGCGCGAGGAACTGCGTGCGTCCAAGATCATGCAGGACCGCGCCAGGGCCAACGAGAAGATCGACTTCATCTGGAACTCCGTCGTCTCGGAGGTGGTCGGCAACGGCAAGGTCGAAGGCGTCCGCCTGAAGAATGTGGAGACGGGTGAGGAGAGCGAGCTTCCCATCGGCGGCGTGTTCGTAGCGATCGGGCACATCCCCAACACATCGCTGTTCGAGGAGCAGGTTGATCTATCTGGGGGCTACATCGTCCTTCCGGGCGAGACGACCGAGACCTCCGTGCCCGGAGTCTTCGCGGCTGGAGATGTTGTCGACTTCCGGTATCGCCAGGCAATAACGGCCGCCGGAATGGGGTCCATGGCGGCTATCGATGCCGAGCGCTACCTCGAAGCCGCCGGCCACTAGTCGCTCCGCCTGAGTTGGCAATCAACCACGAAATATCACGGTCAAATGCCATCTGAGCCTGCCCGCCAACCCGGCGGCTCCCGCGGGCGTCTATAGATCGAGCGCCGAGATCAACCTCGGCGCCGGGAACATGGGGCGTACTCTCTTTGACGATGCGAACACTTGCCGCCCTTGCGGTGGTCCTTGCTCTTGCGGCGGGCGAAATACCGGCGGAAGCGACCGGAGAGTGGCTCGGGCCTGTGACGAAGGACGAGATGACCTTCCCCGTCGCGCGCTCGGACTGGTACTCGGTAATCAACTTCCAGAACGACTGGCACGCCCCTCGCATGAGACTCATCGACGGGCGCTGGCGACAGATCGGCGTTCACGAGGGGAACGACATCTTCGCCGAGCCGGGCACGCCGGTACGGGCGATTCTCGCCGGCACCGTCGAGAGGGTCGGGTGGACCTTCTACTCGGGGTGGCGCGTCGGCATCCGGGGGACCGATGGCCGGTATTGGTTTTATGCACATTTAAAGGGATTTGCACCAGGAATCCGGCAGGGAGCCGACGTCGAAACCGGAGACGAGCTTGGTTACGTGGGTAACACCGGATACGGTGCAGAGCCGGGACATTCCGGCGAGTTCACATACCATCTACACGTCGGAATCCAGGAAGCCGGAGGAGCCTGGGTGAACCCCTATCCCCTCATGCGGCGTCTCTACCGCGCCGCAGTGAACAAGACATGAGACCACTAATCAGACGAGGCGACCGCTCCCGACAGGTGGCCGACATCCAGGCGCGCCTTCGCTCACTTGGCTACGAGATCGACGACGACTCGGGAGCCTACGGCGAGGCAACGCTGCGCGCGGTCCGTGCTTTTCAACAGTTCCGCGGGATCGACAGCGACGGAATCGTGGGTCCCAACACCTGGGCCGAACTAGTGGAGGCGTCCTGGCACCTGGGGGACCGCATCCTCTACATCCGGCACCCGATGATGCGTGGTGACGACGTGGCCATACTGCAGGGCCGCCTCAACGCGCTGGGGTTCGACGCAGGTCGCGAAGACGGAATCTTCGGACCGGACACGGCAAACGCCGTACGCGCCTTCCAGCGTGAGTATGGGGTCGATGAAGATGCCATCTTCGGGCCCAGCAGCCTTGCCGCCCTGCTGGGTCTCCGCATCGACCGCCCGGGGACCGCCGCGGCCCTGCGCGAGGAACTACGCATCGCCGAGCATCCCGGACTCCACGACGCCGTGATCATGATCGATCCCGGCCACGGTGGAGATGATCCCGGTCAACTGGGCCCCAACGGAATCGCTGAGGCCGATGTCTGCTGGGATATCTCGAAGAGGGTCGCGCAGCGCCTTTCCGCTCTGGGCGCGCGAGTGCGGCTGACGCGAACGGAGGCCGAAGGGCCTGACGAAACGACACGTGCGCGGCGCGCCAACCAGCTCGATGCCGACGTGTTCCTGTCAATCCATCTCAACGCGCACGAAGAGGGCACTGCGGATGGCTCGAGCACGTTCTACTTCCGAACCTCGCGTGCGGGGGAGCGACTCGCCGAACTCATTCAGCAACAAATCGTCGAACTTGGCGTGCGCGATTGCCGGGCCCACCCCCGCTCCTATGCTGTTCTGCGCGAGACCCGGATGCCGGCGGTGTTGATGGAGCCTTGCTTCATAACGAACGCCGATGCCGAGAAACGACTCGACCAATTCGAATTCCGCGCCGCCATAGCCGACGCTATCGCGGTTGCGCTACGGCATTACTACGAGCCGGTTCCGGCTGTTTAGGACCGGCAAGAAACTCAGTCGAGTGACGCGTGAATCTCTCGTTCGGCGCGTTCGCCGACGATCTTGTTCAGTAGCCGTTCCAGCTCCTCGAGGGAAACGAAGTCGAGCACGATCTTCCCTTTGCGCTGACCCATCTCCACTCGCACCCGCGTCTGCAAGTGATCCGCAAGCGCACGTTGGGCTTCACTGACAAGAGGAGGGCGCGCCGGCCGCCGCCGATCACTCGAGCCGCCGACGGTCGAGATGTTCTGATACCGGCGCACCAGGTCTTCGGTCTCCCGCACCGACAGACCCTCTTGCGCTACTCGGCGCGCCAAACGTTCTTGGAATGGGTTTCCCTCGAGTCCGAGCAACGCCTTGCCGTGTCCGGCGGCAAGGCGCTCGTCGATCAACAGCTTTTGAATGGCAACCGGCAGCTCCAGAAGGCGCAGGGCATTTGTGATTGCAACTCGGCTCCGACCCAACCGATCTGCCAGCACTTGCTGGGTCAGCCCTCCTTCTTCCAAGAGCTGACGGTAGGCGGCGGCTTCCTCGATCGGGTTGAGGTCCTCGCGATGGAGGTTCTCGACCAGGGCTCGCTCAAGCGACCCCTCTCGGTCGGTCTCCACCACGACGACCGGGATCGAGCTCAGTCCTGCGCGTTTTGCCGCACGCAAACGCCGTTCGCCAGCGACGAGCTCGAAGCCATCATCTTGGGGTCGCACGAGCAGCGGCTGCAGCACGCCGAGCTGACGAATCGACGCGGCAAGCTCCTCGAGTGCAGGTTCATCAAACGAACGTCGCGGCTGGTCGGGGTTCGGACGAATGCCGTCAACGGGAAGCTCGAGCAGGCCGGTCCCGCGCGACTCCATTTGGCCGGCATCGCCACCCGGAAGTAGGGCGTCGAGGCCGCGTCCGAGACCAGATCGCCTCGACTTCATCGTTGCCTCCCTTCGTCTTGATGCCATGGCGCCTGCCGAGGCCATGCATGGTCGAGACCCGCCGGCTCCGGAGCCACCGTGCCGTACCCCCGGCCACCGGGCCCGGGCACCGCCACGCGCGCGGGAGAGCCTTCGGTGGCTCCGTCTTCGCCGGTCGCGCCGTTGGGCTCAGTGCGGGGGTCCACCCTCGACTCCGCGGAATCGGCGGGGGGAGGTGGTGGGGGCGGATGGACCTCGAGGCCGTAGCGAGCCTCCACCTCTGTGGCGAGCAGCCGGAATGTGATCGCACCACGTGAGGACGGATCCAGCGTCAGCACCGGCTCTCCGAAGCTCGGTGCCTCCGACAGTCTCACGCTGCGCGGGATGACCGTGCCGAACACGAGGTCGGGGAAGTGCGACCTGATCTCCTCGGCTACCTGCCCGGCCAGTTTCGTTCGGGCGTCGTACATGGTCAGAAGGAAGCCCGAGATGCGGAGTTCCGGGTTTAATGCGCGCCGAACCCGCTCGGCGGTACCGAGCAACTGCCCCAGCCCCTCCAGCGCGTAGTACTCACATTGAACGGGGACGATCAGATCGTGCGCCGCGGCCAGCGCGTTCAACGTTAGGAGCCCCAAGGACGGCGGGCAATCGACAAAGACGAGCTCGTAGCTTCCTCCCGCCCCTCCGAGCGCTTCGGCGAGCTTCTTCTCCCGGGAGATAGACCCCACGAGCTCAACCTCGGCACCGGCAAGATCCGGCGACGAGGGCACCAGGTCCAGGTTTTCGATTGCAGTCGAGACGACTACCTTCTCGAGGGGCGCGTCGCCAAGCAGCAGGTCATAACTCGAGAGCTCGGCCGTTCGGTGGTCGAAGCCCAGACCGGTGGTGGCGTTCGATTGCGGGTCGATATCCACCACCAGAATCCGATGTCCCCTCAGGGCCAGCGCCGCTGCCAGGTTGACCGACGTCGTGGTCTTCCCGACGCCCCCCTTCTGATTGGCGACGCACACGGTTCGTCCCACCCCGCCAACGATGGGGCGCGCCTCCAGCAACTTCCATTCTCTGGTAACTACCACTGGTTCCATTTACCAATCACCCGGACTGAGTGTCCGAAAACGATGGGAATGCCTCTTTCGGAGGCAGGTCTTAATCGGCTCGGACTATAGCAATGCCGGGTGCGAATTCCTCGGAGTTGGGTGGCATTTTGGCACCAGCTCCCAGGTACACGGCTGCTGTACCGCCGGACGCCACAAGGGGAAGGATCAGCTTCAGCGCCTCCACCGGGGGCGCGAGGGCGCGGGCGACGGCGAATGGGTGGGCGGCGGCATAGCGCGGATCGTCCGCCGCCTGCTCCGCGGTGATCGCCACGACCTCTCCGGCGAGGCCCAGGCGGCGAAGACACTCCTCCAAGAACGCGGCGCGCCGCCTGCGGGGCTCAATCAGCCTCACGTATCGACCGGAGGCAATCGCGAGCGGAACCCCAGGGAGGCCGGCGCCGGATCCAACATCCGCGAACGGGCCGGCCGGCGATCCCTCCAGAAGCGGCAGCACTCTTAGGGCGTCTGAAATATGACGCTCGTCGAACCGATCGATGTCGCCGGGAGAGACGAGATCCAACCTGGGGGCCCATTGTTTGACGATTTCGCGGTAGGTACCGAAAGCGTCCGGATGGTCGGCCATGTTCTACGGGAAACGTGCCTCTACCAGGTACTTCGCTGGAGAAGCCCCGGTGAGTGCCTCGCAAACATCACTGGCCGAGGCACTAGGCGCCTCGCACGATGACCTTGCGGTTCGGCTCCTCCCCCTCCGAGAAGCTCGAGGCACCCTCAACGGTGCCAACCGCGTCGTGGACGATCTTGCGTTCGTAGGCGTTCATCGGTTCGAGCTCGATCTCTGTTCCGCGTTCCTTGGCCCGCTCGGCCATCGCTCGGGCGTACTCGGCGAGGGATTCCCTGCGGCGGGCCCGGTACCCCTCCACATCGACGAGGAGTCTCACCCGCGAGCGGAGCCGGCGCTGCACCGCCGTCCGGGTGATCTCCTGGAGTGCATCGAGGGTCTGCCCCCGGCGGCCGATCAGCCCTCCCAGGTCGTCACCCGTGATGTCGACGTAACCGGTTGTCTCGTCGGAATCACGCGTTATCTCCGCCTCGAGCCCCATCTTCTCGAGAAGCCCACGCACGAACCCCTCTGCCACCTCTGCCACCTCGGCGGGAGGAGGCGGCGCCTCGTGCTCCTCTGGTTGTGCGGCGTCGGCAAGAACTTCGGCTGCGTCATCTGCCACGGGACTGCGCTCCTGATTCATCGCCGTTTCTTCTTCTTCTTGCTCGAGGGGTGCTGCCGGGCCGATGACTCTGGTCGCCCGTCTCCCGCCGCGCCGGACTTCCCGGGCGGCGCTTTGCTGCCTCGGCCCTTGCCGCCTGCCTTCCCGTTTTTGGTCCCCTCACCCTCGGTCTTGGCTTCGCCTTTCTTTGGAGGCTCGATGGCGGGCGCCGCTTTGAGCATCAACCGTTGCTGGCCGATCGTCCACACGTTCGTGGTCAACCAATACATCACCACACCCGAGGGGAAGGTGAAGGCGAAGAACATCAGCATGGCAGGCATGATCTTGGCGATCATCTGCATCTGCTGCGCCTGGGGGTCTCCGGCGCCCCGGCTGCCCGTCATCTGCTTCTGCTGGTACCACGTCGTGACGCCCATCAGGATCACCAGCACAAGGTAGGGGATCGCCGAGACGAACCCGCTGCCGCAAGTTTCGCTGATCCCAGGCGGGGCATCTCCGCTGATCGCCAGGCTCGACGTGCAGTCCAGTCGCAAGAACCCAAGGAACTCGTTCACCCGCAAGGTGTGCTCTAGAAAGTCCTCGGCGAGGCGCGACTGCTGGATCGTCTGCAGCAGACCGGACACGCCCTCATTGGGGGTTGCGCTTGCGGCCGCCCCTGAGGCACCGAGCGTGTACCCCATGTACTTGAGCGGGGCCCTGATCACGTAAAAGAGACCGATCAGAACGGGGAACTGCATAACAAGGGGGAGGCATCCGCCGAACGGATTGACGTTGTGCTCCTTGTAGAGCTTCATCATTTCTTCGTTCAGCTTCTGGCGGTTGCCCTTGTACTTGGCCTGGAGTTTCTTGACCTCTGGCTGGATCCGCTGCATTTCGCGCATCGAGCGCGTTTGTTTGATCGACAGCGGAAGGAGGACGATCCGGACCGCCACCGTCAACAGGATGATGGCCAGCCCAAAGCTGGGGATGAGCGCGTAAAAGCCGGCCAAAGCGCCCGAGAAGACTTCGAATAGGCCCACTTAGCCGCCCTTCGTCCCCGGGACATGATCAATCCCGCCCGGCCCCCACGGATGGCACCGCCCGATTCGCCGTACGGCGAGCCAGCCGCCCTTGACGAGGCCGTGAATCCTGATCGCATCGGTGGCGTAGGCCGAGCAGGTCGGCTCGTACCTGCAGTGCCGCGGCAGCAACGGAGATACGAATCGCCGGTACAGCCCGATCACAAACAGCGCGGCCCGGGCAGGCGACCACCACGGGCTCGGGGAGCCTCCATCTCGTCGCTCGCGCGGGGCGAGCGTCTCCCTGATTTCCACGTTACGCGGCGCTGCGCGCCCCTGTGTTCGGATCACTCTTGCGCTCTCACCGCCGACTTCAACGCATCCACCAGTTTCTGGAACTCAACCTCTGCAACCACGTCGTCCGCCCGGATCACAACGTCCCTGTGCGGCAGGTCGCTCTGTGCGGCCGCTGCACGAAGCCGCCGCCTGGCGCGGTTCCGTCGCACTGCGGAGCGGCGCCTCCGTACTGCGAGACCCAGTCGAGGTTCTCTGGCCGGATCGTAATCGCCGACGAACACCGTAATCCCGTCGCGGCGCGCGGCGCGCCCCATTTCCATCACGCGCCGAAACTCTCGTCGCGACTTGAGCGACTTCCTCTGCGCCACGAGTTCAGATGTTACGCCGACAGCCTGGCTCGGCCTTTGGCCCGCCGCGCCTTGAGGATGGCTCGACCTGCCCTCGTCTTCATCCGAGCACGGAATCCGTGCTTCCGCTTCCGGCGCCGGGTGTTTGGCTGGAACGTTCTTTTTGTCACAGACTCTCTTCCTTTGGACGGTTTTGGCCCCACACGCGCGCTCGCGCCGTTGATCGCGAAATCGCGGGGGTATTTCGGGGTGCCGGCGCAGTATAGACCAGCCGCGTTTCTCCACGTCAAACGGCATTTGCCCGATTCCGCCGCCACACTTGCGCCAGCCGTCTTGACGCCGCAGTGACCCAGGAACAAGGATTGCTGCCGTGGTCCTTAGCTTTACCGTGAGGGCCACGAGAAACCCGGCACTTCCCCCCGGCAACACCGGCTGAGCCTCAGGTTGCGCGCGCCCGAATGACGAGTTGGTTGTCCACACTTGTGGATAAACCTGTTGACCATGCGTCGCTCCTGCTCAGGCCCGATTTTCTCGAGTCGCGCTAAAGCGGTGGCCGGAGCGCGGGGAGGCGTGACGTGCCACTTCGCGGATACACGGGGTGTGGAAAACAGTGAAGGAAGTGCCGGGGGATTGCCGACGCATGAGCTGGTCGGCAGAACTCGGCTTCGACCCGGACGCAGAAGGGGGAGCATCGTGCACACGTCTGCGGGGACGAGCACAGTCGTGGACAACGCTCACGGGTGGTCGGCAGCCGAAGAGCGATACTCAGGTGCGATTCATGAGGGTCCACGGAATCCTCCGGCGGTACCAACGCCTAGCTCCGGACCCGATTCCCCTCCTGGACGCTTGTGGTTAGAGGCATCAGACCTCCTGCGCCGCCGCCTGTCGGAAGGCAACTTCTCCGCCTGGTTTGGACAGGCGAGGCCCATCTCTCTCGACGGGTCCACGTTCGTGTTAGCGCTACCCAACCCCTTCACCAAGGAATGGGTCGAATCCCGCTACTTCGACGCCCTGTCGACAGCGGTCTCGGAGGCCGCCGATGGTCACCTCCGCGTTGAGTTGCGCGCCGATGATGCCTATCTGCACGAGGCCGATCTAACGGACGTACGGCCCGCGGCTCACGACACCCCTCCGACGCCGGCTCCCGAAACCCCCGACTTTCATCCCAAGTACGTCTTTGATTCCTTCGTAATCGGCTCCTCAAACCGCTTCGCGCATGCTGCCGCGCAGGCCGTCGCGGAGGCCCCCGCCAACTCCTATAACCCCCTCTTCATCTACGGTGGCGCGGGGCTTGGAAAAACCCATCTCCTTCACGCGATCGGCCATTACGTCGCCAGCTGCCACCCACACATGGTCATCCGCTACGTCTCCACCGAGCAGTTCATGAACGATTTCATCCTCGCCCTCCAGCGGCGCACAATCCCTTCGTTCCACAGCCGATACCGAGCCGCCGGTCTACTGCTCATCGACGACATCCAATTCCTCGAAGGCAAGGAGCGCACGCAAGAAGAGTTCTTCCATACCTTCAACGCACTCCACCCTCGCAGCCAGATCGTCATCACATCTGACCGCCCACCCAAGAAGATCTCCACACTCGAGGAACGGCTGCGAACTCGCTTTGAGTGGGGCCTCATAACCGACATCCAGCCCCCCGATCTCGAGACGCGATTGGCCATCCTTCAACGCAAGGTTGCCGCCGAAAATCTCGACGTACCCCCAGAAGTCATGTCCTTCATCGCCACCCGGATCCAAACGAACATCCGCGAACTCGAGGGCGCCTTGATCCGAGTCGGCGCCTACGCTTCTCTCACTCGCTCTCAGATCACCCTTGAGCTCGCTCAGAACGTGCTCCAGTCCCTGCTTCCCAATGCCGGCGAGACCCGTGTTACGCCAGACCTAGTGATGTCCGTTGCCGCCGACTACTTCGACATCACATCCGACGACATTCGGTCGGCAAACCGCTCCCGGCCGCTCGTCACCGCTCGGCAAACCGCGATGTACCTGTGCCGCGAACTCACCGACCTCTCCCTTCCTCAAATTGGCACCCGTTTCGGTGGCAGAGATCACAGCACGGTCATCCATGCCACCAACAAGATCAGGCAACTCATGAAAGAAAAGACCACCACCTATGAGCAGGTAAAAGAGCTCACCGAACGTATTCGTCAACAGGCTCTCCGTGGATAAGTTGATGTTCATCCCCACGCCAACTCCCCGCCACACCCTCGCCATACACCCCCGCGTCTGGCCGCGCGCCCACATGTTTAGTGTCCACAATTTCCCCCCAGGAAGAAACGACCACCACCAGCCCGAACGCCCCTTTTCCCCGAGATCCACAGCCCCTACTACTTCTTCTAAAACTTCTTTTCTTTATTACTGCTCTTTAGCGCGGAAACGCACTGTTCTGTCACACCCCGGTCGTAACGTGTATCTGAGGCAACTTAGGTTTGGAGGCCCAAGATGAAGTTTCGGTGCGAGCGAGATGAACTGCTGGAGGCGGTCCAGTTCGGGTCTCGTGCGATTTCAAACAGAGCCACGCTTCCGGTGCTCTCGGGGCTCCGAATTGAAGCGAAGGAATCGGGAGAGGTCATCGTCGCGGCAACGGACCTCGAGCTCACCATGCAGACTGCGCTACGTGGGGCTGTGGATGAGCCCGGGCGACTCATAGTCCCGGGGCGTTTGTTCGGCGAGATGATCCGGAGTTTGGGTGCCGGGACCGTAAGCCTGGCGGCAGCCGAAGGGGAAGTTGAGATTGGCTCGGGCCGCGGCCAATTCCGGGTGAAGACCCTGGCGGCGGAGGATTACCCGGCTCTGCCGGTGGACGACGCTCGGGGAGAGGGCATCGAAGTCGAGATCGACGCGAGCGCGCTCGCGGTCGCCCTGGCCCAAGTTGTGCGAGCAGCGTCGGTGGATGAGAGTCGCCAGGTCCTGACGGGCGTTCTGTGGGAAATCGAGGCGGGGAGCGTGACCCTGGCGGCCACCGATTCCTATCGCCTCGCGGTGCGGTCACTGCCCGTCTCCGGCGGCCCGCCTGAGCGCCGGAAGGTGGTTCTGCCGGCACGTGCTCTGGGGGAGCTTGCGCGGGCCCTCGCCACCGAGGGAGCGACGGTCAAAGCCCTCTTGAGCGAGCACCTGATGTCGTTCTCGATCAATCGGCCCGAAGGGGGAGCGGAATCGGTGATCGGATCGCGTTTCATCGAAGGGGAATTCCCGAACTACCGGCAGTTGATTCCCGACGGCTACCAGAACGTGCTCACCGTTGGTCGCGAGGCATTGCTAGAGGTCACTAAGCGTGTTGGCCTTCTGGCTCAAAACAACCTACCGGTCAAATTGCGGCTCGACCCAGAGCTTGAGGTATCCGCACACACACCGGATGTGGGCGAAGGTCAAGAAGTACTCGATGCCGAGTACTTCGGCGACCCGTTCGTGATCGCGTTCAACCCCGGTTTCTTGAACGACGGGGTGTCGGCGATACAAAGCGATCGGGTCGCCCTAAAGGCCGGCGATGGTCTAAAGGCTGCGGTTCTCCAGGGTGAAGACGACGAAACGTTTACATACTTGCTCATGCCGGTGCGGCTGTCCTAAAGGTGGGAAATGCGGGCGGTCAGACTGGTCCTCGAAGACTTTCGGAACTATCACGATGAGACCGTCGAGTTCTCGCCTGGGCTGAACCTGGTCGTAGGGCGAAACGCTCAGGGCAAGACGAATCTCCTCGAGGCCGTCTACTTCCTCGGCGGCCTGGGGTCGCCGCGTGTCTCCGATGCAGGGCTGGTCCGCGATGGAGCCGAACGTGCGTTGTTGCACGCGGACGTGGTTCGAGGGACACGGGCCATCCATGTCGACCTGGAGATCCGTCCCGGGAAGAGCCTGAGGACGCTGATCAACAAGACACCGGCGTCGGGTGGCAGAGCACTCCGAGAACTCATCGTGGGTGTGTTCTTCGGCCCGGACGACTTATCGCTCATCAAGGGCCCCCCGGAAGGGCGCCGGCGGTTCGTCGACGACGCGGCAGTGAAGCTACGACCGGCACGTGAAACGATCCGGCGCGAGTGGGAGCGGGTTCTCCGGCAGCGCAATGCACTCCTCAAGAGTGCGCCGCGAGCGGGCGACGCGAATCGGTCGGCGCGCTCTACGCTCGAGGTGTGGGATGAGAGTCTGGCCCGGGCCGGCGCTCGCCTAACTGCAGCACGTCTGGAGTCGTTGGGGCACCTGCTTCCGTATGCGCGCAAACGCTACGAGCAGATTGCTGGGGGAGGCGCGCTTGAGATCGTCTATTCCAGTGCGTGGCTGGACCCGGACTTCTGCGCGGCCTCCCTGGCCGAGCCAGGCCGGGTCAGTGAGGCACACATCCAGAGCTCACTGGAGAAGGGAATCGATGAGGTCAGACAGCGCGAGGTAGAGCGCGGGATGTCGTTGGTCGGCCCACAGCGCGACGACGTCGCGGTGTTGCTCGCTTCCGGAAGCGGGGACGGCTCGCTCCTCGACGCGAGGACGTACGCGTCGCAGGGCGATCAGCGGACGTGCGCGCTCGCCTTGAGGCTCGCGGAGTACGACCTTCTAACGGACGTCCTTGGAGAGCAGCCGGTGCTCCTGCTCGACGACGTCTTGTCCGAGCTCGATCCGGCACGGCGTACGTGGCTTCTCGACAGTGTTCGAGGAGGGGGCCAGACGATCGTGTCGTCGGCCGAGCCGGCAAACACAGCCTCAGAGCAGGGAATGAGTGAAGCACGGGTACTCGAGGTCAAGGCGGGCACGGTGGTGGCCCATGGATAACGACATCCCGGCGCGCCTGGGGGACCTGCTCGAGCCCACCGCCCGGCGCGCCGGGATCGAGGATGCCGCCCGAACCGGCATGGTGTGGAACAAGTGGCTCACGATCGTGGGTCCGGATATCGCTCTCCACGCCGAGCCCTCGTCGCTCAGGGAGGGCACCCTGCGCGTCCGAGCGGACTCCCCCGCCTGGGCCACCGAACTCGGCTACTTGGGAGACGAGATCCGCCGCCGGGCGAACGAAGTGGTGGGTGCTCAACTCGTCCAGGAGGTGCGGGTCTGGACGGGTCCCGGTCGAATCCGGGCGCAGCAACCGACCCGGTCGACGCCGCCTCAAGCGGGGGCCGAGCGATCCCGCTCCGAAGTCGATCCGGCAGCAGCCTTTCGGCGGGCTTTTACGGCGTGGCGTAAGCGGCGGCGGCGTGCTCCCGGCGACCCCGGCGCGCCGCCATGACGGGCTCTTTTCCGGCCCCTGGAAGACAGCTGAAAGTGCTGGTAGATGATAGAATTTCGCCATGAATCCAGAGTCGCCCGAAGGGGCCCCCGCGCGCCCGTCCCCCGGTTCGCCGAGACCAAATCCTTCGGCCGGCCAGACGCTCGACCTCGGGGCCAGCCGGCGTCTCTGGGCTCACTCGTGAAATCCACACAAATCAGGAAAGCCTGACTTAATGACAAACTCGAAAACCCCGACTCCTGCGACCAAGACGCGCTCTCGCTCGTCCTACACAGCCCAGGACATCACGGTCCTCAAGGGACTCGACCCCGTCCGCCAGCGACCCGGCATGTATATCGGCTCGACGGGTGCACGCGGCCTCCACCATCTCGTCTACGAGGTGGTGGACAACGCTGTCGATGAGGCGATGGCCGGTTTCTGTGACCGGATCAAGGTCGAGCTCCTCGCCGATGGCGGATGTCGCGTTACCGACAACGGCCGCGGCATCCCCGTGGACAAGGTGCGAGGTGAGGGGAAGGCCGCGGTGGAGGTAGTGCTGACCACCCTGCACGCTGGAGGGAAATTCGGGGGCAAGGGCTATCAGGTATCCGGCGGTCTGCACGGCGTCGGTGTTTCCGTCGTGAATGCCCTTTCCGAACGCCTCGACGTCCACGTAGAGAGGGACGGGAAAGTCTGGGACCAGACCTATGAGCGTGGCCGCCCGCTCGCCAAGTTGAAGGCGGGAAAGGCAATCAAGCGGACGGGGACCACGATCACGTTCTGGCCGGACCCCGAGATCTTCGTTGACGAGCGGGACTTCAAATACGACACGCTCGCGCAGCGTCTGCGCGAGATGGCATTTTTGAATAAGGGACTCGAGATCCAGCTGATCGATGAGCGAGTCGAACCCCAACAAAAGGAAGCCTTCCGGTACACGGGCGGGATCATCGACTTCGTCAAACATCTCAACTCTGCCCGCGATGAGGTACACAAGCGCGTCATCTATTTCGAGGCCAAGGCAGAGAACCACGAGGTTGAGGTAGCGATGCAGTGGACGAACTCCTACAACGAGTCCGTCTTTACGTTCGCCAACAACATCAACACACATGAGGGCGGAATGCACGAGGAAGGGTTCCGCCGCTCACTAACGCGGGTGGTCACGTCTTATGCGCGCTCCAAGAACCTTCTGAAGGAGAAGGACGAAGGGCTCGTCGGCGAGGACTGCCGGGAGGGTTTGACCGCGATCGTCTCGGTGAAGCTGCGTGCTCCGCAGTTCGAAGGCCAGACGAAGACAAAGCTCGGCAACACCGAGATCCGGTCTTTCGTCGAGACCTCGATGAACGAAAGGCTCGCCATATTCCTCGAGGAACATCCCGGCGAGGCTCGGGCGATCTGCAACAAAGTCATCGCTGCACAGCGTGCCCGCCTCGAGGCGCGCAAGGCGCGGGATCTCGTTCGGCGGAAAACCCTTCTCGAGTCGTCATCGCTGCCCGGCAAGCTGGCGGACTGCCAGACGCGCGACCCTCACAGGGCGGAGCTCTACATAGTGGAGGGGAACTCGGCGGGCGGCACCGCGAAGCAGGGGCGCGAACGCGAGTTCCAGGCGATCCTTCCGTTGCGGGGGAAGATCCTGAACGTCGAGAAGGCGCGGCTCGCAAAGATCCTCGAGAACAAAGAAGTACAGGCGATCATCACGGCGATCGGCACCGGGATCGGCGAGGAATTTGACATCTCGAAGTGCCGCTACCACAAGATCGTATCGATGGCGGATGCGGATGTTGACGGCTCACACATCAAGACGCTGTTGCTGACCTTCTTCTTCCGCTACATGCCGGAGCTCATCGATGCCGGCTATGTGTACGTTGCTCAACCGCCGCTGTATCGCGTAAAGCACAGAGGGAAGGTGCATTATTTCCTGAACGATGACTCCCTCGAGGCGTACCGCGCCGAACAGAACGGTGCGAAGATCGAGGCGTCTCGGTTCAAAGGTCTCGCGGAGATGGATCCGAATGAGCTGTGGGACACCACACTGGATCCGGAGCGTCGGGTACTGCTGCGCGTGACCATGGAGGATGCGGCGCTCGCAGAAGAGATCTTCTCCACGCTGATGGGTGAGGACGTGGAGGCGCGCAAGACGTTCATCCAGCGAAACGCAAAAGACATTCGATTCCTGGACATCTAAGAGGCTATGGCAAAGACACCATTTCAGGGAGAGCTGCCTGACGACGCGAACGGCTCAGGGCTCGACCAAGTGAACCTGGAGGACGAAGTCCAGTACTCCTTTATGGAGTACGCCATGTCCGTCATCGTGAGCCGCGCCCTACCAGACGCGCGCGACGGACTCAAGCCGGTGCACCGCAGGATTCTCTTCTCGGCGCTCGAGGCGGGCTTGCGCCCGGATAGACAACACCGCAAGTGCTCGTCACTTGTCGGTGACGTGATGAAGAAGTACCACCCCCACGGTGATCAGTCCATCTACGACGCACTGGCACGGCTGGCGCAGGACTTCTCCACGCGGTACCCACTGATCGACGGGCAGGGCAACTTCGGTTCGATAGACGGCGACCCGCCCGGTGCCATGCGTTACACCGAGGCCCGTCTCTCGCGAATGGCGATGGAGATGCTGCGCGATATCGATGAGGAGACTGTCGATTTCGAACCGAACTACGACGGGTACGAGGTTCAGCCGAGCGTGTTGCCCGCGCGCTTCCCGAACCTGCTCGTCAACGGATCGAGCGGCATCGCCGTCGGTATGGCGACCAATGTCCCGCCCCACAACCTGAACGAAGTTGTGGATGCAATCATCGAGGTCCTCGAGAACCCGAAACTGTCGGAGGACAAAGCCGAACTTCTCGCCGCGGCCATGAAGCACGTAAAAGGCCCCGATTTCCCCACGGGGGCGCTGATCCTTGGACGCCAGGGCATCGTCGACGCGTTCAAGACCGGGCGCGGGTCGATCAAGGTGCGGGCGGTATGTGAGGTCGAGGAGGGAACCAGAGGAGCTTCCCGGATCGTCGTTACCGAGGTCCCGTACTTGGTGAACAAGGCTCGGCTTGCGGAGAAGATCGCGGAACTGGTCAACAGCAAGAGGCTCGAAGGCATCTCCGATATCCGGGATGAGTCGTCGCGCGCGGGCATCCGCCTTGTGATCGACTTGAAGCGAAACGCGGTCCCGCAGGTGGTGCTGAACCAGCTCTACAAACGCACCCAACTGCAAGACAACTTCGGCGTGAACATGGTGGCGCTCGTCGACGGTATTCCCCGCACACTCAACCTCGCCGACGCGATCGAGGCTTACATCACGCACCAGATCGAGGTCATCATCCGGCGCACGCGCTACCGCCTGCGCAAAGCAGAGGAGCGGTCGCACATCCTCGAGGGGCTGATCATTGCCCTAGACAACATCGACGACATCATCGAACTAATCCGCGCTTCCGCCAACACCGAGGAGGCCCGTCAGGGATTGATGGCGCGGTTCGGACTATCGGAAATCCAGGCGAACCACATCCTCGACATGCAGCTGCGCCGGCTCACTGCGTTGGAGCAGGACAAGATCCGTGAGGAGTATGAGGAGTTGCAGCACACGATCGCAGAGCTCCGGGCGATCCTCGGCGATCCTGCCAGGGTGCGGGCGATCGTCGCGGAGGAGCTCCGGGAAATTCAGGAGAAGTACGGCGACGAACGCAGAACCAAGATCGTCCCGGACGAGGGTGAGTTCGACATCGAGGACTTGATCGCCGACGAGGACCTCGTCATTTCCGTGACCCGCGGCGGCTACATCAAGGCAGTTCCGCTCGACACATACCGGCGGCAGGGTCGCGGAGGTAGGGGAGTAAAAGGTGCCGGACTCAAGGAAGGCGACATCGTCGAGCACCTTATGACGACTACGGCGCACTCGTACCTCCTCTTGTTCTCGAACACTGGCCGCGTGTACCGGATCAAGGCGCATGAGATCCCGAAGCGCGATCGCATGGCACGAGGCACGGCCGTGGTTAACGTCGTTCCTATGCGACCGGACGACCGAGTCGCTGCGGTAATCGACACCCGCGACTACGAGACCTACCGTTACCTACTCATCGCGACGAGAAAGGGAATGGTCAAGAAGACGCTCTTCCGGGAGTACGACTCCTCGCGTAAGGAAGGGATCATCGCCCTCAATCTCAAGGACGGGGATGAGGTCGTGCGGGTGCGGCCGACGTCGGGGAAGGACGACATTCTATTGATCACGCGGCTGGGGAAAGCGATTCGGTTCTCCGAGTCCACGGTGCGGCCGATGGGTCGCACGGCGACCGGCGTGATCGGTATCCGGCTCGGCGAAGACGACGCAGTTGTGACGTCCAACGTTATCGATGACGAGAACGACGAACTCCTCGTGATCACTGAATTCGGCTACGGCAAGCGAACGAAGTTGGGTCAGTTCCCGCGCAAGGGCAGGGGCGGCAAGGGTGTTATCGCCGCGAAGCTCACACGACCTCGCGGGCCCATCGTCGGTGCTTCGATTGTCGGCCCCGAGGACGAAGTGTTCCTGATCTCGAGCGACGGGGTCGTTATCAGAATGGCCGTGCGCACGATCTCGCGTCAGGGACGCCCGGCGACGGGTGTGCGAGTTATGCAGCTCGGCGGGGGCACCAGCGTCTCGTCCGTCGCCCCGGTGATGGGGGAGAGTCCCGCCGACGCCCAGGAAACACTGACTACATAGGCGGGCGGGCGAAGCACTCGGGCCACAATTTCACGGCTCGGCGGGTCGGCAGCGGGTGGCTGACGCGAGCGGTAGAGGGCTCAGCGAGTCCGGACTCAAGAACCTCTCAGCGCTGTCCGACGTCTATTTCAGTAGGAACGACGCAGCCTGCACGCGTTGACGCGCCCTTTTTCTTAACGGATAGTGGTGCGTTCCACCGTTGTGACGGGTAGCGTCGTCATAAGGGAAATCCATCCAATAGGGGAGATTTTTGTCTCCAAAGGAAAAAAGACCGAGGAGCTGGCCGGCGGAGCCCGAGGCGACGTCAGCGTCCGGCGGCCACCTATCCCCGGGTATCGACGCAACCGGGCCTCTTTTCGATCCGTTGTTCGACCCCCTCCCACCCGATCCCGAGCCCCCGGCGCGGGGGCCGCGCGCGACCCAGTTCGACTCCGGGACGGCGACGGAAGCCCCGATCGTTCGTCCGGAATCCGCGGACGTAGGGACGCCACCGGCGGTCGAGCGGCAGAGAAGGAGACGGACGCGCAGGAAAACGACGCCGCCCGCCGTTCGACGGGTGAAAAGAACCGTGAAGCGGATAGATCCCTTCTCGGTACTGAAGCTGTCGCTTTTCTACTACACCTGTTTCCTGATCGTCTGGGCCGGCATGGTTGCCGTCATCTACTGGATTATCCAATCGATGGGCCTGTTCGATGCGATCGAAAGCGTAAGCGAGGGCCTGGTGCTGGATTGGGGCGAGATCGACATCTCTCTGTGGATGGTTGAGCGGTGGGCTCTCTTGATAGGTGGCGGCTTGGTGATAGTCGGGTCGATCATCAACGCATTCCTAGCCGTGCTCTACAACCTTGCTTCGGATTTAGTGGGCGGCCTCGAGATGACGTTCGTCGAACGCGATCTCTGAATCGCACTAGCGGGCCTCGAAAATCTCAGGCGTAAGACGCGCCGCCCGTAGCCCGCGGCGTGCCAATGCCCCCAGGAATGGCCCCGGTTCGAAGACTTGCTCGATGGTGCTTACGCCCGGTTTGACGACGGAACCGTTTCCGATCGCCACAGCCACGTATGCGAGTGGAACCGATGCCAGGTTCGCGATGTGATCGACCACTCCGAGAGAGACAACCTCCGCGCGCCCGTCTCTTTCCCCCCAAACATCGACCCGTCCGGCAGTCCAGGTCGCACCGCGGGGAGGTAGGGATCGCAGCATTCGAACCGGCGCTCGCAGCAGCCTGCCCCCTGGATGGGTCGCACGCGTTCCGCGCATCCGGGACGCGGCTATTGCACGCAGGGCATCCATCGCGGCGCGCTCAGTTAGTCCGGCGCGAAAGCGCATGGCGCGCAGGTGGGGGAACACCCGCGGCGCAGTCAGCGGTTCGGGATGACCGCAGGTGAAGGTCTCGACCCATCCGACCGGTTCCGGGAAATACACCGGGCGGGGAAGGTCGCCGGCCTTTCCCTGTGCGCTCTGAAACTCGGACACATACGGCGCATCTCGTGACAGCTCGCGCAGCAGGTGGAACATCGTCGCGTCCCCGGGAGAATCATTGAGTGAGTATGCAACCGCGGCCTCGACCTCCTCCACGCGAGCGAGGGTTTGGGCGGCGTACGCAATCAGTATGTTCGTTATTCCCGGACTCAGCCCACAGCCGGAAACGACCGTCACTCCGGCACCTTTGGCAGCATCGTCGAGTTCAAATGATGCGACCGTCGCCTCGTGGTCGTCGCACAGGGAGACGTATGGGGTGCCCGCCTCGATGCAACCTTGAATAGCAGGCAGCTCCACCTCCGAGGCTGGGCCGGCGCAAGAAACAACGACATCGTGGCCGCCCGCCGCTTGGACGAGGGCGGCCCGGTCCGTGACATCAAGTCCGAGCGTGGCAACCTTGCCGTTCCTCCCACCCAGCAGCCGAGCGATCCTCGCCGCCACATCCTCCCTGCGCGCGCTGAGGGTGAGCGCGTCGACCTCTTCGTGTCGCAGCAGTTCGGCAGCGGCACGGCGCCCGGCATTGCCCGCTCCCCCGACTAGAAGTACCCGCACCGTACTCAGGAGAGCTCTTCTGGGGGAATCTCGCGCCATTTCCCCTCAGGGGGAGGCACTTTGGAGTGCGCTATCAGGCGGCCGAGCCATATCCCAACTCCGGCTCCAATAGCCAGTCCTACAGCGCGCAAGAATCTTCTCGCCATTGTCATCACTGTAGTTGAGGTTTTAGCCGGTGCAACGCGTAGGATGGCGGACCGGCCAAACGACACCGAGGGTGATCCATGTCAGAAACGATGATTTCCCTGAAGAGTGTTTCGAAGCGTTTCGGCAATTCGGCCGAGACCGCGGTTCAGGACCTTTCGATGGACGTCGGTCAGGGGGAGACCGTCGTCCTCGTCGGACCTTCGGGGTGCGGCAAGACCACCACGATGAAGATGATCAACCGCTTGGTGGAGCCCACTTCGGGGACGATCACCGTCGACGGCACCGACGTACTCAAGCAGGATCCTGTGCGACTCCGGCGGAGTATCGGCTACGTCATACAAAGTATCGGTCTGTTGCCGCATAGAACGGTGGCGGAGAACATCGGAACCGTGCCCCATCTCGAGGGTTGGGATCAGAAACGAATCGACGAGCGCACCGACGAGCTGACGAATATCTTCGAGCTGGATCGGAGCATGCTCAAGCGCTACCCGAGTGAGCTCTCAGGCGGTCAGCGCCAGCGTGTTGGGGTCGCCAGGGCCCTCGCCGCGGACCCACCCGTGATGCTCATGGATGAACCGTTCGGAGCCGTCGACCCGATCGTTCGCGAGCGCCTGCAGGACCAGTTCCTCCACATCCAGGAGCAACTGAAGAAGACGATCGTCTTCGTTACACACGACATCGACGAGGCGATCAAGATGGCGGATCGCATAGCGATCCTCAATCGCGGAGGCATCATCGAGCAGTACGCCCCTCCGGAGGAGATCCTTCGTCAGCCCGCCAATGACTTCGTGAAGCAGTTCGTCGGAGCGGAACGTGGTCTCAAGCGTCTGGCACTGGTCAATGTGTCGGACATCGAGGTCGAAGAGGGTCCGGTGGTGTCATCGTCGACCAGCGCCGACGATGCTCGAAAGGTGATCGCGGAGTTCGGCCAGGACTGGACGGCGGTGGTTGACGACGGAGACCTCCGTGGGTGGGTTGATCTGGGTGCCCTGGAGGGCAAGTCAACTGTTGGAGAGGCCAAGACACGGAAGTTCAGTGCGTACGTTACTGCCCGAAACACTTTGCGCCACGCCTTGGATTCGATCGTGACATCGCGGACTCAGGTTGCGGTCGTTGTCGACAAGGAGGACCGCTACCGCGGCATCCTCACGCTAGAGCGGGTGTCGCAGGAGATCATCTCGTGAGGGCGCGCCGTGGAGGGTAACCCTGTCTTCAGGTGGTCGTGGGTAGCCGACAACTCCGACCGGATAGTCGAACAACTGATCGAGCATATTCAGCTCACCGGCATTGCGATTCTCGTGGGTCTGCTCATTTCACTGCCAGTGGGAATCTATGCACAGCGGCACCGGCGTGCGCTACCGTCTGTGATCGGGTTCACTGGAATCCTTTACACGATTCCAAGCGTTGCGCTGTTTGCGTTTCTCCTGCCATACACCGGTCTCTCGTTTTGGACCGCGGAGATCGGTCTCGTCGGCTACACGCTGCTCATACTCATTCGCAACATTGTGGCCGGCTTGAATTCAGTTCCTGAAGACGTCAAAGAATCCGCCGTCGGGATGGGGTACACGCCGACGCAGGTGTTATGGCGCGTGGAATTGCCGCTTGCACTTCCCGTCATCGTTGCCGGTATCCGGATCGCTACCGTGACAACCATCGGACTCATTACTGTGACGGCCTTAATTGGCCTTGGCGGCTTCGGTCGATTCATCCTGGAAGGCTTCCGCACGATAAATCAGAACGCAAACACCATAATGCTCGTTGGGGCAGTCCTCTCAGTGGTGCTGGCCGTTGCTGCAGATTTGTTGCTGCTAGCTGGAGAGAAAGTTCTTGCTCCGTGGTCTCGTAAGGTTGCAGGGAGTCAGACCGCAACGTGAATACGCTAATGGACGCCCTGAGATGGCTCACCGATCCGGCCAACTATTCGGGACCGGGTGGTATCCCGACAAGGGTCATCGAGCACATAGAGTTGTCTGCGCAACCAGTTCTACTTGCCACGCTGCTTGCTCTTCCAGTTGGTCTCTATGTGGGACACAAGAAGAGATTTGAGTTTGCTGCCATATCAGTGGGTAATATCGGGCGCGCTATCCCATCGTTTGGCCTGATTGCAATTTTGTGGGTGCCTACGCTTTCGTGGCCGGGCGTCCTGGGATACTGGGCAGTGTTCATCGCCATGGTGTTGCTTGCCATCCCGCCCATCCTTATCAACACAGCCGTCGGGATTCGCAATGCTGATCCCGACACCGTTGAAGCGGCGCGCGGGATGGGGATGACGGGCCGCGACATACTCCTCCGGATCGAGATCCCTCTGGCGGTGCCGCTGATCATCACCGGCCTGCGGACTGCTTCCGTACAGGTGATCGCTACTGCGACCATCGGTGCGATCACGTCGGTGGGTGGACTCGGCCGCTTCATCATCGATGGACTTGCAGTCCGAGGGATGGAAAGGATCCTTGGCGGCGCCATTCTCGTAGCGATGCTCGCCATCCTGACGGAGGTGACCTTCAGCGTCCTGGAGGGCCTGCTCTCGCCGCGGATGTCGTCGGGGCACCGGCGCCTTTTTCGGAGGTCCGACTCCGAGACCGGGCCCCCCGACACTCAGACAGGTGCGGCCGGCCTCGGCGCGGCCTGAGTTTCGGAACCTGGGGACACCAGGTGACACTCCTTGTCGTTCTGTGACCACAGGTCCCAGTCCTTACGGTCGGCGTAACTCCTGAACCCGCGACTTGCGACAGTCGTCGTAATTACAAGTCCGGGATATCTTTGCCGGGTCCAGATGGTGGGGCGGGAGGCCCCAACAATCGAATGGAGGAAACCCATGCGGAAATTCCGCACAACCGCCCATGGGGCGGCCCTCCTGGCGCTCGCGTTGTTCGTCGGCGCCTGTGGGTCGGGTGTGGGCGGCGACGACGACGATGGTGGGGGCGGTAATGGAGACGCCGGCGGTGGCGGCGGCGAACCGGTTGCGTCGCAGCTTGTCCTCGGCGGACCGCCCGAGTGTCCCGAGCGGCCGTTCTGCATCCCCGGACTCGAAGAGACCTACGGAATCGAGTTCAAGGACTTCAAGCCGCTTGATGTCGCGGGCCCGCTGACCGTCCGGGCGCTTGAGGGTGGCGAGATTGACGTTGCGCTCCTCTTCTCTACGCAGTCCGTGATCGCGGATCGGGGATGGGTATTGCTCGAGGACGACAAAGGTCTTCAAACGGCGGAGAACATCACGCCCGTTATCAACCACAGTGTCCACGACGCCGCTATCGAGGGACTTTTGAACCAGATCAGCGGCGCACTCACGACCGAGAACATCACCGAGCTGAACGGCCGCGTCGAGATTGACGGAGAGAAGCCTGCTGATGTGGCCGCCGACTTCCTCGAGTCCGAAGGAATCTCGGGTGAGGGTGAAAGCGGTTCCGGCAATATCACAGTGGGCGCCGTTGCCTTTGCCGAGAACCAGATTGTCGCGGAGATGTATGCGCAGGTCCTAGAGCAGGCGGGTTACTCGGTGAAGCGTCAGCTCGACCTGGGATCACGAGAGATCCTCCAGCCGGCGCTCGAGTCCGGGGAGATTCACGTGGCTCCCGAGTACCTCGGATCGCTGTTGCTGTTCCTCGATCCCGAAGCCGCGGCCTCGGGCGATCCTCAGGAGAACCACGATTTGCTGGTGCCTCTTCTAGACGCGAAAGGCATCGGCATCCTTGAGTTCTCGGAGGCCAACGACACGAATGCCTTCGTGGTCACACAGGAAACGGCAGA
>OCZV010000083.1_pt1 | contig 35236 bp, 45 predicted proteins | sample 1539051 | NCBI WGS metagenome assembly OCZV01 (sample SAMEA3113581, study PRJEB22503) | soil metagenome
CCATAGACAAACAAACCACAGTCACGGAACTATTCATAGATGCATTAAAACAATACTTGAGAGCTCACCAGTTAACCTGTTCGGAATAGAACCTGTTATCGCCGTAGACGACTTTGTAGAATAACCTCAGTATTATTTTGTATTTTTCGATAGTTGAAGGCCTGTAATTCTGATGGTTTTCAATGAAATCGATGAGTGCGCGAATATTATCCTTAGTTGCATCTCCGTACGATTTCCGCATGAACTTTCGCATAGAGATTAATGCAGTTATGCAACGAGTAATCCAGAGTATTGCGTTTGCATTGTCTTTCATATATTCTACAAATTTCAAGACATCTGTCCGGACCGATCTAGGTCTGTGTTTACCTTTTCAATCCAGTCTGACAATTTCTTTTTTCGGTTGTAGACGTCTCTCATATGATTCCTTGATTCTCTGGAAGAGACGACGTTTGATCTCTCTAATAATACCTTTGGTTTCTGGCCTGAATTACGTCCTTTGTTATTAGTTTGGATTTCTTGTACGTTGGGGATTCTAACCGTGGGTACTGTGGAGGGGGTGGGATTCGAACCCACGAACCCCTTAGGGACGGGATCGCCCATCCGAATCGTCTTATCTTGAGTCCTGCGCGGTTGACCAGGCTTCGCTACCCCTCCTCAATGTGTGATTTGAAGCTTCAGGGTTTGTTTCTATTATAGTGGGAAGGTCCCTTGATAAAAATTTAATCAAATTCAAATTTGGCATGAATGACCTTGGGCTGAGACGTAATATTTATTTTGGATGACCAATAGCTAATTAAAGAGATGAAGATAACCGAACTAACGCCTGGCATAAGGGGTGTAAGCGTAGAAGGGAAGATAGAAAGTATAGCAGAGCCCAGAACTGTAAATCTAAGAGCTGGAGGCACTGCCCGAGTCGCAGATGCTGTCATAACAGATGATAGCGGAAGCATAAAGCTGTCGCTTTGGGATGACCAAATTGATATGGTTCAAGAGGGTGATACTGTCATTATTGAGAATGGATATACTCAAGCTTTCAGGGGAGATAACAGCCTGAACATAGGTCGTTACGGTAAGCTAAAGAAGGTATAGCAATTTACGCATGTCGACTTCATGATGGTGCATTCAATATCGTGGCCTTATTTTACTTCTAACTATTTACTTTTAACTAATCGCCTTTAGCCAATATACCCTGTGTTTCGAGGATCACACTGTGAGGTACGCTCTCCACCTTCAGGTCTTCCACCGGAAGCCTGCTCCATCTGCTGTTCGATAGTTTTTATCAATGTTTCTGTATCTCTAGCTCTTGCATCCAGGGCTTCCATACTAATCTCCAGACTGAGCCTCGTAGTCAAGACTTCCAATAATGACCGTGATGCTTTTGCATCAACAACATACCCTGAGGTCTCGCCCAAGAGACATGTACTTCGTATCCCTTTGAGTTTGGCCAATCCTGCTATAAGTCCATTCATCCCTGTTATTGATCCACCATCCGTTACTGCAACATCAGGATTTTTGATGTCTCTTAAGCTTTTCATGTCGGAAGCCGTACAAAAGACTCGAGGTTTCTGGACGAAGACTCCAGTGATGTAAGCTGCCAATGCATATACATGCAGAACAGAAAATTTAGATGCGATTCAAAGAATTGTTTCAGCCAATAGGTACTCTGCATCTGGATTAGAAGGTTGCGAGTCTCCAGTCAAGAATAACATGTTCAATGCGGTTGAGACAGGTGATTCATAATAGAATATCGCATTCCTGACAAGATCCACTGTCCCATCTGGATTGATTAGTACTTGAGGTGGAAATGTATTTGAGTAAATATCTACTAAATGTCTTGCGCTCAATTCATGTATAAGATGATCTACTGCGAGTTTGCCTACGTAACCACTCCCGGGGAAGCCACAAATAAGGTACGCGAATTTAGAGTCAGGTAATGAAGAGTTGGGATAAACTAATTCAAACCGTGCTTCAATCATAGTACTACACTTCTGCTGTTTAAGCAATTAACTTAAAAGTGTTTATTTCAATAGCGAGATCTTTAAGGCGGATTCGAATATAGCCCTCTAACCCGCAGATGAGGGCACATACTACAATACTACCTATCAAGTTATCAATCAATAATCCAGAGCAATAGATACATTAGACGTATTGCACGCCAGCTACCGTAGATCCATTGTTCGCCTGATTCGGCCGCCAGGATTATTAGATATGTGAATGTTGATATTTAGTGTTCGCCAGTTCTCCGCTTATTTTCCTGTATTGTGATTGAGGTTCGAATAACACCGAACAAGCTGCTGGGCTATTCTCCTAATGAAAGGGATGTTGATAATATCCTCGATGCTTTGGACGTTAACTCATAACTCACGAGAATAATGAATATTGTATTGCTTGCTTCTAAATGAAATAAAGGCCATTATTTACTAGAATATATAACCGAAATTCAGTTTTGACCTGATAGCCGTAAAGGAGATATCAAGATGAAATATCCGAAGGGTGATCTCCCATTTGAAAATCGATCTGAAAATGTACATTTCTTGATTGCAAATGTTTATGTTTCCCGCAATAGTCAAGGCTTATAAGTTATTCTCTCTTCTTGTACTGTAGTTAAATGATTAAAGAGTTTATCGTATCAAGAATAGAAGCGTCTCACGATGGGACGCCCTACGTACAGGTTAGCTTCATGGACACAACGTCAGGGGAGAGACAACAGTCAATGAACCCATTTGGAGTTAAGGCAATGACCTTTTCCTCTCCAGAAGATTTAATGAAAAACTTACCTAAAGCTATGTCAAATGTTCTGGGCAGTGGTATGGGAGTAGCTGATGCACCAACATTCAAGCTAAGTATGAGAGAGTACGAAGACATGGGCCTAAAGGTCGGTGACAAGGTTTTGATCGAGCTCAAAAAGCCCGAGGTAACAGGTATATGAGTAGAGATTCTCTTAAGAGTTATTACTGGTCTTGCTATCTAGTTCGGATTGGCGGAATTTAAAGATAATCGAGTATGCTTGATTGTCCTTCCTCCCTGCCATCTCCTCTCTTAAGTATCAGGTTTGATATCTTTATTCCTATCTTCCTAATGGGAACGTCAATGAAAAGCTCGGTACCATTATTTGAGGGCCTATTCTCCATCATGTCGTCAGCAACTTGCCCGTCTTGTCTTTCTGGGACTGTGCAATAGAACTTTTGTAGAAGGCCTGGTATAGCGTTACTAATACTTTGTCTGGTTTCCTGATGTCGTAAATATGATCTCTCTCTTGTTTCAACTACAAAATCTGCATGCACCAGTTTTATGCCAACTGTACGAAACCGATAGCCTTTTCTTTGTAGTCTCTTAAACAGCTCGTCTATTAACGCATCAAAATGAACAAGTAACATTTGGTGATCTTTTGTAAAATCGGGAAGCGTGTATTCTGTACTCAAAGAAACATGTTCACCTCTGGGTCGAACAGGATCCTCGTCTAGGCCTTTGGCAATCTTCCACATACGTATTCCATACTTATTACCGAATCTGTGCACAAGGGTTTGAACGTCAGCTCTTGCAAGTTCTCCGATTGTTTCGATACCCATTTGTTTCAATGAATTTTTAGTTATTGTTCCGATACCTGAAATTCTCTCTACTTCGAGGTTTTCAAGGAAATCAGAAACTGATTTTGGAGAAACTATTGTGAGTCCGTCCGGCTTTCTGAAGTCTGATGCAATCTTGGCAATTGATTTAGTGGGAGCTACTCCAACTGAAGTTAGAAGACCACATTCTATCTTTATCTTATTTTTGATCAATCTTGCGAAGTCCTCGATTAGTCGCGAATAGCTCAGATTGAATATTGATTCATTTTCTTGCTTAGAGGACCGAGAAATTAGAGGGGAACCACCAGGATCTATCGCTTGATCCTTAAGTAAAACAGAAGCATGAATTTTGTCAGAACAGTCTAGGTATGCTTCATCAATGCTGGTCTGTTCTAAAATATCAGAGTAATAGTACAAGATGTTCATTACTTTCTCAGATATCATTGAGTAGTACGGAATGTCAACTCGATTAAGAATGAGGTCAGGACAGGCCTTTAATGCGGAGGATAACGGCATGGCAGATTTTACTCCCAGTTTCTTCGCTTCGTAAGAGCATGAGGCTACCACTCCTTTTGTGATTTGGCCATGCTCTTGATGCGTCATAATCACCGCATGGGGTTTACCCACTAATAGCGGCAAACGCAACTCTTCACACGAAGGATAAAATGAATTTAGATCAACATGTATTACAATTCTCTTGCTATTCCAGGAACCTGACTGTCTGGTATCGTTGTTGAGTCCTAGGTTGCTATTATTCGCTAACTCGTTGATTTGAGTTGAATCTGGGATATCTACACCATTACTCATGAACAAGCACAAACTATTGTCATTTTATTTAGGCTGTTTTGTTCCTGTTCATAGATAATTACAAAGAACAAGCGCCGTGAAATAATCAACGAATAGTGCAAAGAGAATATACCATAAGTAACACCACGAACGAATTCAAGCATCAAAACGACTATAGAGACTGTGATGATTATGGTAATACAGTATAAATGTCTATAATGAAGATTAGCACTACACTTCCAATTTAGAGTTATATCTCTCTTATTTGTAAGCTGAACTATCATCCAAGGCTCCAGGCTTTCTTATCTACTTACTCCTTATTACATTTTCATGCTAGACAAAAAACTTATTGCTTGCACTTTTAACATTTAACATGTCTCTCCACTTATAGCGTAATTGAAAATCGTGATGATAACATCACTCATCGAATTATATTTACTGCCCGCAATTTTTCCTGCTTCACATAATGAATAGTATCTAAAAATTCTTAGAAATTTTTCCTTGCAACGTGAGTTTCGCCCTTAAGTCCTCTAACTATCATGCTGATGCTAACTATTATAAGCGTAATAGAAAGCATGAAGACAAGAAGCATCAAACCGAACGTGGCTGGATTTGAAATTATCAGAATTCCTACCGCAATACAAAGAATTCCGACACCCACACTGAGGTATTTTCTAGTGCCCCGGTGAATATCTTGTTCCCTAAATGCATATATAATGCGGCCAATTCCGATAGCCAAGATGGCTATTGCAGCAAAAACTATCAACAAAGCTGCACTAAAAATTGGAAACTCCATAAGAACGATCGATAGGGAAACCACCAAAAGTCCTATTGCAATATTTGCGATGCTTGAAGATTTGTACTTGAACAGCTTTGCCGTTGTTGTCGTGGTAGATGTAGTTGTCGCCGTAGGTCTGGCGACCCCGAAGCAAATTCTTTCAATTCCTATGACTAGTAAAGTAAGGGATAAAAGGAGCACAGTCGCTGAAATAGATGAACCTGGAATAAACAAAATAACTGCAGCCAGTACAGTAGAAATCGAACCCAGTACTATCTGGAGCATTCGCAGCCAAGGTGGGGTTCTGATAATTTGCATTCCTTTTTTCTTCTCGTACCACAGCGTCAAGAGATCTATATAAGTATCTCCCCAGCATCTTTGACACAGGGTTATGGATTATACTTACTTTAACGGCGATATATCAACAGCTCAAAATAACAGTACAGCCATTATGTCTTAAGAGACCCTACAGAATTCAGCCATAGCATTACCCGGGGCTAGGTTACCGATCCTTTTCATGCATATTTTTTCGTCCTCTGCTATTCCAGTTATAGCTAAGTATTTATGAGTAGATCAGACCTTAACGTAGTACGTCGTGTCTTCTTACATGATCAAAGGAGTGGTTATGGCTATGGCTATAGTCGTCGGTAGATCCAGTGGCATTTTTAGGGCAATAAAGTTATGTTACCAATGATATTTATATATCTGCTCCAACTGCTGTTGCCAAATTCCTATACACTACTCACTGATTACAGTCAAAAATAATGAGACTTGTTTGTAGTAGAAAGTACTAATTGGTCAGAGTGCTGCTAACCTCATTAGCTTTAACAAATCAAGCGGGATGAAGGTATTTCTAAGGGGTGTCTGTCTGCATGCGCTACAGTATCCTTATAAACATCTCAAGGTAATTTTCTTCAAATGTTCGAAGTTCAACTTGGTAAATATGTATTTAATTTTGGATTACTGGTGGTTGATATGCAGAATGGGTTTGTTAGCAAAGGAGGATCTTACGATCTACTGGGAATGAATACAGAAAGTTATAGGGAGATTGTACCCAAAACTAAGGAGTTGATAGATTTCTGTAGAGCTAATCATATTCCGGTTTTCTATACCGAAGCTATAAGAGAGCCCAGTGGAATAGATCTCTTAACCCGTGTACATAGGCTGCTACCAGTAACTCGAGAAGAACGACTGAAAGTACCTATATGCGTGAGGGGAACGTGGGATGCGAAAACTATTGATGATATCAGGCCTGAGGATTCTGATCATGTTGTTATCAAAAGAAGAGACTCTGCGTTTCAAGATACTGAACTAAGGGTCTGGCTACAAAGCGAGGGAATTAATACTCTAATAATTTGCGGAGTCGATACCTCAATATGCGTAGAGACATCATTACGGGATGCTTTTAATATCGGGTACGATGTAATCCTTATCTCTGATGCAACGGCGTCACGTATTAATAAACACTACGAAACCACACTAGAGAGAGTTCGCGATTACTATGGATTGGTTATGGCCGTAGAAAGATTCTTTCGAATAGTAAACAGCTTGAAAAAAGTTAAGTTGGGTGAAGTCAGGATTGAAGATATTTCGAAAGATATCATGACCGATTTCTTGAAAGAATTCAATCTGTTAGACATTAGGGAGAAAATCGAATGAAAAATAGATGCATAGACTAGTGTAATCTGAATCAGTCTAGACTCTATGCCATTTTGTTTCTGGGCCTAAGTATATAGTCTCAAACCCTGAAACAACCAGCATTGTCTACTAGGTTGCAATAAATGCTATCGGGTCATCCTCATAATTTACTAGTGAATTCCACTCTCATTGGCATGGTCTTCTTAGCTAACATTTGTCCGAGCATTTGTTCTTGGGGACAGCTCTCGCACTTTCAGCAATGTGTGGTTGCTTTAGTCTACTAGACACAGAAGCCAGGTGTACGAGTTAGCACCTTGATCTGTGCTTCAGAATTTTGAGGCACAATTGAACTAAGGACCAATTCTAATACTCAGGAATAGTATCAATTAGGAAATATATCTAGACTATTTTATCATATGCTTTTGTCTATTTACTTAAATAGGGCTTGAGTTCATAATTTATGTTCATCAAGAGATGAGTTCAGTAAAGGAACCAGGTTGGAAAAGAGGAGCGCAAATAGGATTAGGTATTCTTGCAATAATCATCTCGGGAGCAGCATTGTTCTTCCCGGGTATAACAGTAATTTCACTTGTTATTTTACTTGCAGTGGTACTAATCTTCGTTGGAATTGAAAAGATTATTAGCGGGATTTTTATCCAACATAAATCTAGATGGGCAACTGTTGGACTAGGAGTTCTAGTAATAATTCTTGCCTCGTTGGCCCTAGCCTTCCCTCTCAGTGCAACGCTCTTTCTGATATTCCTTATGGGTTTCGCATTGATGTTCGATGGCTTCGCGCGGATTATTTCAGGGTTCACTGACAAACAAGTTAGAGGATGGTCTAGAGGATTTAGCATTGGAGTAGGCATTCTCGCTGTAGTCATCTCGGTAATGATATTAGTGTCGCCATTTTTCGGAATTGTATTGGCCGGCTTTTTCATAGGCATAGCGCTGATAATAATTGGAATTCAAATGATAGCTGCAGGTTTCTCGGGAAGAGAAACAAGCCTAGTTCCCACTACTGGGTTCAAAAGATAAATCAATAAGAGAGTGTCTTACCTGTCGTTGAGAAAGACTTCCAAGTGCAAGGTGACTAATCAATACCGAGTTGAAGATTTGACTTTCGAATTGGTATCGATGAAATTCTGAGTGGTTTTATAGATAAAGTAGAGAAGGATTCATTAATTTTCTTTATTCCTCATTCTTCACCATATCAGTAGTGCAAATCCAATGAATGTACTGATAGCATTCAGTGCACATATCTCTTAGGCCGGTGTGCTCACAAAAATAGGTAACGTGGGATATGACATTGCACCTAGCACAGTTTTTTTGTGTCAATCATTATCAACCTATATTGGGCGAGGTTCAAGTTAAGCATTAAGTTCATAGCTTGTGCCCTGCTCATTACCCGTTGCTCGTTAGACGGTGACGCCATGAAATTCAGGTCTGACTAACTTTTTTGACTTCTAGCTACTAAGCCGCTTGCAAATCAAGAAGGATTGGCGATTGGATGGAAATCTTTATCCAACTGTCTTGTGTGCGGTATCAGATGGGGTAGGTGTGTTTGCTCCGTCGGCTCTAAAACTGGTGATCCGAAAGCGAATAGTGCATTGCACTCTGAGAGTCCCTCACAAAGGGCTTTCTCAAGATTTATTCATAATCAAATCTTGCCTTTTCTCTTAAGTAAAATTCGTTTACTTCATTATTTGTATCTAAACGAGACAAGTGGTTGGCATTTGATTTATTTTTTAGCTCAAAATTGAATCTTCATACAATAGACATAGATCTAGATCTACGATTAATATAAAAATAACATTATATGACCTATTAATATGGCAGATATTTTATGGGGCATCATTCTATTTGTCATAGGACTAGTAATTTCAACAGTCATCATTTGCGTTGTAACTAAACTTTTTGGAGAAAAAGAGGGAATAAAACAAGCCTTCGCCGCTGCCCTTGTAGGCTCAGTGGTTTATAGCATAGTTTACTTTATTTTCGGCCACGGTTTCATGGCCGCAGTAATCGGGGGTATTGTATGGCTACTCGCGCTGAAAGCTCTCTATAGTTTCGGCTGGATAAAATCATTTGTAATAGCTCTAATAATTTGGATATTATCGGGAATAGTTGGACTCATCATACCTACTGGGCCTGGCCCGTTATGAGTTTTATCTGGTAGAAAGCTCAAGTGGAATTTGAAATAACTAAACAAGTCCTTTGGTACTACCGCAATGCGTTCATAATTTACAACGACATGAGAAATATATTCAGCTAATCTACAAACCGAAGCCGATATTAAATTCCGATATTGAAAAACTACCACTCCTTGAAGCGCGCTGTTCATTGCTATCTTATAGCTAGATATTGGAAGACAGATCTAATTTGTCCTTCTGTATTCAATATTGTAAAGAAAATGATATCCCAAGCATATTAGCCAAGAACATTGCATGTTTTTCCCACAATTGATGAGGATAAGTCAGACGAAATTACTTTGAATCTCACAGTGGATCATCAATTAACCCATCTCCGGTTATTTGTGTAATGCGATCTCATGTTTTAATCTTGTCGTGAGGTTTTCAATTTCAATTGGTTTATGGATGAGACAGATACCCCAGTCATGTTTATTATTTGGAAACAAATCCGTTAGGATGTCGTAGTACTCATCAAAGGCAGTAATAAAGCAAATTGGTGGTGGGATCGCATTTGCATTTGTTGCCAATTTCTTGATTTCTTTTGTTAATTCTACACCATTGAGTTCGGGCATCTTTACATCGATCAGTAATAGGTCATATGGCATTTGCCCAGGTGGTACATCCCTGTTACCATAAATGGTCTTAAAGATTGAAAGAACCGTAAAGGGCTCAGAGTATGCTTCTATTAAAAACCCACTATCCTCCAGCCCCAACTTTAGAGTCCTGAGTATGTCCTTATTGTCATCTACAACCATTACGCGATACTTAGGGTTCGAATCGCCGTTCGCACCTGGCTTATTTTGATTCTGTTTGTTCTTCAGGTCTATCATACTCCTGGCAATCTTCGGATATCCTAGGAACTACAGTGTGTGAGACACAATGAGAAGTATTGGTTTGTATATCAAATAAGGGAGAAGAGTTACAAATCGAGCTACAAGGTAAAAGCTCAATTATTATTGTAGTCAATGCATCAAAGAAATAGTACATGATTAGATTTAAGCATAGTGAACCTATTTAAGGGAATGACGTTAGCGCAAAATGATACTTATACAACCGAGGTGGGGAAAAGGTCCAGGGCATAACTAACCCAACCAGGGGAAAGATTGTATTTATTAGAGAATATTCCAAATCAAGATCATAATCAACTACTATCAATTGGGTTAAAATGGCCTAATTTCACTTTAGTCCGATCCTGATTTGCAACAATGAGATGATATATGAATGGCAATATCATGATTAAAGTTCACAAACGCCTGATGATGGTCCTCTAATGCGTACAAAAGTCACCCTTTAGCTAGTAATCAACGAATTAGCAAATCTCCTTTGACGCATTTGTCTTGATTTCTTTAAGTCTATATGTACAATTATGATCTGCTCTTTAACAGCTGCTCCAGTCTTGACTTTGGGGATAGCAATGTCTGTGTTCTTGTCATACTCGAGGTCAACTATGATGCTCCTACCACCAAACAAACCTCCGCAGACATTCGAAGCGATAACAGGAGTTCTATTTTCTAATGCCCGTACCTGCAAATACAGATGCCAAGGATAAATACCTGTCTTAGGTATCTTTGATGGAAAGAAGAGTAAATCTGCACCCTTACGTACGGCCGTTCTTGCTATCTCTGGAAATACCAAGTCATAGCAAATAGGCACGCTAAATTTAAGTTTGCCAATATCAAAGACCTCTATTTTTGAACCTCGTCTTAACGTTTTTCTTTGTTGACCAAATAAATGAATTTTGAATTGCCTTCCTAATATGCTTCCACTTGGGGTAACAACAGGACATGACACGTAGGTATCGTCATAAATCTTTTCTTTAAATGCCCCAGGTATCACCGTGAGGTCGTAATCTCTAGCAGAATCAATAATGACCTTGAATTCCTTCTCAAAATCCTTGACTACTTTGGTGTACCAAAGCTCAGGTAGGCAGACGAGGTCGATTTTTGAGCCATGCACATCAGACACTTTACATAAAAGACTCCTAACATGATCTAGTATCTGCTGGTTTCTCCTAGCCGCACCAAGTCTGTCGTATTGACACAATTGGATAATGCCAATATTGACCATAGTTAGAGATTGCCACATCAATAATTATGGTTTTGCAGTGTTTAGCAGTGAGATTCATGAATTATCCGGGCATTATAGGAAAGTAGTCTCCTATCTGAATTTAATTATGCATTAAGTTAAGTGAGTTGACCAAAAGTTAGTGGTGGAAAATAGCCCATGCTACAATTATTGCTCAATGTTCATGAGAATAATGGTAATTTTCAAGCATCACCGAAGTACATGGTTTTCACGCTTATCTTCTGTTCAATGGTAGTACCCATCCAAGGTTTAACAGGGATAATTAGCCAGATGTTAAAAAACTCAAAAACTTCTTCTTCGAAATTGAAAGTTCTTTCGAAACATAAGTTTAATAAGAAATTATTAAGAAATTGATCTCCACAGATACCTATATTGATTTTCATTTTTTATTAGAGGGGGATAATTCCTGAATTCAAGACAAAATATCAAATATTCTGTGACTGTAACTGGTATTGAAATAGTTGCTATTCTTTCCCTGATCCTTATTGCTGCTGCAGCTGCAGCTTGTTACAATTCTTCACAAAATGGAATTGTTACTGCAAAAAGAACGAATGGCTCTCTGACTTCTCCTATTCAAGGAGAGGATCCAGTCTCTGTCATGTATGCAGCCTCTCTCCTTAAGACTTTTGAAGAAAGCTTAGGACCGATATTTCAGGAAGGCAGTGGGTATCCCTATCAAGGAGAAGCTCGCGGGTCAGTACAGATAGCTAACATGGTACTCGACGGTCTAAGAAGACCTGATGTCTTTGTGAGTGCAGGTACCATTTCTGTAAAGAAATTAATGAATGCCACGGATCCTCTTGCTGATTGGTTAGTGAAATTCGGCACAGCTGAGATGGTAATTGCTTACTCTCCAAACAGTCGCTTCTTCAATGACCTAGAAAGAGCTCGCTTAGGTGAAATTTTATGGTACAAGGTCTTATCTAATCCAGATCTTAAGTTTGGAAGAACCGATCCTGAACTGGATCCAAAGGGGTATTACACGATCATAACTGCGGAGCTTGCGAACAAATATTATAATGATTCAGAAATAAAACTAAGGATCCTAGGGGAATCCCGAAACCCCAAACAGATTTTCCCAGAAGAAACACTCAAAACTATTCTGGAACAAGGTCAACTAGATGCAGTAGCAGCTTATAAACATGAGGCCGTGGCTAGAGGGATTCCATATATTACTCTGCCAACGGAAATCAACCTAGCCGATCCTAAATTTTCAAATTTCTATAAGAAAGCCTCATATACATTAGAGGATGGGAAGGGCCAAACAGTCTTTGGAGAGCCGATATGCTTCTCATTCACAATACCCAACACAGTTAAGAATTTTGCAGGAGCTACTTCTTTTGCCAAATTTATACTATCGCCTATAGGAAAAAACCTTCTTGAAGACCAAGGGCTGAACTTTATCAAACCTGTTGTCGAAGGAAACTTGGAAAAGGCTCCCTCAGGTATAAGAGGAATACTTGAAGAGCTACGCTAGAAGAAATATCATTTCTGCGTGATGAACAGGAAATTCCTATGTGATAACACGGATCTCCTTCTAGTAGGTAGCCTAATTCCTTATTTACTACTTCGACAGAAAAGGGAGCTAGGGTTTACTTATTTTTGGAAGATAAGCTTCAATTTTTTCCTAACCTTTACATGTTTTGATTTCTCAGATATTGTTGAATGCTTTGAATTCCAGTGTTTAACAAAATAGTAGATCGTTGGTCCAAGATAATTTTGGCAAAATTGCAAGAAAACTAAGGATCCCAGTGACAGACATGTGCAATATGCGTTGCGTGTATTGCATGCCAAGAGGGAAAGTTGGATGGTACAATGAGACTATAATATTGAGTTATCCCGAAATCACTAGACTCGTTTCCATTCTAGCGGATCTTGGCATACAGCGGATAAGACTAACAGGGGGAGAACCCCTCACGAGACCAAATCTAGAGAACCTAATAGTTGCATTAGCCAAAATAAAAGGTATTAAATCAATTAGTAAGACAACGAATGGTATATTATTTGGAGAAAAAGCCAGAGCATTGAAAGAGGCTGGACTTGAGGGGGTGAATATAAGTCTCGATACCTTTAAACCAACGAGATTCAAAGAAATAACTGGCATAGATAGCTTTGACAAAGTGATTAAAGCAATTAAGGCTGCAGAAGGAGTTGGTTTGAATGTAAAAATTAACACCGTGGTGATAAGAGGATGGAATGACGATGAAATTGTTGATTTTGCTAATTTTGCACGGGAAACTGGACATGTAGTACGCTTTATAGAATTTATGCCACTGGATGGGAGTGGAGTCTGGCAGGCAGATTTGGTTTATACTAAAAAAGAAATGATCGATCTGATAGCTAGAAACCTTGGAGCAGTTACACCTTTAAATAATCCCTCAGCTTGCGGCCTTGGTGATACCAATGATAGGAACTACAACAATAATAATTCATATGAACACTACAACCAAAGCAATAAGTCTGATCCTGCAGCACTTTTTTCGTTTTGCGATGGAATAGGGACAATTGGCTTTATCCCATCAATGACAGAACCTTTCTGTGGCAGTTGCGACAGAATTCGACTAACTTCAGACGGCAGATTGTTAACATGTCTTTTTGAAAACCCAGGATATGATCTTAGAAGTATGCTGAGAACCGGCAAGTCAAATTATTATATTAAGAAGAACATTACGGAAGATGTGATGAAAAAGCCGGAAGGGATAATTAAGATTATTAAGACAAATACGTTAAAATCCTCGTTGAATTTGATGCATACAATAGGTGGCTAACTTACATGCTCTAACTGTAAGATATCCCATCTTTTCCTCTGCATTTTCTTAGTTTTGATTGGCCGCTATGATAAAATAGTGGCCTAGGTCGATGGATGAAATGAAATGTTAGATTTGTCTGTTCTTCCTATACGCCTGCTCAGCATCTTAAAGGAATCTAATGCATCTATTTCGATGACTCCTGGCAGGTGTTGAATGCTTTGAGTGTAGTTGTTTAATACGTAAAGATCTTGGAGTCTTACTTCTATTTTGATATCATTCTCCAGGAGGTCGTCTGATAAAGACCTGTTGCTTACTTGCACTGAACCCGCCAACTGTTTTTCATTCTCCTGATCCAACGGATATCTCCCAGAATGAATCGAATCCTCAATCATTTTACACAGTTCTGATATTTTCAATTGTCATAGAGTTCATTCAAGATATAATTTTATTGTATTTATTAGAATGACTCATAAAATGGCGTGATACCTTTCTTCATAGTAAAAAACTAATCGCTATTAGGGTACGTTTATGCCTCCAATTCTCTGATGAATTATCTACGATACAGTAACCTCGGTCTTATAGAAGAAGATGATGATCTGTCTTTCATTGAGAATGTATGATGACCAATGCAGTGGTTACACAGTTAATCTTGTTTCTATTGAAAAAAGTCAGACATACTTGCCTGTTTGGTCCTAATGGAGCGATTATTGGTTCTCTTGTCGTAACTCTCGCCAAGATCATCCTTTGAAACATATGCATCTCGCCATCTTACTTCTTCTAGACCCAATAATTGTCTGAAAATATTTACAGTACCTGGGCCAAAGCCAGCGCAATGATTGTTTGCAGCGATGATAGCAAATCTAACGTTTGATAAATTTCCTTCATTAGTTTCATCCTTGAAGGTTCGTGCAACCTTCCTCATTTCCTTTACTCTATCAATTTGAATTTGTCAGAAATCTTTCTCTTGTATGGTTCTATCACCAATTAATCTTACATATACAAAATCCGAAGTGATTATTGGAGGAATACGAATATCAGCAATTTGGCTCCATACAAGGCATATCCTATTGTTAGCGAAGAAGTTGTACGCAAGATCTTGAACCAAGGATCTATATCTTATTTCTACGGCGTATCTGAAACCCCTATCAAGGTATGGAAGGATATTCCTTAAGGCTTCTAGACCTACTACTATCTGAATGGATGGCGGTAACTGGATCAATAACGTCAGAAAATTACTTTTAGCTCAGAAATTGATTTAAGGAAATAATCCAATTGGGCTTCATTGAAATTCCTAAGTCTCTTGTCGTGAGTAATAATTTTAGGGAATTTTGTAGTGAAGCGAAAATTCTCTGGGTCCTTTTGTACCAGTTCTTAACTATGAGTTCGTTAGGGATTCTGTAGAAGGAAGAGTCTATTTCAACATAATTGAAGATTTTAGAATAATATTTTAACCACTTAGAATTCTCAATATCAATAGGATAAAAAGGTCCTTGCCATGATGACTAAGACCAACCAGAACATCCTATGTAATACTGCAAAGTCTAACGGAAAGTACTAATAAATAAAATAATATAATGGTTTTATCTATTCTACTGGAATTTGCCGTCAAAAACTGTTAATCGTCCTTCTACTAACTATATAAAATCCTATAACTACATTCTAGATCAAATCTATATTCTATAGTACTAATTTCAGAAAAATATAGATTATCTGGACGGCCGACATCAAGCGAGTCATTATCTTCCGAATCCCTACCCAACATATCTGACGAAGCGACAGCTTCAGCTCGAGACAGCTGCTATTCCCACGGACTGAAATTCCAAGAGATGAACTATTCCAACGGTGTTGAGCAACCGACGGGGGATATCATTAATTCGCTTCACAGGACTAACTACATAATGGTTAAATTACAAAGTCAATGGGTTGAGATAAAAATATTGAAATAATGTCAACTATTATATCTAGTAATTCGAAGGAGGTATAGTGATAACATAAAATGAGACATTTTATCCCACTGGTAGCAATGTGCGGCTTGATGTTGTTTATGATCTTTATAGATTCATCTCCATATCAAACTCAACAGTTCTTAGCATACAGCCAGGTTTATTTTGACTTTGGCGGGAATTCATCTGAAGCAAGCTACCGGACGTACGACAATATGGCTGCCGGCATACGAGTCAAGTACCCCTCAAATTGGGCTATGCTTGAAAATTTGGGAAATGTCTCAGGTAATACCATATTTGCTGACTTTTATGTTACGGGGATCAAAGGTATGCATAGCTATTCTGAGAACGCGAATGTCGTCGTATTAAATCAGAGTGAATATCTAGAGAATATCACAAAAAAGTTTATGTCTGCTGGGTCTGGCTCGTTTGCTATTCAGCCAACTAGGCCGATTGCTAGTGCAGCTGACGCTTCTAAATCTACCAAATTTCTGATAAATGAAACCTTGAATTCAACTATTGCTCATCTGAGGCAAACATTTGGTAACGTTACTTTGTTGCAATCTATTCCCACAATAGTATCAGGTCTGCCAGGGCATCAGATTAGCTATTTAATAAGTGAGAACCTATCCGATATTAAGCAAACACAAGCCTGGACTTTCAAAAATAACAAATGGTATGTGATAACCTATTCTGCTCAACCGTCAGCCTATTACAGTCCAGTCACAGCCATTAATATAATTAATAGTGTTGTTTTAAGGTAGGTTGATGGTTTTGATGCGTCTGTCTTGAATCATTGGAACTCCTATCTTATCTCTGATGGATCATGAGTACTATCTTTAACAAAATTCACTATTCCATCGGCTGCAGCCAGAACGGGTGTCTCTTCGTCAACTATGAAATCAATTGCGTTTCGTAGTTTACCCTGATGAGCTGGCGACGAAGTTCTGTCGATACGCCGGAACTGATTTTTGTTCATCGTAGATTTTGATTCTTATTCTGCGCTATTAATAGATATACCGCATGACTTTTAATGGTTTTGTAGCTACGGCTGGTGAGTTGCTATTCGTGTAATCTTCATCTGAAAAGGAAGAAAGGCATTGAGGAGGCGACAGCCACCCACCACGGACCTGTCTCGATGGACTTGAGTCGATTCGGAAGCCTATGTCTTTCATATAAATCAGATTCGCCTTCGAATATTACAGGTAGAATTGTATGAACCAATCAATTCTATAATTTTTGTTCTATATGATTATATTTGGTGTGTTGTATATGGGAATACTACCATATGTATTATACTATTTCTCGCATGTCGCACTGTTTTCTTGCGGCAAGTAAAAGTCAAGGAATTCAGAAATATATTGTAGCGCCGTTGTGATAAAGATCCTTTTGGTATACGGGTTTCTGGTATTTTGCGATGGCATCTATTTTACTTTCCAGGTCCAAGTTTCCCTTTGAAACAGATACAGATACAGATGAAGCACAACTTAATTCTGTGCCCTCATTCTGTCCCCGTTGCCTATACTTTGCAGGATTCTGGAAAGGCATTATATTTGGTCCCCTTTGTCGTGGAAAAGTTGGGTCATCTCTCTTATAACGTCTCTGCATGAACCCCGTAGTTTGGCGCGGGAGTGGGACCTGAACCCACGAGCCATGCTTGGGGTTTCCAGCAATAACAGCCAAATGGGTGCCACAAGTTATATCGCAGTTTATATCGACACAAACCCTGGCTACATAGAGTATGAATAATTTAATTTCTTTTATCAATTATGCATTTTAACAAGAAGCTGTAGCCGTAGCTGTAGCTTCCGACTACCATAGCTATTTTAATCTGGTCCGAGAAATCGAAAGAATTAGAAGTATGGAATTAGATAACTGTTCTATCAAGTGTTCAAAATTAGTCATTATTCTGCTAGTATTAGTGACCAGCAACATCACTATTACGCTATTACCACCAGTTTTCGGAAGTATTCAAATGAGGAGTTGTATGCGGCAACTGCAGTGGTATGATTGGCTGGTGACCCATCAACATTGAACAAGTAGTACCATTAGCTGCACATGGAACAAAAAATATTTAGCAGTACCAACACGAACTAAACTAAAATCGTCGACTTTCCAAAAGATATTTCTTAACTTTATTGCAGTTTGGAAAGTAGTACAGTAAAAGCATAATTGTTTGATATCATTGTGGTCTAATCTAGCGCCAGCTGTTGTATCTAAATAGTATGTTGATTACTGAGTTAGTGGGATGAACCAGAACCAATTTTGGATGTAGTTGTGAACAAATTTAAAGTGACATTTATTATATTTGTAATTGTAATTGGATTTGCGAGCTTTACTATGAATTCTGCAGCTCAAGATTATACTGATCAGACCAATTCTACAAAGTCAGACAAGCAAAAGCAAAAGATAATTGTGACTTGGCTGGAATTAAACAAGACAGGAGACAATCCAGCAATTAGGGTTAGCAGCGAAGACTTTTGGAAGATGTTTGGACCGCTTCTTGAACGCTCAGGTAGCAAGACTGCACACTTGAATAACTTGGACTAACTTTTGATTGAAATCTTTTTCTGAATATTTGAAGTACAAAAAAAATGTATAAAAGATGTACAACTTCAATAAATCATATATGATTGAAATAAAAAGATAGTACGTGAACTAGGGATTAAAATAATGTTTCCCTAGTTATTTTCTTCGCCCTCTTCACTCTGTCCATCATTATCGCCGTCCCCTCCGCTTTCATCACCGTCTCCGCTTCCATCGTCATCACCGTCGCTACCACCGCCGTCAGTTGAGGGCATAGTCATATTTCCACCAGTCATATTTCCACCAATCATATTTCCACCAGTCATATTTGACTGGGCATAAATTGTGGACGCAATTCCAGTCACCAAAACCGATGCAACAAGTGCGACGCTTATGGATACAAATAATTGACTTTTCATCGAATTGCCATTCACTTTATTATTTAAATGAATCTAGGTACTTGTCTACTAGAAGATTTTGAGATGTTTAGTGAGAGCTATTTTGCGGTCGCAAATTGGTAATTAATGGTAACAATCACAGTTTAAGACTACAATATGCGGGAATTTGCTATGCGATTCAGGCTTGTCGAGTATATTTTATGTAATTAATTCACAATTCGCTGTCAAATGCTTGGGTTTATTGACTCTATTTATTAAACTCTTCCAATTCTAATAAATAAAGTATTATATATATTACCTTACTAAGGGGTATTAGATAATACTGACTTGGATGACAAGACAGAGCAAATTCAAGTTGGCGTAATTAGAAGAAGATACAAGAATGCCGAGTATGATGACAACATGGTTGAAAATTTGATGAAGTATCTTGGTCTGGAGAGTTATGATCAGCTACAAGATTTCTTGAAACATTGTCATATACCACTATTCGATTAGATTAATTTTATCAATTAGCGTTAAGAAGCCATTTATATTATGATGTCCAAATTTTATTATGATGCAAAATAATGATTCAAATAAATTTTCGAATGAGAATAATAATTTATTAGATGTGGTAAAACAGTATCTAAGAATAGAACACCAGTATGATGATAAAGATCTGTTGGATTATATCCGGGGGCGGGCAGGTTTGTATCAGGACAAATGACTATCTTATTGGGTTACTAGTACTCAAGAACAGACCACCGGTACAGTAGGAATCATGGCCTGATAGGAGAGTGGAATAAATCGCAAGTTCAGAGAAAATCATGTCATTCAACCGGGCGGGGGCTGAAGAAGGATGTCTAGTTATGCGTCAGATTTAATAGAAAAAATATCAGATTTATTCTACGGTTTGAATCTGCTTAATGTTGATAAACTAAATTCTCGCATTGTCATTAGTATGAATTCCAGATACATGGTGGCTGTAGCAACTATGGCAGTAATGCTCATCGGAGCTACGGCATTCGCAACAGACAGCGCATTTGCAGACGGAAAGAAGAAATACGAGAAAAACCAGGCAATCAGCCAGACCAACGCTTGTGGAAATGGCGAGTTGCCGTTGAACGTGTTCTGTCAAAACATTGGCTCGCAAGTTCAGGGCGAAGAAAACGCAGTAGCAATAGACGGCACACAGGGACAAATTCCTGAAGAATAAGTTAACCAACTCTTTCTTTTTTTTACTATTATCCCCATTTTTTAGTATGGATAATGGAATCAGCGCAGTTAGAATCTTGCAAAAAAATTAAACAAAAGTTTGGCTACTGCCGCGTCGGCAGCAACAGTCTCAATGATTACTCTATTGTCCTAGTAGGTAGCTTCTCGCTCTTTCACCCAGTTGACCCAAGATTCCACCTGATTGATTATCTATTTGATTATCTGTTTGATTACCGGCTGTGAATTGTCCTAGCATTCCGTCTATTCTATCTTCAGCTTGTTGACCCAGCTGACTCAAATCCTGAGCCGCAGACGACTGCACAAATTGACTACCAACAACGAGAGAGCCTATAAGTACCGCTGCTGAAATTGTAGTCAAAAATATTTTTCTGAGCGAGTATGGCCTAAAGAAGACTAAGTTAGATTAGACAACAGAATAACACATTAGTTCATATTACCATAACACCCACGTAATTACGACTTTAATGAGTTACAGACAGAACACGAGATCAACGAGCAACTTCTCAAAACCTGTAGAAATAGGTAAAGAATACACAGTAGATATCACGGATACTGGCAGAACCGGAGATGGTATTGCGAGAATAACGGGTTTAGTAATTTTTGTAAAAAATGCAAAAGCCGGAGACAAAAACGTAAAGATCAAGATTAATTCGGTAGGTAGTAGATTTGCAACTGCAGAAGTAGTAGCTGATTCAACAGGCACGACGACGTAGTTTTTTGTTTATATCGTAATCTCTATTCTCTTATTTTTTGACTACTCAACGAATGCCTAGTTTGATAGGTCTATTAAATATCACCAGTACTAATTTCAATACTATTCCGATAGTATGATGGATCAAAGCATGTAATATCTTATTTTACGTATGATGTTCTGCAATGCATTGGACCGAAGATTGTATTTGTGGTAGGTGGACAACCAATTCGAAGACGATAGAATTTGTGAAGATAAGTAATTCAAGAACAGAACTTCGATGCGCCAGATGCCACGGTTTGATGGGATGGTGGGATGATGAACCGCCTCGGACCAAAGCACATGTAAAGAAGATAATGCCATTCAAGCGGGCGTGGTCTGAAGAGGAATGCTTGGCATTGCGCTAAGTTCTGATAGAAAAAATATAAGATATAAGTGAGAGCCCGATTTTGCCTAACTCAGATAAGCGCATCTGTTGTTAAACTTCCAAATGAATACTAAATACATGTTCATCGTAGCAGCAATGGCAGTAATGCTAGTCGGTGCAACCGCACTTGCAACAACAGAAGATGCATTCGCAGGAAAGAAGAAAGAATACAACCAAGCAACAGCACAAGCAAATGCTTGTGGAAATGGTGAACTACCATTAAATGTCTTCTGTCAAAACATAGAATCACAAGTTCAGGGCGAAGAAAACGCAGTATCAGCAACTGGCAGTCAAAGCTCAGATTAAGAACAAATCAACTTCTCTTTCTTTTTTTGTATTTTTTCTTAGCTCAATATGACATGGAGACATTTCATCGCTGCCATCTCATTAGCAACACAGGTTTTTGTAATAGTCAGTTTTTTACTTCATATGTACATGCTGAAGAGAGATCACAGCAGCAAATCGCTGCCCCAGTTACGCTTATCCCTGCTATAACTCAAAACATTCTTACCATAGTTTCTCTACTCATAGGTACATCATCATTTATATTAAATATATCTATACGTAGCATGAGTATACGTACATGCCGTTTGGTTTTGGAAAGAATGATGGCGGCGCCTCAATACAACCCCTAGATAATGATGATCTAAATGAAATAAAGAAGATACGGGAAATGTTGAATCCAAATGAAGACGTACTAGTAGTTGCACGCCAATCTCGTGTAAGACCAGGTGGCTCAGCTGTTACTCCTAACATAATATATGTAACAAATAGACGAATAATTATTAGAGATCCATATATGCTTGGGATCAAAGAAAATGTAGTTGATATTCCATATGATGTCATAACAAGTGTGAAACTTGAAAAGGGATTGTTGTCATCAACAATTAGATTCGAAGCTCCTGCGTTGGTTGGTTCAAAAAGACTTGGAATGATTGACGGAATAGTAAGTGGAGATAATGATCATGAGGGAGTAATAGAAGCAATTCCCAAAAGAAAAGCCGAAGATGTAGTTCAAATAATCCGATCTGGAATGCATGATTCAGGTTATGCTAAGAGCGGCATTCAATCCAGTGCAGCTTCAGCTTCACACCAACCAACAAATTCTACTAAATCCTCCTCTTCAATAGCAGACGAATTAACTAAGCTAGGAAAGCTTAGAGACCAGGGAATAATTACGAAGGAAGAATTCACTAAACTCAAAAAAGATGTGCTAGATAGAATGAGGTAAACTAGTCAGGGTCTAAAGCGGGATAAGACAATAAATGGTAAAAATATCATCGATTATAATGTCTAGCTGCATCAGCTCTATGCTTCTCTCTTTAATTCTAATAGTAATCTCAAATACGCCTGCAGCTGAAGCTCGGTGTCCTGACGGATATCATATGAGTCCCAGTGGTGATTGTGAAAAAGTAACTCATACTGGTGGTGGTCTACCCAGATGTCCTGATGGTTATCATAGAAGTCCGAGTGGTGATTGTGAGCAAGTATCTTCTGTAGAGCCTGATGGTACAAGCTCAAGACCTGAAGTAGATAGTCAAGAAGAATCTATAAGCAATAATAAATTTGCTTTTCCGTCTGATGATATTTCATTAACTCAAGTCAGCGGATGCCGAGGTGAAGCTGATTGTTTCAGGGGCACAGTTACTGAAATTGTTGATGGTGATACGATTGATGTCAATAATGTGCGTATCCGTCTATCATTGGTAAATACTCCAGAAAGAGGAGAAGACGGATACTATGAGGCAACTAAACTTACGGAATCAGTCTGTCCAGTTGGGGCTGATGCATCAGTAGATGAGGATGATGGCCAGAAAGAGGGAAGCTATGATAGGTTGATTGGGACAGTATATTGCAATAGCAGCACGACGTCACTGAATCAAATTCTATTACAAGAGGGAAAAGCAGTGGTATATGAAGACTTTTGTGATGTTAGTGAGTTTGCAAAAGATAAATGGGTTATCGATTTTGGCTGCTGAACAGGAGCTGATTCAATGAATCTCTTGTTCCAGCATTTGATTTTTCTAACATATGCTGTGGTTCTGTTGTTGTTTTCTTTTGACTATACTAATGTAGTAGGTATCTCGACATCCAATAGTGTAATAGGTAGTACAGAACCGGAGCAGCAAATCGAGACAATTAAAGCCATTCCATTCAATAATACTATTCTTTCTTCTCTTATCATTGACTCCGTATCAAATCTTGTCTATGTCTCCGGGATGCCCGATCATTCTTACAATTATTCATGTCTAAAAGACAACATGAGCTCGATCGATGGGTCTATCTTTGAGTTACCCTGTTCTACAATCTATATTCTTAATGGAAGCACTGGTGAAATAAATAATTCTATAACACTACGAGCTGGCGAGGTCATACACGATATAACTATCGACCCCTATTCAGGTAAGATATATGCAGCAGGAGAATACAACTATTTGGAAAACAAGTCTGAACCAATCCTATATGAAGATGATGTTGTATTCATAATCAGCCAAACAGATGGCAGTAATTTATCACAGCAGTACACTCATTCGATGGATATTCAGAGAATAAGACTTTAGGGGGAACAAGAAGAGGGAAAAGAGGGTGATATGTCCTCTATTGCTATTGATGTTCATACTGATAAAATTTATGCAGGTATACGTTACTTTCAGGGCGGACTTGAGGGCGTGTTTATAATTGATAAGAATATGACATCATCAATTAAACCGAATTCAACAACTGATGACGATTTTCCATTTGCTATAAAATTCATCCCTCTCGGTGATACTGGACCTGACCAAATTCTAGTGAATGATAAAACACATATTGCATATGTCTCGCTGAAGAATGATAACTTCGTAGCTCTAATTAATGGATTAAATAACACTGTGCAAGAAAAGATAATATTACAAGAACCTAGAGCAATGTCGATTAGTCCTTCGGCGGGATTACTATATGTAGCTAGCGGAGATAATAATTGGTTTAATGTCATAGATATAAAAACAAATAAAGTGATATCAACTAATACACAAATAGCCCATCCAATAGGATCTGTAGTTAATAACATTACCAATCGGATCTACGTTACTGATTGTCATCTTTGTGATGACTATAATTTTACAACTAGAACTTCAATCTATGCATTAAATAGCACAGGTTCAACTGTTGATTGGAAGACATATGAAGATCTCAACTTGTTGGAAAATGAGTTGGCGATTAATCCAAATACCAATAAATTGGAACTGATCAGTCTGAAATATCAAATGTTTATTTCATTGATTCCTGGGACAAATCGTAGCAATATTAAATCTTTGTAACTTTGTTGAAACTCAACATCAACCGACGTTCAGAAGTTGGTTTTAGTGTCGGAGAACAAGCTCTCGCAAGAGTTAGGGTCTTAAATAACCGTTAGAGCATCTAGTTCGTTGGCAATAGGATTTCTTTAGCGTATAGAAGATCGGCAGAATCATAACCTACTCCAAACGGTATTACAAAGAATAGTTGAAATAGAAACTTTAGCAGTAATATTATGATGATTATTGCAATGATAACTAGAATTACGTATACTATTGTTCCGAGAACCATTGCGATAAGATATTCAACAAAGTATTTGACTCGATTAGGTGTTGATTCTGTCTACTAGTATCAGAAAATATTAATGGAATATTTATCTATAGGCTCTTATGTAAAATAGTAATATAGTGCAATCGAGGATTGAATATTTCCGAAGATTACTAACTGAGGGGATAATATCTAGTATGTTCACACAGATTCAGACCATAATGATCCACTCTTTAGAATGACTCCAGCCAAGATGGTATCGACTAAAAATTATGATAGAGAAAAATATCTTGAAATGCTACTAGATTCTGCGGAAGCGGGTTTAGTGGTATTTGGATTTAATAGATCATATTTGGATTTGATAATAAGAAAACACAATAGTGGAATGAAATCTATCATCAACGTGAGATAGAAATTGAATCAGCAAAAACAGAGTTATAAAGTGGTGATGTACTGATGAGTCTATTTCCTGACGAAGATGTTTTGACAAGAGAAATCGAAACATGGCACGGATTCATAGATAAACTTTCATTGGATGAAGATAAAGCCATACTCACGAAGTTACTGAATGACTTCTACAAATATTCAGTTGCTATAAATAGCCATGCAGAAAAACGCGCATTTCCATCGGAGTCTGATTATGGCATTATTATTAAACACAGCACAAACTGATCAATCATTTAAATGCATTAATACAGTCAAAGCAGACAGACAATGAATTCAAAACCAATTAAGATACGCCTGAAAATTCCCGTTCTTCTCTAGGATAATGTTATATACTATTTTGTGATATGAAAAGCGGTTATATTGAACTATACTAAAGTTCCAAGACAAGCGACTCCAAAGACCAACATGATAGGTTTTGGTATTATCACTGCCATCCTATTAGCTGCTACTTCAGCACTATTGTATGTTCCCAATCAAATGTCAGCTCAGATAACTCCGTCAGCCTCTGCTCTTGACTCTTCTGCTAATGGATTGGGATTTGTGGCGCAAAATACAACAGATCCTGTTCAGAATAGTACTGCCGCTAACGTTACCCAACTTGCTACTGTAGTTCCTACATTTGATCAACCAATCGCACCCACATCTTTTGCTCCTGTTATTGAAGAATCTGATGAAAGTACGAGCAGCACCAATAATGATGACGATGATGATAGCAACAGCGATAACAATAGTAAGGATGATAGTGGTGATGACGATGATGACGATGATGATGATAGTGATGATGATGATAGTGGTGATGGAAATGGCGGACGCAGTGCATCGGCTGGAGGGGCTTTCGCATCAGCTGGTTAGCTGAAACTAAATGAATCACTATTTTTAATTCTAATTTTTTGAAGAATTAGAGTAGTTCAGGATTCCCGTCTTTTACTAATCGTAGAAAATGTTCATCTGTAAAACTATTCGCTTAACGAGCTTCTAGGTTCAAATTATAGAACAGTTATCAGATTTATCTGAATCAACTGAGAATAGATTTGTTCGCGTAGCATAGTCTGCTAAAGATATGATACAAGCTAGCTATCTCAAATATGGTTTAATACCAGGATTCGTGCTCTTTTGTACAGTTTTGCTAACTGCAGCTGAAGTTCTCGCACAGATAACTCCAGCCCCAGAAAAGTTTGATGCAAGCAATGCCCCCCAATCACCGTCATCTACAAGCAGCTCTCCAGATACGGTGAAATCTCCCATCACACCCAGTGCTAATCCGAGTACCGTTCCTAATGGACAAGACACAACTCCAAGCAAAGAGCAGGTTGACGGAGGATCAATAACTACCGAAAATACAGAATCTGATCCCACAGAGTTATTAGTAGACGCCATAACAAATCAGGTCAATGAAGCTTTATCCGCTGCTGGGATCGGGCTGGGCTCCTGATATCAATTTTCGCGATACGCCAAGTTTTATTCGGAATAACCTGCTAAGTTGGTGGCAGCACCACTGAAACTCAGTCATTTTCAACTCATAATTTTGAGATTTCGGATCGATTTATTTAATATTCACAGCGATCTTATTACAATGACTATGGGTGATTCCCTGCCCCGATGTGATCAATGTAATTCCCCCGTTACTGATTCTATAGAAGTCGAAATAGAAAATCATGGCAGAGTAAAATTTGGCAAATATATTCATGGTTCATGGATATGCAATGATTGTATAGCAGAAAGAGCTGAAGAGACTAACTCAACAATGCAGGATGATAGCAATACCATACATCATGAGCACATTACGTCTGCAAATAAATCTGACGTATCTCCTAATACTCCACCTGCGGATGAATTCGAGAGATAATTTGGAGTTTTTAATAAGTCCTCATTGCAGTACGGATTTAGTGGACTTCCAACTCTAATCGGCAACTGCCGCAATAATATGACAGGTTATCGAATTCCGAGAAGAGCTCCATTATATCACTACAACTTGGGCATTCGATTTCAAAATTAAGTTGTTCTATTAATACATCTTCTTTTTTTGGATCTTGTATTTTAGTCTCAAGTACCTGACTATTATTTCTATTTCTTCGTCTAATGGTACTTTTAGACATACTAAATTATATACGTAATATAATATAAAGTTCTGATCACTCTCATCACCCAGATTGTTATGGTACAGAATGACAGTAAAATATACCAAAAAGATTTAATTGACCCTCAGATCTTTTACTATGGAATTTAGTAGTAAATAAGTGAAACTTTTGTGGTGGTGTTATGCTTACGAACTTAACTGAATCTTGGCTAAAGTTCATTACAAAGACAATGAACAAAGTCATACGTATACTGCCGCTCATTTTCTTGACGACAGTTATGGTACTTGGACCTCCGTTACCGGCATATGCGAAAGATTATCACTGTACATCCAATTTGATTAATGAATGCTCCTCAAATGAGGGCAGTACAAATTGTGCTAATAATAATGCAGAGACATTTGGGGATGAGAACATTGTGAATCCCCAATTTACTCAGTCTTCACAAGTTGAGACTGGATCGAATGGGTCGCTAGGACCTACAGGTCCACCAGGACCGCCTGGACCTACTGGACCTCCTGGTCAAACTGGAGCAACTGGACCTGCGGGCCCGGCTGGGCCGCCAAGAGAACAGGGACTACCAGGCGAGACAGGAATGTCAGGACCAGCTGGACCAGCTGGACCGAAGGATGAACCAGGTAAGCGGCCACTGTAGATCTATCTCACTTTTGATTCTTGTACTGGATCAAATCAAAACCATGATGTTACGTGCAATGTGCATGACAAAACAGAAATTACTCAGATCACATGCACAGTTGAACATCCAGCCATACTTGGCAGACCCAATGTAGGTGAATGCACTTAGCTTTTATGGCCGACTTGCTAAAGAAGAATCCATTCCCCGACTAACACAAAAAGGAGAATGCAAATATGACGTGAAATGAATACTAATAATTCATGAGATAGCCAATTTATAAGAAATTATGGAATAGCAATGGACTCGTATCTAATTATACTTTGTACTTATCTATGGTGGGAAAAGCACTAACATCGTTTATTTGAAAAATCTCGCCCTCCGGCATTGGCATATTAATTTTCTGCATAACCGGGAGCAATCTATAGTTTATGAAATTGTTTAGATGCTCTTCTGATTCCCAGATATCAGCTACGCAAAAGTTGCCCAAGTTATCAAATCCAACTGCATGAAGTGCTTCTCCATCTGGATACTTATGTTCCCAGTTTACTTCTTTTCTTAATTCTTCATACATTTCTTTTGTTATCTTATTTGTTTTGAAAATACCCAAGATAGCCATTGTATCACTTTCTATTAGAGTCTCTTATTTAAAAAGATGCTCGACTGCATGTAAACTACGTTATAGTAGTATACATATGATCTTCGTGGACTGTAGTGACTGCTTAATCGTCCAACGATCACCGAGTGGGTCATCCTCATTGGATTTAACTCTGCAGTATTTATTATAATTTCTCATGTTACTTTACCAATACTGAATATTCTACTCCAATATCTATTCACTAACTTTATAGAGTCAAATATACTGTTCCAATATAATGTCAATAATTTAATTGAATTATATTTTATATCTTCATTGAGATGGTTTTCTGTATTGTAATAATTATCATCTATAAGTAATTGGTATGATCTTGGCTTTTCCAATATTCTTTGTGTATCTTGTAAATAGACACCATTATTATTTTGGTTGCTAGCATTGAGATAGTTAGCATGAATTCGTTCATCAGTGTACATTGAACAAGATGAACATGTAAAGCATAGCACATCATGACATACATTACAATAAGAATGCGGAATGAGATCACCACCGCATTTCACGTAGATAGTTGAACCCATCGCTATGCTATCAGCTATCAGCTCTCTTATGCTTACAGAATGAGCAAGTTTAACAGATTAGTTTAATGTCTTTGCTCCAATATTTTTGCAATTCTATACATAGTCTCGTTGTACTGTTATGGGTATTAGTCATCATCATCTTCATCTTCTGATTCAATTTCAAATTCTTTAATGCTAACCCCTGTTCTTTTTCGGAATCTACTACTTGAGTAACTTTTTGCAGAATTTCTGAAACATCAGTCAATTCGGTAGACATTTCAATTTCTATTTCCATGACTCGTAACTAATATAACCAAACTATAGTGAAATGGTAGATACATGTAGCTTGCGTTAAGTAGATGCAGAGCTAAAGTCGAATGATAGATTATGTCATAAATAAATTAGTAACGTTGGGTTAAACGTCTTATTGATCCAGCAATCTCTACATCCAGCAAATTCATCATCATAAAATAGTTCTCTTTCTCGTATAGATAACTCTCGATGACAATTATGACAGTATGTTGAATCATTCAATTCATTTCGCCGCATTTTTGGCATAGATATCGTGGCTCTCCATTTACTGTTGCAACCATCAGTTCAACCTCATCATCTTCGCCACATCTCTAACATTCCATGTGACTCGTCACCCCTGAATTTTTACTTCATATAAATGTTGTATTCTGGTTTATTATCCCTATCTAGGCAATAATAGCGTATCAACACGTTACCATCTAAAGAGGTATTAGATAATACTTACTTGGATCAAAAGACAGAGAAAATTCAAGTTGGCGTAAATAGAAGAAAGTACAGGAATTCCGAATTTGATGACAAGCTGATTGAATATTTAATGAAGTATCCTGGTCTGGAGAGTTATGAACAGCTACAAGATTTCTTGAAACACAGTCATATTCCACTGTACAACTAGTGATTATGTCCAATAAATAATACTAAGCCATTTATATGATGATATCCAATCTTTTAATATGGCCAAAGACAATTCAGATAAATATTCAAAAGAAAACTATAATTTATTAAATGGTATGAAACGCTATTTGCGAATAGAACATAAAGACGATGATAAAGACTTGCTGGACTATTTACGAAAGCAGGCAGGCCTACACCGAGAATGAATGAACAGCATATAGCTAATCCATAGTCAATATTGGAAGACATTATAGGGAATCAACCTGACTCCAACCGGCACTTGATGTTGCTCGTTAATGGATTGCTATCTAACAGTCAGTATTATGGATGACAATCAAGCACATGTGATGATGACGCAGATAAAAATTCCAGGTTGTCAATAACGAAATAAGATGCACCACCACCCTCCGGCACGAACTTGCTAACAAAAAATGCGTCAATTTCAACCCCAGTTAGGAGGGCGTACATCCACCATCAAGATAGCCCTCGAAATAACCTCCTCTCCAATCCGCTGTGTGGGCATTAGAATTCCCTGACCCACTGCGTTATTATTTTCACAGTCGCCATTTCCGATGAAATATCCATCGCAAAAGTTTCGTGTGTGCAATCTATCATCCATACACGTTGCGTCTTTTTTTTGGTTGGATTCTAGTTGTGCAGAAACGGGTAGCATTGTTGAATATATCGTCAGTCGTAATTGCCAGTGCAATTACTGAGACTTTTAGGTATAGGTTGTGTATATACATTAATTTTTATCTTTAGAAGTCAATATTTATGCATTTAACTTTGCCAATTGAGAATGACATCTAACATCATGCCTAATGAGTCCACGATAAAGCCAGTATGTTATAAAAGCGGCTGGATTTGCCTAATGCAGATAGGTAAAACTTCCACTCTGCTAGTGGGTATGAACCTCAAATATATCGGCACGAGCACAACCAAAACAAGTCTCGATAGGTCAGATAGAATGATCCCGTATATGTGGAGATGGTATTAAGTGAGGTTAATTAGTCTTAAACATGGGCATAGAAGTGCCAATAGTCAACCAGATCAGATTTTTGCCGAATATACCTAATAATTAACTGGTACTATTTGTTGTTCAAGAGACTCCTGTCTGTCAACAATCTCATTATTTCTATAGAATTCCATCTCCATACCTCGAGTAACATTGTATTCTATTCTGAATGATTCATTTGATGAAATGGGGATTAACTCTGTATTATGGGAATTACAAAGATGACAACAAAGAACTTGTGACGAAGATTCCAAGTCGTCAATACTGAAGTATGATGCGCACCAATAGCATGAATTACAAATTACAAAATAAATATGATCGGTAGGTCGTAAGATAAATTTACTCTTTCTAGGTTCTCCGCCAAACTCTGCTTTTATATTATTAGGAGACAGCTTTGCTTTTTGAATTAACACATCATATTCTATATTGGATATGACATTGCCCATAGCATTCTCTTACGTATGTCTTTATTTTTATATGTTATAGTCTGTTACTATTAGACCATACCAAATTGGATTTAAATGTCATTATTTGTATGTTATTAGATATTATGACCATCTATATGTATTAAAGACCTGACATCTCCAAAAAATATGTCAATAAAGTCTGGTTGTTAGTCTACAATTCTTGACACATATCCCGAGCATGAATTTTAATTATTATCGGGTGAATTTTAATTTCCAGCATCTATTACAACTAGTTTATCTTTTACTCTGCGTTTACTTTACATTTTAAATGAATAACTGATATCTAACCCCATTCTATGTATTTGTACTTGATAACCATTGTTTTTATAATTTGCTTTTCAATAAATTAGAATTGATAAATAGTCTGAGTTCTACTATACACAGTTACTCATATAACTAAATTGATTATGTCTACTAATCAGCATGCTAAACAAGAGATTTGATATCGAATGGTTTTTTCAATGAGTTTAACATATAGAGCATTTTTTGTATATATGACCGTTTACTTGAAGACACTTCTAATAATTTTTTAGAATAAAATTCTGTGAGATGGTCAATGAAACATTCTGTCGCCTGTTTATCATCAGATAATCGTGTCAAGATCAACCCATACCAGTACTCTACCACTATATCTTCACCGAATTTTTCTTCTATGTCAAGTAGAAAGCTAAAGTTGGAATGACATCTTCTACATAATCCGTTATGACTTTTAGCGAACGATCTGTCAGTCAGATGACCGCAACGTGAAATCATCAGAAATTCTTGTGTACTAACGACATTTTAGCCTACCGAATTTTTGATATTAATATTGATGATGCATAGTATGAAGCAGCGGGTATTGGAATAACCATATTTTTCATGCTCTTCATTTACAAAGGAAGCAAATTTAGAGGAAGTATGGTGCAGTCAAGCAGATTGCTAGATAATCCAATTGAGATAGTAGCAAGCACTATAAGTTAGGCTAATAGTGATAATTCTCTAAATAGCTTGTTGATCATATAATAAATGATCTATGGGTCAACAGCTACAACAGCAGCAGCAACTATTAAAACAACAAGACCTAACCATCCCCGACATATTACGCGAATATGGAAAGCAATTTCGACAGATTCAGATGCAGTATTCTGATGGACAGAATGGCAGATGCGCCATGGGTGTAATAATGAGCTATTTTGGTTGGAATGGAAAAGATGATTCGAAAGCTACTACAAAATTATTGGGCACATTAATTGCATTAAGACATGCAGGCATTGATAAAGACTTACTGATAGAACTGAATGACTCTGGTTATACATTTCATGAAATAGCAGATTATCTTGACAACATATAATGAATTAATGAATAGCAAGTGAGACAGTATATCGTCTAACAATAGGGATTGAATAAAAATGCTATCTATCAATAGGTATAAGCTGCCTGTACCAAAAGCTAGCTTAAAGCTTATTAACAGAACTTCATCGGGGTAAACTGCGAAACGCAATTGATTTCATAGTTGACGAAGAGACACCCGTTCTGGCTGCAGCCGATGGAATAGTGAATTTTGTTAAAGATAGCTCTAATATTGGCGGATCTAATCCAATTTATTGGAGTCATACAAATTTTATTGTAATCATGCACTCGAATGGAGAATACTCACGATGCGATCATTTAAGTTCAAAGAGTTCAAAAGTGAAAGGTCAATCTGTCAGAGTCGGTAAAGAGATTGGTAGAGTAGGAATAACAGGTTATACATATTTACCCCATCTTCACTTTCAAGTTTTTGTAGTTACGGGAATTAATGCATGAACCGACTTTGATACATTGGAGGTCCAAGATTTCATCTAACCCAAGTGCTCTGAAGTGACCTATTCTGGTACTATTTTTGTTCTACAACAGGACGACTTCTGTTCTCTATCTATAGACTGCTGCCGTTTCTTTTGCTGTGTTTGCGATCGTCCTTGCGTTGTTCACATTTATCCTTGAAAATTCTTCTGTTTGTCGTTGAACTCGTTCTAATGCATTTCCAAAAGCATCAATATTTCCAAATAAGATATCATTGCCTGTTCTTGCTGCTGCTGAAATGTTTTCTGCAATATTGCTAACTGTTCTGGTCCATAACTCTACAGGGACTTTTGGTGAAAGCCAATAGTTATACATTCTATTAACATTTTCATAGTATGGAATTGCAGAGTCGAAGACGGAATTTATTATTGACTTTTGAGCTTCAAGATAGTTTTCTACTATTTTCCCAGTGGATTCTAATGCCTGCTCTTCATAGTTCTTAACCACATTGGTATGCCGCGGAACTTGCTTTCTTGTTTCGTCTATTGATTTTCGGACACTCTCTTTTGTTGCGTCTAAAGATGTGTTTATAGATTCTTGAAGTTGTTTTACTGTTACTTGTTGTTCAATCTCTTGTAGATCCTTCCTTTCAGCAACTTTTTTAGTTGCTTCGATGGCTTTTTCTTCTCTGTTTGACATACCCATACTTTATTAACATCTTATATAAATACTGCCAATCAATGGCATATACGCCCGTTTAATCCCACAGAAGTATAACGAATGCAACTGACTAGATTCAAAATTCCATTAATCCCTGCGAATTTTCTCCAGGTGACCGGAACCTGGTGACTTACTTCCTACCTGTATGGTGGTTGATATTTTAGTATTGTTTTAATGTGGCTGCTTGCAAAACAAGCCCAATTCCGTTTTATTGCTGCAGTATAATAGTTTATGTGGTTCTATATACATCTGATGTATCTTCTTTATTTTCTTTATGTCATTCTTTCTCTTAGTGATACTCTATTCAGTACAGATAACAACAACTCCAAAAGTAGTACTGCTAACTAGTGCCAACTCTTAGGAGAAGAACCTATTTACTATTCTACCAAATAAGAGGTAATAGGCATCTATTTTTTGGTATTACGATCTTTCTAAATTGTCTTTCTTAGCTCTTTATAGTCCAACAATTTTTTGAAAAGTTGGTTTAAGTTTAGATGGAATGGTATCGAGACGACTCTCAATTGCACAGCCGATACAGCCTAATGCTCTAGCATCAGTAGATTCGATGATAATACCTGTATGTTGCTCATTCAGCTTTATACGATTATCATCTGAATCATCGCATATCACATTAGCGGTATTAGCGATCCGCTCAACCCATTCTTGAGCATCGGCAAGCAAATCTAGATCTAATTTTAAAAAACATAGATTGAGAATTTCATGTAGCCTGGCATACATGTCATTTGCCGTTGCATGATAGCATCTATCCCTCTTGTTACGACAGTATTTTAGGAATATCTCATGTTCTTCCCCTGTCCATAGATCAGATGGTTTGTAAGGGGATCTTTCCTATCTCGGTAATCTCCTAACTCCATTCATGCACGGAGGTGTTATGCTCTTTCTGTAATCAGGTTCATCCTGATTGTATAACCATCTGAAAAATGTGGAAAATACTATCTGTCTCCCATTATAGGTGTCGATACTCTTGTAGGTAGGATCTAGTTTATGTGGTTTTCTTATACTGTTTAGGTAATCCAATATGTCCTCTTTAGTCATTTCCGAAAAAGATTTGTGGACTAGATATGATGAGAGCCATACCAATTTTTTTATTATCCCCTTAACAGTAGATTCTTTAATATTCTGTTCGTACTTCTGTGTGACGATGTAATTGTATACAATTAAGGCGTTGTGTGGATTTGCGCGCGTCAACGCAATGAGAATCTTTTTGATATATGGTTTCTGGTACTTTTTGATTGTGTCAATCTTTTTTACCACTTCTAAATCTTCTTCAGAAATAGATACAGATGATGCATAACGCAGTTCGGTGCCCTTGTTCTGTACCTATTGTCTATACTTCTTGGGATTCTGGAAAGGCATTATTTGCGTGTCTCCTTTTGAAAAGTCGGTTTATCTCTCTTATAACATCCCTGTATGAACTCCGTAGTTTGGCGCCGGGAGTGGGACTCGAACCCACGAGTCCTTGACGGACATCAGCTTACACGT
>OCZV010000084.1_pt1 | contig 35222 bp, 40 predicted proteins | sample 1539051 | NCBI WGS metagenome assembly OCZV01 (sample SAMEA3113581, study PRJEB22503) | soil metagenome
CCTCCCAGGACCGCAAGTCGGAGGAGGCGGCGTGACCGATGGTTACGTTCCAATGACGGAGTTCACTGTCGACGAGTGAGCGTGGCGCCTGCAGGTAGAAAACGTGGTAATTCGTGCCGTCCCGGACGATCCAGAAATCCCATATCCATCGATCGTCAAGCCGTAGTGCCACTCGGGACTCCTCGTATTGTGGAAAGGCCGGCCGGCGCCGGCGCCTCTATTATCAACGGGGGTGGCAGCCGGCCCTCACTGAAATAACGCTCGTGTGGTGGTAGGACGAGTGCAGAAGCTCTGCCGGTGAAAGGGGCCCGATGACCGACGTTCTGCAGTGTCCGTATTGCGTACTGCGTTTCTCGACACAATCGGAGCTCGACCAACACAAAGCGTTCGACCATCCAGACATCGTCGCCGAGGAGCCGGCGCCTGAAGAGGCGGCAGCCGCGGCTCCCGAGGCCGAGCCCGCGCAAGAGCAGCGACCGGAGCCGGAGCCCGAACCCGAACAGAAAGGCGGCTGGTTCAAGCGCCTCTTCGGCGGGAGCTAGATATTCCGTCTGCTCAGCAGCTCGGAATCCGAGTCACTGAGCAGACAGAAATCACGTTCCCTGGAGTCGGGCTGAGATTCCGTCGAGAAAGTGCCGCTGGTCTTTCTACTATTAATCCCGTAATAATTGGTGTAATGTCCCCGCCGAGGAACGGAATCCGAGATGGAGGATCGAGATGCCCAGGTTGTCCGGGAAGGTGCTGGTCGGTGGCGGGGACGCGGCGGTCGATGCGGTAGTTGAGCTGCACAACTCAGGCGGAGATGTGGTCGACCAGGTCCAGGTCGATTCCACCGGGAGCTACACGTTTCACCTGAGTGAGGGACTGTGGTCCCTGCGCTCGTGGGATCCGCACGGGCACCGCGCACAGGGGAGTGCCTCGCTGGGGCCGGAGGGAGACGTGACGCTGCATCTGCGCCTGGAGGCATCCTCAAGGAGCTGATCCGCAGGTAGCCTCGTCCTTAGAGACTATGGCTCAGGCACACCTGCACCCGCATTCGACGGCGACACTCCGCGACTTTCAGCGGCGTGCCCTGCAGTTCGCGCTTGTGCTCAACGGTGGCTATCTCCTCGTCGAGATAGGCGGCGCGCTCATATTCAACTCGCTGGCACTCCTCGCCGACGCGGCGCACATGCTGTCGGATGTGGTTGGACTGGGGATAGCTCTGGCGGCGCAACGGCTGGCGATGCGCCCGGCCACGGCGCGCCATACGTACGGCTTCCAGCGAGCCGAAGTCTTGGGCGCCCTCGCGAACGCGGTGGTCATCGGGGCGGTCACGACGTGGATCGTCTATGAGGCAGTTGGCAGGTTGCGTGAGCCACAATCGGTGGAGGGCGGCGGTCTTCTCCTTGTGGCGGCGGCGGGCCTCATCGTGAACGCTTGGAGTGCGCTCGTAATTCGGCGTGCGCAGGGCAGCAGTCTCAATATGCGCGGCGCCTTCGTCCACATGTGGGCCGATGCTCTCGGATCGATGGGGGTAATCGTGGCAGCGATCGGAGTGCTCGTCTGGGACGCGACGTGGCTAGATCCGGCGGCCTCATTGGCGATCGCAGCGATCGTCATCTGGTCCGCGTGGGGTCTTCTGCGGGCGACGCTGCAGGTGTTGCTGGAGGGAGCACCGAGCCACCTCCGCTCGGAGGAGATCGAAAATGCCCTCGCGGACGAATCCGGGGTTGAATCGGTGCATCACCTGCACCTGTGGTCACTCGCGTCGGACGTGCCTGCGCTATCGGCTCACGTCGTCCTCGGCGGGGAACCCACGCTGCACGACGCACAGAACAAGGGCGACGAAATAAAGCTCATGCTGGAGGAGAGGTTTGGAATCAGCCATGCCACCCTCGAACTCGAGTGCCATGATTGCGAGGATTGATCCACTGGGGAGCAGTCCGTCCGGACCGGGCGATCCGCTGGGAGGTAACTGATGCCACGCGACGAGAAACGAAAGATCCCCGTCGATGCACCCGAGGCGGACGTGGCAGAGCAGTCACGCGAGTGGAAAGACGACGACGACGAACGCCGGCCGGCGATCCCTATCGACGCGCCCGAAGCCGACTTCCTCGAGCAGGAACGTACTGCCGGGCTTGACGACGATGACTGGGAGCGGGGGGACTAACACCGAAGCACCTCACGACGCCGACAGCGCGGCCGAGAGGGGGTCGGCCAGGGCGCGGAGATCCTCGGGTGACGAGACATCGCGGGGTTGTTGTTCGATACGAATACGGGGATGGCCGCCGAACCGGCGATCGATCTCCTCCAGATACTCCGCCTGCTGCTCCAACCGGGCGGCAATGAAATCTCCACCTTCGACCTCAGGGACCACGCGGTTCACAATCAGTCCACCGACGTTCATCCCGGCGGTCGCGAGGACCTCGATGCTGCGCGCTGTCTCCTCGATGGGAAGGCGCTCCGGGATCAAGACGAGATAGAACACCGCGTCCTCCATGAGGCGGTGGCGGGCATGGTGGAACCGCTCGCGGCGCGTCCGGAGGGTTTCGAGGATCGGATCCGATGGGGCGGACTCCTCGCCTGCGAGGTTGTGGAGCATTCGCTCCATACCCGAGACCTTCTCACGCTGGCGGACGATGCCTTCGATCCACGCCGTCAGGAGGGCCGGGAGGTGCAGCAAGCGCAAGGTATGGCCGGTCGGTGCAGTGTCGAAAACGATTGTTTCGTGCGGATCGGGACACTCATGAATCAGATCGACGAAGCGATCGAAGAGCGCCGATTCGTAGGTTCCGGGAGCGGAGCGGGCGAGATCGAGGTGTTTGTCGACGGTCGGGAGGATCTCTCGGCTGACGGATCCTCGAGCGCCCTCTTTGATGCTTTCGATGTAGGCGGCCGCGTCGGCATCGGGATCCAGCTCCAGCGCCCAGAGGTCTCCGTCGACCTGGGTGGGTTCGTTCGCCAGGCGGAGTCCAAGGAGGTCACCGGTCGAATGTGCGGGATCTGTCGAGACCAACAAAGTCCTTCTTCGGCGAGCGGAAAACGTCGCGAAGGCAGCCGCGAGCGTGGTTTTGCCGACACCCCCCTTGCCGCCGAAAAAGACGAGCCGTTCCGTCAGCAGCACACCCCTGGGTCGGGGAACTTGTTCATCCCGGCGCGCCGGTGCCATCGATGAAAGGACTCGACGAATTGTGGATACAGGTCGAGCGTGTGGTACGCGGCCGGATTGGGCACGCCCAGCGCCTCGAGAAACAACATCGCCATCAGCACTTCCTGCTGGCGATCGGCTTCGCGTTGAAGCCCGGCTCGCCAGCGGCCGACGAAGAATTCGCGATGTAACTCCTCGACGCGCCGGTACATGCTCACTGCAGACTCAGCTCGGTTACAACCGCGGCCACTCCCTGCTCGCGTTCCGGTATCCGTCCCGCAAACAGCACCTTCCCGTCCACCACCACGGAGTTGTAAGCGATCCCTCTTTTCACTTGCCTGACGGCCTCGGCCATGCCCATGCCCCTGGCCCTAGCGTCCCTGAAGATCGCCGGGGCCAGCCACACGCTGTTCCGAGGGTCTGCGACGGTGAGCTCTACGTCACCCGGCAACTCGGCGCGGAGTGATCGATAGAGCTCGCCCATCGTTTCCATTTCTGTCCGGTTGTGGGCGAACGTGCATTCCTCACCCAACTCGTTACCAACACCTCCCAGCCGGCCACAGCAGCCGGAGCCGGTGTGCTGGTCGTCCCACTCCCGGACCAGGATTACTCGGTGTTTCATGGTCTGCGCTGGGCCTCCTCAAGTGGGGGTGCCACGCCTGTGGTGGCCCTTCTGTAGGCCCCGATCGCCTCGACGATCAGCCACAGGGCGAACGCAAAAATGACTGCGTCTAAGGGCGCGAGTACCCAGTCTCCGTTGTCAATGAACGTCCGCAGGTTCTCTAATAGGGCCCACGACGTCATCGCGAGAAGGAAGACGAGCGGTACAAGCACCGAGGTCGGATTGCGGCCTTTGCCGACGACCCACACGGCGATGACCGATAGTGCTAGTCCGGCCGTCAGCTGGTTTGTTGTTCCGAACAACGTCCACAGGCGGCCGAATGTGTAGCCCTGCTCACCGCCGCCGGGCAGGATAGCCATCACCAATGGGATACCCACGGCCAGTCCGGTTGCCACGTTGAGGTTCCTTGCAATTCCCCGGATGCGCGCCACGTCGCCGATCTCCTGGATGATGTAGCGCTGCAGGCGCACGCCCGTGTCCATTGTTGTTGCTGCGAACGAGATCACGACCACCGACGCGAAGATGATGCCGAGAGAATCCGGGATCCCCAGGTTCGAGACGAACTCCCCAACTCCGGCGACAAAGGCACCGATGCCGCCGGCGGACGCGGTGGGGAAGTCCACGTAGCCCTCTTGCCAGGCGCCAAGTGTCGCGACGCCTGCGGTGGCGGCAAGGATGGAGCCGACGGCGAGAGACCCTTCGCCCACCGAACCCATGTAGCCCACGTACCGTGCATCGGTCTCTTTATCGAGCTGTTTCGAGGTGGTTCCGGAAGAAACCAGGCTGTGGAACCCGGAGATGGCTCCGCACGCGATCGTCACGAAGAGGAACGGGAACCAGTTGGGCGACCCCTCGGGGATGTCCGAACGCACTGCCGGGGCCACGATCTCGTTCATGCCGATCAGGAGTCCGAGGAATATGACTCCGAGGGCGATGAAGAGCTGGTGGGAGTTGATGTAATCGCGCGGCTGAAGCAACAGCCAAACAGGGAGCCTCGAAGCAATGGCCGCGTAGATGAACATGATGATCACCCACGCCGTGCGTGTCCCGATCCCGAATGTGTCTGCAAGGCCGGTGATCTCAATCGGGAACTCGCGTCCGACCAGGATCAGGAGGTAGAGGGCAAGGACTCCCAGCAACGACGGACCCAGCGCAGACGTCCTCGTCCGGTACACGTACTGCCCGATGAAGATCGCGATGGGAATCTCGCCGAAGATCGGGATGACCGCGCCGGGATTCGCCTCGAAAAGAATCGCAATCACGACCGCGAATACCGCGTTCACCATCGTCAGCAAAAAGAAGATGATTCCCAGAAAAAGCGTTCTCGACCGGGCGTTGATGACGCTGCTGGTAAGGGTCCCGATGTTCTGAGCGCGGTTGCGAACCGATACTACGATCGACCCGAAATCGTGAACTCCCGCGGCAAAGATGGTTCCGAGGACCACCCACAAGAGAGCCGGCAGCCACCCCCAGAAGACTGCGATGGCGGGACCGACGATCGGTGCCGCGCCGGCCACCGACGTGAAGTGGTGCCCAAACAAAACATGCTTGTTGGTGGGCACATAGTCCACACCGTCTTCGAACTCGTGCGACGGGGTAACGAAGTTCGGATCCAATGCGTAGACCCGCTCGGCGATATATCGCGAGTAGTAGCGGTAGCCGAGGAAGAAGAGACCCCCAGCGACTACGGCAACGACGATTCCTGGCATGGGACACCCCCCGATTCGTTGCTAGCCTTATCACCAGCTTATTCCCAGAACCAATCCGAGCAAAACGGAGCAAAAACGATGGACGCCGACGTGCTCCGATCGGCCGATAGGGCCGCCGTCGCTGAGGTCTCGTACAGCGATCCCGCCGGGGTCCCCAGGGCTGTGGCGCTGGTCCCTCTCCGCCTAGACAACCACATATGTTTCGCGCTTCCGTACTCCCAAGCAGGTCTCGCGCAAGAGATCGGGCGAAGCTCTCAGACACTGGTGTCGTTCACGGACTCCCGCTTGGCGTACAAGGGCTGGCGGGCGCTCTTCAGCGGTGGGAAAACACAGGTCACTGCCGATCCGGAGGGCGGGTTGTTCGTGGAGAAGCTTCTCGAACAGGAGCTCAGGAAACACCCGCCGTCTCGTCGCCTAATCGACACCTTCGTGATGCGGCGCGACTACTGGTGGTACGTGCCGCGCCTAATCGTGCGGTTCTACCCGGACGGTCCGGCGCGCCCCCTGGCGCGCCGGCAGACGCTCGACAGCGCTCTGCTCGTCTGGACTACCGACCGCGGGCTCGATCTCGACCTCGTCCAGGTGGACGACTGGGATGCGGGTGAGATCGGCGTCCAATCGATGTCCGGTGGGGATGTCGAGGCGAAGTCTGGGGACGCCGTGCTCTTCTTCCACAACTTTGAAGTGCCCGAGCGCGATCGGGTGGCGCAGTTCTCGGCCTGGGGACGCCTCGATAGGGGCCGTCTGACCATCACATCTCGACAGGGCACGAGGGATCTCGGCCGGCCGGCCACGCTCAGGGAGCGGTTGCGGTCCCTGCGCGAGCTCGAGCGTCTGTGCAGGGCCGGCTTGAGGAGTGCCGGCTCGCACTGAGACGCGGGACCTCGGCCGCCTGTCGGCGGTCATTTCGGAGCGCCCGGTTTAGGCCGGAAGGGTCAGCGTGCTCGTCTGTGACTTTGAGTCCAGGATCACCGGAGTGCGGTCCAGTCCGAAGAGCGGTTCGAGCTCCTGCGGGGTCAGTGGGGGAGCGAAATAGAAACCCTGGCCGGCATCGCACCCAAGCTGGCGCGCCTTAGCGTACTGAGTTCCATGCTCGATGCCCTCAGCGACGACCTTCACACCGAGTGCTGCTCCGAGCTTGATCATCGCATCGGCAAGTTCCGTACCCGCGGCGCCGTCGTTCAGGTCGTCCACGAAACACTTCGCGATCTTGAGGATGTCCAGCGGGAACCGTCGAAGATAGCCGAGGGACGAGAATCCGTTTCCGAAATCGTCGAGAGCGATTTGCACACCGAGTACGCGGAGCTCCTCGAGTTTCGCAATTGTCGAGTCCGCATCGTGCATGAGGACGTTTTCAGTCAGCTCGATGACCAGGCTCTGCGGCTGCACGAGAGAGTTGCGAATTGCCTCCACGATGTCGTCCACCAGCGACGCCTTTGCGATGTGTTTGGGCGACAGGTTCACGCACATCAGAGGTCGCTGGTCGGCCGGGCAATTCAGGTGCCAGCGGCGAGCTTGCTTACACGCGGTGTCCAGCACCCATCGACTGATCGGAACGATGAGCCCCGTCTCCTCGGCGAGCGGCACGAACTCCTGGGGGGACAGCAGGCCCCGCTCCGGATGCTGCCATCGCACAAGTGCCTCCACGGCGGTGATCTGCCCCGTCTTGAGGGAAATGATCGGCTGATAGCGGAGCACGAACTGCTCCTGCTCCACGGCCCTCTCGAGTTCGGCCTTCATCTCCATTCGTTTCATGACGGCGATGTGCATGCCGTCCTCGTAGATGTCGTAGCCGCCTTTGCCGTGGTTCTTTGCCCGGTACATTGCGACGTCGGCGTTGCGCAGGAGTGCGTCGGCGCTCTGGTTGTCGCCGTGGCTGAATGCGATACCGACGCTCGCATGAACGAAGAACTCTTTACCCTGGATCATGTAGGGCGCGTCCAGGGAACGAATGATCCGCTCGGCGACGTAAACGGCGTCGCTTCGGTCGTCGACCTCGTCTATGAGGATTCCGAACTCGTCTCCGCCGAGGCGGGAGGCGGTGTCCTCGATCCTAAGGCAGGTCTGGATACGATCGGCCGCTGCTTTCAGCAGCTGATCGCCCGCTTGATGACCGAAACTGTCGTTGACCGTCTTGAAGTCGTCGAGGTCCAGGAACAGCACTGCCACCGATCCCATTCGACCTCTGCGTGCCAGCGAGTGCTCGACATTGTTTGTGAACAGCACGCGGTTGGCCAGTCCGGTGAGCGGATCGTGAGAGGCCTGGTGTGATAGCTCTTTCTCGAGGGCGCTGAGTTGGGCCAGAGACTTCTCGAGGCGTCCGTTCTGAAGGGCCACACTCGTGTGGTTCGCGAGGGTCTCAAACAGCTTCAAGTCGTTGCCGTCGAACGTGCTCACGTCACCCATCCGGTTCGCAAGGATGAGGACTCCCAGCATCCTCGTCTCGCCCCACATCGGCGCCACCATCGCGTCCGAGAAGTCCCGCAACGCCAGGTATGGGCCGAGGACACCGTTCTGCTGCGCGTCGCCGAGGAACGATGCCGCGAACTCGGCCCCAATTTCACGACCGAGCAATGGCACCGGGATCATCACCGACTCCTCGTCGCCGGCGCCCACAGTCGTGCGCAATGCGGTGTCGCCCTCGGCCCCCGGGAACATGATCAGCTCGGCAATCTCGCCGCGGAACATGTCCCTTGCGTTGTGCAGGAGCATCAACAGCCCGGCCTCGAATTCCCTTGTTTCCTGAAGGATGCGAGTCGACTGATTGAGGAAGTCGAGAGCTTGACGCTCCTGGCGCTCGGCGGTGTAGGCGCGGTATGCGAGGAAAACTGTGGCGATCGGAACGACGAGCAGCCAGGCGCCGGCTGGGTTCGTCCAGATGATCCACACGCCGAGGAGTCCGAGGCTCGTGTTGGCCACAGCAATCATGAGGCTGGATCCGAGCACCGACCAGAACTTCTCGAGTTGGAGCCGCCCCTCCGACAAGGAGATTGCCAGGAAGATCGACACGATTGCGATCAGACTCGTGATGACGACCGGCGTGAAAGTTGCCAGCACACCCACCGGTCCCAGAGGATCACCGAGCGCAACGATGCGGTGGAAGATCACCGTCGCAACGGTTGCCTCGAGACAGAAATGCGAGACGTTGAAAGCGAGCTTCAGGGGTGACTGGCGCCGGTGCAATGCCAGCGCAAAGGCAGCGCCGATGAACTGGGCCAGGATGAAGTCGGTGGGGGTTGCCAGGAACAGTCCCAGTACGAGCGGGATCTCACTCAGTGAGAACGAGTGGGCGTCGCGCCTGAACTCGATGTGCACGACATAGATCTCAGTCAAGTAGAAGAGGATCGCCAGCGCCCACCACGGCAGCCGCACCGCCGAGTTCAACTCAGGCAGCGTCCCGATCTGCTGGACGAACAACGCGATCGTAATTGTCGCCAGAGAAGCAGTGAGGAGCCACACACGCCCGGCTCCGCTCAATGATGCGAAGGGCCGGCTGACGATGCTGATTGTGCGGTTCATCCGTGCTGTCCTGGCTGCGACCGACATGCGTTCTCCCCTCGTGCCCTTCTATTCCCAGGCGTGACTTGACCAGCTGTGACGAGCCCACGTGTCGCCCGACCAGCTGTGGCGGGCCCACGGGTCTCCCTGCCAGCTCCCGTTGTCCCACCAGTTGAACGACCACGAATGCCGCGACCACTCGTCGCCGGACCACGAGTGCCGGGTCCAAGTGACCGCTCCCCACGCGGTGCCCGCCCACGACCCGCCGTCCCAGCCGGTGCCCGTCCAGTCGGTTCCGTTGTATGTCCCTGCAGACCATGTCGCACCTGCCAGAGCGGCGGGAGCCCAGGACGCGCCGTCCCACGGCATCCCGAAGATGTCGAATTCGCCCCTCAGCTCGACCCCTTCGGGAGAAACGAGATGGCCGAATCCGCGCGCCTCTTCGAGCGATCCGGTGCCCGGTTCCCGAGAAGGCTCCGGTTGTGGAGAAGGCTCCGGCTCTGGAGAAGGCTCCGGTTCTGGCGACGGCTCCGGTTCCGGCGACGGCTCCGGTTCTGGCGAAGGCTCCGGTTCCGGCGAAGGCCCGGAGTCTGGGTCGACGGGGAGGGTCTGAGTTTCAGGAGCCGGCGACGGCTCGGGAGTCGGGTGGGGCTCCGGTTCGGGCTCGGGCATCGGCTCGGGCATCGGCTCGGGCACCTGCGCCGCGAACGCAGCGGCCATGTCGACCAGTTTTGCACCCGTCGACCCGGAGCTCGGGATGGCCTCACCGGACGAGACGAGCAATGCCTTTAGCTCATCTGGAGTGATCGATGGCCGCTGTTCGATTACAACCGCTGCCACACCCGAGACGATCGCAGCGGCCTGCGAGGTCCCGCTGCCGCGGAACAGCTTGTCGGTGACGTATCCCTCCGGGAAGTTGCGGTCGATGAAGGATCCCGGGTTGCGGAGGCTGACGATGGACTTGCCCGGCGCGTAGATGTCCGGCGTACGGTTCTCGTCGCCGCGGCTCGAGAACGAAGCAATGAAATCGTCTGCGGCACCCCTCGTGCCATAGCTGTTCGTAGCACCAACGGCCAGGACGCGGGGATTGATCGCGGGGTCGTTCAGCTTCGGGTTCCCAAAACCGCGGTTACCGGCAGCGACGGCGACGAAGATCCCGTGTTCCCACGCAACCTCCGCCGCGTAGGACAAGGGGTCGAGGGCCGGATCCTGCACACTATCGGTGCCAAACGACAGGTTGATAACCCGGATGTTCAATCCGTAGTCGTTGCGGTGTTGCACGACCCAATCGATCGCCGCGATCACCTGGGAGACGTCGGTCGCTCCTATCGCGTCTGCGACTTTCAAGTTGACCAGCCTGGCTCCGGGGGCGATCCCCCGGAGGCGCCGCCGCCTCACCTTCTCTCCGATCGGGTTGGTGTCTCCGGCAATGATTCCGGCCATATGCGTACCGTGCCCGAAGGTGTCTAGGTACCGAAGTTCCGGAACCTGGGATTCAAACGAGAGATCGGGGCCGTTGACCACCTTGTTGGGATGTGTGAGGCCTTCGACCGGCACCATGCCCGAATCGATTACGGCGACATCTACACCGCTGCCGGTGAAACCTGCGTCCCAGAAGGAGTCGGCGCCGATGGTGTGCGCGGTTCGCGCCATTGAGCCGGGATCGGTTGCGGCATCGTACTCCTCAGTCTGCAGCGACTGCAGCTTCACCCGGCGGTCGGGAGTAACGGAGATCACGCCGGGGGTGTCGACCAGGCGAGAGAGCAACGACTCTGGGACTGAGGCAGCAAAACCGTTTATGACCCGCAGGTGCCGGTGGACCCGCCCCCCCATGTCTTTGACGGCTCGTTCGGGGAGTGAGCCGGCGCCGGGGGCCTCTCGGACGATGACCGAAGCGAATTCATGAGCGGCCGACGGCTCGAGGTTGGCGCCCGCGCGGGCGACACCGAGTGCCGATGTGATTCCCGCCAGTACCAGCAGTGAGACAAGACGCCACGTCTTGGCATCGTCCCAGCTGATCGCCGAGCGGAGTCTCATGTGATGCCTCCAAGCCGTCAGATAGAGCTTCCCTGTTGGCTCCATCGGCATCCTTCATTCGGACTTCACCCCGGTGGCTAGTGGTTTTTTCGGGGATCCGAAATGACTAGTCATCGGCGCCGCCGTCCACGGCGGGAGCGTGAAGCGGGTAACCAGTCCTGGGCCTCTAAGCTGGGGAAATGCCACGCCGCGCCGCGACTAAAGAACGGTCCTGCGTTGCAGGGATAGACATCGGGACGAGTTCGGTAAAGGTCCTCGTAGTCGACCCCGAGGGGCGCGTCGTCTCGGCGGTGGCCCGCGATTACCCGCTTCTCCGGGACGATCCGGTACGTGCCGAGCTAGACCCGGATGTGGTCGTTCAGCGGACCATGCAGGCCCTGAGGCGCGCCGTAAAGGAAGCGCGGGCGTCCGGTTGTCGAGTTGAAGCCATAAGCCTGTCCTCGGCGATGCACAGTCTCATAGCAATCGATCCAATGGATCGCCCCATGACTCCCGCGATCACTTGGGCGGACAATCGTGCCGCGGATCAAGCCGAACGTTTTCGAGGGTCGGCGGATGGGCTCGAGGTCTATCGCAGAACTGGTACGCCGATCCACGCGATGTCACCTCTCGCGAAGCTGCTGTGGTTCAGGGACGAAGAGCCCCGCTATCTGGATGTGACGTGGAAGTGGGTGTCGATAAAGGACTTTGTCCTGAAGGTTTTGACGGATGAGTTGGTGACGGACCGTTCCATGGCGTCCGCAACCGGCCTCTTTTCCCTCGAGACTAAGGAGTGGGATGAGGGGGTGCTCGATCTCGTGGGGCTCAAACCGGACCACTTCCCGGAGCTCGTGCCGACCACCCATGTCGTGCAAGGGCTTGACCCCGAGATTGCGTCATCCTTGCGGCTTTCGCGCCGATGTCCCGTGGTCGTCGGTGCAAGCGATGGCGCGCTCGCAAACGTTGGAGCCGGCGCACTGCGTCATGGTTCGGTCGTGTGTTCCATCGGAACGAGCGGAGCCGTTCGAGCGACGAGTGAGCGCCCGTGCCTCGATGAGGCGGGACGGCTCTTCTGCTACGTGATGGATGCGGAGCGATGGATCGTCGGGGGCCCGATCAACAACGGCGGATCGGCGCTGGCATGGGCCCGCAGAGCTTTGTATCCCGATCTTGGTGAGGACGTCGCGTTTGAGGCGCTGGATCGCGCCGCTGAAGGTGTGGCGCCGGGAGCAGGCGGACTGATCTTCCTTCCGTATCTGCTCGGGGAGCGGGCACCGCAATGGGATTCGGAAGCACGGGGGGTCTTTTTCGGTCTCACAGATCGGCACAACCGGGATGATCTGTTGCGAGCCCTGCTAGAGGGAGTCGCGATGCAGCTGAAAAGCGTCCTCAATCTCGTAGAAGAAGTGACCGGTGCGAAAGTTGAGGATGTTCGAGCAACGGGAGGATTCGCTCGCACGGAATCGTGGAGGCGAATCCTGACGGAGGTTCTCGGGCGGCGCGTCCGATTCCCGTCGATTCATGAAGGCTCTGCATGGGGTGCCGCGGTACTCGGGATGCTCGCACTCGAGCAGATTTCTTCGCTCGACTGGGTGGAGGAGCACCTTACCTTCGAAGACGATTGCGAGCCGGATCCCTCCGAGGCGCGCGGTTACGCACGGAGACAGGAGCTTTTCGAGCGGCTCTATGGCAATCTCCGTGGTGCATTCGATGAGATTGCAGGGATCCAGTCGCGCGAGTGAATCATCGCCACTGTACGGCCGCGAATCCCGCAGCATTCTTTGCTAGCGTGCTTCGTTCGGAGGAATAGCGATGTCGCTGATCGAGATCAGGGGACTGCGCAAAGAATACCGGCGCCTCCGAGGCGGGCGAGTGAGGGCACTGGACGAACTCGACCTCGACGTTTCGGCGGGTGGAGTCTTTGGGTTCCTCGGACCAAATGGATCCGGCAAGACGACCACGATTCGCTGTCTCCTTGGACTCGTCCGGCCGACATCGGGCGCGTGTCGCATCCTGGGAGCGGATCCCACGAGCCCCGAACTTGCCGGCGTCATTGGCCGAATCGGTTCGATCGTCGAGACGCCCTCTATGCATCCCGGGTTCTCCGGCCGGCGCAACCTCGAGATCCTGGCGAGGATCGCCGGCTTGCCTCGCGCACGCATCTCTGAGGTACTGGAGAGCGTCGGACTCGGCGGGCGCGCGGGGGATCGTGTCAAGACTTACTCGCTTGGGATGAAACAGCGTCTCGGCATCGCGGCGGCGCTCCTCAAAGATCCTGAATTGCTCATTCTCGATGAGCCCGCCAACGGACTCGATCCCGCGGGAATCAAAGAGGTTCGCGAACTCGTCCGGAAGTTGGGCAACGAAGGGCGGACCGTCTTCGTGTCAAGCCACATCCTTAGCGAGGTCAGACAGACCTGCGACCGCGTCGCCATTCTTTCGCGCGGGCGATGCGTCGCTCAGGGGCCCGTCGGGAGTGTGCTGGAGGGAGGCCGCGCCACCGGTGTTCTCGTAAAAGTGGATGACGAGCGGCGCGCGGCTGCGGCCCTGGCTAGTGCAGGCATCGAGGCGACTGCGAGCGAAGGGCAACTACACGTCGGAGTGAATCCCAGCGAAGGTGCGCGGGTGACGAAGGCGCTGGCGGACGAAGGAATCTATCTGAGCGAACTGCGTCCGGAGGAAGAGGATCTCGAGGAAGTGTTCCTGAGACTCACGCGGGAGGAGGGCATCGGATGACCTCTCTCTACTCCTCCGAGCTCCGCCGCCTCCTCGGGCGTCGCCTGCTGTGGTGGATCGCCATCTTTGTGCTGCTCGGAATTGTGGTCTCGGCAATCATCGCCTTCGTCAGGACCAATCCCGGCCCCGGCGAGTCGGGGTTCCGGTTCACGGATGTTCGGTCCGTGTGGGAGGGGACGAGCGTTCCCATGATCCTGCTTGCATGGGTGCTGGGAGCCTCCTACATCGGGTCGGACTGGCAGACGGGCACGTTCACGACGGTCCTCACGTGGGAGGCGAGGCGCGTTCGCCTGTTCCTCGCGAAGGTGCTGGCATGTGCAGTCGTCATCCTGGTCGGCTACATCATGCTCCAGCTCGTTCTCGGCCTGACCCTGTTTCCCACTGCTGCGGTCAAGGGATCCACGAGCGGTATGACGGCAGAATGGGTCCGTTCCGCAGCCGGAGTGTTGGTCCGGGGCGCGGGCGTAGCCGTCGTCGGCTCCATCTTCGGGATGGCGATTGCGATGGTGGGCCGGAACACGGGCGCCGCCCTGGGAGTGGGTTTTGCATACATCGCAGTGATAGAGGCCTTCGTCCGAGGCCTCCGGCCTGCGTGGATCCCGTATCTCTTCGGGGACAACGCCGGAGTTTTCATCACCGGGATGCCCCTCGATTTCCCGGAGGTGGGTCGATCCACCATCGAGTCCGGAATGGTGCTCCTCCTCTACGCGGTCGTCCTTGTGTCGATTGCGGCCGCAATTTTCAAGGCGCGCGACGTAACGTGAGCCGAGGTGTCAATCCACCCCCACCCCCCGGTGGGGGGTTGCCATTTCGGCCTGCCGGCACGTAAATCATCACAACATCTCCACGCGAGAGCGGGCACCACTCCGGGGCGAACTCACTAGGCTTCGGGTATGGCTGTAAGGACCATCGCTGTAATCGAAGACGAGGCGACGATCGCCCAGGCCATTTCGGCCCGCCTGATGCGTGAGGGTTTCACTGTGCAGACGGCCGATGATGGCCCCGGCGGGGTCGACCTCTGCAAGAGAATCCGTCCCGACCTGGTGATCCTCGATCTCATGTTGCCCGGCCTGGATGGTCTCGAAGTATGTCGCCGAATTCAGGCGGACCGGCCCACACCCGTGCTGATGCTTACCGCCCGGGATTCTGAAACCGACATGCTCGTCGGCCTTGGCATTGGGGCGGACGACTACATGACGAAGCCTTTCAGTGTGCGAGAGCTGGTGGCGCGCGTTCATGCCATCCTGCGGCGCGTGGACAAGTCGAGGCTTGACGTTCCAGAGTCGCTCTCGGTAGGGGATCTGATCGTCGACGCCTCAACCAGAAGGGTGCGGCGCGCCGGAGAGCCGGTGCACCTGACGCCGATCGAGTTTGATCTTCTCTACAGGTTCGTAGCACACCCAGGAGTCGTATTCTCGCGCGAACAACTCCTGCGCGATATCTGGGGATACAGTGACAGCTCGGGAGCCCGCACCGTCGACTCACATGTGGCGGCGCTGCGCCGGAAACTCGGCTCCGACCTGATACGAACTGTTCACGGAGTGGGATACGGGCTCGAGCCCGCAGAGCGATGAGACCCCTGGACCCTCTCGCATCGATCAAGCTGAAGCTCGGCGCCGTCATTGTTGCGGCGGTGATCGTCACGATCGTCGTTGTCTCAGTCGGCGTGGGAGCCGGCCTCCCATTGTGGGCATGCGGTTTGGCTGCAGGCGCGCTGGCCCTGGCCATGATCCAGTTCCTTGCCCGAGGGATGACTTCGCCGCTGCGCGAGATGGTTGCGGCCGCTCAGGCCATGGCGCGCGGTGACTACGAACGGAGTGTTACCGCCACGTCCCGCGATGAGGTCGGAGAACTCGCCCGGGCATTCAATCGAATGGCGGCGGAACTTGCCGAGGTCGAACGTATGAGACGGGACCTCATTGCAAACGTGTCTCACGAGTTGCGGACTCCGATAAGTGCAGTCCAGGCTGTGCTCGAGAACATCGAAGACGGCGTGGTGAGGCCCGAGCCGGAGTCGATCCGGGCCATGCTCCGGCAGGTGGAGCGGCTGGGCGGCCTGGTCTCTCAGTTGCTCGACTTGTCGAAGCTCGAGTCCGGTGCGGTGCCGCTACAGCAAAGCGCCATCCGCCTCAACCAACTGATGAACCAAGTGGTCGACGATGTCCGGCTCCGGACTGAGCAGCCCGGAGCCAAGAGCGTTCTGTTCACGGTTCGGATGGAACCGCAGGATCTCGTAGTCAGAGGCGATGCAGAGAGATTGCATCAGGTACTCGTCAACCTGGTCGACAACGCGGTGAGGCATTCACCACCCGGAGGAACGGTAACGTTAACCGGACACCGCAATGAGGGCAGGGTGGCGGTTGAAGTCCTCGACGAAGGCCCCGGCATCCCCGAGGAAGAAGCGGCCCGTGTCTTCGACCGTTTCTACCGCTTGGACCACGCCCGGACGCACAGCGACGGCGGGAGCGGCCTTGGCCTCTCGATCGCACGGTGGATTGTGGATCTGCACGGCGGTGACATCAGAGCTGAGCCGAGAAGGCCTCACGGATGCCGGATGGTGGTAGAGCTACCAAATCCGGACCCGGCACCTCTGCTGTGAGAGGACGGCAACGCCTCCCACAGCAGAGCCGTGCCTGCGCTCCGCTCATAGCGTCGTAAAGGTGAAGTTCCCGGACTGGGCTGGATTGCCTAACGCATCCTCGCTCAGCACTCGGAAGTTGTAAGTGGTCTAGCCTGGCTTGGCGACTAGCCGGAATCGTCGAGCGGCCCGTGTTTTCGACACGAGGCCGAGTACCCGGTTGGCGTGATCTGCACATCGAGCCGCCTGCCGCAAGTCGGGCAGAACCGCGGCGGGTCGAGCGGATTGCGACACGTCCCATCGCACTCTGTGGCGGTGCGGCCGCAGCCCGCGCAGAACAACTCCTAGATCACCTTGGAGAGAACACCGATCGGCATCTTCAGGTCCTGGAGCATCTTGATGTCCTGGCCCGGAGTCCTTCCCAGTGTCGTCAGGTAGTTGCCGACTATCAGGGCGTTGATGCCTGCCGTCATGCCGTACGCCTGCAACTCCCGGAGCGTGACTTCCCGTCCGCCGGCGTAGCGGAGGATGACCTCCGGCATCGCGAGGCGAAACAGCGCGATCCATTTGATCGCTTCGAGCGGCTCGACGAGGGGCCTCGTGCCGAGCGGTGTTCCCGGGCGCGGGTTGAGGAAGTTGATCGGAACTTCATTCGGACTGAGATCTCGCAACTGGCCGATCAATTCAATCCGTTGATCCTTGGATTCGCCCATACCAAGAATGGCTCCGCAGCACAGCTCCATCCCCACCTCGCGGACGAGCAGGCACGTCTCGAACCGCTCATCCCATGTGTGAGTCGTCACGATCTGAGGGAAGAACGAGCGCGCTGTCTCAAGGTTGTGGTTGTAGCGATGAATGCCTTCGGCCGCGAGCCGCTCTGCCTGCTCGCGCGTGAGAATGCCGAGGCTCGCCGCCACGTTTAGGCCGGTCTCGCGGCGTATGAGGTGTCCCGCTTCGATGACGCGGTCGACCGTCGCATCGTCGGGACCGCGCAACGCCATGACGATACAGAACTCCGACGCTCCGATCGCCGCCGTCTCGCGCGCGGCAGCCATTACTTCGTTGAGATCCAGGTAGCCGGTAGGTCGAACCGGGGTCTCAAAGCGTGCCGATTGGGAACAGAAGTGGCAATCCTCCGGGCACCCGCCGGTCTTTGCGGACAGGATGCCCTCGACCTCGACTTCGGGGCCGCAACGTTCGACACGAACTTCGTGCGCGAGGCCCGCCAGCGACGGAATGCGTTCCGGGGGGAGATCGGCCAGAGCGCGCAGTTCGCCGAGGGTCAGGTCACGCTGCTCTTCGAGTACCGACCTGCGAACGTCGTGAAGAATCCCTGCCGTCCTCATCCCACCTCCGTCCGGGCCGAAGCCTCGTGCCACGCGCCGGCCAGTTCACGAATGGATGTAAAGACCTCAAAACCATCCTTCTCTCTAAGCCACATGAGATTGCGCGAATGCGTGTCGTTTTCGGGATCGAAGCGGTTGAGGAAAACGACTACCCGTAACGGCGCGAAGGCATCGACGCCGAGCCGGACACCGTTGATCGCGCCGAGCCCGGCCGGCGTGACAAGGACTACGCCGCGCGCGTCCAACGAAATCGCAAGGGCCACGGTGTCTCCGTCATCCGCCAGCGGCGATCGGGCTCCGCCCGCGCCCTCGACCAATGTCGTGGTGTGCGGGGGCGCGTTCGTTTCCTCAACCAGTGCCCGCATTGGGATGGCCGGGCGGCCGAGCGCCTCTGCGGCCATCGGGGGAGCGAGTGGCACCTCGTACCAGCGATGCGCGGGGCAGACGGCGGTCGGCTCCGCTCCAGAAGCGGCGGCGAGGACGTCGGCGTCGGTGGGGCCGTCGTGAGGATCGAAGGACTGCACGGGCTTGCGAAGTGCAATGGGGAATCCGCCCGTCGCCATGGTCTCAGCGAGGCGGGCGGCTACCCAGGTCTTCCCCACCCCTGTGTCGGTTCCCGACACAACGATCACCTCAGACACGCGCGGGCTCCGAAAGCACCTCGTCGAGTGCCGCTCGAAGAGCGGACACCTGAGACCGATCGTGAGCAGCGGAAAGGGCGACTCGCAGGCGGGAAGTGCCGTTCGGGACGGATGGCGGCCTGATCGCCGGCACCAGGAAGCCATGCTCCAGGAGGCGGGCGGACGCTTCGACGGCGGCACTTTCGGCGCCGACCATCACGGCCAGGATGGGGGAGGGATTGCCTGGCGCGATTGCATCGACGTTCGTTCGCAGTTGCCGGGTGAGGTGGGCGCCCTCTTCTGAACGAAGGAGCCTCAGCGCCGCTAGTGCAGCACCGGCGTCGGCCGGTGACGAGGCGGTCGTGAAGATGAAGGGCCGCGCCCGGTTCACCAGAAGGTCCATAAACTCTGCCGTGCCGGCTGCGAAGCCGCCCGCGGCGCCGAGGAATTTGGACAGCGTTCCCACATGTACCGCTTCGACACCATCCAGGTCGGGGAAGGGTCCGAGCACTGCGTGGGCCTCGTCGATCACCAGGAGCGAGCCGTGCCGAAAGCACAGATCGGCGATGTCGTCTATGGGTGCGGCGTCACCGTCCATCGAGAACACGGTGTCGGTGACGACGATCGTTCGATCGTTTGCCTCGAGCAGGCTCCTAAGGGATGCCAGGTCCTTGTGTGGGTAGACCTCGACGCGGGCCCTGGCCATTCGGCATCCGTCGATGATCGAAGCGTGGTTCAGCTCGTCCGAGCAGACTACGACATCGCGGCCTCCGAAAGTCTGGAGCACGCCGAGGTTCGCTGCAAAGCCATTGGGGAAGAGGACGGCTGCCTCGGTGTTCTTCCACGCGGCGAGCTCGGCCTCGAGTTCTGAATGAACGGGCCGCGAACCGACGATGAGGCGCGCCGAGCCCGCGCCGGCTCCCCACCGATCAAGTGCAGCCCGGGCCCCTGCAATTACCGCCGGGTGTGCGGTCAACCCGAGGTAGTCGTTGGATGCAAAGGAGATGACTTCCCGGCCGTCCGGGAGCAGCCCTGCCGGCCCGCGGGCGTCGAAGTCGCGCACCGTTCGGCGCCTGCCCGCCGCGGAGATCCCCTCCATCTCGCTTCGGGCCCACCGTTGCCACACTCGCTCGTTCATGTCTCGATGACCTCTTCAATGGAGGCATGCAAGGTATCGACGATGAGTTCTATCTCGTCGCGTGTCACCGTGAGGGGCGGCATGATGACCACCACATCACCGAGCGACCGCAACAAGACGCCGCGCCTCGTTGCCGCCGCGCACACCCGCCGGGCCCGGAGCTCCCCGGCCGCGCTGTGGAGTTCGACGCCGCACATGAGGCCGCGCAACCTCGTCTCCTTGACGGAATCCAAAGGGTCGATGCGATCGGCCAGCGTGCCGGCGAGTTGCCGGGACCGTTCGCGAACGTTCTTGAGAACGTCCCTCTCATCGATCAGTTGCAGATGCCGTAGTGCGACCGCGGCCGCCAGCGCGTTCCCACCGTAGGAATGCCCGTGATAGAAGGTGCGTTCTCCAAGGTCTTCGCCGAGAAACGCCTCGTACACACGATCGTTCGCTGCGGTTGCCGACATCGGGAGGTAGCCGCCGGAGATGCTCTTCCCGAGGCACAAGAGGTCCGGCCTGAGACCACAACCTTCGGATGCGAATAGGGTCCCGGTTCGGCCGAAGCCGGTTGCGACTTCGTCGCAGATCAAAAGCACCCCGGTCGCGGCGCATGCGTCCTGCAGCGAGACGAAATCCTCAGGCGGAGCGGTATGTATGCCTGCTGCGCCCTGAACGAGTGGCTCGATGACCACGGCGGCAAGTTCGCCGGCCCGCTCGTGGACGAGCTTGGACGCGATCTCCAGGCAGTTGGCATCGTCGAATCCGGGGGCGCGAAGGACCGGGAAACGAAGCGGGTCGAACAACTCCGAACCAAATCCCCCGGCTCCTACGGACAGCGAGCCGATTGTGTCTCCGTGGTATGCGCCGCCGAATCCGAGATAGCGCGTCCGTTCCGGCTCCCCGACGTTGGTCCAGTACTGGAACGCGATCTTGAGGGCCTGTTCCACCGCGGCCGCGCCATCCGAGGCAAACATGAAATGAGTTCCGTCGAGGGGCATGCGGGGGGCAAGGGCCTCCGCAAACTCGATCACCGCACGATTGCCGTTTCCCAACATCGTCGAGTGGGCGACCTTTGCCAGCTGTTCGGTAATCGCTGCGTCGAGCTCGGGGACCCGGTGGCCCAACGTCGTGACCCACAACGACGAGATCGCATCGAGGTAGCGGCGGTCCTCGACATCGATCAGGTAGTGGCCCTCGGCGGCCTCGACGACGACCGGGCAGTTCTCACGGAAGGCGGCCATCTGCGTGAAGCCGTGCCACACAACCGCCACATCGCGGTCGACCCACGCAGAGGGCTCCCCTCGATAGTCTTGTTCGTCGTCGGAGGATGCCCTGGCCTTCACCCCGTGGACCCTAGCGCAGGCGGCGGCGGTTCCAGGGCCCGCGTAGAGGCGCGTTATCCTGCGGCGACGGAGTTAGTCCCGGCGGCGTGGCCGAGTGGTTGAGGCAAGGGACTGCAAATCCCTGCACAGCGGTTCGATTCCGCTCGCCGCCTCTAGATCCGATGCCGGCGGTGCGCACGCACATAGGCCGGCAGCATCCGCTCCGCGCCCAATTCACGGCCCAGACGAGCGCGCCCCACCTGGGCACTGCCAATCTCAAAAGGTCCTCCTCAGCGTCCGTGCTACCGGCACGGTTCCGGGTCCGGCACGAGGAGGCGATTCTTGAGGGGTCCGAGCCGGGGCTTTCAGCCCTCGCGGAGGCTCGCTACCGCTGCGCCCGAGACCCGTTCCAGGTCGCCGCTCGAGATCCGGAAAACCGTGTCGGTGCGGCCGCCTGCGGCCCACACGTGCTCGAACTCCAGGAGGCGGTCGTCCATCACGATCCGCAAGGGGCTTGTATGGCCGAACGGAGGAGTGGCCCCTATCGAGTATCCGGTCGTGGCCTTGGCGACTTCGGGAGCTGCCCGCTCCAGGCCCTCGGCGCCCAGCGCCTCTGCCGCCTTTGCCAGGTCGACTCGATCGGCGCCGGACAGGAGGAGCAGGACGGTTTCCTGGGTCCCCGCGACGCCGAAGACGAGCGACTTCGTGATCTCGGCGACCGTGCACCCGATCTCGCGAGCCGCGTCCGCCGAGGTTCGGGTCTCGCGCTCGAAGGACACCGGAGCGATCTCCACGCCCGCGGCCGCGGCCGCAGCGACGACGCGATGGACTTTTTCGTCTTTGAGGTCGGCAAGCTGCACGGATGAAGTGTATTTGAGGGCCCGCGCGACCTTCCGCCCCCCTGGCGCATCAGAGATACGTGATGTCGGATCAGACGATGACCGCAGACCAGGTCGGGCCACGACGGCTTCAGGCTCTCTACGAACTGCACGCGGCCGGCGCCGCCCGCTTGGCGTACTTGCTGACCGGAGACCGGCACCTCGCCGAGGATGTTGTTCAGGAGGCCTTTGTCCGGGCGGGGCTTCGTCTCCGCCATCTCCGCGATAGCAATTCGTTCAGAGCGTATCTGCGCGTGACGGTCGTCAACCTCTGCCGGATGCATTGGCGCAGGGAGTCGGTCCGGAATGCGTTCTTGCGTCGCACTCGACCTCCCGCTCCCGTTTACCAGCCGGACATCGAGCAGCGCTCTCAGATTGCTTCGGCCCTTGCCAGATTGTCGCCGCGGCAGAGAACGGCGATTGTTCTCCGCTATTTCGAAGACTTGAGTGAGGAGCAAGCGGCCGACGTTCTCGGCTGCTCGGCATCAGCCCTCAAGTCACTGATTCACAGAGCCAAGGAGGTACTCCGCGAGGAGCTTGGAGGATCACATGAGCCAATCTGACTCACTGCGCGAGATGTTGCGGCGGGAGGCCGCCGGCATGGAGATCTCGCCGAGCTTTCCGGCCGCTATTCCCCGGTCAATCCGACGGCGCCGAATCCGCCTCGCGGCGATCGTCTCCGTCGTGCCAATAGCGATGGCCGGGGCCTTCTATCTGCTGTCCGGTAGCGGGTTCCTCGACTCCAACACGGACGTTGCGGGGGAGGGTTCCGGCTCCCGGAAGCTGCGCGCCGGGGTTACCGGTGGGGCCATACAGACAAGGGATCCGCAGCTTGTGGGGGAGGGACGCGACTTCGAGCTCTCCTGGCAGCTCGTTCTCAGTCGTGCATCGAGCGGCCCCTGCCTGGAACTCCAGGTCGATGGTCGGGCGGAAATCTGCGATGAGCTGAATGACGAGCTTGCAGAGTCCGTGAACGTAATCCCCGGCTATTCAGATACGCCGGGTGTCGCCTATGTCTTCGGGACAGTTCCCGAGGGGAGAAGCGTTTGGATCAGTCTGCGCGGAGGCGGTCAGTGGGCCGGCCTGATCTTCGAGGGGCCGGAGGGCGACGGTCGCGACTACTTCGTGCGCGTGTTCCCGACTGTTGAAGTGTCCGGAGTACTTGCAATCGATGGCACCGACAAGCGCTTCGCTTTCGACGTCGAACCGCGGCCGAACGGCTCAGTTGATCGAGTGCGTCCCACGAAGAAGGAAGGTCTGTTCGAACTCGAAAATCTTCCGGGTGATTCCGTTGTCGTCTGGACGGAGCCCGTGGGGGACATGTCGACTAATGAGGCGTACGACGTCGTGCTCCGAACCGATGTCGAAGAGGTCTGTTTCCACATAGAAGGCTCGTCGGCCTGTGACGACCGGCCCCTTTCCGATGAGCTGCGTCTCGTAACCGCTCAAAGAGTGGGGGATGGAGTTGTGATCGCGGGCCTGGTCGGCCCTGCAGTTGAGGAAGTGGTCGTGGAGTCGTTCGAGGGGGACCGATACCCACAACAGCTCCAAGAGATAAGTCAAGCCGGGATCGATAGCCACTTTTTCGTGTTCGAAGTCGAAGGGACTTTCGAGGGGCAGCTTGTGATAACCAATCGGGAGGGCTCCAGTCGCACAGCGCCCTTACCCCGCGACTGATAGGCGTCTCCTCCCTATTGCCTAGTTACATCATTTCCTCGCTCCCCCGATCGGGGCGTTGCAATTCACCTTTCGGGGAAAAGCGCCTAGGCCACGTCGGCCATCTTGCTGCGACTTGCAGCATCGGATGCCGATACGCAATTAGACCGATGAGGATGTCAGGATGACGGAGGAGCAATTGCGACACAGGGGCCGAAGGCGTGATCAACCAGAAGACGTGCATGAATCACTAGCCGTCTTGAGCACGACTCTGGACATGATCGTCAACCACTTCGATCGTATGGAAGCAGTCGAGATACGGGAACTGGCATGGGTGGCCAAGTACGAATCCGACAAGCTAGTGGGAGCATTGCGACAGAAGGCAATCGGGCGCCGCGTCGTGCTTTCGGAAGGCCGATAGCCCACCAATACCCATCCTTGTGACCGCCGGGCCCACCGGTACACTCCTCGACCGTGACCGAAACGAATGTGCAGGGCCCCACTCCCGAGCCTCCACTTGCCGGAGACGAGGTCGCAACTCTCCTGGGATCTCTCGAACGCCAGCGAGCAATCCTCGCCTGGAAGTGCGGCGGTTTGGACGCGGCCGGTCTGAGGGCGACGCATCCTCCCTCGGCGATCACCTTGGGCGGTTTGCTCAAGCATCTGGCCCTCGTCGAGGACTCTCACTTCTCCCGGTTGCTGTTCGACCGAGAGCCGGGAGCGCCCTGGCGCGCGGTGGACTGGGATGCCGACCCCGACTGGGAATGGCACTCGGCAGCGGGGGATTCTCCGGAGGAGCTTTTTGCGCTCTGGCGGGATGCCGTGGCCCGCTCACGCGAGGTTGTGGATGAGGCGCTCGCCAACGGCGGCCTCGAGCAGCTCGGCCGGCACAAGACCTCAACCGGTGAGTCTCCCAGCCTGCGGCGCATCCTGATCGACTTGATCGAGGAGTATGCGCGCCATGCCGGCCACGCCGACCTCATCCGAGAATCAATCGATGGACTCGTCGGCGAAGATCCGCCGGGCCCTCGGGTCCCACACGGAGCTCCACAAGACGCGCCGTGACACTGCGACCGTTGGCCGCCCGACGGGACGAGACTGCCTACTCAGCAGAAGGGCTGATCTCGACATTTTGGCCGCAACGTCCACAGTTGGAGCAGGCGGAACCGTCTTGTTCTGAGTAGCCTGCCTTCCTACGCTCCTTCCGTGGATGATGCCCTCCTACCCCTCAGGGGCCGCGCCGAGGAACTCTCCCGAATTGCGACCGTTCTCCGGGAAGAGAGCGCACACGGACCTGCCTTCGTCATCCAGGGCGAACCCGGGATAGGTAAGTCGCGCCTTGTAGATGAGGTCGTCTCTCAATGCGCGGGAGCGGGCTGGCTTGTGCTGAAAGGGTTTTCCTTGGAGCTCGAACACGACCGGCCCTTCGGTCCGCTCATCGAAGCTTTCCGCCTAGAGCATCAACCCGAGCCGGGCTTCAAGCCGGTCGCCGACCTGCTGACGGGGAACTCAGCAGAGGGAGTCTCTGCAACGACCCCGATGCACTACCGCATCCTGCAGGGACTCCTGGATGGACTCGAACAAGCGGCGCGGCGTCGTCGACTCTTGTTGGTTCTGGAGGACGCGCACTGGGCGGACCACGGCACGATCTTGTTCCTTACCCACTTGGTTCGGCGCTCCGCCGACCTCAACGTGCCGATTATCGTCACGCGCAGAACCTGGCCCCGCTCCCCGGATCTCGATCGGATCGAGGAGCACCCCGGAGTGGAGGTCATCAGACTTAGCTCCCTGCTCCCTGAGGATGCAGTACTCATGGCAGAGGACGTTGCCGGAACTCCGCTGCACGGAGGGGTGCGCGCCAAGATCGATGCAGCAGGCGGAAATCCACTCCTGATCCTTGAGTTAATGGCATCTCTGCGTCATCAGTCGTCGACTGCTCTGACTCCTGATGCCGACCGCCCTGCGGATCTCCCCTCGTCGCTGCGCGCGTCCCTATCCCGGCGCCTCTCCTTCCTGTCGGACGGGTGCCGACAGATGTTGCGCTTCGGATCCGTCCTGGGTTTGCGGTTCTCGTTCCACGACCTACAGATTTCCACGGGACTCTCCGCAACTGAACTCTTGTCTCTAATCGACGAGGGCACGAGCGCCGGCATCTTGCATGACGAAGATGACCGCCTTGTATTTCGGCACGACCTCGTGAGAGCCGCCCTCTACGAAGACATCCCTCCCGCGGTGCGAAAGGGGCTCCACAGAGAAGTGGCGCTGAAACTTGCAGCCGAGGGAGCTCCGGCGGGAACCGTCGCCGTGCATTTCTCCCTTGGAGCCAAGGAACAAGATCCCGCTGCCGTGGCGTGGCTACGGAAGGCGGCCGCGGATGCTGCGCCAAGATCTCCCGCGATCGCCGCCGACCTGCTCCAGCGCGCTCTTCAGGTTGCCGACCCGACTCACCCGGAGCGCGACGAGATGACCTCTCAACTCATCTCTGCATTGTTGTGGTCGGGTCAGTTCCATCGCGCAGAAGCCCGGGCCGAAGAGATGCTGCTCCGGGGAACGGCTGCCGACACCGGCGCCGCCGTTCGCTACGCGTTGGGACGGGTGCTGGTCTACAGCGGGGACGTCACGGGCTCCCTATCACAGGTAGAAGAAGCGCTGGCCGACGATCGCATCTCCCCAGGATGGAGGGCGAGGCTCCTCGCGGAAGCTTCTCTCAGGCAACTCGTGTGCGGCAGGGTGAAGGATGCGTACGAATCGGCCATGGAAGCCTTGAACCTTGCGCGCGAGCACAATGATTCGCCGGCCGCAACCGTTGCTCTTTGTTCGTTGTCGCGGACGGCTGCGTATCGGTCCAATACGTTGGAGTCCATCGATCTCGCTCGGCGCGCCGTTGCGGAAGGATCCCGACAGACCATCGATGCGATTCAAAGCGTCCAGCCCCTGCTCTATCTGGGGATGGCGCAGATCGATGCCGGTCGACTCATCGACGCGCAGCGGAGTCTCGAGGACGGCGGGAACGTTGCCGAGGAGATCGGTGCCAGATGGATCCTTCCGCTGTTCCATCTCGGTCTCGCTCTCGTTCACGAGAAAGCCGGCCGATGGGATGACTGTCTTGTGGAGGCAGAAACCGCCTTGTCGATCGCCGACGAAGTGGGCACGAAGGTATGGGTTCCGTGGACGCTCGCCGTGATCGCTCATCTTCACATCCACCGCGGCCGCCTCGAAGAGGCAACGAATAGCGTCCAAGCCATAAAGCGCGACCTCGTGCCGGGCCCGCAGTTCGGCTGGGAATGGATCGCCCTCGCAAAGGCCGAACTTAACGAGGCTCTTGGCGATGCGGACTCGGCGCTGCAGATACTCAAAGGGGAGTGGGACCACAGGGCTGCGGTCGAACCCCTCGGCGACCACAAACTCTTCGGTCCGATGCTCGTGAGGCTATTGGTGCCTCGAGATCTGAACTCGGCCCGCGGTATCTCGGACGTGCTGGTATCGGTGGGCGAAAGGTCGGGGACGGATTCGGCCTTGGCTACGGCCGCCTTAGCCAGGGGCTCGGTGGAGGCAGACCTCACGAGCTTCGAGGCATCCATCGCCGGCTACGAGAAAGCGGGGCACCGACACGATCTCGCCGCGGCATGCGAGCGGGCCGTTGACGGTCTGGAGGACATACTGCCTCGCGACGATCGAGTCGTTCTGCTGCGGCGCGCTCTAGAGATTTACGAGGATCTGGGGGCAGAACTGGACGCGGCCCGAGCGGCGCGAGGCCTCCGCTCCCTCGGAGTCCGTCGTGGAGTGCGAGGCCGCCGCGCGAGACCGTCCTCCGGCTGGGACAGCCTCACCGATACGGAGAGGTCGGTTGTCGCGCTGGTGGCGGACGGTCTCAGTAACAAGGAGATCGGACGGAGGCTCTATATATCCCATCGGACCGTTGGGCATCACGTCTCGCACGTACTCACCAAGCTCGGGAAGTCCTCCCGGGTCGAACTGGCGGCCGCGATCGGGCGGGCGGAAACGCGTCACGAATAGGCAAGGTGACCGATGTTCCCGTCCGGGATCCCCTCGATGCTGGGCACCAAACGGAACGGAAAGGAGGATCGGTGCCCCTGTTCATGGATGTGCATCGCGACGTCGAGGGACTGACGGCCGACGACGTAGCACGGGCCCACGCCGCCGACCTCGACAAAGGGGAGCAGTACGGCGTGAGGTATCTCCGCTATTGGTTCAATACCGACCGCGGCACGGTCTTCTGCCTCGTGGAAGCGCCGGATGCCGAGTCGGCTGTGACCGTGCACCGAGAAGCTCACGGTCTTGTCGCCGATGAGATCGTGGAGGTGAAAGAGGGATGACGAGGGAGGCCACGGAACTGATGACTGCAACCATGGACGAGTTGATCCGCTCCGGCGAAGAGCAGTGGCTGGAGCTGTGGATCAGAGGACCCAAAGAGCTTTCGCTCGAGCCCACCTTCCACGTCCGAGATAAGGCTCCCGATCTCACTTTCCCAGATCACACCGGCGCGCCACGTTCCCTCAGTTCTTTCTGGCAAGATCGTCCCGCCCTCATCCTTTTCTGGAGGCAATACGGATGCGGGTGCGGAGCCGAGCGAGCCGGGCGGCTCAAGGAGGAACTGAGTCAATACCGCGAGGCCGGGGCCGAGGTGGTCGTGGTGGGCCAGGGAGAGCCCGAGCGAGCTGCAGCTTACCGGGAGAGCCACGGACTCGACTGCACCTTCTTGTGCGACACAGAAGAGCAGGGATACCGCGCCTACGGACTGACAGAGTTCACGGTCCCGGAAATACTCTTCGATGCACCTGAGGAGTTCTGGTCTCACGGCCGAGACGTCGGAGAGAGCTTCATCACAGCTCGCAGAGAATCCGGTCGCTCTCTGGTCGACAATCCGTGGCGCCGCGCAGGCGAGTTTGTCGTCGACAGTACGGGCATGTTACGTCTCACTTATCGCTGGCAGTACTGCGAGGACTTTCCCGATCCACGTGTGCATGTTCTCGCGATAAAGCAGTCCCTATAGCCATCTCTTCATGCAAGAGAACGAGGCCTGCGTGGAACGGCGCGCCGGCTCGGCACCGCATTTTCTTTGGCAAAGAACGTGCGTCTCGCGCAGGTTTTCTGCCAAAGAACGACTGGCGCCACGGTCTTTGGCATATGAGTTGCTTCTGACGCTACTTTTATGCCAAAGACCTGGGGAAGGTCTTTGTTGTGGGGCGTACTGGGATTGAATCCGGAGCAGGTGCGAACTCCACTCGAGGCTTCCTCATCGGTTTGCCGCCGCGCATCGAGTGACCCTGGGAGGTGCGGGGACTGATCCCTTCCTTATCGTACCGTTCGCTAGCTGCGAGTTGCCGCTCGATCCGCGCGGTTAACCAAGCTTGGCGATGATGTCGTTCGTTGACTCCGTGATGAGCTCGCGGATGTTCTGGAGATTGTTCCTTTCCTTGTTGACATTCCCGGCACCGTCGCCGCCGTCGGTGAGCATCTTGCGCTGCTTGGTGAGCTCGTCGCGTACGACTTCGGCCACGACCTCTCGCACCGCCTCCTTAATCTCCGCCTTGGTAGCCACCTCGTCAAATCCTCCTTCAACTATTTCTCGAGCCTTCTCCAGAATTGCTGTCAGCTGATCGATTCTGCGATCCCCAGGGCAGACCTTGCCAAAGGACCCACTCCACTGTTCGCCGGCCTCTACGCGGCCTGGATGCCTAAACGGACCGAAGTTGCCGTCGATCCCCTGCCGATGATAGGCCAGGCCCCTGCTTGTCGGCTTGCTGTCTGGGCAAAGCTGGAGTGGGATGCCATGTTCTTTATGCGCCCAGGCCAGGATCTTTGCGATGGCATCCAGCTGTTGTGGGGTAAAGGCCGGTACGGCGTGGCCGTCTGAGGTGTCCCAGGCCCCAAACGCAGACCCTCGGTCTTCGTTCTCAATTGCGATGATGCGATGGTTGCCACTCAGGTTTGCTGCTGATTTGAACTTGGTGTCTCGGGACTGATGGATCGTCCCGTCCGCAGCAGTAGAGAAGTGAGCTGCGGTCGCTGGAGCCGTGCCGACTATCGTGTGGACACACACGATGTCGTGGCGTGACATGGCCTCGGAGCCATGCTCAACATCGAAAACTGCTCCAGGCATACGACTCATCATTTACTCCTCTGGTGGCAGAGTGATGATCACGTCCGCATGTGTCCTTTCACTCCAAGTCCTATGAGAGTTGATAAACAGCCACGGCGATAGATAGGTAGATAGGCATTTCAGAAGATGATCTCTAAGGGCTAACATGCACCCCCAATCGAGTGACTCCACTTCCCCGGAGGAGTTAGGCGATCTGCAATTCCTCTCTATGAGGCAGACCAGCTTACGCGCAGCGATCGCATACTTGCCCTTGAGGGTGCCGACCTCTCGGCCGCAAACCCCTCCGACGCAAGCGCGAATCAAGATACCCTCTGGCCAAAAGGATTCGATCCCACAATGGAGGGCGTTCGTATCCTCCCTTGACTGAAGGAACTGACGGTCAACTCATTTGTAGGATTTCCATTTGCCCCCGAGGCTGTCCACGACCTAAACGCAATGGCTTGGGGTGCTTAGTCAATGAAGGGGCGCCGAGGCGGGGCGGATCTCACAGTTAGGAAATGAGGGCCGGGGGATTTCGTGAGCGGCTAGGGATGTACGGAAGGGACGGGCATCCGCTCGAAGCGTCAACAAGGAATTGACGACGTGGCCGAACGGCCCGTAGCCCATCCCGGGTAGATTGCCGACCAATGCGTGATCGAGCTTCGGGGGGATGACCCATGACAGATCAGCACGCTACCTATGCGGAAAAAGCTGAGCAGCTTCTCAAGGACTTGGACCTGGAGATCGGTGATACCCAAACTCGTCAGGTAAAGGCTGCGGAAGCCCAGGCATGGGCATCTCTCGCGATGGTTGAAGCGATGACCGATGCCGCACAGTCTCTGCACGGTGACCTATCGCAAATTCTGAAGGTGTTCCCGAAGTCACTGGGCGCGAAGTAGGAGACGTAGCTAGGACTCAGGTGTGCGGAAAAGTAGGTGGGTCATCCAAACCTCGGTCCTTTTGACGTGGGGCGGCGGGCTTAGCGGCTGTCCTTCTGTGAGCATGTCGTTGAAGGTATGGAAGTCTTCGTTGTAGATCTCGTTGTCATCCCCGTCGAAGTAGATCACTCGATACCTGGTCTCCCTGGCCATTTGAGTCCCCTCTCCCTCTTGTTCTTCATCGCGTAAATGACTCTAGCTGTCAGCAACGCAGGGGATGACGGGTCTTTTTTAGGAGGGCCTCGAGGATTTTTGTCCGAGTCTCGTATCTCTGTATGGGGCCCACGCGCGAGTTAGGGGGGTGCGGGGAGGGTGCCACCCCTTCTGTCCAGGCGCGCGACCAAGCCGGGCGTTTTGTCGTTAACGCCTCGGAACTCGCAATACCGCTTATCACCTGCGATTTTGAGTTCTTGTCAGTGCTTAACATTTCGACCTGGTTGTGGTCGTCTCGCCACTCCACTGCGGCCCGGGGTGACTGCTCGACTCGTGGTTCCATTGGAGGAACCCTCTCAAGTCCTCCGGAGTCATGTCCGCTTGCCGCAGGACGGCGCGGAGCGTGCCGACGGGAGGATCTCGATTGCCGTGAACGGGGACGACGACGAGCGCTCCTTCGCCGCTGCGCCTCAGGTAATGATGGCTTCCACGAACACGCTCGAGAGCGCGGACGACGCGCCGGCCGCTGACGCGGGGAAGTTTGCTCAGGAGGTGACAACCTCGAGCTCGACGAAGTCGGTATCGCCTTCGGGCGGAACCGAGATGCCCTCCTTGGACGCGGCCTCGAGGTACCCCAGAATGGCCTCCCGGCTGTTGTCGAGGGCCTCTTCGCGCGTGTCCCCGTACGTCGACAGGAGCCCGAGCGCGGGAACGTACGTCACCCACACACGATCGTCCGCGCCCCACTCGAGTACCACCATGAAGCGCCGCACCGGCGCCGGCGTTGCGATGACGCTCCCCTCCGTAGGGCAGGCTGCCTCAAGATCCAGGTCGATTATCACAGAGCTCTCAGAGGTCGCCGGGTGTCGTGGAATCCCGGACGGGTCCCCGTCTGGGAAGGACCTTTTGTGGTGGGGCGTACTGGGATTGAACCAGTGACCCCTTGCTTGTCGAGTAGCGAAGCCGGAACGCTGTGCTGACCAGGGAAAACGCTGGTAGTGGGGGAGCGGGAGTGGCTCAGTTATGAGGTCACTTCAGACTCGCCCCACGAGTATTCCCAACCCTCTGGACCCCAAGGGACAGACAGATCAACGTTAGCGCACGAGTAGGGCCATCGCAGGAACTCAGCCAGGGGAGGCAGTTGTGGCAGCCGGGCAGTCATTCATTCAGGAACTGCGCGAGTTCCTGCGATTCTTGCGTAGCCTTTGGGGACTCCTGGTGAGCATCTCTGTGCTCTTTCCCCTATCGAACGTGTTGGTAACAGTCATCCCCATTGATGACGGTGGAAATCCGTTCCAGGACCTCTCACCCGGGGTAGTCACGACGCTGACAACGCTTACCTGTATCTTCTTGACCTTCGCTACATTCGGTCGACGCAGCCAGTTCACCGAGCGGCTACGACGCCGCAGATACGCGACATCCGCGCGGGTCGCATTTGCCGGTGCCCTCGGCGCGCTCGCGATCTACTTGCTGACGCACCGCGGGCTGTTCAAGACGTTCATCACGAACAATCCGGGCTCGGAACTTGGCCTGGCCCTGTACGACGGACTTTTTGCTGCCCTGTACATCGCCTCCTTCGCGCTCTTAACACGCGCGTTTCTGGTGCTGGCGATGCTTGAGTACATCCCGCAGGGGGAAGGCAAACTGACTTAGTGGAGTTGGTCAGCGACGGCGCCTGATATTCAAGCCTGTCCGACACTCCCGACACACGGAGTTACGCCCATCCGGTGATGATGCCTGCCGATGGAACTCCACGAGGGGCTTGGTAACTCCACATCGGAACAGGTGCGAGCCCCCCTCGCGGCTTCTTCCTGGCGGCGTTTTATGAACACCCTTCGAGCGAGTCACTGCTCCCTAACCTGATCAGAGCGATGAGTGCGTTTGCCATGGCTCACGTAGAGCCGGCATACAGCGGAATCCGCCAGCTCGAGGATCTGCTGGAGCGCAAGCAGCGCACCGTGGGAAACCTGCAATTCATCCTCGGTATTGCCGTATTGCTCCTAGCAATGGCGCTCTTGGCACTAAACGCTTAGAGGACCGGAGACGATCCACGGAGACCCCTTCGGGGCCTTCTGTTTGTTGGAGTCATGACGCGCGTGTGGCTGTGGGCATCATCCCAATGAGCCGCGAGAACTAGCTGATCCAGACGGGCTCACGGATAGCCGATCCCGCCCACAACCCCATTGTTCTGAACTGGAATTTCCTGTAATTGTGAGGTTCGCTAGGTGCGGACAAGACGCATCTCGTGAGGAGAAGCCCCTTCCATCACGGAGGGGGCTTCTTCTACTAAGGACCCCGTCGGACGCGCCTAAATATCTATACATTTGTTCGGTGGGAGAGCGTAGTTGTCTGTGGGTCGAAGGTTCAGGCACCCTCGGGGCCCACTCCAAACGCCACCCCGAAACCCCATCTCGGCTCTTTGGCTACCCCTCTGTGCGAGGGAATGGCCGTAAGGGGTAAACGCATCCATGCAGGTTACGAACCTAATTAGGGTGAGGTATCGCTCTTTGGTTCCTCTCTCCCAGTAGGTCTCTTAGTTGCGGTCCTTAGGTGGGCGCCGGCAATCCGTCGAGGCGGGCGTGCCGTCCTAAGGGTGCGCCAACGCCTTTAACGACCCCCTAAATGCGATGAATGTGATGCGGATCTGCTGCCGATCCGCAGCCAGTTGGTGGGTTTTGACTGCTTCCCATTCGGCCTGTGACCTCCGCGGATAATCCGCGAGAGGAAAGCCACGACCGCAATTGCCCCGATGGTCAAAACCTCGGCTTCCGGGTGCCCCAGCTTCTTCCCCACGCATTAGTAAGCGACAGAGGAGCTCCGGAGGTTACGGCTTGAGACTGTCGCGCCTACAGGCCGAATAGGTCCGTGGCGGAGAGGAACTTGCCCTCCATCTGCCTATTTAGTTCCGCGAGCCCTGCCTCCCGTCCTAGGTGATCCCAAGAGCTGGGACAGCGATCTCGCAGAACAGTTGGAAGTCACTGTCCGCTTCCGGATGCGGGCCCTTGTTGACTACGACCTGGAAGTCGATTTCTTCCCCGGTGGCATCAAAGGTGATCTCGAAAGCGATGACTCCAGCGTCGCGAGAGAGGACCTCACCGTGTGGCAGCTTCAGCTTGCTGGGCAATCCCTTGAAGGTGATTAGCAGGGTCTCAACTCCCCCGTCTCCTTCAATGATCTGCTCAGTAGTCATTTGGGCCCATGTATTTAGAAGTGACTGCCCGGTGTCTGGGTTGGTGAACGTGACTTTCCCCCTCTCGGTGACCCTGACGAGCACGTCCTCTCCTTGTGGCGAAATCCAGACAGTCCCTCTGATATCGAACTCAACATCGATCGCCTGACCGGTTCCGCAAAAATCGGGGTCCGCGTCTGTCCCGACATCCCTGAAGTGTTCGATGGGTGGTGGTGCAGCGACCGCCGTTGAAGGCATCAGACCTACAAGCACCACCAGAATCCCGAGCGACCAGAATCTCGTCCGCCCCATATCCCCACCCTTGTGCTCATTGGGCGACCTGGCTCGGCGCCAGTTGTACGACCCATCTTGATACTGGAGCGAGCGCCTTCCTAGTGGGTTCGGGGGTAGAAAAGGTCTGCTCCTTATACTGAACACGGTGCCGCATTTGAGCGGACAACTGAAAACGAGTGATAGGCGGAAGACGCGCGGAGCGCGAGAACAGGAGCGTCGAGGTTGACCCCGGAAGAACGTTCGGCTCGGAGCCGCATAGCGGCCCACACCCTCCATTCCAAGTGCGACTCCAAAGAGTTAACGGCCCCCGGTCGCAGGGCTTTCCTCGAACGATTCGAGAGGGAAGTAGATCCGAATGGGCTCCCAGAGAAGGAGCGCAAACGGCGCGCCGAACATGCCCGAAAGGCTTACTTCTCTAGGTTGGGCTATCTGAGTGGGCGTGCCCGTAGGACCCGAGGCGGTCCGGCTGCGTGAGTGAAATCACCTCTCTTCGCCTACAGGTCGCGGTGCTCGAGAGGCAGATGGAACGCTTGAAGCGAGAGAGGGACGATGCTCTGGAAGAACTCAAGGACACTCTTGCCGAAATGGAAAGAACTCAGCAATCCGTTCTGAGGATGCGAGAAGAGATGGCGCGGTGTGATTCATGCCGAGCACGGAGAACGGCCAAGGCTTTGGCTGCGGACTGGTAGAGACTGCGTTCCAGGGGCAGGGGCGCCGCGCGCCCCCACCCCCCAGTTGCGTCCGTCAACAAGTAACAGTGAAGCGTTCGAACTCCCTCGTCACTTCTCCGTTGGCGTTGACCGAAAAGTGTCCCACTCCCTGAAGGAGGAGGCGCGACCCGTCGTCGCCTTTGCCCCTCGCACTGAAGGTAAACGTCCCATTGAAGCTCTTGGTGTTCGAGTTTTCCCCAGCCCAGAAGGTGAACCTGCCCGTGTAGGTAACTCCAGCATCAACAGTGGTGAAGGTTCCCGTCTCGGTGATCGTGAAATGGAAACGGCCATCGTCAAACTCTGTGATGTGGATTACGCCTCTTAGGTCTAGTTCAATCGGTACGATCGCACCGCTGCAGACAACATCCATGTCAGTTCTCTGCTCCGCGTAGGTGATCGTCTCTGTGGTCGGCGGCGCTGCGACCGCCATAGAGGGCGCCAGACCCACCAGCGCCACCAGGATTCCCAGCGAGACGAATCTCGTCTTCCGCCTCATATCCCCACCCCTGTTACTCAGTGGACACCCTGGTTGGGCATCCCGATGCGACCCATCTTGATCCTGGAGCTAGTGGGTTCCTAGTGGGTTTTATGAAAAAACTGGAAGAAAGGCGACCTAGAGGC
>OCZV010000085.1_pt1 | contig 34429 bp, 35 predicted proteins | sample 1539051 | NCBI WGS metagenome assembly OCZV01 (sample SAMEA3113581, study PRJEB22503) | soil metagenome
GGCGCTGGCATTGGCCGGTGAGCTGACTCGGGCGAAGCAGACCTTCGAGCGTGCCGCGGAGTACGTCAACGACCTCGGGCTCCTTGCCGAGGAGGTCGATCCTCAGTCGCGCGAGCTGCTGGGCAACTTCCCGCAGGCGTTCAGCCACATCGGGCTGGTGAACGCGGCGTGGGCAATAGCGCAGGCCGAGAAGGGCCTGACGCCGGGCGGCAATCCACTGACGATCCGCGGCTAATCGCCGGACGGCCGCTGCCGGCAGATTGTTTGAGACAAAGAGACCTCTGAGAGGCCTCCATGTCGCAACGAACCAAAACGGGACGGACTGCGAGCTCCAGTTCTCGTTACTCGGAGGACCACGGCTCCCGGAAGTCTGCGTACAGGGTCAATCCTCCATCGACGTATAGCGTCTGGCCCCTTATGTAGGCTGCATCGTCGCTGGCAAGGAAGCACGTCACTCCCGCCATCTCGTTGGCCGTTCCGGCGCGCCGCATTGGGATGTGGCTTGTCACCATCTCGGCTTTGATCGGATCGGCAACCCACGCTCTGTTGATCGGCGTGATCGTCGCGCCGGGGCCGATCCCGTTAACTCGGATGCCACGCTCCGCGTACTCCAGAGCGAGGGTCGTGGTCAGGTTCTGCATGCCACCCTTGCTGATCGAGTAGCCCAGGTAGTTCGGTTTCGGAATCCGCTGGTGAACACTCGAGATGTTGATGACCACGCCGGGAGAATCGGCCTCGAGGAACTGCCGGATCGCCTGGCGAGCACACAAAAAGGCCCCACGAAGGTTCACGGCCAGAACCTTCTCGAAGTCGTCGCTTGATAGTTCGTGGGACGGTCGTGAGATCTGGATTCCCGCATTGTTGACGAGGACGTCGATGCTTCCGAGTTCGGAGACAACCTCGTCTACCATCCGGACGACCTCTTCCTCCCTCGAGACATCTCCCTGGACGAGAATGTCCCTGACGCCCTGCTGCTGGACCCTATCGACGCAGGCGTGGACCTGAGACTCAGTCTCGTCGGCCTCCTCCGGCCGGCGCAGGTAGTTGATCGCTACGTTGGCACCGTACTCAGCGAAGCGGATGGCGATCGCCTGCCCGATTCCAGACGTTCCACCAGTCACCAGGACGTTCTTCCCTTTCAGCCCCTCCACGGTCCCTCCCTAAACGAACCAAACGCGGCAAAGGCGCGCAGCCTCTTGACCCAACAGTCCTCTCAAGAACCGCCCCGTTACAGAAATGAGGCACTAATGTTGCGGCGCGCCGCGGAGTTTCTGGGTCGCAAACTGTCGCATCCCATCCGCGAAGGAGACGGTGGCCCGCCATCCGAACGTCTTCTCGGCGCGCCGGGGAGACGCAAAGACGTGACGTACGTCTCCGCCGCGCCACTCACCCGTCACTACCGGCACCGGCCCATCCATCTCCGAGGCCAGCGCAGCCGCCATTTGGCCTACCGAGTGCGGCTCCCCCGTAGCGATGTTGAAGGCCCCCTCGGGCGGTTCTGGCGCCGCCAGAGCCATCACGTTGGCACGGGCAATGTCTTCAACCGATATGAAATCTCGGAGCTGCCGGCCGTCCTCGAACACGTGTGGCGCCTCACCCCGTTCCAGCGCCGATCTGAAGATGCTTGCAACCCCCGCATAGGGCGTGTTGAACGGCATCCGATCTCCGTACACATTGTGATATCTGAGCGCCGTAACGGGGACGCCATATGCACGCCCGAACACCGAACAGAGCTGCTCCTGATGCAGCTTGGTGGCCGCGTAAACGTTGCGCGGATCGAGCGGCCGTTGCTCTTGTACAACCACAGGCTGCAAGGACTCGCCGCACTGCGGGCAGGGGGGATCGAATAAGCCTGCCGACAAGTCCTCGGCGCGCCGGGGAGCCGCCCGCACGTCACCATGTTCTCCGCATTCGTAGGCGCCTTCTCCGTAAACCACCATGCTGCTGGCGAGGACGAAGCGCCCCTTGAACCCCGCGGCCTCCAGTGAGCGCAGAAGTGACGCGGTTCCGACTCCGTTGTGCCACACGTAGTCCGGTGCATCCGCGAACGAGGTCTCGAGCCCCACCATGGCGGCCTGGTGCGACACCGCATCGAGCCCCCCTATCAATCGCTCAATGGAGCCTTCGTCGCGCAGATCGGCGCGCACGAACTCGGCAGACGGATTCACGTACTCGGGCATTCCAGAATGTACGGAGTCCATTAGGGAGTCGATGCCGACCACGCCATGACCATCGGCGACGAGCGCGTCGAGGATGTGCGAGCCGATGAAGCCGGCCGCTCCGGTGACAAGGACCCTCACGAAGTTGCGGCGGACCGGCTCAGCGGAAGCCTGACCGTGAACATGCACCCGCGTCCCTCGTTCGCGACCGAGATCTCTCCGTCGTGTGCCTCCACGATTCCCCGAGCGATCGCAAGCCCCAGGCCCGCACCCCCATCCTTCCCCGGGGTCCGAGCAGCATGGCCGCTGAATGCCGTATCAAAGACTCGGTCGAGATCCTGAACCGGTATCCCGCCACACTCGTCGGCGACACGCACGTACGCGTAGGCCTGATCGATGCCGGTGTCGACGCGAACTTCACCTTCACTAGGAGTGTGCCGGATCGCATTCTCGAGGAGGTTGCGCAACACGCGCGCCATCTCCGGCGTTGAGAGCTGCAGTTCCGGCGCAGGCCCCTGGACGTCCCCGTTGAGCCGTACCCCCTTCGCCCGGGCTACACCCGAGGCGGCGGCTACCGCATCGGAGACGAGGTCACTCAAGGACGCCTGCTCGAGCTCCAGCTTCAGGGTCCCGGCGTTGATGCGGGCGAGCTCAAAGAGGTCGTTCACGAGAGCCGACAGGCGGTCGGCTTCCTTTCTCATCGAGCTGTGATACCGAGCGACGGTATCGGAGTCGCTCACCACGCCGTCTTCGAGCGCCTCGGCCATTGCCCTGATCCCGGCAAGCGGTGTCCGGAGATCGTGGCTGACCCATGCTACGAGCTCGCGCCGCGAACCCTCCAGCGCACGCTCTCGTTCGAGCGACTCCTCGAGCCGGCGCGACATGGCGTCGAGCTCCTCCGCCAGTGTCGTGAACTCCTCCGGCGCGACGGGCTGGTCGGAGTGGCTGAAATCACCTGCGCCGATCCGCCGAGCGGTCGCCGCCAAAGAGCGGCTCGCTCCTGCAACCCGGTCACCCAAAACGAGGGCGATTGCGACCGTCACGGTTCCAGCCGCGACGAGCACCACGGCAAGCGCGCCGAGATCGTGTTCGGAGATGAACATCTGATTCGCCGCAATCACGGCTCCGCTGGCAACGGCCACGACGGCGGTGATTGCGACGATCGCTGCCTGGACGCCGACGGAGCGCCTGCGTGCAGCGTGCATCAGCAGGGCCCCCACCAGTCCGGACACAACTGCCGCCCCGGCCGCATACCACGCGAGCGGTAGCCACTCCCTTGCAGCCATGTCCAGCCATTCGCCAACGCCGGCGGTGGTGAGAGTGCCGACGAGCAAGACAACGAGTGCAATCGGGACCTTTCTCATGGATCGAACCTGTATCCGACACCCCATACCGTCGCGAGGTGTTGTGGATCCGATGGATCGGCCTCGATCTTTTCTCGCAGCCGGCGCACATGAACGGTCACCGTGGACTTGTCGCCGAACGTGTAACCCCAAACGCGCTCCAGGAGGTCCTCGCGCGTGAACACTTGCCGAGGATGGGACATTAGGAAAACCAGCAGATCGAACTCCCTGACAGTCAGCGTAATCGGTGTGCCCTCCAGCGTGACCGCACGCGCTCCGACCTCGACGACGAGGTTTCCGGCCTCCAACAAATCGAGGTGGGGCACAACCGTCAATGGACCGCCGGCGCGCCGCAACACGGATTTGATGCGCGCTACGAGTTCGCGCGGAGAGAACGGTTTCGAGATGTAGTCGTCGGCTCCGATCTCGAGGCCCATGATCCGGTCGGCCTCCTCGCCGAGAGCGGTGAGCATGATCACCGGTACAGGTGCGCGTGATCTGAGTTGCCGGCAAACCTCGAGACCGTCGATGCCCGGGAGCATTATGTCCAGGACAACCAGGTCCGCACCCGCGTCGTCGAAGCGCGACAGCGCCGATCGTCCGTCGGACACAGCGTGCACGTCATATCCCTCGCGTTCCAGATACCGACGCACGACCTCGGCAACCGTGGCATCGTCTTCCACCACCAGAACCCGCGTGCGGATCTCGTTCGACACGTCCATCACCATTGCGTTCGTACCTCAACTCGTATCGCCGGTGCAACGCCGCTGTGGGCGAACACCACACGGATGAACTCGGCCCGAGCCAAAAGCGAGCGCCGGGTTGACCTCAGGGACATCGACCCAGCGTACGCAGGCCCCCGTTCTTTGGAGCGCCGGAACGTGCCTGTTCTCAGATTCGTAATCACTTGGAGGAGACCACCGGAAGCGTCCCGGCTAGCCTCAGTCCATGCCCGACGTGGTCCTGCCGGTCTTGAATGAGGCGGCGGCGCTTCCCGCGGTCTTGTCGCGCCTCCCCTCGGGCTACCGCCCGATCGTGGTGGACAACGGCTCCATCGACGGTTCGGGAGACGTGGCCCGGTCGTTTGGAGCGACCGTGCTCCTCGAGCCGAGGCGGGGTTTCGGAGCTGCCTGTCACTCAGGACTCAGGGCGGCCGAATCGGATGTGGTGTGTTTTATGGATTGCGACGGGTCGCTCGATGCGGCGGATTTGATCCTTGTGACCAAACCCGTCTTGGACGGGGACGCCGACCTCGTTCTGGGGCGTCGCCAGGCAATCGATAGGGCCTGGCCGCTGCATTCTCGGGCGGCGAACAAGTGGTTGTCCCGGCGCGTCAACAAGGTCGCCGGCACCAAGCTCAGGGATATCGGGCCAATGCGGTCGGCCCGTCGCGAGGCCCTGCTGACTCTCGATCTCGTGGATCGTCGCTTCGGCTATTCCTTCGAAATGGTTTTCAAGGCGGGGCGGTCCGGTTGGCGGATCGCGGAGGTCGACATTCCCTACAGTCCCCGGATCGGCAAGTCCAAGGTGACCGGGACTCTGAGAGGCACTATCAAGGCGGCCGCAGACATCGGGAAGGTCCTCCGGTGAGGGCCGCCGTCATCGTTATGGCGAAATCCCCCGCTCCGGGGCGCGTCAAGACCCGGCTGTGCCCGCCCTGCAACGCCAACGAAGCGAGCGAAATTGCGACCGCTGCGTTGGTCGCCACGCTCGAGGCGGTGGCCGGGAGTCGTTCGGCGCGCCGCGTGATTGCCCTCGACGGGCCCGTTGGTCCGTGGCTGCCGCACGATTTCGAGGTGATCCCGCAGCGGGGCAATGGATTGGCGGAGCGACTCGCGGCGGCGTTTGCGGATGTCGGCGGGCCGGCCGTGGCCGTGGGGATGGACGCACCCCAGGTCACGTCGAAGTTGCTCGATGATTCCCTCGACCTGCTGTGGGAATCGGAATCCGCCCTCGGGCCGACCCAGGACGGCGGTTACTGGGCGATCGCACTGCGCCGCGCCAACGATGAGGTGTTCGCCGGAGTGCCCATGAGTTCGCCGGCTACCTACCAGGAGCAGCGAGGGAAATTGAGGGCGATGGGTCTGGACTGCCGGGACCTTCCCGAGCTGCGCGATGTCGACCATTTCTCTGATGCGCTCGAGGTGGCCGAGATGATGCCTCGGTCCCCATTCGCCGACGCCGTTCGATCGGTGACCGAACGCCTCGCAGCAGCTTCCTGACGACTCCCATATACAACTCTCGGTCGCACTGATTTGTCGCCCGCGACAAATTTCCAACTAATCGCGCCTTGGCGGCATCCAACCGGGTTCCGCAACAGTCAAATGGGAAGTACGAAAAGCGCATCTTGGATGGGCGCAGGAGGAGAAGAGATGGATCTGATGGCGCGACTCCTGGGGGAAGCGAACGCCGACTGCGGGTGTGGCCACTCCGCCGCGGTTCACTGGCGCCGCGAAGAGGGCCCGAAGCTGTGGTGTTCCGCCCCCGGGTGTATGTGCAGTCGAGAAGTGGTCGGGGAGGATGCCCAGGAGGTGCATGTGGAGGAAGGCGATGGCTTTCGCATCATCCCTCCGGGTGCGAGGGGGAGAAGGACCGCCTGATTCGGGAACGGACTCAGGCCAGTGTCGTTCCCCGGCGCCCCGCGACGGTGACGGGCCGCCCCGCCCCCGTCCTGGCCCTGCGCTTGCGCGCCTTGTGCGAGTAGTCCGCCGTCTCTCGGACGCTGCCGTGCCGGTCGTAAATGATTAGTGGAAGGCTCTGTTCTCGCGCGTGGTCGCGCGCCTCCCGGGTGGCGTCCCGCTGCCGGCGATGAAGGGCCAGAACCTTTCCTGAGGGTTTCACCTCGACCCGCCATTGGTCGCCTTGCCACATCACTGTGACCCTTGTCGATTTCATCTCAGCCTCTCTCAACGGGTGAAGTGCGCGCCGGGTCTCGTTCTGTACATTCAGACGGCCGACCCGGAGCAGGCCTCGCCTAACAAATCAAAGTTTCCCGAGTTGAGGGCTGCTTACACGGATCGGTCCAGAACTAGCGTCGGTCGCCCGTGGGCAGAAGTTCGTCCGTTTCGTCTTCTTCCAGGAGGATCTGCCGCTCCCAGCATGACTTCAGACCACACTTGCAGCCAACCCCATGCTGGCTTCGCCACGCTGCACACTTCACGCACGTGCAGTCGAGCGGGTGGAGCATCCATGAGCTCGCAGACGTGTTCATCGCACCGTTCCATCTGGATTCGATGTGCGGACTCATGCGAGGAGTCGTTCCCCCCGCAATCAAAAATCAATCCTTTTGGGTCAAATTTCTGGCAAATGCTGGATATTCCCAGGCTCGGCATCGTTCGTTACCGGCAGCCCGAGATGGGTAACCAAAAGAATTGCGCTCAGCAGTTCTCACTCTTATTCCCAGCTTCTATCGAGGAGGGATTACTCATGGGCCTCTTGCGGAGAGACCAGAAGAACGCCGGCCGCGGCCGAAAGGGTCTGATCCTCGGTGGCGGAGGCGCCGCCCTTATGTACTTCTTCGATCCTCAGATGGGGCGTACGCGCCGAGCCAAGGTCCAAGACCAGGTGAGGTCTTTCCTTCGTCGAGGGGCGCGCCGTACCGAGGCCAAGCGTGCGTATCTCGCTGGCAAGGCCGAAGGGGCCAAGCAGCGCGCTGCCGGCGCAGGACTGGGTGGCGTCCCGCCAAACGACCCCGCACTCGTAGCAAAGGTCGAGAGTGAGGTCTTTCAGGGGACAGACATTCCGAAGGATCGAATCAGCATCAATGCGGAGCACGGCGTGGTCGTCCTCCGCGGGGAACTCGATTCTCCCGACCATATTCGGCGTTTCGAACAGGCAGTCCGGGATGTCAACGGAGTGGTAGCGGTTGAGAACCTCATGCATCTCCCCGGAGAGACGGCGCCCAACAAGCGTGAAGCCGAACGAGTTGGAGGGATGTAGATATGGCGCGATGCGAAGTGTGCGGCAACGAGTACGACAAGGCGTTCACGTTGTCATTTGTGCACGAGTCCGGCGAGCGTCATACCTTCGACAGTTTTGAATGTGCAATCCACGCCCTGGCTCCGCAGTGCGCACACTGTGGATGCCGGATTATCGGGCACGGTCACGAGGCCAACGGATCATTCTTCTGCTGCGCCCACTGTGCCGGTCAGGTCGGAGTGAAAGAAGTAGTCGATCGCGCCTCTTAGACAGGAGGGAACACTCATGGCACAGAAGATCAGAGATGTGATGAGTCGCAAGCCCGTCACGCTTCGGCTCGACGACACCGTCTCTGGGCACGTAGCGTCTTCCGAGTAGGGGCTTAGAAAACAGGCGTCATTTGTTGCAACGCCGAAGCCGCACGTATGGGTCTCGGCGTTACAACAAATCTCCCGCGGCCGGTGTGGCCTGGGCCACAGACTCCACAGCAGATCCATGACATGAATCGGGCATGGCCCTGGCGCACCGGACTCGTCGATCTCTCGCTGAGCTCGCCACACTCGCCTACGCTCAATTCGGGCTGTTCACGCGCGCCCAGGCCCTATCACGTGGGTTCACGAACAGATGGCTACAACGGCAGATCGATTCCGGGCTCTTCATCCGGGAATACCCTGACATCTATCGCTTCGCAGCGGTTCCGCAGTCATTCCATCAGAAGCTCATGGCCGTATGCCTTCGGGCACCGGGCAAGATATGGGTGTCCCATCGCGCCGCAGGGGCCTTCTGGGACCTCGACGACGTGTCGCCAAATGTCATCGAGGTCACATCCTTGGTTGGCATGAGGATCGACCCTTCGAAGGTAGTGCTGCACCGGACTAAGGAGATGCCCGGTCAGGACGTTACATGTGTGCGCGGCATTCCGGTGACGACCGTCCATCGCACACTGATCGACCTCGGCGCCGTGGTGGACCGCGACACCGTTGAAGTTGCCTTCGAATGCGGATTGCGACGGCGCATTACCTCGATCGGCCGCCTTCGTCGCAGGCTCGACGCTATCGGCCGTAGCGGCCGAAGAGGAGCCGGAGTTCTAAAAGCGATTCTCGAGGACCGCGATCCCACCGCTCCGCCTACGGGCAGCGCCTTGGAGGTACGGTTCATCCAGCTGCTGCGTAGTCGTCGGCTACCTCTTCCCATTCGTCAGCGAGTGGTGCGGGATGACAGAGGATTCGTTGCGAGGGTCGACTTTGAGTATGTCGGTTTGGGCATCGTCATCGAAGTCGACAGCCGAAGACATCATCTCCGGGCCGCAGAGTGGGAGCGAGATCTTCGAAGAAGGAATCGCCTCACCACGGCCGGAAAGAGGGTTCTCCACGTCACGTACCTGCGAATGGAGACCGACGCCGACGGCCTCATCGACGAGATCACTCGGGCTCTTGGGATTTCGGCGTGAGGGAATCCCTATCTTTAGTTGCAACACAGCCCCTCTGCAGCACGGGTCTCGTGTAACAACAAATGGCGGCGCGGCCCAGGGCGGCGCGCCTAGCGCTCGATTAGGCGGCCTCGGTGGAAGGCGTCCTCTCGGTCGATCTCGAACCACACCACCGTGCCGTCCGCCGTGCTGTGCCCCCACCGGCTCGACAAACGATCCACCAGCGCCAGGCCGCGCCCCCCGGTGTTCCAAATTGACGGATGCTGCAGAGTGGGTTTGGCGCCCCCGTCGCCGTCGTCGATGATCGAAACGCGGATCGAGCCGGGAAGGACCTCGACCTCTACGCAGACAGACTTTCCGGCGGCGTGCCTGATCGAGTTCGTCACCAGTTCGTTGGCCAGGAATCGGAGTTGCTCGGCTCGCTCGTCGTTCAGGGGAACATCCAGGCTGGCCAGCCATCGGCGAGCGGCACTCGCCGAGGCCGGATTCGCCGTCAGGCGGAGGACGCGTTTAGTTAGCTCACCAAACTCCACGGAGGAGCTATTCCCAGAATCGCGGGCTCGAAATACGTTTTTAGGAATGAATTGCACGCACGAAACTTTCATGCGGGGAAGTCAGATGGGGTCTGGGCTATTCAAGCTGAATCCGTGACCACTCAGCCCAGGCTCGTACCCGCCCCTGCCTCACTTAAGGTTCTCGGGGGAATCGAATTCGAGATCGACCTCGGCACGTCCATCGTGGTGGACGGACCAGAATCACAGCCCATCGGCGAGTATTTGGCGGGTCTCCTGCGCCCCTCTACCGGCCTTCCGCTCCCCGTGACACCCATGACACCCGTGACACCCGTGACCCGAACGGCAAAAGCAGCTCAGACCCTCCCCGAGAACTCGCTGTTCCTGGGCCTTTCCATCGAGGGGGATCTCGGTTCCGAGGGCTACACCCTCGACGTCGCCGGCCCCGGGATCACGCTGATCGCCGGCGCGCCCCAGGGGCTCTTCCGGGGGGTCCAGACCCTCCGCCAGCTGCTCCCACCGAGCGTGGAGCGCAAATCGGTCACCTCCGGGCCCTGGAACGTCCCGGGCGTGCGGATCGTCGACCGCCCTCGATGGGGATGGCGAGGCTCCATGCTCGACGTCGCCCGCCACTTCTTCTCCGTCGCCGACGTCAAACGGCACATCGACCTGGCCTGCCGCTACAAGTTGAACGTCCTTCACCTCCACCTGACCGACGACCAGGGCTGGCGGATCCATATCGACCGCTGGCCCCGCCTCACGCAGCACGGGGGGAGCCTCGAGGTCGGAGGTACCCAGGGGGGCTACTACACCAAAGACGACTATCGGGAGATCGTGAGTTATGCGGCGGCCCACTACATGACGGTCGTTCCCGAGATAGACATGCCGGGGCACACTCGTGCAGCTCTCGCCTCCTATCCCGAGCTGAACTGTGATGGCCGACCGAGGCCCCTTTACACCGGCACTGACGTTGGATTCAGCTCGCTGTGCATCGGCAAGGAGGTCACCGACCGGTTCGTCGACGAGGTCATCGCGGAGATCGCAGATCTGACTCCCGGGCCCTATATCCACATCGGGGGCGACGAGGCGGCGCAGACAGCGCCCCCCGAGTACATCACCTTCATGAGACGCGTGGACGAAACCATCCGCCATCAGAAAAAGAGCCTGGTCGGGTGGGAGGAGGTCGCCAAAGCGGCGCTCTCTGCCAACTCCGTGGTCCAGTTCTGGAACAACGGGTCGGGCTCGCACTCTGGAGCGGAGCTGGCTCGGAAGGCCGTCGAGCGCGGGTCGAAGTTAGTGATGTCACCCAGCGATCGTGCGTATCTCGACATGAAATATGACTCCAAGACATCATTGGGTACGAAGTGGGCCGGCTTCGTTGACGTTCGGCGAGCATATGAATGGGATCCGGCCGACCACATCCCGGAGATCGGGGAGTCGGATATCGCCGGCGTGGAGGCGCCGATCTGGACGGAAACAATCGCCACCGCTTCCGACCTGGAGTTCATGGTGTGGCCGCGGCTCGCTGGAATAGCGGAACTCGGTTGGGTCCCCGCAAGGGGATCATGGGACGAGTATCGTGTGCGGCTCGGGGCTCAAGGCCCGCGCTTGGAGGCGACCGGCGTCAACTTCTTTCGCAGCTCCCAGGTTCCGTGGGAATTGTAGGTTCTGACCGAATTGTCCCTTCCGGGAAGGCGAGCCTGTAACGAATCGGCATTTGTGGCGACAAAAAGCGAACCCCACATCGCGGGGGTGGCGATGGGAGGCGGAATGTTGGGTGGAAATCATTTGAAGGGCGGTTGACTCACCTGCGACGTCCTGCCGGAATACAAGAACGTCCCTATGACAGGCGGGGTTCCAATTGACCGACAGTAAGCGCTGGACTTTATTTGCGGTCGTACTCGGATCAGGAATCGTCTTCCTCGATTCGACCATCGTGCCGGTTGCTCTTCCCAGGATCGGGGAGGAGCTGTCGAGCACATTCCTGGGCACCCTCGAAGCGCAGTCGTACGTGTACTACGGCTACCTGCTCACGCTCAGCGCACTCTTAATACTGGCGGGAGCAATGACCGACTTCCACGGGCGGAGGCGGATGTTCGCAATCGGCCTAGTGGGATTCGGCGCAACGTCCGTATTGTGCGGAGTTGCTCCCAATATGGAGTGGCTGATCATCGGGCGGATTCTGCAGGGTGCTGCGGGAGCCGTTCTCGTCCCCGGATCCCTTTCAATCATTACCGCGACATTCGAAGGGGAGGAGCAGGGGAAGGCGTTCGGAATCTGGGCGGGCGCCAGCGCTGCCACCACGATCCTGGGTCCGGTCATCGGGGGCGTTCTCGTAGCTTCGATCTCGTGGCGTGCGGCATTCTTGATCAACATCCCACTGATCGGCTGGGCTCTGTGGGCGACCCTTACAAAGATGGCGGAGACGCGCGATGAAGAAGCTACGGGCCGCTTTCACTGGTTGGGAGCGGTGGTCGTCGCGGTTGCGGTGGGCGGGCTTACTTTCGGAGCGATTCGAGGGCAGTCTCAGGAGTGGAACGATGCAGTCGCTTACATCTCACTCGGGGCCGGACTTCTTGCGGCAATCGCGTTTCCGTTCTTGATGGCACGGTCCCAGAACCCGCTTGTCCCCCTAGATCTATTCCGCTCGCGCAATTTCACGATCACGAACATCTCCACTCTCCTGATCTATGGGGCCATCTACGTGATGATCCAATTCGCCGCTCTCTTCTTCATCGGCGTAATCGGCTACAACGAGGTTGCATTCGGGATGGTGACGATTCCAACTAGTTTCTTTCTTGCACTCTTCTCAGCAAAGTTCGGGGCGCTGGCAGATCGTTACGGACCGAAGGTTTTCATGACCGTCGGACCTGTGTTCATGGGGGCGGGATTGGTGTGGTTTGCGCGCATGCCGAGTGATACTGCATCGTGGCAATTCCGGTTCCGTGATCTGGATACCTACCTTCCTCCACTCGATGCTGTGGTCGACGTCCTGCCGGCTCTGATCTTCTTTGGTCTCGGACTGATGATCATGGTTGCTCCCCTCACGACCGCACTGATGCGTTCGGTCCCAGTGAGGAACTCGGGGGTGGCCTCTGCCTTCAACAACGCCATCTCGCGCGTGGGTCCACAGCTTGCAGGCGCCCTCCTCTTCATCCTCATCTCCTCGAGCTTCTATTCCACATTGGCGTCGGAGGTCCCCGGCGCGGATACTTCATCCAGATCACTTCGCAGTCAGGTTGCCCCCCTAAACCGAGTGCCTGCGGGGACGGATCCCCAGATCGCGTCGGCGGCTCAAGAAGCCTCCACGACGGCATTCCGCGTTGCCATGCTTGCGGCGGCACTCATGTGTTTCGCCGGTGCGGCAGTCAACGGGACGGGGATTCTGAATCCGAAGCGGGAGCCCGACGAGCCGCAGCGACAGTCGGTAACCCCCTGTCCACAAGCTCCGCTGCTCGAGTTCGAGCGATCCTCATGAATTCCGGCAACTTGCCTCGGGGCATCATCACCTTCCTCTTCACGGACATCGAGGGGTCGACGCAGCTACTGCAAGACATCGGTCACCGCTACAGCAGCGTCCTCGATGACCACCACCGCCTGATGCGAGAGGCACTCGTTAGCCACAACGGCATCGAGGTATCGACCGAAGGGGATGCATTTTTCGTTGCCTTCACCAGCCCTGCGGACGCCATCATGGCAGCTGCGGCGGCCCAGCGAGCGTTCACCCGATATGCGCACCAGGAAGGTCTCGATCTGCGAATTCGCATGGGTTTGCACACCGGTGAGGGGAAGATTGTCGGCGATAACTACGGCGGGATCGACGTTCACCGCGCCGCGCGTATCTCTTCGGCGGCGCATGGTGAACAGGTACTGGTCTCGGAAGCCACCCGCGCCCTGGCGGAGCCCTTGCTCGGTGAGGACACCCGCCTCAAGGATCTCGGCGAACACCGACTCAAGAATCTGGAGCGCCCGGAACACCTCTACCAGCTCTGCATTGACGGTCTGCGGACCGATTTCCCGCCGATACGCTCGCTCGGATCACGCCCGAACAACCTGCCGGTTGTGCTCACCACCTTCGTCTCGCGGGACCGCGAGGCGGCAGAAATACGCACCCTTCAGGAGAAAAGCCGGCTTGTCACGCTAACGGGACCCGGTGGGACCGGCAAAACGAGGCTGAGCCTTCAGATCGCTTCCGACGCCCTGGGTGATTTCGAGGACGGTGTCTTTGTGGTGTGGCTGGCAGCGGTCGGTGATCCAGACTTGGTTCCCTCCACGATCGGTGAAGCGCTGGGCCTCCGCGAGCAAGGTCTTCGGCCCATGGCGGACATCGTCAAGTCGTATCTGTCCGGCAAGCGTATGTTCCTTGTCCTCGATAACTTCGAGCAGGTGATTTCTGCAGCGCCCTTCGTTGCCGAGCTGCTGACGGCATCGCCGCTCCTTAAAGTGATCGTCACGTCTCGGGCGGCGCTTCGGATATCCGGCGAGCAGGAGTATCCGGTCCCACCAATGAGCCTGCCCAACCCCGACCGCTTACCGTCGCTGGAGGCCCTGAAGGGATCCGAGGCCGTGGCGCTCTTCTCCCAGCGTGCCCGATCGGTAAAACCCGACTTCGAGATAACTGAACGCAACGCTGGGGTGATCAGCGAGATCTGTCTGCGCCTCGACGGCCTTCCGCTGGCCATTGAGCTCGCCGCTGCTCGCGTGCGGTTGCTGAGCGCAGAACAGATTCTCGAGAAACTGCGCGGGGGGTTGGCAGTACTTAGCGGCGGTGCGCGCGACCTGCCGGCGCGCCAGCAGACTCTTCGCAACGCGATTGCGTGGAGTTATGACCTCCTCGATGATTCGATCCAGGCCTTTTTCAGGAGACTGTCTGTGTTCGTCGGCAGCTGGACGTTCGAGTCCGCGGACGCGATCTGCAATCCGGACGGCGAGCTCCAAATCGACACGCTGGAAGGTCTCGACGCACTCACCGAAGTCAATCTCATACGTCTGCTGGAATCCGACGATGGAAAGACACGCTTTCGCATGTTGCAGACGATTCGTGAATTTGCTCTCGAGGCCTTTAGGGCAACGGATGACTTTGAACCAGTGACTCGCCGCCACGCACAGTTCTTCCTGGACTTCGTCGATGAGTATGCACCCAGGCTTACCGCCGAGGCCGAGGCCATCCGCGCGATGGAACTCGAGCACGACAACATGCGTGCTGCACTCCGATGGACAATCGATAACTCGGAAGCCGAACAGGGTCTGCGTGTGGGAGCCGGCCTCTGGAGGTTCTGGATGCTCCGCTCTCATCTTGCCGAGGGAAGAAAGTGGCTCACGGAGCTACTAGCGCTGCCGGGGGCTGCAGCGTTGACGACACACCGTGCCCACGCGGTCATGGCACTCGGGAGCGTTACCTACTGGCAGAACGATTTCGAGGCCACCCGCACCAACTACCTGGAGGCACTCGAGATCTTCTCCGAACTGAACGACCGTCGAGGGATGATGGAGGCCTTCTACAACGCTGGATTCATTTACTTGATCCAAAACGACTCGGCCGGTGCCCGCAGCTTCTACGAGAAGAGTCGGGAATTGGCAGCGGAGTTGGGTGACGAGCAGGGACTGGCGACAGCCGCTTGGGGCCTGGCGATGTGTGCGGTTCGAGATCGTGACTTCGATGAAGCCAGAGTTCGTGGCACTGAAACCCTCGAGAGGTTCACGAAGTTGGGGAACACTTTTGGAGCTTCGCTCGGGCAGTTTGTCTTCTTCCAGATTGCACGATTCAGTGGCGACCGGATCGAGGCATACCGCTTTCTAGTCCAATTTCATGATGATGCCGATGTCCTCGGCAATATCAGCACGACTCAGAGCGTTCTTGAATTGTTGTCCGCACTCGAGTTGGAGTCGGGCCACCACGAGGACGCCGTGCGGCTGATGGGGGCCTCCGAGATGCTCAGGGAGGCTTATGGCGGGGGGTCGCCTCCCGCGCTGATCGAGGTCGAAGACCCGCGTCCGATCGTGAGCGAGGTGCTCGGGGAGGCGCGGACCCAAGAACTGTGGGAAGAGGGGCAGTGCATGTCTCCGGAGGAGGCCATCTCTTACCTGCGCAAGATCGTCGAGAACGTCACGGGCTAGACCCCCGCTTTAGCGCAAGAGCGCGTCGACCTTGTCCTTCATGGCCATTCGGTAGTCCTGACTCCGATAGTCGTGCATGGGAGAGGAGGGGAACAAGAACTCTTCCACTTCACCCCGGCTGCGAACGTAGAGTGCCGGATGGATGTCACCCGATTCGTCGTTTTCTACCGCGATCGCCGCTCCGTCGGGCCCGGAGGAGTCCACGAAGTGAGCAAGCGGAACAATGCCCCCGTCTACCAATCCCCCGGACTCGTCGGCTTCCACCACCCGCGCCAGATACGAGCGCTGGCTCCACAACTCCGGCGCCTCCGTGGCTTCAGACAGCAGGAAATCGACGACTGATTCCGGCCTGAGCGCGGGGCGAGCTTGCTCGATCCCAAAATGCTTCTCGGCGATGTGGCGGGCAAGGATGAGCGCGTTATATCGAAAGCCCTGGACTGCAGCGGAGGAACTCGGGATGCCGTACTTCTTGAGTTCGGTCGCTCCCTGGCTAATAGTTCCCGCGAAATAGATACCCGAGACCGTCGCACTTTCCCAGAATGGAGTTTGAGCCGGCAGGCGATCCTGCATAATCGTTACGACCCCTAGGTCACGAAGATTCCGCATCGGAACCTGGAAGCCCGTTGCAGCTATGACTTCATCGCAGTCGATCATGTGACGGCCGGGAACAGTAGTGCCATACGCGTGAATCCGATAACCCTCGGTGGTCCTCTCAATGCGCTCGATCGATAGATCCATGATGAGGTTGCCGCCGCCGAGAACGTGGTCTTCGTATGGTTGGAGATACCTCGCCCTCGCCCCGACGAGTGAGCGGGTAACTACAGAAAGGAGGGCCGAGTGCGGGGATGCCAGGATGATCTGGCGCGCCCACGGCAGCAACCCATCGGCAAGCTCGAAGCCGGAGTTTCGTTTTCCGACGATGAAGAGGCTCTTACCGGCGTAGTCGCGCGGCGGTCGTGTCTCGGCATAGTGAGGGACCTCTTCGATCCCCGGTATCGACGGTTTCCAAGGCTCCGCCATACCTACGGCAAATACGACGACCCGGCTCCGGTATTCACCATCGGATGTTGTGAGGACGAATTCGTCGTCCTCCCGCGCGATTGACTCCCACTTGCACCCGTATCGAATGGCAAGGCCCGCTCTCTCCGCAAAGGCCGCGAGCCCTTTTTCCATCTCGGACCTCGAGGGGAAATAGGAGCTTCCGTCCATGACCTGGGGAAGGATGGCGCGATGAGCAGGTTCGTCGCCGATGAGGCTGTTCCAGTCGAACCGTTCGTAGCTGCGGGTTCCGCGTTCGGCGGGTGCATGCGGCTTGCTCCAGCTGATCAGGCGTTGGAGTATCGGAAACCTCTGGAACATTCCGCCAGGCGAGCCGTCCTCTGAAACAACCGCGTGGTTGATGCCGAGCCGAGTGAGCGCATAACTCAACTGAAGGCCACCGGGCCCGCTCCCGACGATCACCACCGGGTATCGGCCTGGCGGATGGGCGGGGTTCAACTCCGCCATTCGTTGGCGACTTTGAGCCTGCGGAGCTCGCTCTGGAGCATGCGGAAGGCGATGGTCGGCTTCGCCATCAACCAATCGTGCAGCTGAGATCCGGGAAGGAGCAGGCACCGCAGGGGAGTCAGGGCGACAACGTCGGCCGATGGTGGTTCCCGCAGGAGGGCGGATATCTCCCCGAAGAAATCACCTCGGGCAAGACGCGCACGGTCATCACCATCGATCCGCACGGCAGCCTCCCCTTCGAGGATCAAGTGGAAGCCGCTTCCGGCGAAACCCCTGCGCAATATGCGTTGCCCCTCCGAATACCACTCTTCATCGAAGGTGTGAGAGATCCCCTCCAGCTCGGGCTGAGATAAATCCGCGAAAAGCGAAAAGCTTGCGAGTGCGCCCAGTAGTGCTTCTCTATCCATCCGTCCTCCCGACCTTGGATGCGGCACATAGCGTAATTGGGCGGTGCTCCGTCCGCCATCGGGGTCGGCCGATCTCATGCGGTTTTCGTTTGGAAAGTTCGGCCTCGAAATATTTTGTCGTTCGTTGGCAATACGGGGATCGACACCTTGCCTCGGCCATTCACCCGAGAGCGACTGCCACATATCATCCGCAGCTATGCAAAATGAACTCCTTGCTCCCGAACCTCCTCGGATAGACGCCGGCGCAGGATTGGACGGTTCACCTTTCCCAGGGCGCCGCGGTTCTATGGCGTCACTTCTGGTGGGAGTCGCCTTGATGCACACAACCATGGTGGTGGTTGGTGCCGTGGCGACGCTGTTCGTGGCCGACGCCGTGGGCTCAGGGTGGGGTGGCGCGCCAAATACGGCAGCAGTATTGGGAGCCGCTGCCGGGTCGCTGGCGATTTCAACCCTCATGGTTCGCGGTGGACGTCGCTCCGGCCTTCGGTGGGGGTATGCAGCGGCAGCGCTGGGGTCAGTACTCGGGTTCATGGCGGTGGTCTCGGATACGGTTTTGGTCCTGATTCCGGCCATGATGCTCATGGGAATGGGCAACGGAGCGGCGCATCTTTCCCGCTACGCGGCCGCCGATCTCTACGCAACTCATCGAAGGGGATTCGCGGTCGGTGCGATCGTGTGGGCGGGGACGATCGGTGCTGTGCTGGGACCCGCGCTCATTTCGCCTGCGGCGAAGCTGGCACTCGCGATCGACTTGCCCTCGTTCAGCGGGGTGTTTCTTGTTGCGATGCTTATGACAGCGGGTGCATCTATCGCAATGGCCGGAGCCCCGAACATGAGGCCGGAGTCCGATCCCGTGGTGGGCCGCGCAGAGCGCCGTGCGGGGCGAGCGCGTCTCATGGGGGCGCCTCGGGCCCGGGTGGCGTTTGCCTCCATGATCACCGGTCAGATCACGATGGTGGCCATCATGACGATGACCCCGGTGCACATCCATCAACACGGTCGAGGTCTGGGCGCGGTTGGTGTGGTCCTTAGCGCGCATGTGTTTGGGATGTTCGCTCTTTCGCCGGTGACGGGATGGATGACCGATCGTTTCGGAAGCTCCAGGACAATCGTCTTCGGCCTGAGTGTGCTTGTTTGTGCCGCTCTGCTGACCGTCGTTGTGCCAGATGTTGAGGGCGTCGCGCTGCCGATTTCGATGTTCCTCCTTGGATACGGCTGGAACCTCACGCACGTGGGGGGAAGCGCCCTGTTGACACATGGCCTCACACGCGCGGAACAGACACGACTCCAGGGTGCCGTTGATTCATCTGTGTGGGCGGTGTCTGCCCTCGCAACTCTGGGCTCGGGTGCCGTTTTTGCAATCGGTGGGCTGCCGTTGCTCGGAGTCGTCGCAGGCGGGCTCGTGATCTACCCGGTGACCGTGCTCTCGGTTCGGCGCCACGAACTCCGGGCTGCACCAATCGGGTAGAGGGGAGAGCGAGCGTGATGCGCGCTCAGGGTGGTGCCACCCATGGCGGATCGGGCAGCGCGGCATCTAGATTGAGGCCTGGACCGCATTCGTTTGATCGGTAGTCGTCGGGCATCGACGGATACACGTCTTCCCAATAAGCAGCCGCAAGTGCGCGGGCGTGTTCAGGTGAGGCTCCGAGGGCCTGCGCCATCTCGGCATTCCGCTGCATGGCTAGGCATTCCGTAACCGCCTCATTCTTCTCGCCCATCATGTGAACCGTCTCGTGGGAGAGGATGTGCACGGCGACGACCTGGTCCCTTGTGGGCGTGTCTTTGTCTGAGCTCAGATAGTTGGAGAGATCTCCGCACTGATCACGTTTTATAAGAGTGCGCCGCTCGGGTTTTCCATCCGGACCCCATTTCACGTAGCCGAGCTCGGCCCCCACATCCGTGAACGCCTCCCCGAAGCTCTGGCAGTGGACATCGACGGCCATCCCGGCGACCCCCGAGGCCGCCTTCGCAAGCCGGTCCTCTAGGCGCTCCCGCATGATCAACGGAGCCAGGGCGGCGGAGCCAGCGAGAACGAGCAGGACGACTGAGATGAGCGGAAAAGGCCGCGTCCTGCCAAGTGTGTCGACGCGCGTGAACATCCACCTGAGTCCGAGGACGGCAGCGGAAATTAACAAGCCGAGACCCAACCAGTGCATAGACGTGGTATCGGCACGCCTGCCGGTTTTCTGAGATGGCAATTAACCACGATATGTCGTGGCTAATTGCCATTTCGGGATGTGGTCAGCTCTGGATGGTCACCGTAACCGGCGCGCCGAGGAATTTGCCGAGGCGATCCGCTTCTTCGTTTATAGCTTTGCGATGGGTACCGCTCAGCTTTCGGAACGGACTCACGGACACCTCGATCTGCGCTCCGCGGCGCTCGTGTTTCCACACTCCGGCGCACGCGCCGCCGATCAGGAGCACAGGCGAGATCCATCCGGCCCGACGGAAGACTCGGGACTCGAATTCCTTGTCGACCAGCGACTCGCGGGGCCGGTTGCCCACAACGTAGACATCGAAGCCGGCAAGGAGACGAACGGGAGGACGTGGTCTTTTTTTACGAATCTCGGGAAGGTCCTGGCTCGGAACCCATCCCCGGTAGTCGTCGACATCGACCTCGGCAAGCTCGTCACCCAAGGATTTGAGAACGCGGCCGGCCGGTGCAGGCTGCATGCCCCACCAACGGCCGAAGTCTTCGCGGCTGGCGGGACCGTATGCGCGAAGGTACCTGCGCACGATCACATTCCACGCGTCCTCCGGAGTCGGCGGCTCCCATTTCCCAAGCCACCTGTCAGGTCGAACGAATGTCACGTTCTGACCGCGCGGCGGCCCGGAGCAAAGATGACCCTGAAAGGCGGCGGGTTTGAGCATCTCCCCCCATCCCGAAAGCATCCGCTCTCTGCCCTTTGTCCCCACTCTTGTGGCCACCTTGTCAGCGAGCTGTTCACGGGTGATGGGCCGTGCTCCGAGCGAGCTGTGGATTGCGTCGAGTGTTGTTCGCAGCTGCTTCTCGGTCATGCCGATCATGCGCAGCCACGCGCCCTTCCACCATCGATCGTTCTGGCTGAGCGCCGCGACGTAAACTGGAAGGTCGTCGGAGGAGTGTAGGTGCAGCGTGCCTCGTAGCGACCAGGTCCTCACAAGCTTCCGGTGATCCCACAATGCATCTCGGATGTCGTCCCTCGAGATTCCGTCGACTCGCGACCAAACCTGCAGTTGCGCCGAGGAAGGCACTTGTGCATGTATCCCACAAACATCACGGACGATCTCAAGGAGCTTCGATTTCGGTGCGCGCCGGTCGAGATGGTGTTGGGAGACGCGCCACTTTCGCACCTGGTCCCAGGTCAATCGTGGCGTGGACGTGAGCATCTAAGCCCCCTCCTTTGTGGTTCGACTCCTAAAGGCGTTGACTTTGGCTCGGTTCCCACAGCGATCCATCGAGCACCACCTCCGGCGCCCCGGACGTGAGGTGTCGATGAAGATCAGATGGCAATTAGTGCCGGCGCAGCGCCGGATGCGATTCGCCGCTGGTCCCGTGAAGAGATCAACGGCATCCCGCGCCACAGCGGACAGTACCTGTCGGCACGTGACCGGCTCTGCCCAGGTTACAGGACGATTCCGCAACATGGATATAGGTTCAGGTGACTATCCCGATGAGGGGGGTGTGTCATGGTTCGTTCCCGGAGTCCTGTGGAGCGGTACCGGTGGTTCGGCGCGGCCGTATCGGTTCTTGTCGCGGTCGGTCTGGCCGCTGCGGCCTTTGGAGGAAACACTGTGTCTGGAAGCACTCGCTCGGCGGGCGCAGCTCAGAACTCAGGTGCGGTCGAAAACGTTGTGTTCGCGATCCATGGAGGCGCGGGCACGCTCCGGCGCGAGGACTTCACGCCGCAGCTCGAGCGGCGGTACCGAAACAACCTGCGCCGTGCCGTGCAGAGTGGCTACGAGGTCTTGGCGGGAGGCGGAACCAGCGTCGAGGCGGTCGAGGCCGCGGTCACGTTCCTGGAGGACTCCGAGTTGTTCAACGCCGGCAAGGGCGCGGTGATGACCACCGATGCCGGGCATGAACTGGATGCGTCCATCATGGACGGCAGCAGCCTTGACGCTGGGGCGGTCACCGGTGTCAAACACATCAAGAACCCGATCACACTGGCTCGCACGCTCATGGAGAACTCCCGGCACGTCCTGTTGGCCGGTGAAGGGGCCGAGCTGTACGCACAACACCGAGGGTTCGATCTCGTAACGCAGGAATACTTCTTCACGGAACGACGGTGGAAGTCGCTGCTCGACGTGAAAGGTGGGAGCACGGATTTCAACTTCGGTGAAACCAACACCGTTGGAGCGGTTGCCCTCGACGAGAGCAGCAATCTTGCCGCCGGCACCTCTACCGGAGGGCTGACCAACAAGCCGGTCGGCCGCATAGGAGACTCGCCGATCGTTGGCGCCGGCACCTATGCAGACAACGACACGGTCGCGGTCTCGGCAACCGGTACCGGTGAGCTGTTCATCCGGCAGGCGGCTTCGTTCCGCGTCCATGCAGGAATGGAGTATTCGGGCCTGAGTGTTGCGGATTCCGCTCAGGCGGCGATCGACAAGGTCGCCGAGATCGGAGGTCCCGACAGCGGAGGTGTGATCGCACTCGACAAGGACGGCAACCTGGCGATGCCGTTCAACACGGCGGGGATGTACAGAGGGTACGCGACCGCCGACGGCGAAATCGTCGTAGCCATTTTTGGAGACGAATGATCGAACGGTTCGCGCTCATTTATCGAAATCAATAATTCAGTCGCAATCGCCTGGTCGAGGACTTCCTGGAAGCCCCCCTGAGCGACCGCGTTCACATGGTCGTAGGTGTTCTGGATGCTCTGGATTCGGCTCAAGGCCGCGGAGATATTCGTCATGGATATGCGGAAGTCCCGTCGGCGGGACGACGGACTCCTTTAGCGGTGGTGGGGCCGGCTCCGGGCGCGCAAAGGGGTCGCCCTGAGGCGACCCCTTGTGCAGCGCGGGGTTCGTTTTTACGCCTTGCGAGCGTGGTAAAAGCCCAGTCCGACGAACACCGCCAGGACCAGTCCGGCGACCATCGCACCGATGCCGACCCAAACGGTGATCTGTCCGACGGTCCACCATCCATAGGCGTTGAGCAGGATGGCTCGGAGGGTCTCACCCTTGAACAGGGTGTTCGCCTTCCCGTCCAGCTCGGCAGCGAGCTCGGGCTCGGCCTCGGCGTCAACCGCTCGTGCCTGGGTGGAGGTCTCCGAGTAGGTCTTGCCCTCGTTGATGCCCGTGAGGTGCAGGCCGATGTAGCGGGAGTAGGCCTCGGCCTCCTGTCCCGTGTCGACGGTCTGACCCGCGAACGATCCGACCTCTGCAGTCTCCTCCGGGCTCATCGCCTCGGCGGGAGGAAATGCGATGTTCTGCGGTTCGAGGCGGTCGCGCACGTTGTCGATGGCGAACGAGCCGCCGTACACGGCGGCTCCACCAAGGGCGAGCAGGGCGACGGCCACAACCGCGCCGGCCCAGCTCACGAGCAGGTCGACCAGCTTCCGTGGGCTGGTTCCCGCAACTGCCTTTTCCGCGGCCGAGACTGCGGCCTGCGCACCCTCAAACGTCTGTGCCATTTTCTTCTCCTTGTCTGTAGTGACCAGGTCGTGGCAAAGCATGACGGGGCGGGCGATCGTCGGTTAGGTCCGGGTGGATCAATCGCTGCGGCCAAAAGGCCGATTTGGTTTGGGACTTTCCGCGGCAGGTGGAGATAGTGAGGGGGCCGTTCGGCCCGTGCAGATCAGGGCCTGTGCCTGCCTGCGAGCCTCGGATTTCCCCGCGTCGGCTGGGCGGAGTGACCGGCCTCGAGGGCTAGGCGCTGCGTCCGATTGCCTCGATCAGTTCATCCTTGCCCATGTTGGAGCGGCCCGGGATGTCGAGTTTGCGAGCGCGTTTCGCGAGCTCGTCCTTGGAAAGGGACCCTAGGTCTTGTGTCCTCTTGCGGGTTCGCTTGCCGGTTTTCTTGCGGGCCGGTGTTTCCCGCTTGGGACGCTCGCCTTTGCGCGTCGCGTCAACGGATGCTTTGAGCGCATCCATCAGGTCGACGACCTCTGCACGCTCGGGCTCGGGCTCCGCGACGACGATCTCTTCACCCTTGATCTTCTTCCGAATCACCTTCTTGAGGGCCCGGTGGTATTCATCCTTGAACTCGCTTGGATCGAAATCCCCCGAGAGCTGGCGAACCAATTCACTCGCCATCTTTCGTTCCCTATCGCTGATACGCGGGCGCTTCCGGAGTTCGTCGAATTTGGCTGCCCTGATCTCATCGGGCCAGTGCATCGTGTGCAATACCAGCGTTCCGTCCATTGCCCGTAGCGCCGAAAGATGCTCTCGCTCCCGAAGGGCGACCTTGCATACCCCGACTAGACCTTGGTCCGCGAGCACATCAAGAACCAGCCGGTATGACTTGACGGCGTCTGCGTCCGGCGAGAGGTAGTAGGTCTTGTCGAAGTAGACGGGGTCGACCTGCTCGATCGGAGCGAAGGTCACGATGTCTATGGTGCGGAGCGACTCGAGATCCAGCGCTGCAAGTTCCTCATTGCTGAGCTGAACCCACTTTCCCTTTTCGTACTCATAGCCCTTTACGGTCTCGCTCCAGTCCACCTTATGCCCCTTCTCGCACTTGCGGTCATAGTGGATTCGTGTGCCGTCCGTCTCGTGAAGGAGGTGGAGCTGAATCGGGTCTTCCCGACCGATCGCGGAAAAGACCTTTATCGGAATCGTCACAAGACCGAACGTGATTGAGCCCTTCCAAATTGGTCTCACTGCGTCGTCCCTCCGTCAGCGGTCGTGAGCTAGCCGCGCGAAAACTCCGCCCGGATGGGTTACCCATGTCGGCTACCACTACTCGTCGAGGCGTCCCGATTGAGCGCATCGGGAGAACAGCTGGACGCGAAGCGGCCTCCCGGTTTCGGGAGGCCGCATTCCTACCTGGTCACTCAGGTAGTCCTTCGTTGGTCCTGCTCGGACGTAGGGGCCGGATGGCAGAGACCCGATTCAGAGCAGGTGCAAGCCCAACTTGAGGTTGAAGCAATGATCGTCGAGCTCCGCATTCGCGGATAGGTCCGCTTGGCACCACCTTGGTAGGTAGTCCGTCCCTAACTTCTGCGACCCCGCGCTGCGTCACTCCACCGTGAAAGAGATCTCGGTCAGCGTCTGGTTGCCACTTCTCTCGATCGCGGCGACCTCCAGCTTGTACTCGATCCCAGGCTTCAAGAACTCAGGAGGAATCGTCATGCTATCTGCCGTGCGTGGCAGATCGACGCTGAACACCCGAAGAGGGTCTTCCCGCTCAACTATCACCCTGTAACCCACGATGTTGATGCCGCCGGTTCCTGTGACCGATGTCCACTGCGCGACCGCCGCATTCGCTGGAACGACGTCCCCGTCCTCGGGCATTGTGATCTCGGGCCCGTCCGGGATGTCGTGTGTGAGTTTCGCGCCGCCGGCGATGCGATCCCCTTCGATGGTCGTACCTCTGATTCGGTACTTCCCTTCGGGAAACAGCCTCTTGAACTTCCGAAGGGGGAATTCATCGAACGGCGGCTCGCTGCTCTCAGAGAACAACTCCGTGAGGCCGTGGTTCCTCAAGCGGCCCCTGGTCTGGACGTCGAGAACCTTGCGGCCTGTGGGGCTGAAGACCTGTATCTCTTTCCATGCCTCGGCATCGACAAAGACCTGCAAACCTGCGTCGCCGTCGGTAGCGTTCACCTCCACGATGACGGATGCGTCTGCGAGCGGAATGGTCGTCCGCTCGGACTCGTTTCCCCGACCGATGGCGGCGCTGCCGCCAATTGCCCCGATCAATACCGTAGGCACTGAGACGCAAGCGATCAGCTGTTTCCGACGTCGTACCGTCCGCTTCATAGCTTCCTCCCACCGGCAATGACTCCCAGACAAGCAAATGGTAGAGAGCGGAGGCTGAACCAGGTCTGAACGGGCCGCGCCCAGAAAGAAAGCCGCCGGTGACTTGTCGTTTGACCACAGCAAACGGGGGAACGCGATCGAAGACCGTCTATCTAGAGGGAGGAATCGACATGCCCTGGGATGAACTGGTTCCGCGCCATTTCCCGGCTCTCGAAAAGGACATCGAGGGGTTCTCCCGCGAGTCGCTGCAGGACCACTACGCCCTCTATGAGGGGTATGCGAAGAAGGCCAATGAGTGCCGCAAGATCCTGAACGAGTTCGATTACAGCAAGATCGAGGGGAATCAGGTGTACTCACCGCTTCGAGCGGTCTCGATCGATTACACCTTTGCGCTTCTCGGTTTCAAGAACCACGAACTCTACTTCGGGCACTTCGGGGGCGAGGGCGGAGAACCCTCGGGCCGCTTCGCGGAATATGTTGGTGCCGAATTCAACGGCATCGACAAGTGGAAGAACGCAGTTCGCAAAGCCGCATCGGCAGCGCGCGGCTGGGTCATGGTTGGGTACGATCTCAACGACGGCTCCGTGTTCAACTACATCATGGACAGCCAGAACCTCTGGGCCGTCTACAACATGTGTCCCATCCTGGCCATCGACGTCTACGAGCACGCCTATGCGCCCGACTTCGGAGCCACACCGGACGGCCGCAAGGAATACGTCGAGGCCTTCTTCAACAACCTCGACTGGGACCACGTGAACAGGCAGCTGATTCAGGCCGAAGCGGCGCGCCGAGGTGCGACGGAGAGTGGTGCAACCGAGAGCTAGGGACTTCTACCCCTCTCGTTTCACCTCGGACGGGTCTTTGTCCCGGCGTAGGCCGACGAAACGCGGGTGCCGCAGGCGCCCGTCCGAGGTCCATTCGGAAAAAGCAACCTGCCCGACTAGTCGGGGCTCGAGCCAGTGGACCCTTTGGCGGGCGGGCGGCTTGCCGGCGAACGGTGAGTCGCCCCTCTCCAGGGGTTTCATCTCTTTCAGCAGCGACCGCAGCAGAGACTCATTGAATCCGGTGCCCACCTTCCCCGCGTAACGAAGCTCACCGTCCTCGTAGTAGCCGATCAAGAGCGCTCCGAACCCGACTCGGCTTCCCTGGGGATCCGTGTACGCGCCGATTACGAATTCCTGTTCGTTGGCGCACTTGAACTTCAGCCACTCCTTGCTCCGACCTGAGACGTAGCGCGCCTGAATCCGCTTCGCGATCACACCTTCGAGCCCTTGTTGACAAGCTGCCTCAAGGCTCGCTTCTCCGTCGCCGACCACGTGATCGACGTAGCGAAGCGGTCGGCGCCAGGAGAGCGCCTTTTTGAGCAGCGCTTTGCGGTCGAGCAGCGGTTTCTTCGTGACGTTCTTGCCGTCCACGGAGATGACGTCGAATACGAAGTACTGGATCGACACCTTGGTTCGGCCGGCTTGCTGCAGAAGGCCAAAGCTCGTACGTCCATCCTTCACCGCAGCCACTTCACCGTCGACCACGAAGTCATGGTTTTGGCGGCCGAGTGCCTGGGCTACGCCTGGGAAGCGTTGAGAGAGATCGAGTTTGTTCCGTGACATGAGCCGTACGTCATCGCCGCTCTTGAATGCCAAACAGCGCACGCCGTCGAGTTTCGGTTCGAAGATCCATTCGGGATCGGAGAAGTACTCGCGAGTCAGCGTCGCGAGCATCGGATCCACCCAGGGCAACCGCTTTTTTCGAGCCATCGCTATGATCCGGCGGCCTTCGTCACGCCGGCGACTTCGGCGCTGAGGTATGAGATCAATTCGTCGGCCTCTATGTGAAGGTTGACGCCGCGCGCTCCTCCACCGATGGCTACCGTCCCTTTGCCTACGATCGATTCGTCGGCGATGACCGGCCACGACACGGTCGCGCCAAACGGCGTAATTGCCCCTCGTTCGTAACCAGTGGCCGCCGTCGCTTCGCCCTCGTCGGGAAGGGAGAGCCTCGAGATGCCGAGGTGCGCACGTAGCTTCGGCCAATCGATGGTTCTCCCTCCGGGTACGAGCACGAACAGGTAATCGTTTTCGGCGCGCCGGAGAACGATCGTTCGCAATAGCTGATGGAGCTCGATCCCTTGGAACCCCGCACTCTCCTCGGCGCTGCGTGCGGGAGTGGTTCGGACAACCTCGTATTTGAGGCCGGAATTACGCAACGAGGTGAGTGCCGGCGTGTCTACATCGTCCATGTGCATGCCAGAAGCTTCTCCTATTTCGCGTGTGCTCGTGCGCTCCGGCCGGCGCCGCCGGGAAGGTTCCGGAGGGGGGTGGAGTTGATCATGACGGAGGCAAACGGTCACGGAGGGCGAGGGTATGGACTACGGACAATCCGTTGAGTTCGGGTTTTTCCCGGCACCCAACACGGACGATTATGCGGAGATCCTCGAACAGATCAGACTCGCAGAGGATGCAAATCTTGATTTGATCGGTATTCAGGACCATCCCTACCAGCGAAGGTTCCTCGACACGTTCACACTCATCGCAGATCTGGCAGCTCGAACCGAGCGCCTCCGTTTCTTCCCCGACGTCGCCAATTTGCCGCTCCGGAATCCGGCCGTGATGGCCAAAGTTGCCGCCTCGATCGACCGGATGAGTGGAGGCCGCTTCGAGCTGGGACTGGGAGCCGGATCCTTCTGGGACGCGATCGAGGGTATGGGCGGGCCGCGCCGGTCGCCGTCCGAAGCCGTTGAGTCCCTCGCCGAAGCGATCGAGATAATCCGGCATATGTGGAGCGGAGAGAGAGGTCTGCGATTCGAAGGCCGTCATTATCGGATCAAGGGGATTCACTCGGGGCCAGTTCCGGCCCACGACATCGGGATCTGGGTGGGGGCCAATGGGTCGCGCATGCTGCGCCTGATCGGCCGCGCTGCCGACGGATGGGTCCCATCGTCAGGATGGGCGACTCCGGAGCGCCTGCCGGAACTAAACGAACAGATCGATGAGGCGGCGGATGCCGCCGGTCGAAAGCCGAGCGACATTCGACGCATCTACAACGTGGCGGGGGCGATCACAGACGGCGCCCGCGGCAACCATCTAGAGGGTCCGGTCACGTACTGGGTGGAGGAGTTGACTCGCCTCACGGTCGACCTGGGCATGGATACCTTCGTGTTCTGGCCATCCACTGATGTCTCAGATCAGCTGCGCCGTTTCGCTCACGAAGTTGCTCCGGCAGTCCGGAGCGAGGTGGCCGCGGCGCGCGCCGGATAGGGTCGTCGTCCGACGCGGCGCGTGACTGTGTCTATGCATCGCGGACCTTGAAGAGGATGCCTCCAACGACCAACGCAACTCCGGCATACGCCGCGAGCACGCCCAGACCAGCCCACGGCCCGATGGGCAGTGTTCGGAGTCCCCGAGTCGCCTGGACGGACAATCCTGCGGTCATGGGGGAGAGCCGGCTCAGCCACATCGACCACTGTGGGTCGCTCACAAACTGAGCGACGATCGGCAAAGCGAACAGTATCCCGAGGACGGAGGCAATCGACACAGCAGTGTCTCTGATTACCGCAGCCACCCCCAGCGTGAGCAGCGCAATCAACGTTAGGTACAAAGCCGTCCCCGCGGCAGCGCGCAGAGAGGGCCCATCGCCCAGTGACGGGGCAGCCGCGAGGCCGATCCCATCGAGAACTTGTCGCGCGACGACAAGCGAGCCGAGCACCGCGAACGCCCCGGCAACGAGGACGATCGCTGTGATGACTGCCGCCTTCGCAGCGAATAACTGGGCTCGGCGAGGATTTGCGAGAAGCGACGTTTGGATCATCTTTGTGCTGTACTCGCTAGTCATTGACAGTCCGGCTAGAACGACCACTGCAACCTGACCAAACCACACTCCCGTAAACGCGAGTTTTGTTATATCGAAGGAACAACCGACGCACCCAGAGTGATCAATTGATCCCGTGGTCGCCGCCCCAACGACCATAGTGATCACCACAACCGCAAGCGAAAGCCATGCTGTGCTGGAGAGCGTGCGCGCCTTCGTCCACTCGGCGTGCAGAGTTCGCATCACGCGTCGCGGCTGCGAAGCTGGAAGGTGGCGATCACCAGGACCAACACCACGTATGCACCCAGCACACCGATGCCCGCCCACGGCCCGGTCATGGACCAGGGTTCGACCGCCGTGTTTCGGTCGACCGGAAGCGTCTGCGTGATCGAAAAGCCCGCGACGGGTGACAGCCTCACGAGCCACTGTGCAACCGTCAGGGGTACTGCGGTCGAGAAGAGAACGGGAGCCAGGAAGACAACAAGTGCAATTGCAATTGCTCCAGAACTCCGCCTAATGATCGTTCCGAGGGCGAGGCTGAAGATCGCAATGAGGGCGAGACTTGCGGCGGCTCCGATCACTGCTCTCATCACCGGAGGGTCGAGCAGACCAGAGGCGGGATAGCCGGGTGGGCCGAAACCATTTCCTCGCAAGACTGGCTGGGTCAGAAGAAACGCACTGACGCTCGCGATTACTCCTACGACGAATGTTGCGGCGCCGATGACGGTCGCCTTCGCGGCCAAAACTCGTCCACGTCGCGGCGTTGTGGCGAAGGTGGTTCGTATGAGATCCCGCCTGTACTCAGAGGTTATGAACAGGACACTCACCACAATTGCTGCGATCTGACCGATGGTGATTCCGATGAAGCTCAATTGCGCCACGTCGTCGTCGGGAGGGTTTTCAGCGATGTCGCCCGATCCCTCCAACTTGAAGACACCGGCCTCTTCGGAGGAATCGCCGCCCCCGACGTACCCGCGGGAACTATCGAAGACGCTCCATTGATCCTCGTCGGCGCCGTGCTCCGCCTCGACCGAGACATTGTCAAATGTTGCGGTACCCATGGTCGGGCGATTGCCGCTGGACGCGCTGCCAAACCGTTGCTCCACGACAACCTCGTCGGGGGAGGTCACGAAGAGTCCGACTTCGACGTTGTCGGGCAATCCTGCGAGGTTCACGGTGCCGATCTCGGACCACGACGTGCCGTCCGCTGATTCCGACCCAGTTATCTTGTTCCCCGCGCGAGCGATTCGCAGCCACCGAGGAGCCGTGGCGCCGCTCCCCTCGAGGTCGAGGGTGAAGTCGGACTGAAGTCTGACGCCATGACCCGGTGTCACCATCGCCGCGGTATATGGTGCTCCGGCCGCGGTGCTCTCCTTGATCATCACCCCCGCCTTCGCCCATTCATGACTTTTGCCCTGCGCGGTCACGCGTGCGGTGACGGTGCCGTCACCGGTCAACGGCTGATGGACGAAATGAAAATAGTCCTTGACGCGTGTTCCATTTGGGCCGACCGCTCCGAGTTCATCGGGATGTTCGTTCAGGTCGCTGCCGCTTCCCGCGGCCGTCAGCAGCGAGATGAGGAGCGTCAAACCGATGGTGCCGAGCATCCCAATAGCCCAGCGGCGCACGGATATCAGCTTTGTCGACTCGGCCCGTACCGACCTGAAGAAGCCGGTCCGCCCGATAGGCACCTTGGAGCGATATGGTTCCGGCTCGGCCATCACCCAAGTCCAATCGAAGACGCGCCGAACTCCACCGCGTCTCGTGTCAGTTCCATATATGCCTCTTCCAGTGACGCTCGGTGAGCCGTTACCTCCGAGAACGGCAGACCCGTCTGCGTAAGCAAAGAGATGATGCGCTCCGGCTCGAGTCCGGAGACGATGAGAACGTCTCGATCAGTGGCCGCAACTGTGGCGCCGGCGTTGGAGAGCAAACTGATTGCTTCCGACGTTTTTGACGTTTGCAGTCGGACTCTTCCTCGGGAGGCGGCCCCAACGAGTGCATCGACGGTGGTGTCCGAGACCAGACGTCCGCGCCCTATCACGACGAGGTGATGAGCTGTGTCCTCGAGCTCCTTCATGAGATGGCTCGACACGAGGACAGCCCTGCCCTCCGCCGCCAGTGATCTGAGAAGCGCCCGTATCCACTGAATGCCTTCGGGGTCGAGGCCGTTGACCGGCTCGTCGAACATCAGGATTGGAGGATCGCCGAGCAAAGCGCCTGCGATGCCCAACCGCTGGCACATCCCCAGGGAGAAACCTCCGGCTCGTTTCCGGGCAGCGGATGTGAGCCCGACAAGCTCGATGACTTCATCTACTCGGCGCGGCGAAATGCCGTTGGAATGCGCCATCCACAGCAGGTGGTCGCGTGCTCGCCGCCCCGGGTGTAAAGCGGATGCATCCAATAGGGCTCCCACCTCGCGGAGGGGTTGCGAAATGGATCTGTATGGGCGACCTCCGATGAGCGCCGTCCCCTGATCCGGCGCATCGAGTCCGAGGATCATGCGCATTGTGGTGGACTTTCCGGCTCCGTTGGGGCCGACGAAACCGGTAACTTCGCCGGCGCTTACGGAAAACGACAGCCCATCAACAGCCAGCGTCGACCCATAGTGTTTGCGCAACCCGCGGCATTCGATCGACGCTTCCATGATGTGAGGCTACGAAAGTCAGTGTCTGACGTCGTCACGCAGGAGGGCCGTTTCTGGCGTCGCCGGTGGGAGCGAGTCGCCCCTGCTACGTAGCTCTCCCGGGGGATGCCCCGGTAGTCGGCTGGGGTGATGCGCCGAGGCCGCCCTGCGGCGACAATTACATCGTGGGACGACCTCGTGTGCTGCGTGATCATGTCGACGTGAGAGGGGGGGCGATCGCCGGCGCACCGTTGTTCTTCAGTGCTGGTGTGCTCGCTTCCTTCTCGGTGATAGAGGTACTCGTCCGCGCCGACGAGTTCGGTCCACCGCCGTTCATCCCCCTGCTCCTAGGGCTCTGTTCCACGGTGCCGATTGTGATGGCCCGTAGCAACGCAACTCTGGCCGCAGGACTCGTCACAGGTGCTGTGATGCTTTCAGTCGTTGCACCGGGGCGGCCGACTGTGGCCGGGCTCTTGTGTCAAGTGGCTGTCTTCTATCTCGTCGGACATCGACTGTCGGCTCACATTCGGGGGCAGGCGGTTGAACAAGCTGCTGCCCGCAAAGCCCTAACCGAAACCGTTCTGGAGAACGCCGCCCGGGGAGAACGAGCGCGAATTGCTCGCGAGCTCCACGATGTAGTCGCTCATCACATCTCTATGATCGCGGTACAGGCCGACACGGCGCGACTGACGACACCGGGGATGCCGGACGAGGGCTCCGAACGATTGGTTGCCATCGGCGATACGGCTCGTGCGGCCCTGACCGAGATGCGCCGGTTGTTGGGCGTGCTCCGCGAAGACGCCGATACCGAGACCAATCGACGACCCCAGCCGGGATTGCAGCAACTCGTCGACCTGATCGACGAGGTCCGAGACGCCTCACGAATAGGTACTCGATTGATCGTGCGCGGACCGGTGACTCCACTTGATCCAGGCATCGAACTGATTGCTTATCGAATCGTTCAGGAAGCTCTCACGAACGCTCGCCGGCACGCGCCCGGGGCGCCGGTCGATGTCGAATTGAGCTATGCGGATGACCGCCTCCACTTGCGAATACGAGACAGTGGGCCCGGCAACCATCATGAGGTTCACGCTGATCCGATGGTCGGCCACGGCCTGTTGGGGATGCGCGAACGTGCGGCGATGGTCGGCGGGCGTCTGACGGCGGGGCCTTCACCCGGCAGCGGTTTCGTCGTTGAGGCGCAGCTTCCGGCCTCGAGACCCGTCCCGATAACCATGGCCGAATGAGTCCTGGGATTCCGATCAAGGTTGTGGTTGTCGACGACCAGGAGGTCGTCCGGGCGGGGTTCGCTGCTCTACTCGAAACGCAGGGGGATTTCACGGTTGTGGCAACTGCCTCAGACGGAGCCGAAGCGGTGCGCGTCTGTATTGAGGAGCGGCCGGATGTCGTCTTGATGGATGTCCGGATGCCGGTGATGGACGGTATCGAGGCAACCGCGAAGATCGCTTCATCCTCGTCCACCGGTATGGGGCCGCGTATCATCATGCTGACGACCTTTGATCTCGACGAGCACGTCTACGACTCCCTCAATGCTGGCGCGAGCGGGTTTCTCCTCAAGGACGTAACCGCCGAGCGCCTTTTTGATGCCGTTCGTGTGGTTGCCGCCGGTGAGGCTCTTCTCGCCCCGGCAGTGACGCGCCGCCTCATCGACGAGTTCGCGCGCTTGCAGCCACGCATCGAACAAAGTTCGTCGCAGCTTCGGGCCTTGACTCCGCGCGAGAAAGATGTGCTCCGCCTGATCGCCGAAGGACTCTCGAATCAGGAGATCGCGCGCCGGCTGGGGGTGAGCGACGAAACGATCAAGACGCATGTGAGCCGCCTGCTCAACAAACTGGCACTGCGCGACCGAACCCAGGCCGTCGTGGCCGCCTACGAGTCCGGTCTCGTGGTGCCTCGGTCCGGTCGGCCCGGCGGCGCGCCGAACGTCGAGTAGCCACTCACGGCGCGCCGCTTGTGTGGCTCCCACGTGACGTTTTTCGTGCACTCACTTGGGAATACCGGGATGAGCGGCTGCTTGGAGAAGGCAGCCTTGTCTGACACTAGGAGATCGTGATGATTGTTGTCGGCATCGTGCTTTTGCTACTCACGGCACTGCTCGATTTGCCGCCGGTGCTGTGGACAATCGGTCTGATTCTGGTCATTGCAGGTGCTGTTTTGTGGCTCTTCGGCTCGATGGGCCGGCCGGTGGGGCCACGCCGCTACTACTGGTAGCGACATAGCGGAGGAATAAAAACTGCGCCCGGGTTATCCCCGGGCGCAGTTTCGCGACTGACTTCTACGGCGCTCCCCTCGCTACGTGGGGTCGCACCAACCACAGGCCTTGGTAGCCGTGAACGGCTACCACGTTCCGACGGAAGAAGGGATAGTTGCTCCACGTCCCGAAGCTGAAGCCCGGGTCGTCGTTGGGAGGATAGACGTCGAAGAACGCAACCTCCTGTAGCTCGCCGGCGCCGACGTTCCTGAGATCAAGTACGCGCAGTCCGGCGCGGTAATTCGATTGGTAAACATGCCGGCCACGGACGTACAAGTTGTGGTCCGTTGCCGGAGCAGACGACTCGAATGTGCCGATTACCTCGGGCGCGGTGAGGTCTGCAACGTCCCAGATGCGGGTCCGAGTGTTGTGCCCGAAGTTGATCTCGTCGAGTTCGTCGCCATGCAGGAAGTAGCGCTGGTTCTCCG
>OCZV010000086.1_pt1 | contig 34419 bp, 32 predicted proteins | sample 1539051 | NCBI WGS metagenome assembly OCZV01 (sample SAMEA3113581, study PRJEB22503) | soil metagenome
TGTAGACCTCCTCGAACTCGCGGGCCTGGGTCTTCGCGGTTCCGGTCATGCCGGCAAGCTTGTCGTACATCCGGAAGTAGTTCTGGATCGTGATCGTGGCCAGGGTCTGGTTCTCCTCCTTGATCCGCACGCCCTCCTTGGCCTCGATGGCCTGGTGGAGCCCTTCGGAGTAGCGTCGCCCCTCGAGGATCCGGCCGGTGAACTCGTCGACGATCAGCACCTCGCCGTCCTTGACGATGTAGTCGACGTCGCGCTTGTACAGCTCCTTGGATCGGAGCGCGTTCTGCAGGTGATGGACCAGCGGCGTGTGGACGTGCTCGTAGAGGTTGTCGACGCCGAGGTACTCCTCCACCTTGGCCACGCCGGCCTCGGTGATGGCCACGGTCTTCTTCGACTCGTCGACCTCGTAGTCGGCCTCGGCCCGGAGCCTCGGGGCGATACGGGCGAACGTCTGGTACCACTTGGCCGAGTCCTGGACGGGCCCGCTGATGATCAGCGGGGTGCGGGCCTCGTCGATCAGGATCGAGTCGACCTCGTCCACGATGGCGTAGTGATGGCCGCGCTGGACCATGTCCTCGAGGCGCATGGCCATGTTGTCACGGAGGTAGTCGAACCCGAACTCGTTATTCGTGCCGTACGTGATGCCGGCGGCGTACGCGGGCCGGCGCTGGGAGGGGCTCATCTGGGCCTGGATCAGCCCGACCGAGATGCCCAGGAGGCGGTAGATCGGGCCCATCCACTCCGAGTCCCGCTTGGCCAGGTAGTCGTTGACCGTCACCACGTGGACGCCCTCGCCGACCATCGAGTTCACGTACGCGGGCATCGTGGAGACCAGCGTCTTGCCCTCGCCGGTCTTCATCTCGGCGATGTTGCCCTCGTGGAGGGCGGTGGCCCCCATCACCTGAACGTCGAAGTGGCGCTGGCCGAGCGTGCGGCGGGCCGCCTCGCGCACCACCGCGTACGCCTCGGGCAGCAGGTCGTCGAGCTCCTGGCCGTCCTTCAGCCGGCGGCGGAACTCGTCGGTCTTCCCGGCCAGCTCGCCGTCCGAGAGGTCCTCGACCTCGGGCTCGAACGTGTTGACCAGGTGAACGGTGTGCTCGAGCTGCTTCCGCTTTCTTCCCTCGCCGATCTCGGCGAGCTTGCCCAGTACCACGGCGATCGTCCTTCGTTCGGGGAGTGCTCTCGATTGTACAGCGGGGGGCCGGCTATCCCGGCCGGCCGGCGGCCACCGTCGGCGCCCGGACCACGAGCAGGGCGACCGGGATCGCCAGGAGCGCCAGGGCGGCGAGGGCCACCACCGGCAGGGCCGTGGCCCGGAGCAGGGCGGCGCCCGAGAGGACCCCGATGGCCGCGGCCACGGCCGCGACCAGGTCCATCAGGCCGATGGCGCCGGCCCGCTCGGTGGCCGCCGACAGGTCGCTGACGGCCGCCGTGGAGCCGATGTAGGAGAACGACCACCCCGCGCCGATCACCAGGAGGCCAAGCGCGGAGAGGACCGTCGACCCATCGGCCAGCGTGAGCAGAACGCCCGTCCCGACGAGCGCGATGCCGGCCAGCAGACCCAGCCGCCGGCCCCATCGGTCGAGGGCCGCACCGACCAGCGAGGAGAACGCGAACATCCCCGCGAGGTGGAGACTCACCACGAGGGAGACCGTCAGCTCGCTGGAGCCGTGGCTGTGCAGCACCACCGGGACCACGCTCATGAACGTCACCATCACCACCTGCACGACGACGATGCTGGCCACGGCCACCAGGGCCGGAGGGAGCCGGAGGATCTCGATCGGCCGGCGGCCCCTGACGGGGGTCCCCTCGCCGACGGCCAGGTCTCGAGGATCGGGACGCATCGAGAGCACCAGGGCCAGAGCGACGCCGGCCAGGACCGGCACCGCCAGCCACGGCGCCACCAGCGGGTTCTCCACCCCGGCCCGGCTCGCCAGCGAATGGATCGCGCCGGCCAGCGGCGGCCCTCCAACCGCGCCGATCGTCCCGGCCACCAGCAACCGGCCCACGGCCGTGCCCCGCCGCTCCGGCGGGTACATGTCGGCGACGGCGGCCCGGCCGAGGAGAGCCGCACCGGCCCCGGCGCCGATGATCACGGCGCTCGCCAGGAGCGCTGGAGTCGATCCCGATTTCACCGACACCGCCGCGCCAGCCGCTCCCAGGCCGATCAGGACGTAGCCGCCGGCGAGGCCTGGGCGTCGTCCCAGTCGATCCATGACCCGCCCGGCGATCCTGGCCCCCCCGGCCAGGGCCAGCGAGTACATCCCGAACAGGACGGCGGCCATGCTCTCCTCGCCGCTGAGCTCGAACACCGAGATCGTGCCGAACGTGGCGACCGCGCCGAGCGCGGCCCACAGCACGACCTGTGCGGCAGCCAGCAACGCAGTGTTGCGACGAACCTGTCGCGCGCGATCCTCGATCAGGCCCTCCGGTGGTTACTTGATGTCGAGCAGCTTCTCCCGGACCGCGTAGATCACGGCCTCCATCCGGGAGTGCAGCTGGAGCTTCTCCAGGATGTTGCGGATGTGGTTCTTCACCGTGTTCTCGGAGATGAACAGCTCCGCAGCGATGTCCCGGTTCCCCTTCCCCTGGGCCACCAGGCCGAGGACCTCGAGCTCGCGGTCGGTGAGCCGGGGCGGGGCCAGTGGCTGGCGGTCGTCCTGGCGCTTGGTCATCGCCTGGAACTCGGTCAGCAGCTTCGAGGCCATCGCCGGCGAGATGCGCGAGTGACCCTGGACGACCGAGCGGATCGAGTCGGCGACCTCGTCGGAGGAGATCTCCTTGAGGAGGTACCCGGACGCGCCGGCCTTGATCGAGTCGTACAGGTCCGCTTCCTCGTCGCTGTTCGTCAGGACGAGGATCTTCACGTGCGGGAGATCTTCCTTGATCTTCTGCGTCGCCTCGATGCCCGAACGCCTCGGCATCCGCACGTCCATCAGCACGACGTCCGGCATCAGCTCGGTGGCGCGCTCGACCGCCTGGTCCCCGTCGTGGGCCTCGCCGACGACCTCGATGTCGGGCTCGCCCCTGAGGACCATCTCCAGGCCCCGTCGGAACAAGGCGTGATCGTCGGCGATCAGGACTCGAAGGCGGTCCCTTGCGGGCTCTTCCGTCACCTCGTCTCCTCCGGAGGCGGGCTGGCGGTGCGGCGCGATTTTACCCTGGAGGCCCAAGTGAGCAGGCGGCTCCGCCGGCGCCTGCGGTCCTCGGTCATCTGGCGCTCGAGCCGGTCGACGACACGATCGACCGCGGCCTCCACATCCTGGCCGTTCGCCGAGGCCCGGAACGTGCGGCGCCCGGCCCTGGCGAAGGCCTCGACACGGTGTCCTCCACCGATCCGACCCCTGCTCTCCCGGATCACCTCCACCTCCACGCGATCCAAGTGGCCCTCGAACCGACTCAGCCGCTCGATCTTCCGCTGCAGCACGCCCCGGGTGTGACCGGTCACCCGGTCGCCCCTGGCCCTCACCACGACGTCCATGGGCGCCTCCTCCCGAAGGGGACGGGGGACCGGGACGTGCCCGGTCCCCCGAAGGACTCGCACCTGGCTGACCTGGTCTTTGACCCCACACCCGCCTGCCGAGGGGTTCGCCGCCCGAGGGGCGGCTTAGCGCCTTCTCCCGGCTCGTGACCGGGGCAGGTCTTACATCTAAACCGCACCATGCTCAGCAACCAACGGTCGCCTTACGTGGGTCGTTTCGCCTGCGGCTGGCGTCGACTACCGGAGGTAGGTCCCCCGGGCAACCACAGACCCAGGCTCGAGCCCGCACCTATGGTACCCGCGCGCTCTCCGAGGAACCAGTCCGCGCCTGAGCTTCGACCCGGTCGGTGAGCGCCACACAGCGACCGGGGATCGGTCCACCAAGTGAGCGCGCTGCGGTCAGGAGGACGACGCTGGACGCGCCCGCGCGCCGGAGCACCGAGGCGCACGCTGCGGCCGTGGCCCCCGTTGTGAGGACATCGTCGACCAGGAGCACGCGCTGGGTGACCTTGCCCGCGACCTTCCGCGTGGCGAACGCGTCGCGGAGGGCCCGACGTCGCTCCGCCCCGCCGACCCGGGCCTGCGCCCTGGTATCCCGAACCCGGACCAGCAGCGGGGCGGCGGGGATCCCCAGTCGAGCGGCCGTGGCGCGCGCCAGCACCTCGGCCTGGTCGAACCCGCGCCGGGCCCGCCGCCGGCGGGACAGCGGCACCCAGGTGACCACGTCGGCGGGGAGGATGTCCCCGGCCACCTCGGCCATCCCGGCGGCCAGATGCGGCCCCACCGCGTGCCAGCCGGAGAACTTCATGCCCCGGATCGCCCGGGCCAGGGGGCCGGCGTACAGGAACGGGGCCCGGGCTGCGTCGATCGATCGGGGCGGGCAGTCCGCACACGAAGCCATCGGCTCCTCCCACGGCCGGCCGCACCGGTCGCACCACGGCGCCGACAGCACCCCGACCTCCCCGACGCAGGCCCCGCACAGCGGCCAGCCGGGAGCACCGCACGCCGCGCACTTCGGCGGGAACAGGAGGTCGAGGAACGCCGGCACGACCCGACCGTAGCGGCCGCCGCCGACAACGAGCGCGCTAGGGGAGGTCGAGGGAGACCTCGGCGCGCTCGCGGCCCGCCGCGACCTCGACGTCGAGCTGGGTGACACCCTTCGGCACGGGATGCGCCACGGTGATCCGAACACCCCGCTCCTCCGTGTCCTCGACCACCGGCAGCCGGCGGCTCCCCAGCCGGAGGCGGAGCCGGGCCTCCGGCGCGGCGGCCGGCGGCCGCCACCGGACCGCGGTCCGGTCGGCCTTCAGCTCGACACGCTCGATCAGGGCGCCCCCCACCTCGAGGCCGGGACGCAGGTCACCCCGCCGGACCTCGCCCGACGCCCACGGGACCACGAACCGCTTGCCCCCGTCCTCAGGCCCCCGCAGGCGAGCGCTCCCGTCGACCTCGACCTCGGCCACCACGCAGTACCAGCCGGAGTCCAGGCCGGCGAAGGGCACGTCGAAGGGGATCAGGACCTCCCGGTGCGGCGCCACGTCGATCGTGGCCGGCTCCGCGGCCACCGCGTGGACCGTCCGTCCGAGGTCGTGGGCCGCCACCACCTCGGCTCCCACGAGTCGGATCTGGTGCGGCTCCCGATCGAGGGCCCGGATCACAACCGCGCCCCGGACCGAGGCCGGGAACCGGTCGAACACGGTCCCCACGGAGACGGAGCCGGCGAGCGCCTCGTTCAGGTCCCGTGCTCCCACGACCGCAGGTACGCCTCCTGCTCCGGCGTGAGCTCGTCGATGTCGATGCCCATCGACTGGAGCTTCAGCCGGGCCACCTCGTCGTCGATATCGCCCGGGACGGTGTGCACGGCCTTCTCCAGGGCGCTCCGCTGCTTCACGATCCACTCCACGCACAACGCCTGGTTGGCGAACGACATATCCATGACCGCGGCGGGGTGGCCCTCGGCCGCGGCGAGGTTCACCAGCCGACCCTCGGCCAGCAGGCTGATCCGGCGTCCGTCCGGCATCCGGTACTCATCGACGTGCTCGCGGATCCGCCGCCGCTCCACCGACAGCTCTTCCAGCGCCTTCCTATCGATCTCCACGTCGAAGTGGCCCGAGTTGGCCAGGACCGCGCCGTCCTTCATCGCCTCGAGGTGCTCCCCCCGGATCACGCTGGTGTCGCCGGTCACCGTGACGAAGATCTCGCCGGTGCGCGCCGCCGCTCGGAGCGGCAGGACCTCATACCCTTCCATGGCAGCCTCCAGCGCCACCACCGGCGAGACCTCGGTCACCACCACCCTGGCACCCAGCCCTCGAGCCCGGGACGCCACGCCGCGGCCACACATGCCGTACCCGCACACCACGACCACCCGGCCGGCCAGGAGCAGGTTGGTGGCCCGCACGATCCCGTCGATCGTGGACTGGCCCGTGCCGAACCGGTTGTCGAACAGATGCTTCGTCCGGGCGTCGTTCACGGCCACGATCGGGTAGCCGAGCGCGCCGTCCTGGGCCATGGCCCGCAGCCTGATCACCCCGGTGGTGGTCTCCTCGGTGCCCCCGATGACCTCGGCGACCTGGTCGGGCCGCTCCTTGTGGAGGGTGCTGACCAGGTCGGCCCCGTCGTCCATGGTCACGTGGGGGTGATGATCGAGGACCGAGCGGATGTGCCCGTAGTACGTCTCCTGGTCTTCGCCGCGGATCGCGTATGTGTCGATCCCATCCTGATCGCACAGGGCCGCGGCCACGTCGTCCTGCGTGGAGAGCGGGTTCGACGCGCACACCGCGACCTCCGCCCCCCCGGCCCGGAGCGTCGCCAGCAGGTTGGCGGTCTCGGTGGTCACGTGGAGGCACGCCGCCACCCGGATCCCCGCCAACGGGCGCTCCTTCTCGAACCGCTCCCGGATCAGGCTCAGGACCTTCATCTCGCGCGAGGCCCAGTCGATCCGTCCCCGGCCCTTCTCGGCCAGTCCCAGGTCCCTCACGTCACAGTCCATCCGGCTCCTCTCAGATCTCCGCCAGCACCCGCTCCAGCACCGCGGCAAGCTTCCCGGCGAACGACGCGGCCACCTCCTCGACCTCGACATGCGTGGTCCCCGGTCCCGCCGTGTTCGTCACGCAGTACAGTCCCACGAACCGCAGGCCGAGCGCGGCCGCCGCGCTCACCTCGGGGACCACGGACATCCCGACGACCGTGGCCCCGGCGCGGCGAAGGTAGTCGATCTCCGCGGGCGTCTCGTAGGTCGGGCCGGCGCTTGCCGCGTACACGCCGCGGGTCGCCGGCAGGCCGACGTCGGCCGCTGCCTTCAGCGCGACGTCCGCGAGATCGCGGTCGTACGCCTCGGCCGGGTTGACGAACGGCGGACGACCGTCGTCGTCTCGCCATCCCCGGAGGGGATTCTGGCCCAGGAACGAGAGGTGGTCCTCCCCGACCACCAGCGAGCCGGCCGGGAGAGAGGGATCCACGCCGCCCACGGCTGCCGTGGCGAGCAGCACCTCGGCGCCGAGCGTCGCCGCCACCCGCGTGGGGAGCGTCACCAGCGTCATGTCGCGGCCCTCGTAGAAGTGGATCCGGCCGAGGAACGCGGCGATCGGCACCGCGGCCAGCGTTCCGATCACCAGTCGGCCGGCGTGGCCGGGGACGGTCGGCTCCGGGAACCCCGGGAGGTCGGTATACGGGATCTCGACCTCCGCGTCGATCCCCTCGACGGCCCGGCCGAGGCCGGACCCGAGGACGATCGCCGCCCGCGGAACCGTGTCGGTCCGCCTTCGGACGGCCTCGACCGAACGCTCGGCCAGCCCGTCCCCAGGCCCGACCGTCACCGAGACAGCCGCTCCTTGATCCTGACCAGGGCTTCCATGGCGGCCGGGTCGATGCGCCGGGCCAGCGCGTGGTACGTGCTGGCCAGGTCGCCGACCAGCCCCAGCGAAAGGCACCGGGCCAGCGGCGTGTCGCCCCGGGCCCGGACCTCGCGCCACTCGAGACCCGAATCTTCGAGCTCCTCCAGCGTTGCCTCGAGTCGCGCCTGGATGCGCTCGTGCTCGCCGGCCTCGCGAAGGATCAGCAGACAGAACCCCCCTCCGCGCTTGGCCGTCCACCCCACGACCTCGTGGTGGTCGAGCTCGGGCAGCTCGGACGCGAACGCCGGCACCTCCGCGTTCTCGTTGAACGCAGTCTTCCAGCGCCACGCCGCCGCGGCACTGACGCCCTCGGAACCCCAGATCACCGGGATCCGCTCGCCCACCCATGCGGCCACGTCTTTGGCCTCGTTCCGACCGAGCGGGACGTCCGGCCCGAGGTCCGCGGCGAGCCGGTCCAGGAGACTCGCGGCGTCGTCCACCTCGGCATCCACGCCGGACGGGACGCCGGCGGCGACCAGCGCGCCGAGCACGCCTCCCACCAGGGAGCCGAGCCCGGCCCGCGGGACCGGCGCTGTGGTCGGAATGACCACCGAGGGCAGCTCGGCGCCCTCGGCTGCGGCCGCCAGCGCGCCGCCGCCGCACACCGCCACGGTGCTGCACCCGAGGGAGCGGGCCCGGCCGAACGCGGCCACGGTCTCCTCGGTGTTCCCCGAGTAGGACACGCACAGGACCAGGTGCTCCTCGCCGTACCCCCGAGGCAGGCCGTATCCCCGCAGCGTGACGATGGGAACATCGGCTCGGTCACCCAACGCCGCCGCGACGACGTCGCCGGCGGCCGCCGATCCGCCCATACCGCAGACCACCACGCCTCGCACCTCGCCGGCGAACGGGATGGGCGAGGCCCGAGCGGCTCGGTACGCCTCCCGCAGCTGGTCGCCGGTGCTGGCGAACGCCCCCAGCATCCCCCGGGGATCGCCGGCCCGGAGGGCGGCGGCGTCGTCGAGGGTGTCGCTCACCGCTCGTCCGGCTTGATGGCCTCGTCGATCAGCATCACCGGGATGTCGTCGCGGACCGGATATCGGTAGCCGCATGTGCCGACGCACACGATCTCCTGCTCCGCCTCGCGGTACTCGACGTCGCCGCGGCAGTTCGGGCAGGCCAGGATGTCGAGCAGCTCCTTGTCGAGCGTCATCAGGCCTCCTTCCGGATCAGGCTCACCAACTCGGCAGTCCGCGCCTTCAGCACCGGCTCGGTCTTCGCCTCCACGTTGAGGCGCAGGAGCGGCTCGGTGTTCGACGGCCGCACGTTGAACCACCAGTCGTTGTACTCGACGGTGAGGCCGTCGAGGCGGTCCTGCCGGCCGTCGGCGTAGCGCCTGGCCAGCTCCTCGATCACCGCCTCCTTGTCCTCGACTTCGGAGTTGATCTCCCCGGAGGCCTGGTACCGCCGGTACGGCCGCAGCAGCTCCGACATCGGGACTCCGGCCTCGGACAGCCGTTCCATCACGACCAGCGCGGCGATCAGGCCGGAGTCCGCGCGGTAGTGATCTCGGAAGTAGTAGTGGCCCGAGTGCTCCCCGCCGAAGATCGCCCCCGTCTCGGCCATCACCTTCTTGATCAGGGAGTGCCCCACGCGCGTGCGCACCGGGACGCCGCCGTGCTCCCGGATCACCTCGGGCACCACCCACGAGCAGATCACGTTGTGCAGGATCGTGGCCCCGGGCTCACGTTCCAGCATGGCCTCGGCCACCAGCGCGGTGATCAGCGAGCCGGAAACGCCCTCAGCCCGTTCGTCGACGACGAACACCCGGTCGGCGTCCCCGTCGAAGGCCAGGCCGACGTCGGCGCCGTGCTCGGTCACCTCCCGGCGGAGGTCCTCCTGGTTCTCCGGCTGGATCGGGTCGGCGGGGTGGTTCGGGAACGTGCCGTCGAGCTCGAGGTACATGCCCACGAGCTTCACCGGGAGGCGCTCGAAGACCGCCGGGAGCACCAGGCCGGCCATGCCGTTGGCGGCGTCGGCCACCACGGTGAGCGGGGCCATCCGTTCGGCGGCCACGAACGTGAGCACGTGCTCGACGTACTCCTCGAGCATATCCCGCGACGTCAACCGGCCTGACTCTCCCGTTGGGGACGGTTCCCGCTCGGCCAGCGCTCGGACTTCGTCGAGGCCCGAGTCCTCGCCGACCGGCGCCGCGCCGGCCCGGCACAGCTTGATGCCGTTCCACTCGGGCGGGTTGTGGCTGGCCGTGAACATCGCCCCGGGCAGCCCCAACCGCCCCGACGCGAAGTACAGCATGTCGGTGGTGGCGAGCCCGATGTCGACGACGTCGCGGCCCATTCGGGTGACGCCCTCAGCGAAGGCGGCAGAGAGCGCCGGGGACGACAGCCGGGCATCGCGTCCCATGACGATGCGACCGGACCCCGTGAACTCGGCGAACGCGGCGCCGATCCGGCGTGCCGCTCCCTCGTCGAGCTGCTCGGGATAGATGCCACGGATGTCGTAGGCCTTGAAGATGGGGGGCAGGGACGTCACGCCGCGGATTCTACTCGGAGGCGACTGCTCGACCCCCTCAGAGGTGGCCAAAGCCCGGCCCAGGGAGGGTGGGGCCGGGCTCTGGTCGGTCGGTCCGCTCAGCGGCGAGGGACGTTGGCCAGGGCGGCGGTGCGGTCGATGGTCGCGCCGTCGCGCTGCCAGCCTGTCGCCTCGCACTCCGTGCAGCTCCAGAACCGCACGGCGCCGTCGGCCATCTCCATGCCGACGGAGATCGTGTCGGTGGAGCCGCACGTGGAGCAGGTGGTCTGCCTGTGGCTGCGCTTCATACCGTGGTTCTCGGCCGCGGAGCGCGTCCCGCTGCATGGCCCGACGGGGCCATTTTCCCTGGTCACATGGGGCTAGTCATGAGGGACTAGTCCGCATGAGCTCCTTCCCGATGTATCGCGACCGGAGCCGCCCGCCTTCCCGCCAGTAGGCGTACCAGTAGGGCCCGTGGGGGCAGGTCGTGCATCCCTCCCGTCCGCACCGGACCCGCTCTTGCCGGTACGTCACCGACCCCTTTGGGGCCCGGTCCGGCACCTCGACCCCGTGCCGCGAGACCAGCAGGCCTCTGGCGAAGATGAGGAGCCGCCTGAGCTCGTGCTCGTCGAGGGACCGGATCTCCCCAAGGAGCTCCCGTCTGAGGGTCATCGCGGGACAGGGTAGCGTCGTTCAGGCCGAGGCTGCGGCCGGTGGCAGGCCCGGAGCCGCTCGACGCTCGTCCAGTCGGCGCCACCGGTACGGCGCGGTGATCGAGTCCGCGTGGCCTTCGCAGAGGTCGAGCAGATTCGGATCACGCTGTGGGACCAGGTCGCCGATCCACAGGATCCGCTCGCGATACCGCAGCGCCGCGGTGGCCGAGGCCGGCCCCCCACATCCCTGCTTCCCGCACGCGCGCATGGCGGCAAGCATAGATCACATCGATGTAATTCGCCACGCCCGGCTGTCTTAGGTAGCAGATTCGTTACCTAAGCACATCCAGGAGGGCGGCGGGGCCTGGTTTCCAGGCGGGGCCCGACGGCGCCCCCAAAACGCCAGGAAGGAGGCCCCACGGCCTCCTTCCGAAAAACGTGTGAACGAAAGCGTACTCCGAGGTGGCCTTCCAGGTCGCCCCTTCGTGCCTCCTCGGAGTACCCGACTATCGTATGCCCTGGCCGGCGTGGCGCGCAACCCCGACGCGGGGTTTTGTCATTCTTTCCGAGGACTACAGGACGACGTGCGCGGTCGTCCCGATGGGGACGAGGTCGTACAGCTCCTCGACGTCGTCCATCAGCATCCGGATGCATCCGTGGGAGGCATAGCTCCCGATCGAGTACGAGGCGGAGGTGCCGTGGATCCGGATGCCCGGCGCGTCGAGGTACAGGGCCCGGGTGCCCAGTGGGTTGTCGGGACCGCCCGGGATCAGGTCGGGGAGGCTCTTCCCCCAGCCCTCGGGGGCGGGGTTGATCCACACGGGGTTCTCCGCCTTGTCCATGACCGTCCACTCCCCCGTCGGCGTCGGGTACTGCGGCGAGCCGGCGGCCACGGGGTAGCTCCTGACCCGCCGGAGTCCCTCGAACAGCGTCAGCTCGAGGTCGGACAGGTCCACCACGATCGTGCTCCCGAGATCCGCCTTGCCGACCTCGGGCTCGATCCGCTCGGTGGGAAGCGCCACCCGGATCGAGCCGTCCAGCATCGCGGCCCGCAACGCCCGTCGCGCGTCCCGGACGGCCAGCTCGCGGCCGAACTTCGGCCGGCGGAGCACCAGCTCCCCATCGTCATAGTCGACCGAGGCGTCCGACGGGGCCACGACCACCTGCTCGGCTGCCGCCCCGACGAAGTCTCGGAGGCGGGCGGCGTCGGGCCGATACCGCACCAGTCCCTCGTGGGTGATGGGCCGGTCCGCGAGCCGGCGGAACACGCGCTCGGGCCACGAATAGCCCTCGTTCAGACCGAGCGCCTGGTCGACCGCGGCTTCGACCTCAGCGATCGTCCCGAGCTCGCCGGGACTGACCTGCCACACCTGGTCGGCGGCTTCCACGACGATCTCGCGCCCGAGGTCCGCCTCGATCTCGGCCTGCACGGTGGCCACGGCCTCATCCCGTGACAGCTCACCCACGTCGACGCCGGCGATCCGCACGCCGGGCAGGAGGCGGTCGGAAGTAGCCACGTCGTACCGGTACGTGGCGTACGCCGTTCCACCGCCAAAAAGCAGCAGACCGAGCACGATCGAAACCGCAACGCGGGCGCTTCCTCGCGTCTTTGGGGCCGCGTGACGCCTGTTCCTCACGTCAAGCATCGTACCCGGGGCCCCTGTGCCGTCAACCCCCCGATCGGCCGATGGGGACGCCGACGGCCACGGCGTACGTCCGGCGGTCCAGCGACACCTGCGCGGGCAGCACGGGCGCGCCGGCCGCCTCGATCAGGACGGGCGTGGGCGTCTCGGGGAGCGGCACGACGACGACGGACGCTGCGGGGATCTCCAGCGCCTGCGGCTCGAGGCCGGGAGCGCCCAGCGGCGACACCGTGACCTGGGCCGTGCCGCCGCCGGGGTTCTGGAGGACCAGGGCCGCGGGCCCGCCCTCAGGAGGCGTGGCGGGCAGCGCCACCCATCTGCCCTTGGCCGCGGCGGATCCGCCGGTCGAGGCCAGGTCGCCGGGCTCGGGGGCCGGCGGCTCGGCCGGCTCCTCCCGTCGTTCCTCACCCTGACCGCCCTGCCGCCGCCGTCGCTCCCGGCGGGGCTCGGGCGGCGGCTCCGGCACCGGCGGGACCAGCAAGCGTCCGGCCAGCAGCGGCGCGGCGCCCTCTCCCTGGACCAGCACGCCGCTGGCGCCGCCGGGGAGATCCACGGTCGTGGCCGATCCGCCCGACACCGACTCGAGGTCGACCAGCGGCGTCTGCCCGGCCTCCCCCATGGCGTCGGCCCGGAAGGCGGCTTCGTCACCGGGTGCGGACACCACGAGGCGGCCGGCGCCCGGGTCGCCCGAGCCCGGCAGGACCCACGAGGTCGCGGGAGCCGGCGTGCCGATGACGGACCGAACCCCCGCGGTCGAGGTGTGGACACCCCCGACGACGACCCGCCCCAGGTGCGCCACCACCGCCGCGGCCACCCCGGCCTCGCCGAGGGCGAACCGACCGACCGAGACCGCCTTCACCTGGCCGGGCTCGAGGACCAGCCCACGGAGCCGGCCGTGCCGGATCGGCCCGGCCTCCCCAAGCAGACGCACGTCCAGAACCGCCTCCGACCCGAAGGGGTTGTGGATCACCACGGTGGCGTCCTGTCCGCGCAGCGTGCTGGCCTCCGGGACGAACCACTCGGTGGCGGGGTGCTCGGCACACGGCTCGGCGCCGACGCCTCCCTCGCCGTCGGGCCGCGCCGTGACCATCCCCGCCGTCACCACCGAGCCGAAGAACTCGACCACGGTGGCCGAGGCCATCTCCGGCGCGGGCACCTCGATATAGGCGTGGGTCATCGGGGCGAGGGTGGAGGGGATCGAGCTTGGGGGGCCCGCCCCGGTGCGGCTGGTGACGACCACGTCGGCGGAGAGCTCCGTGGGATTCGCCACGACGATCCACGCCCGCCACCCCTGTCCCCCGCCGTGCGGACAGTACCGGGCGCCCGACACGCCGGGCCCGGCGATCGAGCGAGAGACGGGCGCGGCGCCGAGACGCCGTTCCATCAGCAGGCCTCCCGCCACCACGGCCGTAACGACCGCTGCGGCCAGCACGACGCGAGCCCGCACCGTCACGTTCGGCTCACCTCGGGGACGGCCGGCACCTCGTCGGTCGTCACCGCCTCCATGGGCTCGGCTCGTTCGTCGCGCCGGCGCACCAACCACATCGCCACTGCCCAGAGCAGACCGAGCGCCACCAGCTCCACGGTTCGTCGCGGGCCTCCGTCGAACGACACCGTCACCGCCCCCGGGCGGCCCTCGAACCCGATGCCCCACCCGAACGCGGGGAACGGGACCGCCTCTCCGGCCGGCGATCGAGCCCGCCACCGCGGGTCGAAGCGGTCGGCCACGAGGAGGAGCGAGACGCCTCCCTCGGGAACGGTCCCCTCAAGCGCGTCAGGACCGCCCCGCAGCCGTTCCGCGGTGGCGCCGCTCACGTCGGCCGGCGCGAGGAGTGACCTGGATCGCGCCGCGGCCACGGCACCCTCGCCGGGGACGACCGCGGCGGACGGCACGGCCCTGGCGTTCCGGTAGATGGCCAGCCCCCCGGCTCGCTGGACGAGGTCGAGGTCGACCTGTTCGCCGAGCCGGCGGGCCGCCGGCGCCGGGAGACGGTCCTCGCCGGCCACCACGTATCGGATCCCCATCGGGCCGAGGAGCGCTCCCGCGTGCACCACCCGCCCCTCGAGCACGGCCGCCAGCACCGCCTCCACCCGGTCGAGAGCGGCGTCGTCAGGCGGGAGGCCGATGGCGAGCACGGACCGCCCCGCCCGGCCGGTGACGCCGTACGCGACCTCCGTCCTTCCTGCCGCCACGACCCCTTCGGGATCGCCGCCGGGAGGCGGGAACGGCAGGCCGTCGTCTTCGGCGAGCCACAGGACCCGGAAGGGAACCCCCGGTTCGGTCGAGGTGACCACGGGCCACGCAGCGGCCACCCGGCCCTCCCCCACCGCCCAGCCGCCCGCGAGCGCGCGGACGACCTGGCCGCCCACCCCGAGGACCAGCACCACCGTTGTCAGTGCGGCCACGATCTGCGGAGTCCCGAAGGCGGCCCGTCGCACCCCGTGCGGCATGCCGGCCACACCGAGGCCGACCAGGATCGCGAGCCAGAACGCCGCCGCGGCCAGGTACGGGACGGGCTCGCCGACGGCGGACGGGAGCCTGCCGGCGGCCGCGAGCCAGGCCAGGGGGATCCCAGTGGCCGCCACGAGCAGCGAGCGCCACGCCGCCCGTCGTTCCACGGCCACGGCGAACGCCAGCGCTCCGGCCACCGGAAGAAAGACCGCCGTCAGGCCCGAGCCGGGCCCTGGGCCGGGGGTCAGCCGGAGCAGGTCGACGAACCGGGCTCGCGCCGGGGCTGTCGGCCCGGCGCCGGCGTCGGCCAGCGTGACGAGGAAGGGAAGCAGGAGCAACGCCGCCACCACGGCGACCGCCACGGCCAGCGGGACCCCCCGGATCCGGCTCCCCCGCGGCTCCGGGATCACCGCGAGGGGCGCGACGCCCAGCCCGACGGCGACCCATGCCGAAGGCTCGAAGGCCGTGGCCACGGCCAGCGCCATCCCCGTGCCGACCGTCCAGGCCATGGGCCGTGTCGGTCCGGCGGGGGCGAATCCCTCCACCAGCCGCGAGGCCACGATCGGCAGCGCCACGAGGAGGACGATGACCGAGACCCGGCCCTCGGAGGCCGCCCACAGCGCCGGCGCGGCCACGGCGTACGACAGCGCGGCCACCACAGCGGCGCCGGCGCGGAGCCCCAGCCTCCGTGCGGCGGCGTAGCAGGACACGCCGGCGGCCACGGGGCCGAGCGCTACCAGGAGTCGGCCCAGGAGATCGGGGTTGCCGAGCGCCAGGACGCTTCCCACGCCGAGCGGGACCAGCGCGGGGCTGGCCAGCTCGGGCCCACCGAACGCGGTCTGCCGCCAGGACGCCGCGAACGCCCCGAAGAAGGACGCGGCATCCGAGGGGAACACGGGCATCGCCCCGCCCTCGATCGTCGACGCGAACAGCACCTCGCGGAAAGCGACAAGCGTGACGACGGCCGCCCCGATCCAGGCCACGGCCACGGGATGGTCGGCCACCACGGAAGCCACGCGTTCACCCAGCGGCGGTGCCTCGAGCTCCTCTCCCTCCTCCACCTGGGCCGCGCGCCTGCCGACCAACACGCCCGACGCTTGGGTGGCCCACCGCTGCACTCGCCATCCTGCCGGGGACATGAACCTCGTGATCTCCCGTTCCGACACCCGTCGGACCCGCTGGGCCCGGGCGCGGCGGGCGATCGTGCCGGGGAGGTGGCCCAGGGTCCATCCCCACGCCGCCACCGCCTCGCCGGCTCGCTCGAAGCGACGGCCCAGCAGGGACAGGACGATCCGGCCGAGGCCCAGGAGCACTGAAAGCGGGAGGATCCAGGCGAGGGTCCACGGCCGATAGTTGACGAGCATCGCCGCCAGCGCCGCTCGCTCGGCCTCGTACCTCGGACGGACGACGCCGCCGGGCCGCTCGCCTCGAGCCCGAGCCATCCTGTGGACGGCCACGGCCCGGGGCGTCACCAGGATGCGGTACCCGGCGAGCCGGATCCGCCAGCACAGGTCGAGGTCGGGCCATGCCAGCCGCACATCCGGCGGGCCGACCCGCTCGAGCACCTCCCGGGACACCAGCATCACGGCGGACGAGACGAACAGGACCTCCCGCGGCGCGTCGTACTGGCCCTGGTCGAGCTCTCCCTCCTCGACCGGAGAATGCGGAGCGCCGAACCGGTCGGCACTGAACCCGACCTCGAGCAGGACCCGGCCGTCCCAGTCGAGGACCTTCGGGCCCACCACCCCCGCTCCGGACACACGCTCGGCTTCCTCGACCAGCCGGGCCACGGCGCTCGGAGCCAGCGCGACGTCGTCATGCAGCAGCAGGAGGAAGTCGACGCGCCGGACCGCGGGGATGTCCAACACCCGCTGGATCGCTCCGGCGTACCCGAGGTTGCGCTCGGTGCGGACCACCCGATTCGCGCCGAGCGAACGCTCGAGGATCTCGGCCGAGCCATCGGTGGAAGCGTTGTCGACGGCCAGGACGCCCAACCGCGGGTGGGTCTGCCGGGCCAACGACCGCAGCGCGCGAGGCAGCCACGCGGCGCCGTTCCGCGTGACGAGCACGGCCAGGACGGACGGGACATCGATCTGCATCCGGGTGGCCCAGCGTAGTCGGGTTCAGAGGGCGAAATGAAGGAGGGGGGCCACAGGGGCCCCCCTCCGTTCGCCTGGCGCCTCGAGGCTACGCCTTCTTCCTCCTCGAGGTGGTCCGCCTGGTGGACTTGCGCGCCGTGGCCCGCTTCCTGGGCCTCCGAGCCGCCGTCGTCTTCTTCCGACGAGTCGACTTCCTGCGCGCGGTCGTCCTCTTGGCAGTCGTCCGCTTCCGCGACGTCCCCTTCCGCTTCCGCGTCACCGCGGCCTTCTTCGCGGCCCTGGACCTCGCTGCCGACTTCCGCTTCCGCGTCGCCGCGGCCTTCTTCCCCGCGGTCGTCCGCTTCCGGCTGCTCGTCTTCCTCGCGGTGGTCTTCCTCCGCGCCGGCGCCTTCTTGCGGGCCGTCGACTTGCGTGCGGTCGACTTCCTCCTCCTCCGCGCTGTCGCCATGGTCACCTCCTCTCCACGCTCAGGACGCCATGCGCTTCAGGCGTCGTCGCTCTCGCTCGCTCATGCCTCCCCACACGCCGTACCGCTCGTCGCGGCGCAGCGCGTAGTTGAGGCACTCGATCCGGACCGTGCACTCGGCGCAGATGCGCTTCGCCTCGCGCGACGATCCACCCTTCTCGGGGAAGAAGATCTCCGGGTCGAACTCCCGGCACCTCGCCCTCTCTTGCCATGGGATGTAGTGGTGCATCCGCCTCCCCCGCCGTCGAACTACACAAGTGTAATTCTGGACGGAGCGCACCACGTTTGTCCAGTCCCAATGATGAACTTTTTTCACAGACGTTTGAAGGAACTTTGGGCGGTTCGAACGCTGTGGATAACTCAGCGAGATGGTGTTGGCACAACGCGCTCGTATGTGGTAGTGCGCTGCACGGGCACACGACCGAGCGCTCTGATCGCCTCGATGAACTCGTGCGGCTCCTTTCGGATGCCGTGTTCCGAGCCGGCCATGCGCGAGATCGTCTCCTCCATCAACGTTCCGCCGAAGTCGTTCGCGCCGCCGCGGAGGATCACCTCGCTCGCATCCATGCCGAGCTTCACCCACGAAACCTGCACGTTGTCGATGCGTCCGTCGAGCAGGAGGCGGGCCACGGCGTGCATGCGACGGTCCTCCTCGAACGTCGACGACGGACGGGCCTTCCCGGCCAGGTAGATCGGCGCGTTCTGGTGCACGAACGGAAGCGGCACGAACTCGGTGAAGCCGCCCGTCCGGTCCTGGATGCGGGCGAGCCGGCGGATGTGCGCCACCCAGTGCGGCGGCGCGTCGACGTGCCCGTACATGATCGTCGATGAGGACCGCAAGCCGACCTCGTGCGCGGCGGTGACGACCTCCTCCCACGTGTCGGCCGGCAGCTTGCCCTTCGTCAGGACCCACCGCACCTCGTCGTCGAGGATCTCCGCGGCCGTTCCCGGGATGGAGCCGAGCCCGCGGGCCACGCACTCCTGGAGGAACTCGCGGAACGAGATCCCCAGCCGGGTGGCCCCGTTCAGCACCTCCATCGGGCTGAACGCGTGCAGGTGGATCCCGGGCACCCGGGCCTTCACCGCGTCCAGCAACCGGAAGTAGAAGTCGCCGGGGAGGTCGGGGTGGATGCCGCCCTGTATGCACACCTCGGTGGCCCCGTAGACCCAGGCCTCCTCGGCCCGGTCGGCCACCTCGCGGAGTGTCAGCGTGTACGCCTCCGGATCGACCTCGCGCTGGGCGAACGCGCAGAACCGGCAGCCCACGTAGCAGACGTTCGTGAAGTTGATGTTCCGATTCACCACGTAGGTGATCTCGTCCCCGACCGCCTGGCGGCGGAGGTCGTCGGCCACCCGGCACAGGGCCTCCAGCGTCGCCCCCTCGGCCTCGAACAGAGCCAGGGCCTCCGGCTCCGTGATGTCGTCGGGCCTGTGGGCCTCGGCCTTGCGGAGGACGGATCGGACCGTGGCGTCGATCCGGGAGGGGTCCCGACGGCGGACGGCCCAGGCCCGGGTGGCCTCGACCTCCAGCCCGTCGAGATCCCCGTACACCTCGTCGGCGTCCGCGCGGAGTCCCGCACCGGGGCCCTTGGCGAAGGCGAGGTCGGTCCGCCGCGGTTTCCATTGGACCTCCGGGTCCTGCCACGGGATCGGCTCGGCCTGCTGCCCCTCGCGGGCCAGCCCGTCGTCCCCGAGGAGCGCAGCCACCGGCGCGCGCATCTTCCCGGCGAGGTAGGGGTCCGGGCGGGCGGCGTACTCGGGGTAGACGCAGAGTCGCTCGCGGAGCTGAAGCCCCTCCTCCCCGGTTCGCGCCCGGAGCGCGTCGAGCTTCGGCCACGGCGCCTCGGGGTTCACGTGGTCCGGTGTGATCGGCGAGACGCCGCCCCAGTCGTTGATCCCCGCGCCGAGGAGCTTCGCCGGGTCGGACAGGTTCGGCGGGGCCTGCACGTTGACCCGGGGCCCCAGGATCACCCGGGTCGCCGCCACCGCGGCCAGGAACTCCTGGTCGCCCGGCTCGGGGTGATCGTGCATCCGCGTGTCCGGCTTCGCCCGGAAGTTCTGCACGATGACCTCCTGGACGTGCCGGTACCGGCGGTGGAGGTCACGGATGGCGAACATCGACGCTGCTCGCTCGCGGGCGGTCTCGCCGATCCCGACGAGGATCCCGGTGGTGAACGGGATCGCCAGGCGCCCGGCGTCCTCGATCGTTCGCAGGCGGACGGCCGGCACCTTGTCCGGCGAGCCGTGGTGCGGCATGCCCTTCTCTGTCAGCCGCTCGGTGGACTGCTCCAGCATCAATCCCATCGACGCGGACACGTGCTTCAGCCGTGCCAGGTCCTCGTACCGCATCACGCCCGGGTTCAGGTGGGGGAGGAGGCCGGTCTCCTCGATGACGCGGATGGCCGCCGCTCGAACGTAGTCGAGCGTGGAGCGGTATCCCCGCTCCTCGAGCCATCGACGAGCCACCGGGTACCGGTCCTCGGGACGGTCGCCCAGCGTGAACAGCGCCTCCTTGCATCCGGCGCGCCGCCCCGATTCGGCGATCGCCACCACTTCCTCCAGCGAGAGGAACGGGCTCTCCAGCCGCGCCGGCGCCTTGGCGAACGTGCAGTAGTGACACACGTCGCGGCACAGCATCGTCAACGGGATGAACACCTTCCGCGAGTACGTGATGACCCGGCCGTGACCGAGGTCGCGAAGCGACGCGGACACCCGGAGGAGCTCCTCGAGCATCGGACCGCGGGCCTCCATCAGCGCGGTGGCCTCGTCGATCGACAGCGACCGGCCGGCCTCGGCGCGGCGGATCGCCCGTCGGACAGCGTGGTCGGAGACCGGCATCGGTCGCGAGCCTAGCACCGAGCCGACGGTAGGCTTGCGGGCGTGAAGGTGGTGGCGCTCGCCGGCGGCGTCGGCGCCGGGAAGTTCCTCCGCGGGCTGGTGCGCGCGGTGCCGCCGACCGACGTGACGGCGGTGGTCAACACCGCCGATGACATGACGCTCCACGGACTGCGGATCTGTCCCGACCTCGACTCCGTGACGTACTGGCTGGCCGGCCTGGCCGACCGCGACCGCGGATGGGGACGGGCCGGCGAGTCGTTCCGTGCCCTCGAGGAGGTTCGGGGCCTCGGCGGGCCGGCGTGGTTCGGACTCGGCGACCTCGATCTCGGCGCGCACCTCGTCCGTACGGGGTGGCTGGGCGAGGGGGCATCGCTGTCCGAGGTCACCGCCCGCCTGACCGCGGCCCTCGGGGTCGGCGTCCGGATCCTCCCGATGTCGGACGAGCCGGTGGCGACCGTGATCGATTCGATGGACGATGACGGTTCGGGCCGCACCGACCCCTTCCAGGTCTACTGGGTGAAACGGGGGGCCCGGGACGAGGTGAAGGGCGTGCGGTTCGAGGGTATCGCCCGGGCCCGTCCCGCGCCCGGCGTGCTCGAGGCGATCGAGGCGGCCGACGCCATCGTTGTCTGCCCCTCGAACCCGGTGGTGAGCGTGGCGCCGATCCTGGCCGTCTCCGGCGTCCGCGACGCCGTGGCGGCCCGGCGGGAACGGGCCGCAGGGGTGTCCCCGATCGTCGGCGGCGCCCCCGTGGCCGGCATGGCCGATCGCCTGATGCCCGCGGTCGGCCTGGAGGTATCGGCGCTCGGCGCGGCGTCCGCCTACCGGGGGCTCCTGCACGGCTGGGTGGTCGACGAGCGCGACGCGGATCTCGCGCCGAGGATCGAGAACGTGCTCGGGATGCGGGTGGCCGTGACCGACACGATCATGACCGACGACGCGGTGGCCGAGCGGGTCGCTACGGCCGCGCTGGAGCTGGCCACCGGATGAGCGTCGAGGTCCTCCCCGTCGCCGGGGTCCCCGAGGTCGAGCCCGGCGCAGACCTGGCCACGTTGATCGCCGACCGAGCTGCGCTCCGTGACGGCGACGTGGTGGCCGTCACCCAGAAGGCGGTCTCGAAGGCTGAGGGTCGGCTGGTGCGCGGGAGGAAAGAGGAGTGGGTGGCACGCGAGGCCCGCCGGATCGTGGCCCGCCGGGGCGACCTGGTCATCGCGGAGACCCAGCACGGCTTCGTGTGCGCAAACGCCGGCGTGGATGCCTCGAACCTCCCCGAAGGCATCCTCTCGCTGCTCCCGGAGGACCCCGATGGCTCCGCCGCGGCCATCCGGGAGGAGCTCCGGCGCCGGAGCGGAGCCGATGTGGCCGTGGTCGTGACCGACACCTTCGGCCGGCCGTGGCGGCGCGGCCTGGTCAACGTGGCCATCGGGTGCGCCGGCCTGCCCGCGCTGATCGACCTCCGGGGAACGCCCGACGCGGCGGGCCGCATCCTGGAGGCCACCGTGGTGGCCCTGGCCGACGAGGTGGCCGCGGCGTCCGGACTGGTCATGGGCAAGGCCGAGGGAGTTCCCGCCGCGGTCGTCCGGGGCGTCAGCACCGATGCCCCGCCGGGCTGGGCCGCCGACCTGGTGCGCCCGCCCGAGGAGGATCTGTTCCGAACCTCGCCGTTCGACGCCATCGCGGCTCGCCGGACGGTCCGAGCGTTCGGGCCCGGCTCGGTTCCCCGCGACGTCCTGGTCGAGGCCGTTGGATCCGCGCTCACCGCGCCGGTCCCCCACGGCTCCCGGCTTCGGAGGCGGCCGTGGACGTGGGTGGCGCTGGAGACCGTGCCGGCCCGAACCGCCCTGCTGGGAGCCATGGCCGACGCGTGGGTCCGTGACCTCCGGGCGGACGGCACGCCCGACGAGGTGATCCGTCGGCGCCTGGCCCGGTCCGACGCGCTCATCGGTGCCGCCCCGGTTCTGCTCCTCCCGTTCCTGGCGCTCCAGGGCGCGGACGAGTACGCCGATCCTCGGAGGCGCACGGCCGAGCGAGACATGTTCGTCCTGGCCACGGGGGCGTCGATCCAGAACCTCCTGCTGGCCCTCCATGCCCGGGGGTTCGGGTCGGCGTGGATATCGGCGTCGCTGTTCTGCCGGCCCGAGGCCGCGGCGGCGGTGGGGCTCCCGCCGGACCAGCTGGCCATGGGGGTGGTTGCGGCAGGGCCCCTGCCGGCCGGCGCCCCCCCGCCGCGGCCGCCGATCGAGCCCGGAGCGCACCTCCGCATCGAGTGAGGATTGATACAGTGATTGCGTCGTGGCCAAGAAGAAGCGCAAGCGGCGGCGTCCCGACCGGCCGGTGGCCCGAACGGGAACGGCCACCGCCGTCGCCGAAGCCAAGCCGGACGACCGGCCCTCGGCCCGAGCCGCCCGGAAGGAGCAGGCCCGCCGCGAGCGCGAGCGCCGGATCAAGCAGGCGAAGCGCCGTCAGCGCACCCGCCGCCTGGTCCGGTGGGGTGTGGTGGTGGCCGTGGCGGGCGGCATCGGGTGGTTCGTGTGGAGCCAGGTCCAGGAGAACCGCCAGCTCGAGGAGCGGGCCGCCGCGGCGGCCGCCCGAGCGGGCATCGGCGAGGTGGAGGAGCCGAGCGACGAGGGAGCCGGGCACCTCCAGCCGACCGATCCTCCGCCCCAGTACGGCACGGTGCCGGCGGCGTCGGGTCCCCACGCCGGGGCTCCCCTGCCGGCCGAACCGAAGGTCTACGACCAGCCGGTGCCCGAGGTGGCGGCCGTCCACAACCTGGAGCACGGCTACGTCCTCGTGTACTACCGGGCGGAGGGCGACGGCGCGCTCCCCGAGCCGGTGCTTTCCGAGCTGGAGGACCTGGTCGAGGGAGAGGCCGAGGTGATCCTGTCTCCCTACGAGAACCTTCCCGAAGGCACCAACATCGCCTTCGCGGCCTGGACCCGTTTGCAGACCGGCCAGGTGCCCGCGGACGCCGACCCCGACGACGTGGCGCTCGTCGCCCGGGCGTTCATCGACGAATACCGGAACGGCGCGGCCGCGCCCGAGGCTGAGGTTTCCTAGCCGAACCGCACCCGGCAGCCGCCGGTGCAGGTGATCGTCCCGCCGTCGAACCAGCCCCGCTGGCCGCCCCGGATCCGCCGGATCCGGTACGGGAGCCGGAGCCGCGAGGCATGGCCGCCGGCGTTCAGGTACGCGTTCAGCATCGCTCCCCGGAGCCACGCCGCCGTGTCGCGCTTCAGGTGCTCGTAGATCCGGCCCTTCACGAACGTCTGGAGCCGTCCGCCCCGGATCCTCCGCTGGCCACCGGTGGCCCGACCGGGCCGGCACCCCGCGGCGTCGTACGCCTGGCGGATCTCCCCGCGGATGTTGAGGTTCCTGTTCACCGAGAACCGCGTGTCCTTGAGCGTGAGCCCGCTGCGGATGTCCCACCCCTCGAGGACGCGGCTCCCCTTCGAGCCGACCACGGTCACCCGGGTCACCCGTCCCGACACGCCGAGCTGCCAGTCGGAGAATCCCGTGATGCCGCCGACGTCGCCCGTGTAGGGCTTCAGGGCGGCTGTAACGTGGCCCGGGTCGAACGAAGCCTGCCAGAACCGACTGGGGTTGGCCGCGGTGTCGTCCGCCGGGTCGCACACGCCGCGGAGGTATGGGAGCGGGGTGGACCCCGGCCACACCTTCTCGATGTCCTCGGTGTAGCCCCCGCTCGACGAGCTGTACGCGGCGTAGATGGGGGCTCCCTGGTAGGTCGCCACGATCCGCTCGGTGTCCCGGACCGCGCCGGCCCACCGGTCGCCGCCGGCGGCCGCGAGCTTGTCCCAGCCCACGTAGTTCTGATCCGCCACGGTGGAGAACACGTCGCACCCGCAGCCCGCCCGCATCCCCCCGGCAAGTCGCCAGTACGCGTACGTCCGGGCGGCGATGGCCTGCGCACCGAGCGCGGCCTTCGGCCACGAGCTCGGCACCTCGGCGATCCCCAGCACGTACTCCTCGATCGGCATCACCGCGACCAGGTGGCCCTGGCCCTCACCGGCGACCTCGAACCGGAGGAGGCCGTGGCCGATCTCGTGGCCCCAGTCCGCCACGCGGACGCGGGCGTCGGCCTCCCGGATGGCGATCACGGGATCGGTCGGGCCGCCCCACGCGGTGTCGCCGACGAGGGTGCCGTCGGGACGGATGATCCGGAACCGCCTGTCGGCGGTGACCTCGAGGGTTCGGCGCGAGCCCGCGGGCACCGTCTCGATCGCCTGGCCGCTCTGGAGCGACAGCGCGAATCCACCGTTGGCTGCGATCAGCCTCACGCTCCCTACGGCCTGGAGGAGCCCCACCCGGATGTCGGGGCGGGCCGGCTGCTTCGGCCCCACGTCCACCTTCGAGTAGTAATGCCGAACGATCCGCGTGGCCTCCCACCCCTGCTGGGCCAGACCCAGCATCCCGAACTGGCCCATGCCGAGGCCGTGGCCGTAGCCGGAGCCATGGAAGGTGAAGCCGCCGGCCGGCCGCTTCGGGCCGGCCGCTACTGGGACCGCCGCCAGGAGCGCCAGCCCCAGGGCAGCGGCCGCGAGCGACATCGAGCGTCTCCTCATCGCGTGGGTCACTCGTGGCGACCGTTCGGTAGCACCATCGACGCGGCGCCCGGATCGGTTGAGCCGGCCGTTCACGCGGGGGCCACGACGTCGCCGGCGGATACCCTCGAGCCCAGCACCCGAGCCCCCTCCTCGACCCGGGCCCGCTCGCCGAGCACGGCGTCGCGGACCTCGGCGCCGGCACCGACCTCGCTGCCAGGCCCCAGGATCGAGGTGTTCACCCGCGCGTCGCGGCCCACCCTCACGTCGGCGTGGAGGATGGACCGGTCGACCTCGGCCCCGGCGGCCACCACGGCGGCCCGGCCCATGACGACGTGCGGCCCCACCGAGGCCCCGGGCTCCACCCGGGCGCCGGGGGCCAGCGTTGGGCGGGCCGCGCCCCGATACTCGGCGATCCGGCCGTCGAGCGCGTCGGCGTGTGCGCGGAGGTACGCCTCGGGCGTGCCGAGGTCGAGCCAGTACCCTCCCGCGACGGTGGCGTACACCGGCTCGCCCCGGGCGATCAGGTCCGGGTAGGTCTCCCGCTCGATCGACACCATCCGTCCGGGCGGCACCTCCGACAGCGCCTCGGGCTCCAGGACGTAGACGCCGGCGTTGATGGCCGCGGCCACGGGCTGCGCCGGCTTCTCCCGGAACGCCACGACGCGGCCGTCGGCCTCGGTCTCAACCAGGCCGAAGGGTCGAGCGTCCTCGACGCGGTGGAGCGCGATCGTGGCCACCGCACCGCGCGTCCGGTGCGCCTCGGCGAGCGCGCCCAGGTCCATGTCGGTGAGGATGTCGCCGTTCAGGGCCAGGAAGGTCCCGTCGAGGAGCTCACGGGCGCCGGCGATCGCCCCGGCGGTGCCCAGCGGCTCGGCCTCGGTGATCCACCGAACCGCGGGAGCGCGTCCGGCCCGGGTCTCCAGGAACGCGTGGAACACGGCTTCGAGGTATGGCGAGGAGCACACCACCTCGTCGACGCCGTGCTCGGCGAGGTGATCGAGCACGTGGTCGAGGAAGGGGCGGTTCATGAACGGGACCAGCGGTTTCGGGATCGTCTCCGTGAGGGGGCGCAGCCGGGTCCCCTCGCCACCCACCAGTACGACAGCCTTCACGACGGCCGCCGTCCCGACAGGGCCGACATCCACAGCGCCCGAAGCCACAGCGCCGCGCGAACGAACGGCTTGAGGAGCACGGCGCCGCCGCGAGCGCGATGCTTCGAGAAGTACCGGTAGATGCTGTCCGAGTGGGCGAACGCCATCCGCCCGCGCTGGCCGAGCGTGGACACCCCGATCTGGTGCACCACCTCGAGCTCGGGCGAGAACAGCACCTGCCAGCCCGCCCGGCGGAGCCGGGTGCACAGGTCGACGTCCTCGACGTACATGAAGTACCCCTGGTCGAACGCTCCCACCGCCTCGAGGGCCTCGCGCCGAAGCAGCATGGCCGACCCCGACACCCATTCGACCTCTCTCTCGGTGGCCCGGTCCCAGTCGGCCATGGTGTAGGAGCGGGTCCACGGGTTCCTCCGCCACACCGGGCCGAGGAACGCGTGGGCCAGTGCCTCCCCGAGCCGGGGCACGCGGCGGGCCGACGGCTGGATCGAACCGTCGGGGTTCCGGACCAGCACCCCGATGGCCCCGGCCTGGGGCCGCTCGCGGGCCACCTTGACCAACGCTTCCAGGGAGCCGCCCACCACCTCGGCGTCCGGGTTCAGCAGCAGGATCATCGGGGCCTCGGTGGCGGCGATCCCCTGGTTCGCGGCCCGGGCGAACCCGCGGTTGTCCGGGTTCCGGATCAGCCGAACCCCCGCCGGCGAGGCCCGCTCCGCGCTGCCATCCGACGAGGCGTTGTCGACCACCACGATCTCGGTTCCGAGCTCACCGGCCGACGAGGCGATCGAGGCGATGCACCGGGCCAGGTAGTCGCCGGTGTTGTGGTTGACGACGACGATGGCCAGGTCGGGATCCATCAGCCGTCAGGCGTGCGGCGTCCTCGACACCAGCACGATGCCGGTGGCGATCAGGAGGACTCCGGCCCACCGAAGCCCAGGCACCGGGACCTTCAGGATCAGTTGATCGAACAGCACGATGATGATGTAGGTCAGCGCGGCGAACGGATAGGCGAACGACAGCGATACCCGGGAGAGGACCACGATCCACACCGCCGCCGAGATGGCGAACAGGATCAGCCCCGCCCACACGAACGGCTCGCGCGCCACGCGGAGCGCCGAGGTGGCGGGCTCGCTCAGCACGATGCCGGAGTGGCCGCCCTTGGTGACCCGGTCGACGCCATACTTCAACGTCAGCTGGGCGGTCGCGGCGAGCAGTACAGAAACGATGATGAACAGGATCAGCACGGGCCTCCTCCTCGTCCGTTCCCCGGGTAGCGCCGGGGGCTCGTAGTCGATGTCGAGCGGGTTGATGTGTTCGGGCCCCGTCATCGTCGCAGGGCCCGGTCCGAGGTGACCGCGGCCATGGCCCGAGCCAGGGCGGCGTCGTCCTCGACCACCACGTCGTCGGGGCCGGCTTGCTCGGGCAGCCCGCCCACCGAGGTGACGATGGCGGGGACGCCGAGGGACTGGGCCCGGGCCAGCGCCCCGCTGGACCAGGACCGGCGATACGGCAGGACCACGGCGTCGGCCGCGGCCACCCAGACGTCGAGCTCCTCCTCGTCCAGGTAGCGCTCCACCAGCTCGATTCGTTCGGCTCGCCCGGCCAGGGCTCGGAGCCGCTCCAGGTACGCCAGGTTCCGCGGCGTCCCGTCCTTGACCGAGCCGACCACGTACAGCCGACCGGCCGAGCCGAGGGCCGCGGCGGCCCGCTCGGCGCCCTTGTCCGGGTGGATGAAGCCGGTGATGACGAAGACCGGCTCGCCCTCCGGCAGGCCGAGCCGAGCCCGGGCCTCGAGGCGGGACGGCCTGGCGGCGACCCGGATGCCGTCACGGTGGTCGACGAGCCGGGACCGCACCCGGACGCCGTACTCGCGCTGGAGCCGGTCTCGCTCGGCCGCCGTGTGGAACAGCAGCACTGGCGCCGCCCGGAACGCCGCGGCCAGCAGGACGTAATCGGGCCGCCACCGCCGCGGCGGGTCGGCCTCGTGGATCAGCACCTCGGTCTGCCGCCGGCGCACAGAGAGCCACCAGAGCGACAGCGACGTGACCACCTTGGAGAGGGGCGCCCGGGGCCGGTAGTACAGGGCCGGCTGGAAGTGCACCACGATCCGGTCCGCGTCCCGTCCCAGCCGGACCGCGTCGCGGAACGGCCGGCCGCCGAAGAACGGCACGCGCACGTCGCCATTGCCGTCCGGCGGTGAGAGCACCGTGACCCGATCCCCCTGCGCGCGCAGCCGCTCGACCTGGGCCGCGGCGTATGCGCCGATCCCACAGTGGCGAGGCGGGAAGGACGAGACCACCACGGCGCGCACTACAGCCGCTCCACCCGGGTCTCCACGGGGATGAAGATCTGGGTCTCCTCCATCAGCCCGCCGGCCACGTCGAACACGTACCGCTGGTCGTGCCAGTCGTGGACCACCCGCTCCGATCGGTCATGGATGCCGACCGTGAGCGAGTACCGTCCATCGGCCAGGGGCAGCGAGCTCATCTCGAAGCCCACCCGCAGCTTCCCCTCGAGCCGGCCGAGGCGCATCTCCGCGGTCCCGGTCCGGAACACGAACTGGCCGTCCCCGTCGTAGATCACCATCGAGATCACCGGGTCGTCGACGGGGCGGTTGGCCCGAACGTCGACCTGGACGGTCAGCTCGCCCCCGGGCGGGACCACCGATGACACGGCCCCCTCCCCGTCGAGCAGCTCCACCCCGGCGATCTCGGCCGCCCGCGTGAGGTCCCGTCGGGCGAAGCCGATGTGCCGGCGGAGCATGACCAGGCGGTACTCCTTGATCACGTCGGCCACGTCACCCATGGCCCGGATCTGGCCGTGGTCGAGCATCACGGCGCCGTCACAGATCGCCTGGACCTGTTGGATGGCGTGGGTGACGAACACGATCGTGCGGCCCTCGGCCTGGATCTCCCGGATGCGGCGAAGGCACTTCCGCTGGAAAGCCTCGTCGCCGACCGCGAGCACCTCGTCGATCAGCAGGATGCTCGGATCCACGTGCACGGCCACGGCGAACCCGAGCCGCACGAACATGCCCGACGAGTAGTACTTCACCTGGCTGTCGATGAACTCCTCGAGCTCGGCGAACGCCACGATCTCGTCGAAGTAGAGGTCGGTCTCGTGTCGTGACAGGCCCAGGATCGACGCGTTCAGGTACACGTTCTCGCGGCCGGTCAGCTCGGGGTGGAACCCGGCCCCCAGCTCGAGCAGGGCGGCGATCCGGCCTTGCGTGACGACCCGGCCCTCGGTGGGGCGCAGGATGCCGCCGATGATCTTCAGGAGCGTGGTCTTGCCCGAGCCGTTGGCGCCCACCAGCCCCCAGGTGTTCCCTTCCGGCACCTCGAAGGCGACGTCGCGCAGGGCCCAGAAGTCCTCGGCCCGGGAACCACGCAGGCGCAGTAGCCGCTCCTTGACACTCGTGGGGCGCTCGTGGAACAGGCGGAACCGCTTCGAGATCCCCTCGACGGTGATGGCTGCCTGCGGCACTACAGCTCCTCGGCGAAGTCGCCCGACCGGCGGAAGAACAGCCGCCAGGTCACGTACAGGAGCGCCGTGGAGACGAGTCCCAGCGCGATCAGCCGCAGCCCGTACCAGGTGAGCCCCGGCGCGGGGAGCTGGGCGAGGGTCCGGTCGGAGACCCCCCCGTAGATCGCTCGCTGAAACCCCATCACGATGTTGGCCATGGGGTTCAGCAAGTAGAGGTTGAACCCGGTCTCCCCCAGTCGCTCCGAAACGAACGAGGTCGGGTAGACGATCGGGGTCGACCAGAACCACGCCAGCAGGGCCAGCTCCACCAGGTGCCCCGTGTCCCGGTAGCGCACGTTCCACGCGGCGGCGGCGAACCCGAGCGCCGCAGTGAACAGCAGGAGCACCCCCAGAGCCAGGGGCAGGAGCAGCACCCCCCGGTGGATCAGGGGGTACCCGAAGATCACCAGGAACGCCACCAGCACCAGGAACTGGAAGAAGAAGTTGACGAGCTGGGCCCGGATCGAGGCCAGCGGCAGCATCTCGTGAGGGAAGGCCACCTTGGCCACCAGATTCGCGCCTCCGACGATCGAGGTCGTGGCCCCCGCCATGCCGGTGGAGAACAGCGTCCACGGGAGAAGCCCCGACAGCAGATACACGGGGAAGCTCGGCGTGCGGGCGGGGATGAAGTAGGTGAACACGACGTAGAACACGACGAGGTACAGGAGCGGGTTCAGCATCGACCAGGCCACGCCGAGGGCCGAGGACTTGTACTTGACCCGGAGCTCCTTGCTGGCCAGGTTGGCCAGGATCTCCCGGCTCTGCCACAGCTCCCCGAGGCGCTGGAACAGCCGCAGCCTGGGCGGCTCGTTGGTCCGAACCAGCACGTCATGCATCCGACAGCACCCTTTCGATCGCCTCGTCCAGCGGTGGCATCGGCGGGACTCCGGTCCCGCTCAGCACCACGCTGGCCAGTGACGAGTTCGCCGGGCGAGGAGCCGGCCGCCCCACCTCGTCGGCCTTCTGGGCCACGACCTCGCCGGGCAGACCGCCGGCGCGCTTCGCCCTGACCAGGACATCGTGCCACGTCGTGGGCTCGGGGCCGGCCAGGTGAACGATCCCGCGCACGTCGGATCCGATCAGCGGGAGAAGCCGCTCGGCCAGGTGGACCACGTGGGTGGGGCTCCCCACCTGGTCGACGATCCCGCCGATCTCCTCGCCCGCCCTGAGCCGGCGGACCGCGCCGGAGAGGAAGTCACTCCCGGAGCCGAACACCCAGGCGGTCCGGACGATCAGGAGATCGGGGGCGGCCGCCTCGGCGGCGCGCTCGCCGGCAAGCTTCGTCCATCCGTACATCGAGAGCGGGTTGGGCCGGTCGCGCTCGTCGTACGTCGCTCCCTTCTCGCCGTCGAACACGTAGTCGGTCGAGATGGCCACCAGCCGCGCGCCCGAGCGCCGGGCGGCCACCGCCACGTTGAACGAGCCCAGCACGTTCGTCTCGGCGGCCCGGGCCGGCTCGGCCTCGCAGCCGTCGACCGAGGTCATCGCGGCGCAGTGCAGGATGACCTCGGGCTCGAGGGGCACCAGCGCCCGGATCACGGCGTCGTGGTCGCGGACGTCGAGGTCGGCGCGAGCGAAGCCGTGCACCTCGTGCGCCCCCGAGGCCGTGGCCACGAACGCCCGCCCCAGCCCGCCTCCCGCACCGGTCACGGCGATCCTCATGCCCGGCCTCCACGCCGGTCCGGGTGGTCGCGGAACCACGTCACGGTCTCCTCGAGGCCGCGCTCGAACGGCACGTCCGGCACCCACTCGAGACCGCGCAGGCGGTCCCACACCATGGAGTACCGGAAGTCGTGTCCCGGGCGGTCATCGACGAACGTGATCAGGTCCGGAGGGGCGTCGGTGAGGCGGCAGATGGCCTCGGCCAGCTCGAGGTTCGGGACCTCGTGCCCGCCGCCCCCGTTGTAGATCTCCCCGGGCTTACCCCGCCGGACCACGGTGACCACCGCTCGGGCGAAGTCCCTCACGTGGAGCCATTCCCGGCGGTTGGACCCGTCGCCATAGACGGGCAGGGGTCGGCCCTCCAGCGCCGCGATCGTGAACGTGGGGATGGCCTTCTCGGGGTGCTGGCGAGGGCCGTAGGCGTTCGGCCCGCGGAAGATCCGGACGTCCATCCCGTACGTGCGGTGGTACGACCGACACAGGAGGTCGGCTCCGGCCTTGGTGGCCGAGTAGGGGTTGTTCGGCTGCAGCGGGCTCTCCTCGGTGAAGGCCCCCTCGGGCGTGGAGCCGTACACCTCGTCGGTGGAGACCTGGACCATCGCCACGTCGTGGCGGCGGCACGCGTCAAGGATCGTCAGCGTGCCCTGGACGTTCGTCACCGCGAACGGCCGAGCGTCGCCGATCGAGCGGTCCACGAACGACTCGGCCGCGAAGTTGACCACCAGGTCGGCATCCTTCACCAGCGGGTCGACCGCTTCGGCCTCGACGATGTCACCGAGGACGAAGCGGAACCGCTCCTCCTCGCCGAGGTGGGCCACGTTCTCCTTCGTGCCCGCGTAGGTCAGCGCATCGAGGACGGAGACCCGGGCGTCGGCCTCCTCCTCCAGCAGGCGGTCCACGAAGTGCGAGCCGATGAACCCGGCTCCCCCGGTGACGAGGACGTTCACTTGAAGACGATGTCCCAGCTGTAGGGGATGTCCGGGGTGTTCCACTCGGCCCGGTGCTCGTCCGGGTTCTGGTAGTCGTACGGCTCGCTGGGGATGTTGATCACCAGCGCCTCCTCGGGCGAGATGCACTTCCAGCCGTGGTAGGTCCCGGCCGGAACCTTCACCAGCTGCTGGTTGTGGTCCCCGATGAAGTACTCCTTCAGCATGCCTCGGGTCGGTGACTCCTCGCGAGCGTCGTAGATCACCAGCTTCACCATGCCGCGGACGCACGCGAAGAAGTCGTCCTGCACCTTGTGGAGGTGCCATCCCTTGACCACGCCGGGATAGGTCGTGGACAGGTAGACCTGCCCGAACCGATCGAACCCTTCGTCGTCCCGGCGAAGGATCTCCATCAGCCGCCCTCGCTCGTCGGGGAGGACCGTGAGATCCTTCACCCACACGCCGTCGATCTCGTCTGCCACCGGGCTTCTCCTGGGTTCCTGACCTGCGGGTTTCGGTTCCGGAGTCTAACAGGCGGGGGTCAGCGGCCGGCCCGGTGGAACACCTCGGCGTGGGCCCGGGCGGCGTCGTCCCAGTCGAACTCGCGGATCCGCTCCCGTCCGGCCTCGCGAAGGCCCTCGACGAGGTCGTCGTCGGTGACGACCCGGTCGAGGCCTTCTGCGATGGCGTCTTCATCGCGGGGATCGACGAGGACCGCCGCGTTCCCGGCCACCTCAGGCATCGAGGACACGCTCGAGGTCACCACCGGCGTGCCCGCGGCCATCGCCTCGAGGATCGGGAAGCCGAACCCCTCGTACAAGGACGGGAACGCCAGGGCCCGAGCCCCCGTGAGGAGGGCCACCTTGTCACGGTGGCCGACGTAGCCGGTGAGCGTGACCCGCCGGCGACCGCCGGCGGGGAGCGCTTCGAGCGTGCGCTCCAGCTCGGTACGCCCCTCGGGGTTCCAAGGCACGGAGGAGCCCGCGATGACGAGCCCGGCATCGTCGGAGCACCGCGACCACGACCGCACCAGCGCCGGGAGGTTCTTCCGCGGCTCCAGCCCGCCGAGGAACAGGAGGTAGGGCCCCTCGATGCCGTGCCTGCGGCGGATCCGCTCGACCTCCTCGGGCGGCGCCGGGCGGAACCGTTCGGCGTCGATACCGTGATGGATCACCGTGACCCGCTCGGGGTCGACCGGGTACAGCTCGAAGAGATCCCGGCGGGTGGCTTCGGAGGGCGTCACGATCTCCGCAGCCTGCCGCACGGCTCGATCGAGCCGAGCCAGCCACCGCCGGGTGGCCAGGGGGGCCGTCCGGGGCTCGAGCCGGAACGCCAGGTCGTGGATCGTCACCACGAGGCGCCGGCTGGCCGTCGGCGGCGAGACGAAGTTCGGAGCGAACAGCACGTCGAACCGCGTCAGCCACTCCAGACGCGGAAGCTCCCATCGCATCGACGTCCGCTCGAACCAGGTGGCCGGGATCGGAGCCCACCGCTCGACGAGGCCCGGAACGCGGGGAAACGACCGCCGGCCCCACCGCCACGGCCGGATGCCCCGCTTCGCGTTCAGGTACCAGGCCATGTACGTGCCGTCCGGATCGACTCCCGGCAGGCGCAGGATCAGCTCGCGGGCATAGTGTCCGACCCCGGTCATCCCGGCCGACACGGCCGGCCGCGCGTCGATGGCGATCCGGAGGGTCAGAACACCTCGACCTGGGACTGGTCGCCGAGCATCAGACGGTACGCTGCGGGACGGGCCCGGCCGCGGCGAACCTCGACGTCCTTGCCCAGCAGCGACTGGGCCATGCCCCGGACGTCCTCGAGTCGGCACCGCTCCATGACGATCGAGTCCTCGACCTCGCTGGCCACCACGGCGCAGTCCTCGTAGATCGAGGCGTTCGGGCCCACCAGCGAGTCCTCCACGATCGTGCCCCGGCCGATGATCGCCGGGCCGCGGACCACCGACCGCGTCACCTTGGCACCGTCCTCCACCACCACTCGCCCGACGATCCGAGACGGCCCGTCGACCTCACCGTCCACGCGCGGCTCGAGCCGGGACAGCATCATCCGGTTCGCCTCGAGCAGGTCCTCGAGCTTGCCGGTGTCCTTCCACCACCCGGTGACCATCTCGGCCCGGACCGTGCGGCCGGCGTCGATCATCGCCTGGATCGAGTCCGTGATCTCGAGCTCGCCCCGCCAGGATGGCTCGACGCTGTCGATCGCCTCATGCACCGTCCGGTCGAACAGGTACACGCCGACCAGCGCCAGGTCGGAGATCCGCTCCTTCGGCTTCTCGACGAGCCGGACCACGCGGTCCCCCTCGAGCACGGCCACCCCGAACCGCTCCGGCTCGCGGACCTTGGCCAAGAAGATCTGCGCGTTCGGCGTGTGCCGCTCGAACCTCTGGACGAAGCCGGTGATCCCCTCGAGGAGCACGTTGTCGCCGAGGTACATCACGAAGTCGTCGTCACCGAGGAAGTCCCGGGCCACGATGACCGCGTGCGCCAGCCCCAGCGGCTCGTCCTGCGGGATGTAGGTGATCGACAGCCCCCACCGGGACCCATCGCCGCACGCGGCCTCGACCTCGGCGGCGGTGTGGCCGACCACGATCCCCACCTCGCGGATCCCGGCCTCGGCG
>OCZV010000087.1_pt1 | contig 34364 bp, 34 predicted proteins | sample 1539051 | NCBI WGS metagenome assembly OCZV01 (sample SAMEA3113581, study PRJEB22503) | soil metagenome
TGGTGGCCCCGCCGGAGCTGATCACGTCGCCGGCGTCGACGATCATCCGCTCGGGTCTGAGGTGTACCCGCGGGAAGCGACGGCGGAAGGAGTCTGCCGCGATCCAATGGGTGGTGGCCTCCTTGTCGTCCATCACCCCCGCGTCCGCGGCCAAGAAGGCGCCTGTGCACGAGGTGGCGATGCGGGATCCGGCCTCGTGCCACCTGGCTATCCACGGCACCCATGTCCGGTTGATATCGAATGACGGCTCGAGGTCGTCGTCGAGGCCCGGGATGACCACGAGGTCTGGCGGATCGAGCTCGGGGGCCAACAGGTGCGGGTGCATAACGACGCCGTCTCTACAGCTGATAGGGCGCTCATCGAGGCCGACAAGGCCAGCGTCGAAGATCCCCCCGAAGTGCGGGTCGCCGAGCATCTTCCAGGCTCGGTCCGCCTTGAGCAGAGCGTCCATCAACCCGGCGGTGTTGATAGACGCACATCCGGTGGGGGCGACGATGGCGACCGTGGTCATCTTTTTGCCTTTCCTTGCCCGGCTTCCTGGCGATCACTATGGCCGCGTCCGATTCGGCCCGCAACTTGTCGTATCGGACACTTCCCCGATCGAAGTGTCGGGCCCTAGGGTGAGGACCGCATCGCTAGGAGGGATGCTCCGTGACAACCGAGGTGGCGAGGAACAGTAGGGGAGTGATCCTCTACCACGAAGACGACGGGGTCCTCGAGCTCCGATGGTTCCCCTCAACGGCAGGCATGACCGACGACGACTTCAAGGAGACGCTCAAGCTCTACGCGAGCCAGGCGGAGCTGGCCACCCGGCCGTTCCTGCTGATCGATGCGACCGAGTCCGTTCATGCCTTCGGCGACGGCGTCGGGGAGTCGCGTGACCGCGAGATCATCAGCCCATACACGGTCGCGGGCACGAGCAAGTTCGCCTTCCTCGTCCCAGAGGGGTTCGCCGACGCGATGGAGGCGGGGGGCCAACCGATTGTCGATGTCCCGGCGACGTTCCCAACGGCTTTGTTCACCGATCGCCTCCACGCCCTCGAGTGGTTTCGAGGCGGGTGATGAATCTCACCGCCGCCGCGCTCCTGGCGATGCTCCTGAGCTTCGTGGTTTACGGGACAGGGGCGGTCTGGTACGCGGTGCCGCGGATGCGGGCCGCACCCCTGGTGGCCGCGATCACTCCGCTGGTGTGGATCCACGCGTTCCGGCACATCGCGCTTCAGCTGTTCTCATCACAGGAGTTCGGCTTCGCCATCCCGGACATCACTCGAGACGAGATCGCCTACGGGGACCTGATCGGGATGGCGCTGGCCATCGCCACGCTCTATGCGCTCCGCTCTCGGTGGCGATTCGCCGTTGCTCTTGCATGGGTGTTCGTGGTGGCAACCGTGATCGATCTCGGCAACGCCGCGGTCATGGGGATTCGGGAGGATCTGTTCGAAAAGGCCGCCGACTTGTCGTGGCTGATCCTAACCTTCTATGTTCCAGCCCTCTGGGTGAGCGCAGCCCTCGTGGCCTGGCAGCTGTGGACGCGTCGGAGTGAGCGAATCGGTGGTGCCTGATTCCCGATTCGATGCGCATCTCCAGCGCCCAATCCCTCGCGCGCTGTTCGGCCGCTCGTCGGCCCGTCGACACACCGGGAGCCGAGCCGTGGATCTTGCCGACGTTTCGCACGGCACGCGTCAGGAGCTCGAACAGACGTGAAGATCCTCATCATCGGCGGTGAGGGACGGCTTGGACGGCCCGTTGTTGAACACCTCGACGCGGCCGGACACAAGGTCCGAGTTGTTTCGCGACACCCGACCAGTCGTCCGTCGTGGCTGCCTGAGACCGCCGAATACGTTGCTGGTGACGCCACCGACACCACGTCGATTGTGGCAGCCGCACAGGGATGCGACGCCGTGCACATCACGGTCTCCGGCGCAGCCGAGCTCGACGCCGTCGTCAGCGCCACCGCCGCCGCAACCGCCAACAGGATGGCCGTGATCAGCTACGTGTCGGGCTCCGCGACGTTCCCTGCGAACGAGCGATACCCGGTCATCGCAACCAAGCTCGCCGCGGAACGTGCGATTGAAGCCTGCGGTGTTCCCTCGATCGTGTTGTGTCCGAGCTTTTCGATGGATGTTCTGCCGATGCACATCCAGCACGGCCTGGCCGCCTACTTCGGCAAGCAACCCCATCCGTTCCACTGGCTCGCCGCGAGCGACTTCGGCAGGCTCGTCACCGCCGCCTACGACAGCCCCGACTCGCGCGGCGAGCGGCTGTTCATCCGTGGGCCCGAAGCCATCTCGATGCGCGAAACCCTGCGGCGCTACGCTGAATGGCTGGACCTGCGACTGTCCCGACCCGTCTCGCTGCCGTTCTGGGCGGCCAAGCGCCTCGCACGAATCACCCGCGACCACGAGATGGCCATCGCAGTCGACGTCTACGAGATGTACGAAGGCGTCGGCGGCGACGGGGGCGACCCCGAACGGGCGCTCGACCTGCTCGGCCCCGCGACCACGACACTTCACGACTGGCTCACCACACCGGCGTCGCCGGGCTGGGGCGAAAACCGCGGCATCGCGGGCTCGGACCGCTGACGCTAACGCCCTGTCGGGTCCAGAACGTACACGCCCAGACTCACGCTGCGTCGACTGAGCCAAGGCGGCGACGTGCCGGTTCAGTTTGGCCGGCAACGTCGACGCCACGCGGGGACGGGTTCGTTTGGCTATTGCAGTAGCCATGCGAAGGCGTTGTCCTCATTGGGGTGGTAGCGCTCGTCGTAGGTGCGTGCTTCGCTGACAGGCGCGCGTGCGATAGCTCAGTGATCGGCCGGGTCGGTCGACGGTCGGCGCCGATGTGCCGGAGTCGCACGGTCGACCGTTTACGTGATCTTCGAGAGTCGCGCCGGCATGTTCGACGCGTTCGCCGCCTACCTCTACGATCGGGCCGGTTTCCAGAGGATCGTCGACGCAACGAAACTGCCCGACGCCCGTTCCCACCTACGGGAGAGTTTTCGTGCCGCGGCCGAAGTCATGGCTGCCGAACGTGACGTCGCGCGTGCCCTGTTCTCGATGGCGGCTCTCGAACTCGACACCTTTGCCGGTGCAGTCCAACGGGCTGAGCAGTCCCGCGCCGGGCGGATGAACTATCTCGCCCAGCGATTGCACGACGAAGGCGTCCTCCGCCCCGACGTCGGCACAGAGGAGGCGATCGACATCCTCTGGGTGCTGACCAGTTCGAGACTGAGGATCTGTTGTTGACGGGTCTGGGTCTCACTCCGAAGGAAATCGCTGAACGTCTGATAACGATTGCCGAACGCACATTGTGCGTCCCCGATCAGCGTGATGAAAGAGATAGAGCAGGTTGAACGCCACCGCGAGCCGTACCTCCTAGCAGGGGAAAGGGCTTAGAGGTGGGATCAGGCGGATCGGGGGAACACTCCAGGGATGGTCGAGACGATTCTGGAGTGGCTCCGCCCGTTGTTCGCCGGCGCTCTCGGATATGCCGTGATGGGCACGTTTGTGTTCCTCGATCGGGGTGCGTTCGTCGGGTTGGTGGCACCGGGCGATCTCATTCTGGCGCTCGGTGGAGTCTATGCAGGACGTGGTGAACTCGAAGTGTTGCTTGTCGTCGTCGTCGGCACGGCCGCAGGCCTCGCCGGAGAGAACGTTAGCTACTGGCTCGGGCGGCGCTACGGCCGATCGATACTCAAACACATCCCGTTCGGCAACCGCATCGACCCATACCTTGAACGGTCGGAGGACTACTTCCGTGAACACGGACGCCGGGCGGTGTTTATTGGGCGCTACATATCGGTTGTGGGAACGTTCCTTCCCTTCACGGCGGGAGTAAGCCGCATGTCGTACGGGAGGTTCATCGCCGCCGACGTCGCAGCGGTTGCATTGTGGGCCGGCGCGGTCACGGCACTCGGTTATTTCCTGAGCGCCAGGGTCGACCTCATCGACAAAGCCCTGTCGCGTTTCGGATGGGGCCTGCTCATCCTGGCCGCGCTGTACTTTGGATGGAAGAAGAGAGCGGCGATCCGCGCCCGTCTCCAATCCACGCGGAGTTGAGCCATTCCGCCACGGCCCCGCGGCTACTCCGCCCCCGAGCCGCGCCTCAACCTCAGTACATAAAGGCTGCTGTTCTGGTCCGTCAGAACCAGGCTACCCTCCAGGACGACGCCCCATACCTGTCCCGTGTCGGGCAGTCCGCCGGATGGGTCGGGGTTCGGCGGCGTGGGTGGGCAACCACTGAACCCGGGGACACCTCAATGGCCTACTTCACGGAGGGCAGCGCCTGATGGAACGCTATTCGGATTATGACGCCCTAGCTTGGATCTACAACAAATACTGGGCCCAGCCACAGGAGCGCTTATTGTCGCCGGTGGAGTCACTGGTTCTGAAGGACGTCCCCGCAACTGGACACATCCTGGACCTCTGCTGCGGAACCGGCCACCTCGCGGCAGATCTCGTGGCCCGTGGCTACCGCGTCACGGGCGTTGACGGCTCGAGCGAAATGCTTCGATTCGCAAGGGAGAGCGCGCCCGAGGCAGAGTTCGTTCTCAGCGATGCTCGGAGCATTGATTTCCTTCCGACATTTGACGGCGCAATCTCTCAGTTCGGCAGCCTCAACCACGTGATGAATCTTGAGGAACTGCGATCCGTTTTCGAGCGGGTCCACAGGTCGTTGCTTCCCCACGGCCGGTTCCTCTTCGATCTGAACACAGAGGAGGGGTTCCTCGCCCGCTGGAATGGATCGTTCTTCGGGCACGCTGAGGACGACCACGCCTTCATCGCCGGCGGAACCTACGACCCGGAGAACAAAGTCGGGCGCTTCTCCGTGACCATGTTTTTCCTGCGAGACGGGGGATGGCACCGATCGGATGTGGTCCTTACTGAGCGCGCCTACTCCGAAGCAGAGGTCTGTCAAGCACTGGAATCCGCCGGTTTTCAGACAGCAGAAGCATTCGATGCGCGGAAAGACCTCAGTGTCGACGAGACAGGCAGAGCCTTCTTCTTAGCGGAGAGATCGTGACTTGGTCGCAAAGCGGTGAATCGGAGACCTTCCGGGATGGCATTCAGGCCATTCGAATATTGCGGTCCACCCCTAGGGATGCAGAATCGCCCTGAGTAGCTCCGAGCGAACGTGCGTTAAGGGGCTGAGAGGAACGCGCGATGCAGGGGAGCCGCTCGCCCCCCTGCATCGCCTTCACGACTACGGCCGCGTCATCCCGAATGTGTAGTTTCCGCTGCCGCTGTACGAGTAGACCCTCCACAGGTAGTAACCGACCGATCCGTTGTAGGAGATGTCTTCGGTCGAGCTGGAACTCTCACTTCTGGCAACGATCGACCAGGAGAACCCGTTCCACCTGTACAAGTAGAGGTCGAAGTCAGTCCCCGACGGGCCACGGAGACATCCCCGATGCGTTCCAGACCGTGGCGAGTAGAAGTAATTACCGTTCGGGTGGATGTCGGCGTCGCCCGTTCCCGACAACGACCCGCCGTAGCTCTCCGCCAATGAACAGCCCGGTGGAGGAGGCGGTGGGGGCGGTGACGTCCCAAACAACGAATAGAGCAGCCGGTTTGGCGAACCGCTCCCTGGGTTGCTCACCACGGCCGTAGTTGCCGAGTTGACGATCGCGCTGTGCACTGTGGATGGCGACGCAGACGAGTTGGTCTGAAGGTACAGCGCACCCACTCCGGCGACGTGTGGAGTTGCCATTGAGGTACCACTGATCGTGTTCGTCGCCGTGTTGCTCGTGTGCCAGGTGGACGTGATGCTGGAGCCTGGAGCAAACAGGTCGAGGCAGCTCCCGTAGTTCGAGAACCCCGAGCGCGAATCCGACGATGTTGTCGATCCCACCGTGATCGCCGCCCCTACGCGCGCCGGTGAGAAGCTGCATGCGTTGGCGTTGGAGTTTCCGGCCGCTATCGCGTACGTAACTCCATCGTTGATCGAGTTAACGACGGCGCTGTCGATGGCCGTGCTCGCACCGCCGCCCAGGCTCATATTCGCTACCGCAGGCTGACCCGAAACGTGGTTGCTGGTAACCCAGTTGATTCCCGCTATCACCTGCGAGTTCGTTCCGTTTCCCTGACAGTTGAGGACGCGCACGCCGATGAGGCGGACTCCTTTCGCCACTCCGTGCGTGCTTGCTCCGACGGTGCCGGCCACGTGTGTTCCGTGCCCGTTGCAATCGTCTGCCGACCCTCCGTCGACCGCGTCGTATCCGCTTACCGCGCGGCCACCGAACTGGCTGTGGGAGAACCGGATTCCCGTGTCGATAATGTACGCGTCGACGCCGGCGCCGGTCGCGTTGTACGTGTAGCTATTCGTGAGTGGAAGGTTTCGTTGGTCGATGCGGTCCAACCCCCAGGTTGCGGGGGACTGAGTAGGAAAGGCCGTTACTCGAGCGTCGGCCTCAACGTAGCTGACGTGCGGGTTGTTGCGGAGCGCCTCAACCGCCGAAGGCGACAGTGTCGCCGCAAAACCCCGGAGGGCCTTGTCGTAGTTGAAGTGAACGGTTGCGCCCCGGCCCCGAGCGTTGAGCCTCGCGGCACGCTCGGTCCCGGTGGGAGCCTCCTTATCGAATACAACAATGTAGCGACCTTGGATCGCCGACGGTTTATTGACCCCTATTAATGGAGCCTTGCCGCTTGCCCTGAGATCGCGATTCGGATACTGGGACCGTCCTCCGGCCTGGGCCGCAGTGGCAGCGAACAGCACCACCACCAGGCCGACGAGGATAGTTCGAAGCTTCCCCCCTGAACTCAACATATCCATCCCCCCCGGGAATCCGGACATGGCGCGCACAAGGCAGCCTTCGTTGGTGGGTCACCCGCCGACCCGAATGTGATCCCCGCAGTCGTCCGCCTCGATTGCTCCGCTAGTTGGGAGGATTGTAGTGAAGCGCACCCTTTATGACAAGATCAGGTTTCTGTCAATGAAAGTAAGAAATGCCCAGATTTTGTCACGACCGATATCAGGAGAGCGTCAACTCAGGCTCCGGCTCCACCGGCGCGGCCTCTGGTTCGACCGTCTCGTGCTGACCTCCCGCCCCCGGTAGGTATCGCCCCACAAGTGCCGCGGCAACGAGCGCAACCGCAGCGGCAACGAACAAGGCCATACCCATCGCGTCCAAGAAAGACGACTTGGCGGCGGCGGACAATGCATTTCCCACGGCAGTGGGAAGCTCGGCCGAGATCTGGACCGCCGCTCCAACGGACGACTCAGCGGCCTGAGCCACGTTTGCCGGCACGCCGTCCAGTTGCCCGGCGAGGGCCGACGCGTACTGAGACGACATCACACTCCCCAGCACAGCGACCCCTAGAGCGCCACCCAACTCGCGGGTCGTGTCATTCCATGCAGATCCCACGCCGGCCTTGCGTAGGGGCAACGATGCCATGATGGACGCAGTCGCTGGAGCCATCGTGATGCTCATCCCGATCGCCATAACGATGAGGACTGCGGCGATCCAGAAATAATGCGTGGTTTGGCCGAGCAGCGACGCCAGCCCGAGACCCGCCGCAACAAACAGAAGTCCCGTCGACACGACCATTCGCGCCCCTAGGCGCTCGACGAAACGAGCCGACATGGGCGCCATGACCATCATCGTGGCCGCCATCGGCAGGGTGCGCACACCGGCTTCGAGCGGCGTGTACGAGCGCACGATCTGGAGGTACTGGGTGAAAAGAAAGAAGGTGCCAAACATGGCGAAGAACACCAGCGATATAGCAGCACTCGCGGCGCTGAAACGGGGATTCTTGAAGAAGGAGAGATCCAGCATCGGATGCCTCGAGCGCAACTCCCATCCTATGAAAGCAGCCAGGACGATCGCAGCCACGACAAACGAGCCGACCACCAGAGGGTCGGTCCATCCGTAGTTGGGCGCCTCGATGATCCCGTACAGGAGAGCCCCCAAACCGACGATCGAAAGCGCTGCTCCCGTTAGGTCGAGTGCAACATGGAAATCATCACGAGAAGTCGGAACAAGCCACCTGCCGGCAACGAGTGCGACGATGACGATGGGGACGTTGAGGAAGAAGACTGATCCCCAGTAGAACCGTTCCAGTAGCCAGCCCGCGGCCACCGGTCCTAGGGCCGCGCCGGCACCGGCGAAGCCGGCCCACACGGCTATCGCCCGGGCCCGCTGTTGAGGAGGAAAGACGGAGGTCAGGATAGACAGTGTGGCGGGCATCACGAAGGCGGCGCCCAAACCCATTACCGCTCTCGTGATCACGAGGTGATCTGCGCTGTCGGCGAATGTGGAGGCCAGCGACGCTCCCCCGAAGATAACCAGGCCGATGATCAGAGCACCCTTGCGTCCGAAGCGATCGCCTAGCGCACCGGCCGTAAGCAGCAGGCCGGCAAAGACGAGCGCATACGAGTCGACCATCCACTGGAGCTGGCTCGAAGTCGCCCCCAGGTCCCGAACCAGGGTGGGGAGAGCCACGTTGAGCACGGTGTTTCCCACCACCACCATGACGAGGCTGAGGCAGAGGACGGCGAGCGTCCACCAGGGATTGACACGGATCTCGCGTTGTATCACTCGTTAGGGTCCTTTTCGTTGGCCGGCCACTGCAAGAGCCAACTGCGGGAGGCGCCCGTCGTATTCCCGGACGCCCGATTCTTCTCTAGGCGGCCGGCACCTGATCGAATCCCGTTTGCGCTGCGGCGCTGGCCTCGTCGGACGGCGACTCCAGGAGGGCCCGCAGAAAAAGCCCGAATCCGGAACTCGGAGTATGGACGTTGAGAAAGCGAGCCGGTCCATTGCCGGATGCTGCGAATGTATGGGGTAGACCAGGCGGAACCTGGACCCACGCTCCCGCATCGGCCACCGATTCCTCTCCACCGACGTCGAACCTGACCGACCCCTCGATGACGTAGAAAGATTCGGTGTGGGCCCGGTGTATGTGCCGGGGCGAAGGTGATACTCCCCCATCGATACGTGTCTCGCACACCGCAATCTCATCAACCTCTGCGAGCAAAACCACGCTGAGGCCCGCGTGCTCGAATGTGAATTCGTGCCCTCCGATCTTCGCCTCGGACGGCGGTCTCCAGCCATCCGAGGGGGGATCGAATTGGTCGTACGAGAACGAGCGACCGTCACGCATTGCGCGTAGGTATTCGGCGAACTGGCGGCCGGGGGCATGGAAGTTGAGAAAGCGCACCTCCGAATCACTTGCGTTGCGGAAACCGTGGATGACCCGGGGAGGGAGGCGCAGCAACGTTCCTGCCGATGCCGCCACTTGCCTGTCCTCGATGCCGAGCCTCAACGTGAATGTCCCATCGAGAACGTAGAAGAGGTCGTTGTGCTCGTAGTGGATATGCAGGTCGGCACCCTCTCGACCCGGCCCGAAACGCGACCAAGTGGCGTTCAGTACGTCGGCGTCGGACAGAATCTCGACACGCCGCGCCGGCATATCACCGACGATCTCGCCCTCACCCTTCTGAATCAAGACCGAGCTATCCACGGTCCCCGTCCCTCCGTCCAAACGCCTGCGTTGCTGCCGGCATGATCTAGTCCTTTCTCGCGGCGATTCTCGATCTCAGACTTGCGGCGAACCCCAAACTCATCGCTACCTTGGGTTCTGCTCGGCTCAGAAACCTATGCTTCAGCTCAGACCGGCAAGGACGACTTCCATTCCGCGCCGGTAGACGCGCTCTGCCGCCTCACCATCCTCGATAAACCAGCCTGGCAGATCGTCGCGCGCTGCGTGGGTTAACTCGAGACTGATCATTCCGTGTAGAGCAGTCCAAAACAGATACGAGGTTTCGGTCGCATCGACATTTCGAATAACGCCGTCCGCGCTGGCCTCCTCGACCGTCGAGACAAGAATGGCGAACGTGCGACCGAGGCCCCCGAGACGGGCCTCTGCAGAGGGATCGAATCCGGGGACCGGACGCTCGAACATCAATGCGTAAAGTCCCGGATTTGCCAGCGCAAAGCGCCGGTATGCGGATCCCAACTCCACAATCCTGGTTCGGCAGTCGATTCCTTCGGGCACGGCTGCAAGCTCCTCTTCGAGCAACCGCATCCCCTGCCTGTACAGCTGCTCCAGGATCCCTTCCTTGCTGCCGAAGCGGCTGTAGATGCTCATCGTGGTGGTACCGGCACGTTCGGCCACCCGCCGAGTCGTTAGGGCCGCGGGCCCTTCGGCGACGAGGAGGTCCCAGGCGGCGTCGAGGAGTCGTAGCGCAGCCGGATCACTGGGTTCGACCGGGCACCTCCAGGTCTTGTGGTCGGTTTATAACAATGATATAACGACGACCTAGGCTCATGGACGGAGGGTAAAGGAGCCCGGGTGACACATCAAGTATCCGAACGCCCATCGTTTCCATTGCAGCGCGGTCGACGGCCGTGAGATCTCCCCTGCCCAGGCGAACGAACCTGGCGTTGTTGGTTGCGCTTGCGATTGCCTTTGTCACGGGCATTGGAGCGGTGGCCGCCGGCACGTCTTCGGGCCGCTGGGTCGTCCTCACCCACGGAGGCGCCGGTTTCGCCGTGGCATTGCTGTCGCCGTGGAAATCGAGAATCATCCGCCGGGGCCTGCGGCGCGCCAAGCGCGGTCGGTGGGCGTCTCTCTGTCTCGCTGCTGTCGTTTCGGTCACGTTGTTGACCGGGATCGGCTACGCATCCGGTTTGGTGCTCTCAATCGGTGGCCTACCTGGAATGTGGGTTCACATTGCCACAGCACTTGCAGCAGCTCCGATCATCGTGTGGCACGTCGCAGTACGACCCGCCCGTCCCCGCCCCACCGACTTCTCCCGCCGGGCTTTACTGCGAACCGGTACCCTCGGCGCTGCGGCTGCAGGTATCTATGTCGTCACAAACAGCGCGGTGCGCGTTGCTGGACTGCCCGGAGCGCACCGTCGATTCAGCGGTTCGCACGAGATGGGCTCCTTCGATCCCGACTCAATGCCCAACACCATTTGGTTGAACGACAAGAGACCGGACGTGGATGCCGAATCGTGGCGCTTGACTGTGGTCGACTCGGCCGGGGCCCACGAGGTTGCCCTCAACGAACTGCTTGGTAACCAGACCACACTTCGAGCGACCTTGGACTGTACGAGCGGTTGGTATGCAACCCAGGACTGGACGGGTGTTCACGTTACGGACCTTCTTGGGCGGGTGGGGACCGCCAGGAGCCTCCGTGTGCGGTCGCTGACCGGCTACTGGCTTCGATTTCCGGTTGGCGACCTTCGCAACCTGTTCCTGGCCACCGGGACCGCCGGCGCACCGCTCTCGGCAGGCCATGGATTCCCGCTACGACTGGTAGCTCCGGGACGGCGTGGCTTTTGGTGGGTGAAGTGGATCGATCGGATCGAACTTCAGGAGACGCCCGCGTGGTGGCAGCCGCCCTTCCCGGTCACGTAGGGCCAACGAACATCGCGTTTGATACCGGTAGAGGAGCAGCGCCCGGCCGGAATTCCTGTTTACCGTCGCCTATCCTCGGCGCGTGAAAGAAGTCGATCGCGCCCGGATCATCGCCTTCCGCCTGCAGAACCACAACTTGGTCCGGCGTCTGGGCGCTCGATCGGCCGTTAAGGCCGCTGCCGCTTGCGGCGTACAGGAAGCGCCGCACGGCTCGGCAGCATTAGCGTTCTGTGCTCGGGTCGATCGCCTGTCGCCCTCTGTTCTCGAGCGGGCTCTGACGCGCGACCGGACCCTGATCCATCTGTGGAGCCTTCGCGGAGCTCCTTACATCATTCCTGCCCGGGATTTGAGTGTGTTTACTGCAGGCGCACTACCTTTCGATCATGCGTCGTTCAATGTGTTCTTAAGCGGATGGGCGCCCGCAATCGAGAAGGCCGGCCTCGATCCGTTCGAACTGCTGGAACGCATGAGCAAGGGGGCGCGCGCCCTCCTCGACGGCCGCACGCGCGACGTGAACGAACTTAGGGACATGCTTTTGAAGCGCGTCCGTTCCTTGGGAAAGATCGAGCGCCCGAAGGAGGCGCGCCATGACATGCCCGAGCCTCTCTACCGGGCAATCGGATTGGCCGGCGGCGTATGCATCGTTGAAGCCAGAGGGACGGACAGCGTCATGGCTCGGATCGACCAGTGGCTTGGGTCGGAAACCGGCGAGGTCGTCGTATCGGCGGCGCGGGGGGAGCTCGTGCGTCGGTTCCTGCACTGCTACGGTCCGTCGGGACCACAACACTTCGCCGAGTGGACGTCACGCAGCTTGCGCGATGCAAAGGCCGCATTCGAACTCGTTGCCGGCGAACTTGAGGAAGTGAAAACTTCAAGCGGATCAGCATGGCTGCTGGCGCGCGACCGGAAGTCCCTGGACTCGCCTCCTCAACCAACAGGCGTTCGGCTTCTCCCCGACCGCGATCCCTTCCTTCAACAGCGGGACCGGGGGACGCTTCTTCTTCAGGATCAGACGTCAAGGAAACGGTTGTGGCGTCCCGTAAGTGCCCCGGGAGCTGTGCTGGTCGACGGAGAGGTGGTCGGAACCTGGCGGGCGCGGGCCGTTCGATCGCACCTGCGGCTGAGCGTGGAACCCTTCAAACGAGTGACGCGCGGAGCGATTGATGAGATCGAAGAAGAGGCGGCGTCTCTGGCGCCGTTCCGCGGCTGCGACTCCTCCGAAGTTGCGGTAGCCGAGCAAACCTGATCTCCAACCCGTTCTTTTCTTCTCCAAGCACCCTCACGGTGGATGCAGGAGAAAAGAATCGGGAGGGACCCGGGCCAGATGACCCGGGTCCCAGAGATCTCAACGGCTCATGATCCGAACGGCAAGCACTTGTTTCCGCCTGGGTCAGGCGCCTGAAGCTGGACGATGAACAAACCATCGAAACCACTGACTGCCACGATGCCATCCTCGAAGAACGGATAGTTGCTCCACGACCCTCCGAACCCGGCGGTGTCGTTGCGGGTCGGATCGGTGTCGAAGCAGGCTACCTCCTGCAATGCGGTGTTGTTGGGCAAAGTTGGTGTGTCTGGGTGGGGATCTCCCCTCTGGTTGACGTTTCCGAGATTCACAACTCGCAACCCGTCGAAGTAGTTCGTCAGGTACGCACGCCCGGACTTGATGTAAAGGTTGTGGTCGGCGGCGTGCGTTTCACCGTGGTACACGGAGTGAACGAACACGTCGGTCAGGTTCGAGACATCGAAGATTCGAGTCCGAGTCAACCCGCCGTTCTGGATTTCATCGCTCTCGTCGTCGTGTATGAAGTACCGCTGATTTGTCGTCAGCCAGCCCTGGTGACTGAATGCGGCCGGAGCACCTTCAAAGGTTCGCGACAGGATCTCCGGGTTCGACTTGTCGGTGACGTCGACGACGGTCAGGCGAGGTCCAAGGTCGAGGCCGTTGTTGGACGCGAAGCAGATCTCCCGACCCCGGAAGCGCCTGTCGGGGCCGCGGTAGATGACGCATTGCACGTCGTGGCTGCCGCCGTCCTGGTCGAAGCAGCCCGCGAACGTCGGGTTCAGCGGATCGCGGATGTCAACCATGTGTAGCCCAGTCCGACAGGGATTGGCCTCTGGATTGGGGGTCACCGTGCCCGTTGCCGGCAGGCCCCCCACGACCGTGTTGCCATCGGCTTGCGAGATCATCCCCGACGGAATCGTGATCGAGGGATCGGTGCCGCCCAGAGTGATCGGGTTTGCCGGGGAGTTGTTGTAGACGATCATCGCGCTGGCGCCGGCGGCCTGGGCGTTCGCGGCCTTAACGGTGAAGTTGCAGCCACCCCGTTCCACCAGTGCGATCGCTCCGTCGGGGAAGCCGACGAGCGACTCGCACCCATCGATGGTGGTGCCGACGCCGTCGTTCACGAGCACGATGTCCCCGGAGACTCCGGCGGCCGGGAACGCCGGCCCGAAGTTCGAGCCCGTCATTGCGTAGGTCCCTTCCGCCGACGATGGCGGGTCAATCGTGAGTATGTTCGTCGACTGACCAGGCACCTCTCCCGTCGTCCCGACTGCGTAGGCGAACCCGGTGTCCTCGTTGATGAAGACATTGTGCGAGTTGCCGAACCTGCCGTAGTGAGCGTCGGGCCCGACGGTGACCGGCGCGTCGTCGTAGTCGATGTCACGCAGTCGCGTGAGGTCGAACACTTGCATGCCGTTCCCGAAGCCCTCTTTGACCACAAACGCATGATTCTTGTAAACCTTGATGTCGCTCCACAGCGCATCGGTCATGTGGCGCGGCATGTCGGCGACCAACACGGGACTAGCCGGATCGCTGATGTCGATGAACGACGTTCCGTTCGCCCGGCCCATGATGACCCACTCTTTGCCGGTCGCAGGATCGGTCCAGCCCCATGAGTCGTTACCGGGACCACCGAACCCACTGCTGGGGCCACCGCCGAACTCGTCCGGCGGCAAGAACGCCTTCAGATCGATTCCGCTACACGGAAACGGTCCTGCGAACCCGTCCACGCACGGTTCGTCGAAGATGGGCTCGTCCGGCATCTCCTCCGGCGGCTGCGGCGGATCCTGAGCCACCGCCACCGTGGCCGGCAAGAACGCGCCGATCAACAGCAAGACCGCCGCTACAGACAGAAGCGCGACGCCGCGCCGCGCGCGCAAAGGACGCTTCATCCTCCATCCCCCCTTGACCTCGGATGAGCAACAGAGCTTCCCTTGGTAGCGCATCCGCTGTCGATTGTCAACAATCGCCCCATTGCTGCGGTCGAGTTCGTGACCCTCCGAAGAAGACGGAAGCTCAGAGCACTCGCCTGCTCCTTAGGCGCTCGTGACGAATCCCCACCACGAATCCCCGATCTACGAGTTCGTGGTGGCATTCACGGAGATGACCACCTTCCCTCTGGAGTGCCCCTGTTCCACGTATCGAACGGCTTCCGCGGCGTCGCTCAGTGGGTAGGTCCGGTCGATGACGGGTGTCACCGACCCCGCCTCGATCTTTTCTTTGAGGGTCTCCAGATCCCTACCGCTTCCCTTCTCGAGGAACATGATGAACTTCTGAGACACAAAGGGCGACAACACGAGTGACTTGATCATGCGACCTATTGGTCCCTTCCGCCGGCCGCTCGATTCACCGCTCCCTAGTAGGAGCTTCCCTTTGGGCGCGAGCGACCGTCTGATATCTCCCGGGGAACGGGTCCCTGCCAGCTGGAAGACGAGGTCGTAACGCTTCCCATTCTGTGCGAAGTCCTCCCGTGTGTAATCGATGACGTGATCCGCGCCGATCGAGCGGACCATGTCGACGTTCCTGGTGCTGCATACACCGGTGACCTCGGCTCCGAACGACTTCGCGATCTGCACGGCGAACGTTCCTACGCCCCCGGATGCGCCGATGATCAGGACGCGTTGTCCCGGCTCAATGCCTGCGCGGTCGCGCAGCCCCTGCAGAGCCGTCAACGCCGCCAAGGGAACGGCCGCCGATTGTTCGAAAGTCAGATTGGCGGGCTTGTGTGCCACGAGATCCTCGCGGACACACGCATACTCCGCGAAGGCACCCCACGCGTTATCGGCGAACACCTCATCGCCCGGGCGAAACCGCGTCACGTCCTTGCCTACCGCCTCCACCCGCCCGGCAAGGTCGTAACCCCGGATGTACTTCCGCGGGCGCCGCAGCCCAATCTGCAAGCGAGCGAAGTAGGGCTCGCCCCTCATGAAGTGCCAATCGGCGGGGTTGGCGGACGCGGCGTGGATGCTCACCAGCACCTCGTCATCCTTGGGGGTAGGTTCCTCAATGTCCGTGAATTCCAGTACATCCGGTGATCCGTAGGCCCTCTGAACAATTGCTTTCACCTGAAGCTCCTCACGATCTGCGATGCCGGCTACTTACGACGTAAGTTACGCTTACGGCGTAAGTATGTCAAGGGCCCATCGGGCATCGGCCGGGAGGCGAGCGCACGTCGGGCCGCCCATAGCGGCCCAACGCACCTACGCAGGAGACCGTGCGGTCGCTATGCGATCTTCACGCCGGCGTTTTCTTCCGGTACCTGGTGATGGTGGCCGGTGTACTCCTCGTACCGCCACAGCATCGCACCGAACATGGCTACGAACATCGCGGTGTGCTCGATCATCATCAGCGTGCTCGAGTCCGTCACAATCCCGCCGCTCAGTAGAACTAGAGCGCCGGCAGCGGGGACGAGCATGGCCGCGGCCATCTCGGTGGTCGGTCCCCAGGTGTGGCCGCGGAAGCGCATCCAGGCCACCATTGCGACCGTCATTGCGATGGCCATCTCCACCAGGTCGACTGAAGTCTCGTCGGGCAGGTCGAGGAGCACCTGCGACAGACCTCCGAGGACCATCATGCCGACGATCATTGCCACAACCATTTCGACGTAGTGCAAAACAAATCTCTTAGTTACACGATTCATGGATTCACCGCCTCGTATCCGGCGTCGTAGATCGCAGCACGGATCGCGCTTCCGTCGAGGTCGCGGCCTCTGACGGCGACACGCTTGTGCTCGAGGTCTACATCGACGCGCTCCACTCCGGGCACTGCTCCGACCTCAGCTGATATGGCCGCCTCACAGTGGCCGCAGCTGATGTCGGGGACCTCGTACGTGATGGTGCTCATCGAACTCCTTCCGGTCGCGCGCTGTTAGTACGAGTTGTAGTGCCGGAGCCGGGGTGGGGACGATGGGGAGACCCCGAAGGGAAAACCGAAGGTTTTTGCGGTTACCCCTCGGGAGGGCCAGATTCCGGGGCGGTGAGGGCGGTCTGCAGCTGAGTTCTGGCCGAGATGTCCAATTTGCGGAAGGCGTTGCTGAGGTGCATCTCCACGGTCCGGAGCGTGACGAAAAGGGCCTGCGCTATCTCTCGGTTCGAGAGGCCTTCGGCCGCCATATCCGAGATCCGGCGTTCGCTCGGCGTGAGGGCATCTACTCCGGTTAGGACGAGGCGGCGCGGCCGTCCGCCGGCAGCGACGATCTCCTCGTGTGCCCGTTCCGCAAGCACCGTCGCGCCGCACCGGCGCGCGAGGTCGAGGGCCTCCCGAAGCGTTTCTCGGCCCTCGGCCCGCCGATTCGACCGGCGCAGTGCCCCACCGAGATCTGCCAGAGCGTACGCGTGCTCGAGCCTGGCGGGTGAGCCATCCAGCACCTCGACGGCCTCGCGGATCTCCTCGAGTCCCTTCTTCCCTCCCCTGATCGAGCCGAGAACGCGCAGCGCACGGCCGAGGGGCCTCGGCGCGCCCCACGCCCGCGCCTGCTCCACGTCCTCCTCCGCCGTCACTACGGCCGCGTCAACTCTTCCGAGTGCGAACTGCGCTTGCGCGACGAGAGATCGCCAGCTCGGATAGGAGAACGCCGGATTGTGATGACCGAAGGCACCGAGGGCCTCACCGAGGGCCAGCGCCTCGTCGAGAGCAGTTCCGTGATCGCCGCGCGCTGCCGCAACGGTCGCCCGAGCGCGAAGCAGCGGCGCACGCATGAACGAATCCGCTCCGCTGGGCGTCCATCGTTCGCCCTCGTCTACGATCGCGGCGGCCTCATCGGCTCCACCCCGCTCCAGCAGAATCTGCGCGAGCAAGCCGTACGCGTGGGACACCCACGCCACGTTTCTATGGGGAATGGCGTCGAGCCCCGACCGTGCGTCCGCTTCGGCATCACCCAGCGCCCCGCGCGCGTAGTGAAGAGCAGCGCGCATGATGGAGAGTCCGGCGAAGTTAAATACGGCTCCATCGTTGCGCGCGAGGACGACGAGAGTGTCGAGGATGTGGACGGTTTCATCGATGTGGTCGCTGACAAGAAGCGCGTAACACGGGGCCACGTAGTTCCATCGCTGTTCGGATTCACTCATCGCCGAGAATGCGCTCTTCGCTCGGTCGACGACCCGTTTGCGGCTCCCGTTTGTCGCCGCCTCGTGGTACGCCTGCATGATCAGCAGCAAGCGAGCCCCGGGTCCCGCATCTGGGTCAACATCAAGGGACTCCAGCAAACGGCGCGCGTCCTCGTACCTTTCCGAGAGCCGCGTCGCGTTTATGACGAGGTCCGCCTGAAGCCGTCGCCGAAAGTCGTCATCCTCGGTCCATTCGGCCAGCGCTTCTTCGAGGACCTGCACACCCTCCTCCGCGCGGCCCGCCCAGTAAAGGGCGCGGCCCAACTGAGCTCGAGCGTGAACCAGTCGCTCGGGATCGTCGATGAGCTCGATCGCTCGCTGCAGACGATCGGCGACTCCCGCACTTCCAAGATCGAGTTCGATAGCCGCGAGATCAAGTAGCAACTCGGCGCGCCGATCATCGGCCACCGGCTCGTCGAGGCACCGGCTCAAGTAACGTGCCGCACTCTCGAGGCCACCCTCACTTGCGGCCGTGTGGGCAGCCGCAGCGAGGACCTCAACGGCCTCCGCCACACTTCCCGGCGGCGCCAGCAATACATGTGCTGCGATCTGCGGCGGCGCAGCACCGGCATCCCTCAAGATCTCCGCTGCACGCGCATGTTCGGCCTCGCGTCCGCCCGCCGCGATGTTCTCGTAGACCGCGTTCCGGACGACCGGGTGGACGAATTCAAACGGCGGGCCACCTCGAAGGATGTCCATGCGTGCGAGCGTGGCGGCGGCCGGCGCAACCTGTCGTCGTTCCAAGCCGGCCATTGCGGCGAGGTGATCGCGGTCGGCACCCTCCCCGAGGATCGCAACAGCACGCGCGAGTTGTCGGGCCTCCGGCGACAGACGCGATAGTCGCAGGTTTACGGAACGGGAGATCGAGTCGGGGGCAACCCGTTCCACGGTCTCCGCCGACGTCGCGACCGGAGGGACATCCTCGGCGGCAAGGGTTCTGACGAGTTCGCGCAAGAGCAACGGATTGCCACCCGTCGCCCGATAGCACGCGGCGCAGAACGCATCGTCGGCCTCCGCGGCCAGCTCCGACCGAACCAGCTCCGATGCTGCCGAAGGACTCAGGGCTGTGGGGCGCAGGACGGTCGTCGCCGGATCGACCAGCATCTCCACAAGCATTGGGTTCTCGTCCTCGAGCGGCCGGACGGTTGCCATCACACAGACACCGTGCTCCTCGATCCGGCGCGCCAGATACGCGAGCCACCTCAGAGAGGAAAAATCCGCCCATTGGAGATCGTCGATCGCGATGACAAGGGGCCGCGACTCCGCCAGATTCAGGGTCAGCCAGTACAGACCGTGGAGGACGGAGAAGGCAACGTCCTCGTTCGGTTGCGTGCTGTCAGCATCGTTGTGGAACAGTCTGCCCGCATGGGCCGCCGCTCCCGCAAACAGGCTCTTGGACTCGCGACGAGCCACGGCCGCCTCGAAGAGCTGGCGCACGACCCCGAAAGAGAACGCCGATTCGAGCTCACTGCCGCGCGCATGGAGCACAGAAAGGCCCGAGGCGGCAGCGTGGCCCCTTCCCTCGGCAAGCAGAGTGCTCTTGCCGATGCCGGAGGGGCCCTCGATGATGATCAAACGCCCTTGCGACGTCCCCGCCGCTGAGATCGCGTCGTCCAGGGCGGACAGCTCGCCCTCCCGTTCGAGCAATTGGGGCTGCTCTTCGCGCCATGGTCGCGGTGCCCTAGGGCTCGCGGGGACTTCGGGCAGCCCTTCCTCGGTGATCTGGAACAACCGCTCCGGCTCGTCGAAGCCGGCCAGCCGCACTTCGCCGAGGTCTCGCAACCGAACTACACGGGGCTCTACCGCAAGGATGCCGCGCGTGGCGCTAGAGACGACTATCTGGCCGCCGTGACCGGCCTCGCAGACGCGCCGCGCCCGATGGACGGCGATGCCGACGTAACCCTCCCCCCCGAGGGTCGCCTCCCCGGTATGCAGGCCCATCCGGACGCGAAGCTCTGCGCCCTCAGGCCACTCGTGTGAACCGAGATTGCGCTGCGCGCTGACTGCCGCGCGAACGGCTCCGCTGGCACCGGCGAACACTGCGAACAGTGAGTCGCCCTGAGTATCGATCTCGACACCTTGTTCCTCGTTGAGGGCGCGCCGTATGAGGTCGAGATGAGTCTCAAGCGCCCCGGCGTACTGGTCGGGGCCGAGCCGCTCGAGCAAACGCGTGGAACCCTCGATGTCGGTAAATAAAAAGGTGACGGTGCCCTGCGGCAGCGAGCTATCGATCCGAACGCGTTCGGCCATTGGGCCGAATCCTAAGCTCAGGCAGTGTGGCTGGATTCTGCGACCTGTTCGACTGACGAGAACCTAACTATCGGCGTCGAGAATTTCCCGCTCGCAGACGGTCTCCAGCCTCGGGGAGTCCATCGGCGACGGTAGCGATCTCTGGAAGAGAACCCGAGCTGACGCGTCACTCAGCTCCAGGGTTGCAATGTCGTTGTGGTACCAGGGTCCGTCCGCAATCGACCAATCGAACCGGGGACGGCGCACCCGTGCGGACCGCGCAAGCACGCGGCCCAGGGTGGCTCCCACCGAGGATTGCGCGAACCGAAAGCCTCCATACACACTCCGACTCACCGGGTTGCGCAAGGGCGAACAGACCGCCTGATAGACGGACGATTTCGCCGGCCCCGGGAACCGGGCGCGCGCGAGATAGCTGTAGTGAACGTCGCCCGACAGAATCGAGATGCTGGCGGGCGGATCACCGATACGTCCGCAGGCGACATCTTCGATAAGTCTGGCAAGCCTCTCAAACGACGAGCCGAACGCAGCCCAGTGCTCAAGATCGATCGCCCGCCGTAGCCGCTCCCCTACCCGGGCGGCATAGCTGCCCCACCGTCCTGCGCAAATAGCCTCGTTCCACGCCTCGAAATCATGAATGCCGTGGGGCAACAGCACCGGAAGCGACGTACCGATAATCAGATGCTTAAAATCTCCGGCGAACTGCTCTTCTATCCACTCCCAGTCCGCATCGTCGATCATCTCCCTTCGAGAGCCTTCGAGGATCCGGCCGCAGCGCGCGTCGATCGTGACAAGGCGGGCGCGCCCGAGATCGCGGCTGTAGGAGAACCGGTTGTTGGTCGCGTCCAGACTGAGATCTGCTTGCTGCGCGAAGTCCCTCAGCACAGGCCCGCCATCCGACATTTCACGTACGTGTTTGAGCAACTCGCTTCGCTCGAGTTCCCCAGGCGACAGGTTTCCGAGATGCTGGTACAGCCAATACGTCATTAGCCCTGCTTCGATCCGGTTCTGCCACCAGGGCAGTCGCCGCATTTCTTTGACCCACAACTCGGAGATGTTCCAATCGTCTGCGATGTCGTGATCGTCAAAGATCATCGAGACCGACACTGTGGAGAGCATCCACCGCACTGCCGGCTCACCCCAGGTCTCGTAATACAGATGTGTGTACTCCTCGAAGTTCGATACCTCGTCACCCGGAGGGATGCTGGTGTCGCGTCGTTCCTCGATGAACTTCCTTGTCTCCGGAAACGACTCGTCGACGTAAACCTGGTCGCCCAACATCAAGAGGACGTGGGGCCATTCGGATGGGTCACGATGCATCATCCGCAGCGCGTACGCATAGAGCGCGTCCACCTCGCGTCCCTCCGTGGCCTTTGAGCGAGGCAAAGAATATGGAGGGTGATGGGGAGCCGCGGCGCGACACGAACCGAACACCACGCGTACGGACCCCTGGGGGTCGAGCGTGCGGATGTAACTCGGCGGCTGGTCATCCAGCGGCCACACTCGACGGCCCTCGAGCTCGACCCCGTACTCGTATCCCGTGTCCGGTTCGAGCCCCTCGAGCACAACAAGTCCGTAGTGGTGCCCCTCGACGCAGAACGTTTCGGCGCGCCGGCCCAGAATCGAGACGGAGGAGGGTTCGTCGGTCTCGATCCAGACGGTGGCCGACGTCGAGTCGACGTATCTCAGGATGGGTCCGAGCAATAGTTCGGCCATCTGATCCAGCTTCCCCCCTTGACCGCCGAGGGATGCATCTTTCACCGGGCCGGTGGGCGCCAAAGTTCGCGAGCCGCCGGCTAATGCGTTGCAAGCAAGGATTTCTCCGCCCTGTCGTAGGAATCCTCAGGCGCCGGGCGGCTCGGCGAGCGCGATCGCGTTCCCGTCTGGATCGGGGACGTTCATAGATCGCGGCGGGCGAAGGCTGCGACGGTTGCCGCCGCCAGCAGGACGAAGTACGCCGCAAGCCAGAGATAAAGGCCCGCCGACGCATCGGCTCCGCCCCCGAAGGGCCCAAGCCTCACGATGAAGCCCTCTGCGCCGGATAGGTCTGCGGTCAGCGACCGCAGCGCCGCCTGGTACAGGGCCTCGAACGGCAAGAAGGCCGATGCCACTCGGCCCACAGTTACAAGCGTGTCGGACCCAAGCGCGTCGCCGATCTGACCCAGGAAACCCGCCACCAGCCCGGCGCCGACGAACATCAGGACTGCGATGCCGTTGGCCACGGTGGCGAGGAACACCGAGCCAAACAGCGACGCCGCCGTCACGAACACCACCGCGCCGGCAAGCTGCAGTGCCGGCTCCACGACGCGATCGGGCCACCAGCCGCCTGTGACGCCGGTGATCACGACGCATGACAGGAACAACGCCAGCGAGTACCCGACCCCGACTACCGCAGCCCCTATGAATCGCCCCGCGACGAAGGCGGTGCGACCCAGCGGCCTGACGATCAACGGTTGAAGCAGCCCCTGCTCGGTATCACCCCGGACGACAGTGAAGGTTAGAAACGTCGCGAGGATGGATCCGAGAAAGAACGTTCCGAACATCGACAGGCCCAGCATTGTTGCACCGGTGACGACGTTGGCATCCACCGGCACCCTGAAGGACGTCGCCTGATCGAAGACCCTGTTGGTGCCGAACCAGTAGAGACCCAGAAACAACGCCGTCGCGATCGGAACGACCAGGAACACGCGCCGCCGGACGCACTCGAGGACCACGTGGCGAGCGACCACGAAGGTCATCCCATTCGCCCCCCAACGGCCTCAAGGTAGACCTGCTCGAGCGTTCGCTTCGTGGGCCTGACCTCGTAGATGGACCGTCCTTCGGCGACGAGGGAGGCCACGATGCCGGGGACATCGGCGCGCCGCGCCTCCGGGTACGACGTCGTTCCCACGTCGGTGACGACTTCGACACCGGACCCACCGATCAGATCGCCCGGGGAGCCCTCGGTCACAACGCGACCGTCGAGCAAAATCGCTACACGATCGCATACGAGCTCGACCTCACTCAACAAGTGCGAGTTCAGCAGCACGGTCACGCCGCGGCTCCGCAGGCGTTCCAGCAGCCGGCGAATCGTGTGCCGCCCCGCAGGATCCAGCGCGCTGGTCGGCTCGTCGAGTAGTAGCAGATCCGGGGAGCCGATGAGGGCCTGCGCGATCCCCAACCGTTGCTGCATTCCCTTGGACATCTTCTCGACGCGACGCGACGCGGCGTAGTCGAGCCCGACGAGATCGAGAAGTTCGGAGCGTTCCGCAGCTCCGCCGTTTGAGCTCGTGAGCTGTTGATGCAGGCCGAGGACTTCGTCGGCCCGAAGCCATCCTGGAAACCGGAACAGTTCGGCAAGGTAGCCGATGGCGCGCCGAGCCTGGACCGAGCGCGGCCGGTGGCCGCAGATGAGGATCTCCCCCGACGTCGGTCGGACCAGGCCGCACCCGATCTTCACGAGCGTCGTCTTGCCGGCGCCGTTCGGGCCCAGAAGGCCGAAGAGCTCGCCGCGCTGCACCTGGATGGACACGCCGTCAAGGGCGTGATCGTCCCCATAGAGCTTCACGACATCGGTTGCTTGGAAGACGGCGCTCACAGAACGAACGTTAGCCCGCGCTCGTGGAAAAAGTGTGCGGGAATGGCACGCGCGGTGTTAAAGGCCGAACTGTCTGCAAAGCCACGGCGTGGAACCATAGTTCCACGCAGACAGTTCAGGTTCCTCGCTCAGCCCGACGCGATTAGCCCCACACTCGCGGCGGCGATCGCGAGCCCGATCATCTGTTGGCCGACCATTTGCTCGCTAAGGATGGAGCGCGCAAGTATCACCGTTGCAGCCGGATACATCGACGTGATCACTGCCACCAGAGACAGAAGTCCTCGCCGAGTGGCGAGCAGAAATAGGAGATCGGCGAGCACGTTGATGACCCCTAGGGCGACGAGCCGACGTCCAACCCGTTTAGTGAAATCGAGTGGGATCCGGCGAAAGGCCACGAGTAAACCGATCGCCAACAACATCGAGATCCGGGTTCCGACCAGAGGCCACAGCCCAGAGTCGCCGGGCGAGCGCTCCAGAAGGATGAAGAACAAACCAAACCCACTGCCCGCCCCGAAAGCCTCGCCGATGCCTCGCCCCCCTTGCCGGGCGGCGTCCGCCAAGGCGGGCTCATGGTCTGTCGCATCGGCGGGGCCTTCGGCTCGTGTGATCACAACGACTGCGATTATTCCCAACACGACGCCGGTGAGGGCTGTCGGGCCTGGTCGCTCGCCAACGGCTAGGCCGAACACCACCGGCAATCCGGCCGCAAGCACGCCTGAGATTGGGGCCACGACGCTCATTCGGCCGATCGCCAACCCGCGATAGAGCAGCGACGCGCCGCTTGCGCCTGCCAGCCCGGCGGCAACTCCCCACGCGATCGCCGACTGTGAAAACTCTGCTCCCCAGAATGGAACCGCGCCGAGCAGCAGCGCAAAGCTAACGAGTTGAGACAGCAGAACCACGACGAGAACGCGAGTGGTCCTGCTCAGCAGGCCGCCGGTGAAGTCCGACGCCCCGTACGAGACCGCCGCGCCGAGCGCCAGCAGGATTTCCACTCACGACCCCGCTTCGGCGCTCGCGTTGGAGATCAGCACAGCGTGAAGGACATACCTTGCCGGCGAGTAGAGTCTCGAGTTTGGCGAACATCATCTCCCACGACTGGCTCCCGAGGTAGACACGTTCGCGCGGAGCGTCGAAGTCGTGCGTGAGTTCGATGGACCATGGGGGCCATTCTGCCTGTGTTCGGGGAGGCGGGGAGCGATTCCGCGCCTATCAGACGGAGTCTCGGATGGCTTGGATCAGAGCGGTAGTGGCGGGCGGGTCTGGTGGCTCGCCGTAGGTGACGGCGTAGATCTGACGGGGGAAGCTGGTTAGTTCGGTGGTGTGGACGTCGGGTCGGCGGTGGGCTTGCAGCGCAAATCCGGGCAGGGTCGTGACGCCTATGCCGGCGGCGACGAGGGCTTGCACGACGACCATGTCGTCGCTGTAGAACGCGATGCGTGGAGTGAAGCGTTCTTGCCGACACACTGTGATCAGCTCGTCCCGGCACCGCTCGCAACCACCGATCCAGGCGGAGTGGCGATGGTTCGCGATGCTGTCGTCGGGTCGCCGGCTCACGAGGTAGATCGGGTCGTCGGTGACGTGGACCAGGCGAAATCCCTCTTCCTCGACAGGGTCGTCGGCGTGGCGGTAGATGAGTGCGACATCGACCTCCCCGTGTCGCAGTATCTGTAACGCTTCGACCGGGTGAAGGTCGATCAGGCTTAGCTCGATTCCCGGGTGCTCCCGCGCCAGCGTCGCGGCAGATTTGGGCACGATCGTGCTCAGCACCGACGCGTTGGCGGCCAGGCGAACCCGGCCAGCCTGCAAACCGACCTGTGCTGCGAGCTCCTTGCTCGCCGCGTCAACTCGTCCCACGATTTCGGTGGCCCGGCGGGCAAGCAGTTGCCCCTCTGGCGTCAATCGGATCCCACGACCCACGCGTTGAACGAGTTTGGCGCCGGTCGCCGCTTCCAGGCGAGACAGGTGGTGACTCACCGACGGTTGCGAGTAGTGCAGCTCTTTCGCTGCCTCGGTCACGGACCCGTGGCGCGCCACCGCGGCCAAAACCTTGAGATGGACCAGGTTCACAAATCAAGAATATCAATGCTACTTCGACAAGATTGGCATTAGACGACATGACTTTCTTGATCCATGCTGATGTCTGGCAGGCAATCGAGACCACAGGAGGAGCTAATGAGCAAGGTGACGTCCGATATTTCGATGTCGCTCGATGGTTTCATCACTGATCCCAAGGCTAGTGTCGGAACCCCATTGGAAGGAAACGACCCCGGTCGACTTTCAGACTGGCAGTTCGACGCCACGACCAAGACCGACGCCGACGCTGAGGTGGTCGCGGACCTCTACGCATCGACGGGAGCGATTCTGATCGGCAAGCGAATGTTCGATGTCGGGTTCGAGCCGTGGGGCGATCCGCCACCCTTTGGCCGGCCGGTCTTCGTGCTGACCCACGAGGCACGGGACCCTCTGCCCATGCAGGGCGGTACGACTTACTTCTTCGTGACGGATGGAATCGAGGCCAGCCTAGAGCAAGCCCGCGCCGCGGCCGGCGGGAAGAACGTGAGTATCTGGGGGGGCGCAAACACCATGCGGCAGTACTTGGTGGCGGGACTCCTGGACGAGATGGAGATCCACCTGGTTCCGGTCTTGCTGGGCGACGGCATACGACTGTTCCAGGATATTGGACTGGAGCAAATCGAACTCAGAAGGATCAGGTGTATCCAGACGCCGGGCGCGACCCACCTACGCTTCGAAGTCGTGAAGTGAGTGACCGAACTGTCTGCAACGCCACGGCGTGGAACGATAGTTCCACGCAGACAGTTGAGGTTGCGGCAGTGAACCTCCAAGTGTCGCGGTCGCCTAGTCTTTAGCGGGTGCCCGCGCCTAAGTCATCGCCTGCTCGATTCCGTGGTTGGCCAGCAGGTCGGACTCCAGATTCAGCCTGCGAGGAACGCGCGTCACCGACCATGTCGAGAATTGGTCAAGGAGCTGGCGAGTGCGCTCGACGAGTGGCCGCAAGTGATCCGCCCTCACCATGTACCCCTCTGAAAGGTGTCCGGCGACGACCGGCGAGTCGACGTAGACGTCGATCTCTCTAACTCCTTGGTCGAGGGCCATCTCGAGGCCATCGATGAGAGCGGTGTAGTCGGCGACGGTGTTGGTCGACACGCCTACGCTTCTCCCGATCTCACCGAGAACCTCACCCGATTCCGAGCGCAGCACGGCGCCGACGCCGGCGGGTCCCGTGGGGTCTCCGACTTTGTGATGAGCAACCCCGGCGCTGTGCAGCGTCGCTTTCAGAGATTCCTCCTTCAAGACCAGACCCAAGGCGATTGCGAAGATCACGAACCCGATTCCCCGCGGAGCCAACCTCACCCCGATGGGAAGCAGCAGCGTCACTAGCAGGAACCCGGGGACGATCACAAGTGCACGTCGTGCGATCCTCATGCCGCCCCCTCCGTTGGCCTTTCACGGTCCGTCTCTGAGACCTCTGCCAGACGAAAACGCTGAGGCTCAGCCGGACGAGTGCCGAGTGACTGCAGGGCCAAGGCCGCGGTTGCAGCGAGCAAGACGATGTTCTTCACGACGTACTCGCCCTCTACACTCAGCACCAGGGGGTTGCCGTCCACGAAGGCCACGTCGGGCCTCAACAACAGCACAAGAAAAGTGCCCGAGAGGTGTAGCGTGGCTGCGCCCAGAACAACCGGCATCCCGCGGCCGATCAGGAGTCCGGTCCCGAGCGCGACCTCGAACGCGCCCACAAGCGGTACCAACAGGTCTGGATCCAAGGAGGGCGTGATTGCCGCTATCAACGACGCCGGCAACGTCGGCTCGCCGGCAATCTTTAGCCCTCCGAACCAAACGAATGTGATGCCCAAACTTGCTCGAAGAAGCAGCGGGACGGTGATGCGAAGCAATTCGTTGAGGCGCTCGCCGAAAGTCCGCGTGGCCCTCGTTCCTTGTACGTGCGACGTGTGCGACGACATCATTCAGTCACCTCGATCGTGCCGGTCATGTTCGGGTGCAGCGTGCAAACGTACTCATAGGTGCCCGGCTCGTTGAAGCGGTGGTCAAATGTCCCTTCGGACATGACCTCGCTCTTGAAATCGTCCCCCGAAACGTCGTGGTCGACGGTGCCGTCCTTCCACGTCCACGTGACGGTGTCGCCGGCCTCGATCGTAAGAGTCTCGGGCGCGAATGCCAGGTCGTCGATGACCACCGTGAGGGGCCCCTCGCTGTCGTCTGCTGAGGTGGGTGTTGCTGCGTCTCCGGTCCCGCAGGCGCTGAGTGCCAGCGCAAATAGGCCGACGAACGCGGCGAGCATTAGTTGCCTGCTGAGAGATGCGAATCCGCCACTTCGTGCATCGGTGGTCGAGTCCCTCAATACTCCATTCTTGAATGACATAGGGTTGCCTCCTCGTTCTGTATCGAAGCGTTCATCCGTCGATCTTTATGACAAGGTGGCGCGCATCGTTGTGACGCGCGGTGAAACTCGAACCGGGTGTCACAAATCGACGTCCTGTCTTGTCTTTATAGGAGGAGATGAAAACAAACCGCGCTCCAGAGAAGGGGAAAGCCGTGTACGAACACCTTCGCCCACTGCTGTTCTCGATCGCATACCGAATGGTGGGCAGCGCTAGCGAGGCAGAGGACATTGTCCAGGAGGCATTCCTGCGCTATCACCGCGAAACGACCGCTGGGACGGAAATCGACTCGCCAAAGAAATGGCTATCCACGGTCACGACCCGGCTCGCGATCAATTACGTGCAGTCGGCACGCGTGCGTCGCGAGAGCTACGTCGGCACGTGGCTGCCCGAGCCCCTGATCACCGACACCGAGTCCGACGGCGCCCGTCATGCCGAGACCGCGGATTCGCTGTCGCTCGCGTTCCTCGTTCTCCTTGAGAGTCTCGGCCCCGTCGAGCGGGCCGTCTTCCTCCTGCGCGAGGTATTCGACTACGGCTACGACGAGATCGCCGTCATCGTGGGAAAGAGCGAGGAAAACTGTCGTCAGATCGCCCTGCGCGCCCGTCGTCAGATCGAGGGGAAGAAACCGAGGTTCGAGGCTTCACGCAAGAAGCGCGACGAACTGTCACGACGATTCTTCGGTGCAGTAATGGCAGGTGATACCGAGGGACTGATTCAGATGCTGGCGGCCGACGTCGTCGCCTACGGCGACGGAGGAGGCAAGGCCCGAGCTCTCCCTCGACCGGTCCACGGACGAGACAAAGTCGCTCGTCTATTCCTCAGAGCACGGGGCATCGAGGTCGCGAGTCTGCGCCACGTCGAGGTCAACGGACAGCCGGGAGCGTTGTTGCTCGATCAGACGGAACGCCCGGTCGTCGTCCTGTCGCTCGACATCGTCGATGGTCTCGTGCAGACAGTTCGCGCGGTGTCCAACCCCGACAAACTGCGGCATCTCGATGAAAGGAGCGCCGCGGAGCGACGCTCCTGAGCTTGCGTTAAGCGTTATCTGATCTGGGAGAGCCGGCAAAAACGGGACAACAACGTTGGAGGTCCACGTCGACGACGGCTCCACGAGTCGAAGAGCCTCATGGGCACGGGGCCGGCGCTGGCTCGAGCCAGTTGGCAACCGCTCTTATCCGATATGCCGTCCATCGGCGCACTCGTCGCTGCCGTGAATGGTGGGCATGTGCAACGCGTGACTCCTCCGTAAATTGCTCTTCCAAAAACCCCTGGGTGGCCATATAGCCGATCAACGCGAGCGGTTCGGTAGTTAACAGCGGCTTGTCCATCGATCCCTCTCCTTCCATCCGTAACCTTCATCACTCGACCAAATGCTAGAAAGTTCGGGCACCACCTTGAATGCCGGAGTGAAGGTATCCGGCTCGATATTCATGCGAATGAAAGAAAAGCAACGGCGAAGAGTTTCCAATCGATAAGGGCCGCTGGTCGTGGTGAAAGTTCGATGGCGGAACTCTTCCCAGCCCCTACCTACTCGAGTACCAGGGTTCGGTGATGTCGAGGTACTCCGGCTCTCCATCCGAGAGTTTCTGCCACTCGCTCATGTACGCCTCGAATTCAGAAGTGGACGACATCTCCTTCTCCTTCGCGCGCGCCTCGGCCTCGGACGTGAAGTAGATAGCGCTTGTGAAGCGCCCGTTCTGTGGATGCCAGGCCGTAATGCTGCCGATCACATCTGGCCGCATCTCCTTCATGTTGCTTTGCGTTGCCTCGTCGAGCGTCCGCGCTTTATCGACATCGGTCACCTTGCCCTGGATTACCTGGACGAAGCCGGCCTCGTCCGAGCCCCCATCGTTGACTAGATCGATCAGGGTGCAATTGTGGAACATGGCGTCGTCCACGTACTGAGATGTTTCCTCCCACCACGCACCTTGCTCTGCCCTGTCGCTGTTCGTCTGAGCCGACTCTTCGTTCTCGAACCGAATGAGGGCGATAAATTCACCATCCGCCGTGATTCCTGCCGTGCTACCCAGGTAGCCCATCGCGCCGGGCTTTAGCTCTTGCTCCCACCTCTCCATCTGCTTCCGGACACCTGCTGCATCCTTGGCCTTCCCCTGGATCACCTGAACGAACATGACTCCTCCTTTCCTAGGGCCTGCTTTTGTTTGTACAACCCTCAGCAGGCGAGTCAAGTGCTGATCTGCCGCCGAGGAGTCCTCACCTACAATTTGTGTGGTGGCCAACATTCGCGAGATCGAGGACCTGAGGTTGCCGGACTCTTACGGGAACGAGGTCCGGCTCGGCGATCTGTGGGCCCAACAGCCGGCAATCGTCGTCTGGCTCAGGCACTACGGGTGAACTTTCTGTAGTCGGCGGGTCGCGCAGTTGCGCGACAGGTACGAGGAAGTCAAATCGAAAGGTGCGGGGCTGGTCGCCATCGGGATGGGATGGCCAGCGGCCGCCGCTGACTTCCGGGACCGCGAGAGCATCCCCTTCCCCCTGATCGTCGACCACACCAAACAGACGTACCGCACACTCGAAATGAAGCGGGGCAGGTGGGTTGACATAGCTGGGCCGAGGCTGTTGTGGCGCAGTACCACAAGCATCCTTGGTGGCAACAAGCAGAGCAGAGCCAAGCAGGACCCGCTCCAGCTCGGCGGTGCGGCTGTCGTCGACGCGCGCGGCGAGCTTCTCTATGTTCATCGCTCCAAGGATTCGTCGGACAACGTGCCGGCGGAGAAGTTGATCGCTGCCCTACCGTGAGTGGGTGGCTTAGAGATGGACCCCCCGCCGGGAGCGTCGACGAGACTCATCGGGCGATCCACACCTCCTGTGGCGCACTTCATCTAATGGCGGCGCCGTCGCGCCTAGAAGATGCTTGCCCTGCTGCCGAGACGTCAACTTAACGCCGGCAGGTGGTGCTCGCGGGATCTGCGCGTCGCCCAGGTGAAGGCGACAGACCTATCCGCGACGATTAGTTTCGCGCGGGCCTGCAGTCCCTAATGCAGGATCAGGCAGCGCGACCTCACATACAAGGAGAAGCCGATGACCACGATCACCGCCAGTCTGTTCACGGCGCTCGACGGCGTTGTCGACCCCGGCGTCGGCAACTGGCACTTCCCGTACTTCAACGAGGAGATGGGGAAGGCCGTGGACGAGACTCACGATGCCGACGTCATGGTCTTCGGCCGGGTCACGTACGACAGCTTCGCTGGAGCCTGGCCGGAAAGGGAGGCTGCCGGCGAGGAGGACGCGGAGTTCGCCAAGCGGCTCGGCGACATGCGCAAGGTCGTCGCGTCGCGTAGCCCGCTGGAGTTCACCTGGCGCAACTCCGAGCAGCTACAGGGCGACCTTATCGAGGCCGTTGCGGCGCTAAAGTCCGATCCGGCGATCCGACGGATCGCATTGAGCGGGTCGACGTCGGTGGTGCGGCAGCTGCTCGACGCCGGTCTGCTCGACGAGCTGCATCTGTTCGTTCACCCGGCTACCGCCGGGTCGGGGCTCAAGCTATTCGAAGAGGGCGGGCCCGCTCGACACCTCAAGCTGATCTCGTCACAGGCATTCAACACGGGCGTGGTGTATCTGGTGTATGCGCCGGACCCAAACCCGCCGACGGGCTCGTACGACGAGGCGAAAGAGCAGCTACCCCAGGAATGAGTTGAGGATCGTACGACTACCAGTCATCCCCGGAACGCTCTTCACATGAGATAGGTGCAGCCAGGTCGAGGTTGGCGCTCGCCCCGAAGCGAAGCACCATCACGTAGCCATCGTCCTCTTCCGAATGGAAAAGTCCGTTCGTCCGCCTGACGTACGTGGAACCAATCCATCTCTCCCAGCCAAAGCGTTCGTAGAAGCTGAAGAGATCGGTACCAAGGGCGCCGATCTCGTAGTGAGAGCGGATATGGGCAGAGGCCGCCGTCATGACGGCGGAGGCGAAGCCTTCCTTGCGACGCGCCGGTCTCGTGGCGACACCTTCGACGTAGCCGGCCCGAAACGGCCGAGAATCGACCTCCAACATCCTGGGGACAACCGAGGCATGGCTGACTACGGAGCCCCGATCCTCGACGAAGAAGTGCCAACCGCCGATCGTGTGCTCCCAATCATCGTCGGAGAAGTCCCCATCGAATCCCTCAAGCATGAGTCCCCGGAGGTCTGTTAGGAGGCGCGCCGGCATCTCACGCGTGGGGGCCGAATGTGCAGCTATCCGGAATGCGGCAATGCCCTTGTCCACTGCCGGACGCGTCAGGTCTTTTTCGCCCGGCTGCGGGAAACACGCGGCGGCTCTCCGGGCTGTTTTGGATATACCGGGGGCCACGGCGCGTCCATGAGGCCGTTGGCTCGGTCTCTCTCATGCATCGCGAGGAAGGGCTCGAGCGACTGCGGGTTGGCGTTCATCTCCAACCATGGATCGCCGCCGGCCTCGATCCGCGCCGGGAGCGAGGCGATCGTCAGCTCGTCGGGGTGGATGACGTCGATGTCGTCCCACGCGATGGGCGTCGACACCTGAGCCCCAGCTCGTGCGCGCACGCACCACGCGCCGAACACCGTCTTGTGCGGAGCGTTCTGGTTGAAGTCGACGAACACCCGCTCGCCACGATCCTCCTTCCACCACTGGGCAGTGAGGATATCGGGGCGGCGTCGTTCCAGTTCTCGGGCGACGGCCACGGCTGTGGATCGGACCTGGTACGAATCCCAGCGACGCTCGAGCCGGACATAGACGTGCAATCCCTTGTTGCCTGTCGTCTTTGGATAGCCAACGATTCCCAACTCGTCGAGCAGCGCTCGCAGCTCGCGCGCCGCCTCGCGGACCGTGGTGAAGTCCGTGCCCGGCTGCGGATCCAAGTCGAGCCGGAGTTCGTCGGTGAACTCGGGTTCATGGGCGAGGTAGGGCCACACGTGGAAGCCGAGACATCCCAGGTTGACGGCCCACGCGATGTGGGCGAGATCGGCCGCCACGAGCGCGCGAGACTCGGTCCCATTGGGTGTGGTGACGGTCGTCGTCTCGAGCCACGGGGGCGCGGACTGGGGCACGCGCTTCTGATAGAAGGACGAACCCGTCGCGCCGTTCGGGAACCGCTGCAGGAGCAGTGGGCGGCCTTCCATGGTTCGCATCAGGGGCTCGGCGAATCGCAGATAGTGCTTGACGAGGTCGAGCTTGGTCTCTCCCCTTTCCGGGAAGAACACCTTGTCGGGACTGCTAATCGCGACCTCGCGGTCCTCGATCACGAGAGTTTCTTCGCTGCCCACCACCGTCCGCATGCTAGCCCCTCACGTGATTCCCCCTGGGACACCACCAAAGCTTCGCAGGGAATGCAGAAACGCCGGCCTGCTGAGCTTAGTGCTCACCAAGCATGGGCAACCGCTCCATCCGTCTGCCCCGCGCAGGCCGTGGCATCTCCACGAGCCCTGACCGCATACAATGTCGGCTATGGAGTTCGACAACGGAGTCGAACCGAGTGGGCTTCCGTCCACCACCGACAGCGCCGACCAAGTCCGGGGCTTCTTCACAGCCGCTGCCGACGCGCTCAACCTCGACGAAGATCTAAGGGCCGCGCTCTCCGTCGCACAGCGCGAGGTAACCGTTCGGGTGCGGGTCCCAATGGACGATGGATCCATCCAAAGCTTCACGGGCTGGCGCGTACAACACAACGACGCACGAGGGCCGTTCAAGGGCGGCATCCGCTTCCATCCCGATGTCTCGCTCGATGAGCTGCGGGCCTTCGCGTCATTGATGACGTGGAAGACGGCACTTCTCGATGTCCCCTTTGGAGGAGGAAAGGGCGGCGTCGTGGCCGATCCCTGGTTGTTATCGGACGGCGAGCTCGAGGGTCTGGCGCGCGGCTTCTTTCGGCAGTTGCTAGCCGTACTCGGCCCGGAAACAGACATCATGGCGCCGGATATGAACGTCGACGAGCGAGTAATGGATTGGATGGCCGACGAGTACGAACGTGTGAGGCGACGGGATCCAGCCATCGTGACGGGGAAACGGGTGAAGAATGGCGGACTGGTCGCCCGGCCACGGGCTACGGGCCGGGGGGCATTCACTTGCCTCGACACCTTCGTAGGGTGGCGCGGAGAGACGCGAGCAGATGTCCGCCTCGCTATACAAGGATTCGGTGCGGCGGGGAGGCACCTGGCGCTGGCCGCCCACGATGCGGGTTACAGGGTGGTTGCGCTTGCAGATAGCAAGAGCGCCATCGTCAATGAGAAGGGCCTCGATCCCCGCGTTGTCCTGGACCACAAGAGGCGGACCGGGAGCGTTGGAGACGTGGAAGGTGCGGAGACGATTGCATCGGAGGCCATCATCGGCGTGGATTGCGACGTCCTGGCACCTGCCGCCCTCTCCAGAACGATATGCAGCGAG
>OCZV010000088.1_pt1 | contig 33964 bp, 30 predicted proteins | sample 1539051 | NCBI WGS metagenome assembly OCZV01 (sample SAMEA3113581, study PRJEB22503) | soil metagenome
GAACGAGAACCTGACGTGCCCGAGGACGCCCGACCCCCAATGGCCGCCATCGGCGGCCGGGCGTAGGTTCGTCCCCATGACAACCGTTGCACTCGTCGTCAAGCTGACGGCCAAGCCCGAGACCCGGGACGAGGTCGCCGAGTTCCTCGCCGGCGCCGTCGAGCTGGCGAACGCTGAGGAAGGCACTCCCGTGTGGTTCGCCCTGCGAACCGACCCCTCGACGTTCTGGATCGTCGACGCCTTCCCAGGTGGGGCCGAGCGCCAAGCGCACCTGGAGGGTCCGATCGCCGCCGCGTTGTTGGCCAACGCTGATCGGCTTCTCGCCTCGCCGCCGGAGATCAACCCAGCCGAAGTCCTCGCCTCGAAGACCCCCTGAGAGCCGTCACTTCCGCCAGTGTCACGGGTCCATCCTTACCCCGCGGGCCCAACCACGACCCGCCGTCAGATCGCGGACAGGATCGTGACGACGGCCACCGCCTCCTCGCCCGACAGGTGACCGCCGCTGTTCTGCGCCAGGGCCAGGCGAGCGCCGTCGACTTGGCGAGGACCGCATCGGCCGCGGAGCTGATCGACCAGCTCGACCACCTGCGCGAGCCCGGTGGCGCCGACGGGATGACCCCGTGACAGCAGTCCCCCGCTGGGATTGACCGGGCACCGGCCGCCCAGTCGGGTCGACCCGTCGGCCAGCAATGCGGGCGCGCCACCCGCCTCGCACAGGCTGAGCTGCTCGTAGGTCCACAGCTCGGCGGGGGCCGCGGCATCGTGCACCTCGGCCACGTCCACATCGGTGGGGCCGGCACCGGCGGTCTCATAGGCAGCGGCGGCCGCGCGCCGGACCGCGCCGTTGCTCTCGATGTCACCCGAGCCCCCGGACCGCAGCGTGCAGGCGTCGATCCGAACGGGGCGTGCAGCAGCCAGCGAGCGCGTCCGCTCCTCGGAGCACACGACGACGGCGGCGGCCCCGTCGGCGACCGGCGAGCACATCAACAGCCGCAGTGGGTCGGCGATCATCCGGCTGGTGAGAACCTGTTCGACCGTGCGGGGCTCGCGGAACTGTGCCAGCGGGTTGAACGCAGCGTGCGCACGATTCTTCACCGCGACCGCGGCGGCGTCGGCGGCCGAACCACCGCCCCGTGCGAAGAACCTGCGGGTCGTCGCCGCGTACACCTCCATGAGCGCCGACTGGACGGGTCCGGCCACGACGTCCACGACGTCCACGCGCGGTTCCTTGCCGATGCCCAGCAGGTCGCGTTGGACCTGATCCCGGAGTGCGGGCATGTCGTCGAAGTCGACGGCAGCGCTGAACACGGCCATGGTCCGTCGCTTGTCGGCGTTGGTCAGCTTCTCGGCGCCGACGGCCACCACGACGTCGGCCGTGCCGGACGCCACGGCCATGCATGCCGTCTGTAGCGCCGTCGAAGCCGAAGCGCACGCGTTCTCGACGTTCATGATGGGGATCCCGCCGAATCCGTAGCGGTGAAACACCACTTGGCCGCGGATCATCTCCTGGCCGGTCAGCACGCCCTCCCCAGCGTTGGCGAACACCACCATGTCGACGTCGGCAACTGCGACGCCGGCATCGGTCAAGGCCTCATCCACGGCCGCGGTCGCCAGCGAGCGGACCGTGCTCTCGGGGGCGAACCCGAACGGGGTCATCCCCGTGCCGACGATGTGCGCAGGCACGACAGAAGTGTGGCAGGCCCGGCCGACAAAGCCTCGCTGGTCGTTCGCCCCTGGCGCGTCAGCTCCCGCAGGTCTCGAGCGCGACCCGCACGAAGGCGGCCGTCACGGGCGACGGATCGCCCGCCCGCCACGCGATGCGGAAGTCGTCGTACAGCCCCACCGGGCGCAGGGGCCGGACGACCACATCGTGGCGGCTGCCCGCCCGAGCGGCCTGCCACGAGTTCAGCCAGCCGATCCCGGTGCCGAGGGCCACCAGGTCGAGGACCCGTTCCACCTGGACCGCGGCATGCGTGACCCAGCGGGGTCCGGCACCCATGGCTGCGCAATACGACTCGATCTCGTCGTGGGCCGTCGGCGCGTCGGAGCGCTCGACCACCAGCACCGGCTCGTCGTCCAGGTCCCGCGCCTCGACCACGGCCTGCGATGCCAGCCGATGGTCCGGCGGCACGGCCACGTGATCGACCGGCACGCGGGCCAGGGGTACCGACGCCAGCCGACCCGGCTCGATGACCGGTCCCCGCACGATGCCGACGGCCACCCGACCGGCACACAGGCCATCGAGGATGAGCAGCGAGGTGAGGCCGTCGGGCCGGATGACGGCGTCGGGGTGCTCGGCCCGAAAGGCCCGAATGGTCCGCATCATCCCGTCCTCGCTGCCGTGGCAGTACCCGACGGTCGAGGTCGCCGGGACCGATGCGAGGGCGGCCGCGGCGGCGTCGAAGCGATCCATGGCACGGAGGACATCGCGGGCGTCGACCAGCAGCCGCTCGCCGGCCGCGGTCAGCGCCACCTTGCGGCTCGTGCGCTCGAAGAGCGCCAGCCCGAGCTCGTGCTCGAGCTCCCGGATGCGCTGGGACAGCGGCGGCACCGAGATGTGGAGCCGGGCGGCCGCCCGCCCGAAGTGCAGCTCCTCGGCCACGGCCACGAAGTAGCGCAGGCGCCGCACGTCGACCCCCCGGACCATCGCCCGAACGTTATCGGTTGAGACATGATCCGTGTAGCAGACGGACGTGGACTTTGGGTGCCCGCTCGGCGACCGTAGGACGTATGAAGCTGCTCTGGTTCCACCTCATGCCGTACCCGGAGCTGCCCGAGGACTTCAACCGCAAGCATCGCAGCGTCTGGGTCGACGTCGATCCCGGCCTGTTCGAGCCGGAGGTCGTCGCCACCAGCTACGAGCGCTACATCGACCAGCTCGTGCATGCAGAGCAATGCGGCTTCGACGGGATCTGTGTAAACGAGCACCACGGCAACGGCTACGGCCTGATGCCCTCGCCGAACGTGATCGCATCGATCCTGGCCACCCGCACGTCCCGGGCGGCCATCACCGTTCTCGGCAACTCCATCGCCCTCTACGATCCGCCGGTCCGGGTGGCCGAGGAGATGGCGATGGTCGACCTCCTGTCGCATGGCCGGCTCATCAGCGGCTTCCCGGTCGGCACGTCGATGGACACGGCCTACGCCTACAGCGTGAACCCCGGCATCCTCCGGCAGAAGTACCACGAGGGCGTCGACCTGGTCCTAGAGGCGTGGACCGCGACCGAGCCGTTCGCCTTCAACGGACGCTTCACGCAGATGCGCTACGTGAACGCGCTGCCCCGGCCGCTGCAGCGGCCCCATCCCCCCATCTGGATCCCGGGCGGCGGCTCCGTCGAGACGTGGGACTACTGCTCCACACGCGACTACGTCTACGCCGCCCTGTCGTACTACGGCCACCTGATGGCGAAGGAGACCGTGGGCGGCTACTGGCGCCGAGTCGAGGAGAACGGCAAGGACCCCAACCCGTACCGGCTGGCGTTCCTGCAGTTCATCGGCGTCGCCGACACCGACCAGGAGGCGTACCGGCTCTACAAGGAGCCCGCCGAGTACTTCTTCAACCGCTCGCTCCACGTGTACCCGGGCTACGCCGACCCACCCGGCTATGTCACCGAGGCGTCGGCGCGGGCGCGCTACAAGTCCCAGGTCCGAGCGGTGGTCCGCGCCAAGCAGGCCAAGCACGACCTCACGTGGGACGAGATGGTCGAGAAGGGCTACGTCGTCATCGGCAGCCCCGACACCGTGCGGGAGACGCTGGAGGACGTGGCCAGGACGTTCAACTGCGGCCACCTGCTCACCATGCTGCAGTTCGGCAACATGAGCGACGAGCTCACCCGCCACAACTCCAAGCTCTTCGGCGAGAAGGTCGCCCCCGGACTGCGCGGCCTGTTCGCCAACGCCGAGGACCGCTGGTGGCCGACCAACGCGGTGCCGGGATGAGCGACGCGGCCGACGGAGCGACCGTCGTCTACCTGCCCGGGATCGCCGGCCACCCGGCCAACTCACCGGCGCTCGACGCCCTGGGCGACGCCGGCTGGGACGTCGTGGTCCCCCGGGTCCCGGGTCTCGACGGCCGTTCGGGCTTCCAGGTGCCCGACGACTACCTGGGCTGGCTCACCATCGTCTGGGACTCGCTCGACGCCACCGGCGCACTGCCCTGCCCCGTCGTCGGCGCATCGCTGGGGGGCATGCTCGCCGCCGACCTCGCCGTGTTCCGGCCCGAGGCCGTCACCGCGGCCGTCCTGCTGGCGCCGTTCGGCATCTTCGACGCGGCGCAGCCGGGCCTCGACGTCTACGCCCTGCCGGCCGCGGAGCGGATGAGCCACCTGTTCGCCAAAGGTGTGCCCGAGCCGTTCGTCGAGCGCTTCGCCGAGCTGGGACCCGACGACGGGCCGGTGACCCGCTACCTGTGCGACGTGGCCGCCGCCAGCCTGTTGTGGCCGCTCGGCGACCGGGGCCACGCCCGGCGTATCCGCCGCATCGGCTGCCCGACACTGGTGCTCTGGGGGGAGTTGGACGAGCTCCTCCCTGTCCCCACGTCGGCGGCATGGGCCGAACACGGCCTGCCCGTGGAGGTCGTTGCGGGCGCCGGCCACCTGCTCGAATGGGACGAGCCCGACGGCGTCGCCGCCCGCCTGGTCGAGTTCCTGGCCGACTTCCACCGCGGCGCCTGAGGCCGTCACGGGTCGGCGTCACCGCCACCAACGAAACCGGCACCCGACCAAGGGGGGTCCGATGGGTCTGGTCGATCAAGCGGAGTTTCACTTCTTCCATTTCTTCCCGTACACGGACCTGCCGGCCGACCACCGGGAGCATCCGTCGCTCTGGGTCGACTTCCCCAACACCAACTACGACCCGAAGACGGGCCACGAGCTGTACAACCGCTACCTGTCGGAGATGCTGCTCGCCGACAAGCTCGGCTACGACGGGTTGGTCCTCAACGAGCACCACAACACCCAGTACTCGATGAACCCGGCGCCCAACCTGACGGCGGCCGCGCTCATCCCGCAGACCAAGAGCTGGATCAGCGTGTTCGGCACCCCGCCGAACCTCGGCTACCCCAACCGGCTGGCCGAGGAGTACGCCATGCTCGACGTGATGTCCGGTGGCCGGCTGCGCGTCGCCTTCCCGCTGGGCACGGGCATGGAGTACTGGGCCAACGCCGTCAACCCGGCGACGGCCCGCGCCCGGTTCCGCGAGTCGATCGACATCATCCTGCGATGCTGGACGCAGGACGGCCCCCAGAGCTACGCCGGCGACTTCTACACCTACCGCTACCTGAACCCGTGGCCGAGGCCGGTGCAGCAGCCCTACCCCGAGTGCTACATCGTCGGGACGGGCTCGCCCGAGACGATCGAGCTGGCGGCGGAGCTGGGGTTCGGGTACTCGGTGGTGTTCATCCCCCGAACGGTGCAGCTCGAGGTGTTCGACCATTTCCGCGAGCGCCTGGCGGCCCACGGTCACGACCCGACCCCCGACAAGGTGGCGATCGGCGTGATGGCCTACGTCGCCGAGACCGACGCACGGGCCGAGGAGGAGTTCCTGCCCCACGTGATGTACTTCTTCGAGAACGCCCTGCGCACGACGCCCCGCTACCTGAACCCGCCGGGCTACGTCACCGTGCCCGAGTTCCGGAAGCGGATCCAGGGCGCCGACGTGCACGGGTCCGCCAACTGGGATGACCTCGTCGCCATCAACCGGATCGTCGCCGGCACGCCAGAGAAGGTGGCCGACGCGATCGGCGGCTGGATCGAGGAGTCGGGCAGCAGCCGCCTGAACCTCAACCTCACCCTCGGCGACATGCCGAACTGGAAGGTCGTGAAGAACACCACCCTGTTCGCAGAAGAGGTCATTCCCAGGCTCCGCGCGAAGAAGGAGGCTGCCTGACCATGAGCGACGTCACGACCGCCTCGTTGGAGCGGCTGGAGTACGACGTCCACGGGACGGCCACGGCGGTGTTGGCGGCGGGCGACCCCGCGGCGCCGCCCCTGGTGTTCTTCCACGGGGCCGGCACGTGGCACGGCTGGGGATTCGCCGAACCGTGGACCGGGCGGTACCGGGTGCTCATCCCCCATCACCCCGGCTACGGCGACTCGGGCGATCTCGAGGGGCTGCACGAAGTGCACGACCTCGTGCTGCATTACACCGAACTGTTCGACCAGCTCGGCCTGACCGGTGACGTCAACCTCGTCGGTCTCTCGCTGGGCGGTCTGATCGCAGCCCGCTTCGCCATCGAGCAGAAGCACCGGCTGCGGCGCCTGGTGTTGGTCGCGCCGGCAGGGCTGCGGATGCCGGGGGTCGCGTTCGACGACGTGTTCCGGATCCCGCCCGAGGAGCTGATGGGCCGCCTCGTGCACCGGATGGACACGCTCGTGCCGCATCTGCCGGCCGATCCGAACGACGTGGACTTCACCGTCGACCGCTACCGGGAGATGCGGACAACGGCCATCATGCTGTGGGAGCAGCCCTTCGACCGGGTGGTGCCTCGTTGGTTGGGCCGCGTCGACACGCCCACGCTGGTGGTGTGGGGCGAAGAGGACCGCCTGGTGCCGGTGGAGCTGGCGCGCGCCTGGGTCGAGCTGTTGCCCCGGGGCACCCTGGCCACGTTCCCCGAGGCGGGGCACCTCGTGCTGGACGAATCGCCGGAGGCCAGCGCGGCCGTGGCCCGGTTCTGCGGCACGAGCGACTGACCTACTCGACTGAACCGGAGCGTGCCAGAGGGATGTACCACGGGCTGCTGTTGGATATCGGCGGCGTGATCCTGGACGCGTGGCGGGCGCTGGACGCCTACGCCACGGTCACCGGTGTTCCGGTGCCGGGCCGAGGTCCGATCGATCCGGATGGTGATCCGGCCTGGCAGGAGAAGCTCGCCGGCACGCTGACGTTGGACGGCTACTGGGATCGTGTCGCGCGGACAACCGGGCACGACAACTGGCGGGCGATGTTCCGGTCGATCACCGAGCACGTGCCCGACGCGCTCTTCGATGCCAACGCCGTCGCCCTGATGCGCGATGCCCGTGCCGCCGGCCGTCGGGTCGGGGTGCTCTCGAACGACGCCTACGCCATCCAGAGCCGGGCATTCTTCGGCGCCCGCCCGGAGTTCAAGGGGCTGGACGCTTTCGTCGATGCGTCGGACATCGGTGTCAGCAAACCCGAACCGGACGCCTACCTCGTCGCGGCCGAGGCTCTCGGGGTGGCGGCCGAGGGAGTCGTGTTCCTCGACGATGCCGCGGAGAACGTCGATGGCGCCCGTGCGGTCGGCATGTTCGGCATCCAGGTCGACCCGGGCAACGCCACCCCGGCGTTCGACGAGGCACGCGAGCTGCTCGGCCTGGCGTCGTGATTCAACCCCGGCGGACCGTGTAGCCGCCCTCGGCGATGGCCTGGGTGAGCCGGCGGGCACCGGCCTTCAGGATGCGCGTGTGGCGGGTCTCGTGGTCGCCTACCACCCGTGGCGTGGGGCCGACCATCGATATGGCGGCGACGACAGGGCCCCTCATCGAACCACGCACCGGCACCGCCAACGACGACATCCCCAGCTCGGTCTCGTCGATGCTGCGCGCGTAGCCGCGCTCGCGGACCCGCGCCAGCTCGGCGAGGAGGAGCTCGGGAACGACGATGGTGTAGCCGGTGCTGGGCGCCAGGCCGGCGCGCAGTCGAGCCTCGGCCAACTCCGGGTTGAACGCCGCCAGGACCTTGCCGGCGCTGGACCGGTGCAAGGGCGAGCGGCGGGCATTGGTCGAGTAGCGGAGCGCCCGTTGTCCCTCCACCCGCTCGACGTACACGACATCGGCCCCGTCGGGTACGCCGATCTGTACGGTCTCCTCCAGCATGTTCCGCAGGTCGACCAGGAGGGGCAGCGCCTGGTCGCCCACGGCCGTGCGCTCCGTCGCCAGATGCCCGTACTCGACCAGTCGGACGCCTAGCCGGTAGCCGCGGCGCGCCGTGCGGTCGACGAGCCCCCGCCGGGCCAGCACCGCGCAGGTGCGGTGCGCCGTGCTCTTGGCCACCCCGACCCGCCGCGCAAGCTCGCTCAGGCTCAGCTCGTGCGCGTCGGCGAGCGCGTCGATGATGTCCAGGGCGATGCCGACCGACTGCAGCTCCGCATGCGCCGACGCCGACCTGTCGGCGTCCTGGTCGTCGCGATGGTCGCCCCGAAGCGCGCTCACCCCGCCAGTGAAGCACCGCCGCGCGCCGCCCGTAGCGGCGTCGGAACTAGCTCGGGACGCGGCCGCCGTTGACCAGGAGCGTCTGGCCGGAGACGAAGACCGAGTCGTCGGAGAGCAGGTAGCAGAAGGTGCCGAGGAGGTCGTCCGGCCGCATGACCCGGCCCAGGGGCGTGCGGCTGGTGTCGTAGGCGCCGAGCACCTCGGATCCCGGCGTCGGCGTGAAGCCCGGGGCCACACAGTTCACGCGGATCCGGCGCGGGCCCAGCTCGTTGGCCAAGGCGCGGGTCATCGAGATGACAGCTCCCTTCGACGCCACGTAGTGCACGAAGCCGTGGGAGCCGGTGATGGCGGTCTCCGACGCCACGTTCACGATGCTCCCGCCCCGGTCGCCCATGGCCGCCGCCGCGGCCCGGGCGCAGAGGAACGAGCCCCGCACGTTCACCGCGAACATACGGTCCCACTCGCCCAGGTCGATCTCGTCGTACGCCTTCCGGCCGACGAGCAGCGCCGCGCAGTTCACCAGCCCGTCGACCTCACCGGCCTCGGCGAACATCGCGGACACCTGGTCGGCGTCGCTCACGTCGCAGGTCAGGTCCGTACCCGCTGCCACGTCGGTGGTGATCGCCGTGGCGCCGCGCGCGCGGACCTCGGTCGCCAGCGCCGCACCGATCCCGCGGACCGCGCCGGTGACGACGATTCGTTTGCCCTCGAGACTGCTCATCCCGACCCCTCCGACGCCTCCGCCGCACGGACGATCTCCGAGAGTGCCGCGTGGATGCTGCCGTTGCTCGCGAGGACGTTGGCGAGGCCGGGACCGAGGTTGGGCGGCCCGCCGTCGAGGTCCTCGATGCGGCCCCCGGCCTCGGTGATCAGCAGGGCGCCGGCGCCCACGTCCCACGCGAAGGTGGCGTCGCGTTCAACGAACGCGTCGACGCGTCCCGCGGCCACGTAGCCGAGGCAGAGGGCCGGGGAGCCCACACACCGCACCCCGCGGCATTGCCCGCTCAGCGCCACGATGCGCCGGCCGAACGCGGCGATCGCGTCCGGGTCGTCCGACTGGATGCCGGTGCACACGAGGGCCCCGCCCGGCGAATCGACGGCCGACACCGCCAGCCGCTCGCCTCCGAGCCACGCTCCCCCGCCCCGCACGGCGGTGAACAGCTCCCCCCGGAAGGGATCGAGGATGGCGCCCGCCGCCAGCCCCTCGGCATCGCGAACGGCCACCGATGTGCACGCGAACGGCACCCCGTGGGCATAGTTCGACGTGCCGTCGAGCGGGTCGATCAGCCAGGTGGCGGGTGGGTCCACCGACGCGCCCTCGCCACCGCCGGCACGATCCTCCTCGGCGAGGATGGCGTGGTCCGGGAAGCGACCCGCGATCACCCCGATGATCGCCGCCTGAGCGGTCACGTCCGCCCAGGTCACGATCGAGGTTCGCTCGCTCTTGAGCTCGACCTGCTTGGGGCGCGCCAGGCCCTCGACAAGCACGGCGCCGCCCGCCCGCGCCGCCGCCACCGCCCCGTCCAACAGCTCGATGACGGTCGGCGCCATCCTGCCGGCCCGATCAGCGGACCGCCGCCAGCGCGTTCCAGACGCGCTCGGGGGTCAGCGGGGTCTCCAGGTGGCGGACGCCGAGATGGCCGAGGGCGTCGATGACCGCGTTGTACACGGCGGGGATGGCGCCGATGGTGCCCGACTCGCCGATGCCCTTGGCGCCGAGCTCGTTCGCGAACGTCGGCGTCGCCATGGGCACCAGCTCGAACGACGGCAGCTCGGTCGCCGAGATCACGGGGTAGTCGGCGAAGTTGGTCGTCAGCGGCTGGCCGTCCTCGTCGTAGCGGATGGCCTCGAGCAGCGCTTGGGCGGCTCCCTGGGCGATGCCGCCGTGGACCTGCGCCTCGGCCAGCAGCGGGTTGATGATCCGGCCGGCGTCGTCGAGGGCGACGATCCGCCGCAGGTCGACGCGGCCGGTCTCGGTGTCGACGTCGACGATCGCCACGTGGGCGCCGAACGGGAACGTCGGCATCGCCGGCACGTGATCCGCCGCCGCCGACAGCGGCGCGCCGCCCACGCCCACGAGATCCGCCCAGCCCACCGCTCGCGCCGGCGCGCCGGTGACGTGGAAGCGGCCGGCGTGGTCGTCGAGCACCACGTCGTCGACCGACGCCTCGAGCAGGTCGGCGGCGGCGTGTCGAGCCCGCTCCACCAACGTGGCACACGCCTCGGCGATGGCACTGCCGCCGAGCTGCACCGACCGGGAGCCGACGGTCAGGCCACCACGGGGGACCCGATCGGTGTCGCCGTGGATCACCTCGACATCCTCGAGCGCCACGCCCGTCCGGTCGGCCACGATCATCGCCCAGGTCGTGTCGTGACCTTGGCCGGTGGGCGTCGATCCGCTTGTCACGCGGATGCGACCGCCGTCGAGCAGCTCGAGGGCCCCGAACTCCTGGTCACCTGTAACGGCGGCCGTTATCTCGACGTAGGTGGCGATGCCGATACCGAGGGCCAGGCGATCACCCGCCTCGCGGCGGCGGGCCTGCTCGCCCCGCAGCGCGCCGTAGCCGGCGGCCCGCAGCACCCGCTCCAGCGCCCCCGGGTAGTCGCCCACGTCGTACACCGTGCCGACCCCTGTGGTGTAGCGGTCCGCGAACGGGGCGACGAGGTTCCGCCGCCGGACCTCGGCGGGGTCCATTCCGATCGCGGCGGCGAACCGGTCGACCATGCGCTCGATGGCGACCGCCGCCTCTGGTCGCCCTGCGCCCCGATAGGCGGTCGTGGACACGGCGTTGGTGACGACCGAGACGCCGCTGAAGCCGGCGTTGGCGATGTCGTAGGCACCGGTGGTCATCAGCATGGTCATCGCCGGCAGGCGGGCACCGAGCACCGGGTAAGCGCCGGCGTCCTGCACGACATCGAGCTGGTAGGCAGTGATCCGCCCGTCCCGCCTGCCGCCCAGCCTGGCGTGCTGGATCTGACCCCGGCCGTGGGCCATGGCGACCATGTTCTCGGAGCGGGACTCGGTCCAGCGGACCGGACGACGGGCCACCTGGGCGTAGAAACCCAGCGCCACCTCGTCCGGGAAGGTGCGCGATTTGGCACCGAACCCGCCACCGACGTCGGGGACGACCACCTGTACCTGCGACGGCTCGAGTCCATAGACGGACGCCAACAGGTCGCGGGTGGGGTGTGCGCCCTGGCATGCGGCGTAGTGCACGAGGCGGCCGTCGTCGGTCCAGTACGCGGCCGCCGCGCGACCCTCGATGGGGGCGGCAGTCAGGCGCTGGTTGACGATCCGCTCCTCGACCACGACCTCGCAGCGGTCGAAGTCGGCGCGGGAGCCGGACGTGAAGCGCTGCACGACGTTGGTGCCGACGTCCGGGAAGAGCACTTGTTCGTCACGCAGCGCCGCCTCGGGATCGATCACCACGGGGAGCGGCTCGTAGTCGACCACCACGAGGTCGGCGGCGTCGCTCCCGCAGGCCCTGTCCTCGGCCACGATCGCCACGACCGCCTCACCCACGAACCGGACCACGCCACGGGCCACGAACGGCCGCCGCATGCCCTCCGGGAAGGCGGCACTGGAGGCCGGCGCCAGACCGAGCTCGGCCAGGTCATCGCCCGTCATGACGGCGAGGACACCGGGTGCGGTCTTGGCCTCGGACACGTCAATGCCGGCGATCCGGGCGTGCGCCACGGACGAGCGCACATAGGTGAGCCAGGCCGCGTCCGGGAGCGCCACGTCCTCGACGTACGTTCCCCCCACGGTCAGGAACCGCGCATCCTCCAGCCGCGTCACCCGGTTGCCCAGGATGCTGCCCAACCGGTCCTCCCCTCGTGCTGCCGCTGCCGCGGTCGGCCCGACCATACGGCCGGCGTCGCGCCCCGGCCATGCTCGACCAACCGGTGTCAGAATGCCAGGGAACCTGACAACCTCACACCCGGGAGTGCAAGTGCACGTCGAGAAGGCCGTCGCCTTCGCCGAACTGGAAGGCTTCCGAGCCCTGGAGCTCGACCTCTACGGTCCGAGCGAACCCGGCGTGAGCCCCGACGGGCCCCGGCCCTTGCTGGTGTACGTTCACGGCGGCGGTTGGCGGGTGAGCCATCGCAGCCGGCCGCCCCGGGAGACGCGGGAGTGGTCCCGTGGTGTCTTCGAGCGGCTGACCGACATGGGGTTCGTCGTCGCCGCCCCGGACTACCGCCTCAGCGGCGAGGCACTCTTTCCGGCGCAGCTCGACGACACGTTGGAGGCGCTCCGCTGGCTCCACGCCAACGCCGGCGACCTCGGCGTCGTCCCCGGCCGAACCTACCTGTGGGGTGCTTCGGCCGGTGGCAACCTTGCGGCACTGGCGGCGCTCGTCGCCAACGCACCTCCGGTCGCCGGCGTGGTGTGCTGGTACCCGATCACGGACCTGCCCGCGCTCGACCACGACGCCACAGATACCTACGAGGCCCACCTGCTGGGCGGCCCCATCGGTGAGCACATCGAGCTGGCACGGTCCGCCAGTCCGGTGACGCACGTGCACGGCGGTGCGCCGCCGTTCCTCCTCCAGCACGGCGAGGACGACACGTGGGTACCCCACGAACAAAGCGTGCATTTGGCGAACGCCCTGCGGGCCGCGGGCGTATCCGTCGAGCTCGAGACCGTTCCGGGCGCAGACCACTTCTTCGCCGGCGCCACCGACGCCGAGGTCGAAGCGATCTTCCAGCGGGCGCTGGACTTCCTGGTCCAGCTGGACACCGACGCCAAGGCCGGGGCTGCCACCTGCGGCGTGCCCACGGGTTCGACCGACAACCCCGAGACGGAGCTGCGCACCGACGAGTCGGTCAACGAGAAGCCCGCCCGGCGCATCAGCTGGTCGGACATGTTCGTCCACCCGGATGAGAACCCTCGCACCGATGGGGGGGTCCAGGGCGAGCGCGCCACGCTCAACGGGTACCTGCGCGACCAGCGCCTGACGCTCGAGCTCAAGTGCTCAGGCCTGGACGCCGCCGCCCTGGCCCGTCGCTCCGTCGAGCCTTCCAACCTGTCGCTGCTCGGGCTGGTGCGCCACATGGCCGGCGTGGAGCAAGCGTGGTTCCGGCTGCGGATGGCCGGGCAGGACGTGCCGCGGCATTTCCGGTCCGACGCCGACCCCGACGGAGATTTCAATGGCGCGGTGCCCGACCCCGGCGTTGTCGCCGAGGCATGGGACGCATGGCGGGCCGAGGTCGCGTTCGCGGAGCAGTATGTTGCTGAGGCACCCGACCTCGAAGTCGTCGGGAAACGGGGCGACGTCCTCCGCGAAGTGCTGGTGCACATGATCGAGGAATACGCCCGCCACAACGGCCACGCGGACCTCCTCCGCGTGCGGATCGACGGGAGATTGGGCCAGTAGCGAGCCAGCGGCCCTGCCTCCACAGCAGCAGGGTTGACCATGTCCATGCCGTGATCGCGGGGGGCAAGCGCGGCCAGGGTCATCCGCACACGTCAGGGACCCTGATGTTTCTGCCTGCTCAACTACAGTGGCAACGCAGTCCCGTGCGTGGGCGGGCCAGGTCACATAGGGGGGTCGACAGTGACGACGACGAGCGACGAGATCACGTTCCCTGGGCCGGACGAGATCGAGGGTTTCTGGGCGCTGGACAAGATGCACGCGCCCCGGCCGGTCACTCCCCTGTCGTTCGACTTGGTGGTGCGCACCCTGGCCGAGGGGTTCACCAAGGCGCAGGCCGAATACGACTGCCCGATCATGGTCAGCACCAAGGAGGTCAACCACTACTTCTACGTGGCCTTCCACCCAATCCCCGACGAGGCCGAGATCGCGGACCGGATGACCCGCTACCACGGCAAGCTCGCCGACAAGGTCCCCGGCATCGGCAAGACGTGGGACGAACGGTGGAAGCCGGAGGTGATCGCCAACAACGTTCCGCTCAAGACCGTCGACTATTCGGGGCTCAACGACGCCGAGCTGATCGACAAGCTCGACGAGCTGACCGATCAGATGCGGTACCAGTGGTGGATCCACGGCCACATCAATTTCGTGTTGCTGTCCAGCAGCGCGTTCTGCGACCTCTACGACACGATCATGAAGCCGGCCGATCCCACCGAGTCGTACCAGACCCTCCACGGCTTCCAGACCACCTCGGTTGACGCCAGCCGCGGGCTGTGGGCCCTGAGCCGCACGGTTCTCGGCAGCCCCACGCTGAAGGAGCTGTTCGAGACAACCGAACCCAAGGACATTCCCGACAAGCTCGACGCCACCGAGGAGGGTCGAGCCTTCCGTGACCAGCTCGACGAGTTCCTGTTCGAGTACGGCTGGCGCCATGACGCCGTGTACGACCTCGCCGACGTGCCGTGGCGGGAGAACCCGTCGATCCCGCTGGCGAGCATCGCCAACATGATGGAGCTCGACGAGAGCGATGACCCCGAGGTCGTGTACCGGCAGAAGGTCGCGAGGCGCGAGGAGCTCTTGTCCAAGGCGCGGGCCAAGCTGGCCGATGAACCGGAGACCTTGGCCAAGTTCGACGAGCTCTACGAGGCGGCGCGCTACAGCTTCCCGCTCACCGAGGACCACGCCTTCTACATCGATCAGCTCTTCATCAGCGTGTTCCGCCGCTTCGCCCTCGCCGTCGGCGAGCGGCTCGTGAGCAAGGGCGTCGTCGACGAGCCCGACGACATCTTCTTCCTCTATCGCGACGAAGTGGTCGCAGCCCTCGGCGACGGGGGTGATCAACGGGCGAAGGTCGCCGAGCGTCGGGCCACGATGGAGGCCGCCAGCCGCGTCCCGGCACCCATCACGCTCGGCAATCCCCCGCCGCCGCCCGAGGTGCCCGACCCCTTCATGGACGCGCTGGTGTTCCGCCTCCTCGGCATGGTCCCGCCGCAGGAGAGCGCCGACCCGGGTGCACTCAAGGGCGTGGCAGGGTCGCCCGGCGTCTACACCGGGACGGCCCGGGTGGTGCGGTCGCTGGACGAGGCGACCGAGCTCGAGGACGGTGAGGTCATGGTCTGCGAGATGACACTGCCGCCCTGGGTACCGGTGTTCTCGGTCGCGGGGGCAATCGTCGCCGATGTCGGCGGCGTGCTGTCCCACACCGCGATCGTGGCCCGTGAGTTCGGCGTCCCCGCCGTCGTCGGCACCGAGGTTGGCACGACGGCCATCAAGACCGGCCAGACCATCACCGTCGACGGCACCAAGGGGTTCGTCTACCTCGACGGCCGCAGCGCCACCGAGGCGGCAACAACCTCGACCGCCTGGTAGCGGCGTCGCGGCAGGACAACCCGCGTGGTCCACGGCGCAATGCCCCGGAGCGACGCTGGGGTGAAATGCGTGAGTTGTCTGCGGGTCACCGCCGAGGTCGCGCGGCGGCAAGCCGATGGCTCGTGGCTCTACCTCATCGACAACCCGTATGGGGGTAGCAGCGAAGCCGCATAACTGTCGATCCGCGGCTTTCCAACAACGGTTTCGGGCTTGCGTCATGCGCCCGACCGTGCGTCGTCCAGCTCAGGTACCGTCCTTACCGACTGCGGTCGGATAAATATCGAATGAGTGCTGGCATACACATGCTGCTATGATCGAACACATGTTGGTGTCAATGGAGCGAGAGAATGCGAAGGAAATCACGCCCCGTTGGCGGCTGTCGTCGACGGGCTGCTCGACCTCGACCCGGACACGCTGGGGGACGCCGAGTTGGCCGACGCCGTGGTCCAGTTGCATCGCCAGCAGGCCCGGTTCGCCGCGGCGGTGACGGGGATTACCGAGGCGGCGGACGCGCGGCGCGACCGGGGCGACGACGGGTCGCGCTCCTGTGGGGCGTGGGTGGCGCACCGCTGCCGCCGCCCGGTCGGCCAGGCCCGGGGTGAGGTGTGGCTGGGCCGCCGGCTACGCACCATGCCCGCCACGGCCGAGGCCTTCGCCGCCGGGGACATCTCGCTGCGCCACGCCATGGTGTTGGCCTCGCTGGCCGACGGCCGCAGCGCCGAGTACTTCACGCGCGACGAGGCGATCCTTGTCGACGACGCCCGCACCTTGTCGTGGGCAGACTTCGTGCGGGCGGCCGAGTACTGGCGCCAGCACGCCGGCCCCGACGGTGTCGAGCGCGACGCCGACCACGACCATGCGTTGCGGCGAGTGCACCTGTCGCCGGGGCTGCGGGGCACCGGGATCCTGGACGGGTTGCTGACTCCGCTCGGCTACGCGACGGTCAATACCGCGTTGCGACGGATCGAACAGGAGTTGTTCGAGGCCCGACTGGGCGGCCGCCCGCGCCGAGCGCGGCGATGCCGCCACCGCATGCCATCTGGCCTGCACCCCCGCGCAGCGGCGCCACGACGCCTTGGTGGAACTAGCCAAGCGCGCGGCGGACCCGACTCCGTGCGACCATCCTCGCCGAACGGGTCGACAGACCCGACGGCTGAGCGGGCGCACTGGTCGGATCTACCCCCACAGCTCCTTGGTGGCCAGCGCGGCTCCCTCGGCCAGCGCCCGGAACTTCGGCCACACGACCGTCGGGTGCACCTCCGGGGAGTACGTGGCGCGGGATGAGAAGCCGCAATCGGAACCGGCGATCACGTTCTCGCGACCCACGAGTCCTGCGTACTTCATGATGTAGTCGGCGACCAGCTCCGGATGCTCCACATAGTTCGTGGCGTGCCCGATGAGGCCCGGGATGAGGATCTTGCCGTCGGGCAGCTTCACGTCCTCCCATATGCGCCATTCGTGGTAGTGGCGGGGGTTGGCCACCTCGAAGCTGTGGGCCCCCGCATTGATGGCCAGCATGAAGGGCACGACGTCGATGAGCGGAATATCGTTCATCCGGGGGCCATGGTTCAGGCCATAGCAGGTGTGGTGGCGGATCCTGTCCATGGGGATGTCCCGTAGCGCATGGTTCAGCGCCTCGACGTGCACCCAGGCCATGCGCTCACGTTCGTCCTGCTCCATGGTCGGATCGCCCAGCATGTCGATGAGGAACGGATCGTCGACCTGGAGGACGAATCCGGCGTCGACGATCGCCAGGTACTCCTCCCGCATCGCCTCGGCCACGGCCGCGAGGTACTCCTCGTGGTTCGCGTAGTACTCGTTGCGCCCGAACCCACTCGGCCCCGTGGATGGGATGAACCCCTCCGTCACGTCGAACGGTGCGACGGCTGCCCGCAGGTTCTCGATGTCGGCCTGCAGCAGTTCCTGGCCGACATAGCTGATCGGGCCCCGGCAGATGATGCGGCGCAGGGGGGTGACAGTGGACGAGTATTTCTTGAAGTACTCCTCGTAGTACTCGGGAAAGTCGTCGACCTCCTTCTGCCACGACGGCGCCATCCGCGTCGTCTCCATGTCGGGCTCGAACCCGCCGAGCCGATCCTTCACGTAGCCGAGGAAACTGACCTTGCTCATCTCCCCGTCGGTCACGACGTCGATGCCGTTCTCGACCTGCTGGCGCACCCGGTCAGCGACCGCGTCCCGCACCTGATGGGCGAGCAACTCGGCGTCGTACGGCCGTCCGTTCTCCCGCTCCTTCATCGTGTCGAGCAGCTCGGTCGGCCGGGCCAGGCTGCCCGCATGCGTCGTCAAGATGCGTTCGGTGCTGCGCTTCATCGGGTTCCCCCTGGTTGACGAGTCGTCAGCGCTAGTGCACGCAGGTGATGTAGGTCCAGCAGGCCTGGAACTTCGCCCGCCCGTGGAACAGTACGTCCATGGCGTGGCGGATCAACCCGAGCCGGTCGGCGACAGCCTCCGGCGAGGGCGGAACCCCGTCGATCTTCTCGGTGCCGCCCACCCAGCCGAGCACGGCGTCGTGGTACGTGCGGAGCAGCTCGTACCAGTCGTCCACACGCACCTCGATGCTCGCCTCCCGCACGGATTCGACCTTGAGGCCCGCCAGCTCCAGGGTCTCGACGTAGAAGTCCAGCGGACGGGGTTGGAGGAACACCCGGTCGCGGTAGGCGGCGTGGGCCGCCATCCGTTCCTGGTTGTCCAGGTCGCCGCGGTACGTCGCGTAGCAAGGGTCGTTGCGCACCAAGCCCTCGGCCAGGTCGCCGACCACCCACACGGTCTCGTCGAGGATCCACTCGTTGCGGCGGGCACGCGGGTTGCGGATGTTGCCGGAGTTGATCAGCACGTGGCCGCCCGGGCGCAGGGCCCGCAACCAAGACGCGACGGTGTCGGCCAGGTCGGGATACAGATGGATCGCGTTGGTAGACACGATCGCGTCGACCCGGCGCTCGAGCAGCTGGGGACCGAGCACCTCGTCGAGCCGCTGGAGGCGCTTCTCGGGTTTCAGAAAGCGGAGCAGCCGCATCCCGACATCGGGGTCGTCACGGAACTTCTCCAGGGCAACCCGCAGGAACTTCGGCGAGCTGTCGACGATCACCGCACCGGCGCGCGCGTCGAACATCCGCAGTTTCAGGCGATCGAGCAGGATGCCGGTGCCGCCCGAGTAGTCGACGAGGATGTCGCCGTCGTTCAGCAGGTGGGACAGCTCCTCGACCGTGGCGTCGAGGTTGCGGTACCAGCTGTGGTGGTCGACGTTGTCGTAGGCCTCGCCGAAGGCGTCGACCGGCTGGCGCGTCCAATCGTCGGCGGGCACGCGCTCCCAACCGGCCGGCCACGAGAACGCCGGGCGGCGCCGGGTCGCCGGCTGGATCGGGGCCGTCACCGCCCGATGCAGCTCGATCAGCGACGCGACGTCCTGAGGACGGTGGCGCGCCCAGCCGCAATCGGTGGCCACGCCGAAATCGCGGACGAAGCGCTGCGCGGCGACGATCCGGGCCCGGGCGCCCAGCTCGCCGTCGGACGGATGGAGCAATCCGAGGTACAGCCGTGTCTCGGGGCGGAGCGCGAGCTGGGCCAGGGTCTCGAAGAAGCGCAGGTCGACGCGGTCGCCCGCAACCGGGAGATGGATCCAGTCGAGCGACCGGCTGAGGCTGAGCGACAGCGCGTTGGCCACGTCGACGAGCGGCTGGGCGTGGTACGGCCGGTCGCGGTGGTGCGCCTCGTGGCCGTGACAGAAGTGGTACCCGAGCTGCACGCCCGGTGGGATGCTGCGACCCAGTCGAACCAGGCGCTCGACGATGCCCGATCGTGGGTCCCCGAACCACACGGGCATCACGCCGTCGAGCATCGCGAACTCGAAGTTCGTGTCCCATTGGATCGCGAGCTGGTCGTGCGGGATCGCGCCGAAGATCCCAGCCAACTCGTGGAGCATCCGCTCCTCGTAGAGCGGCTCGACGCCGGTCTGGTCCTCCGGTGCGACGAACGCGGCGATCGGCGCCAGCGGCGTGGGCAGCGAGACCTGGAACCGGCAGTGCACGGGAACCTGACCGTCCCGCTTGCGGCGAGCGAAGATGCCGTACGACGAGATCGCGGCCTCGGCATAGCCCAGGTCGTCGAAGCGCAGCGTGTCGAGCGACTCGCCGTCGCGCACCCGCAGGCGGGGCAGCGCCCGATGGGGTTGGTCGCCCGGCGGGCAGACCTCGAACTCCGGGCGGGAGCTCAGCACGGGGTACTGCCACACGATCCAGTCCGACCGGGGACCGGTCTCACCGTCAGGGAGCTGCGTGACCCGGTCGCCGAGCTCCGCCGCCATCACCTGGAACACCTCTTCGGCGCTGCGCAGCGGAACGCTGCCCACCAGCAGCACCCCGCCCGTCGCCGGACCGCGGCTTTCCTCGAGCATGAGAGCCCCCTGGTGTCGATGTCGGCCTCAGTATCCGGCCGCCCTCCCGGCCCACAAAGGGCAGTGTTCGCCGGACGCGAACGCTCCCGGGGTAGCCGGTCGCTATCTCAGGCAAGCTGATACCGTTACCGCCGCCACGCCTGCGGACGGGGCGGCGAACGGGTAGTGCAGGGGTGCGAGCGGCGAGTGCCGGGCACCGTGGCGTTGACCGTGAGGGGGACACATGAGACGGTCACTGTTGGGCATCGTGGCAGTCAGCGGCCTGCTGCTCGCGGCGTGCGGAGATGACGACGATGGCGGGGCGGACACCGCGCCGGACGAGGCCGAGGCGCCCGACGAGACGGTGGCTCCGGTCAGCGGGAGCGGCAGCAACATCCAGGCCGCCGGCGAGTGCGGAGCCGGGACGGGCGAGGAGGCGACCGGCGAGCCGATCAAGATCGGCGCCATGGCGACCAACTCGCCGGTCGCCGACTTCACCTGGATCACCGGGATGACGGCCGCCTACTTCGAGTGCGTCAACGACAACGGCGGCATCAACGGCCGCCCGATCGAGTACATCGCCGAGGAGGAGCAGGTCGACCCGCAGCAGATCGCTGCGGTGGCCACGAAGCTCGTGGAGCAGGACCAGGTGCTCGGCATCGTGGGCAGCACAAGCCTCATCGAGTGCAGCGTCAACCGCGAGTACTACGCCGAGCAGGGCTACTACCTGATCATCGCGGGCGTGTCGCAGGACTGCTTCACCAGCCCGAACTTCTCCGCGGTCAACATGGGCCCGTACTACTCGAGCCTCGGCGGTGCGCAGGCCGCATTGCGGGCGGGCGCGGAGGGCCGGATCGTCGTCGCCTCGCCGAACCAGCCCGGCTTCGACCTGATCAACCAGGGCGTGGTCGACTTCGCCGAGGAGAATGGCCTCGAGGGCGTCAGCATCCTCGAGGATCCCCCGTTCGCGGACCCGGCCGGGTTCGCCCAGCGCCTCGTCCAGGAGGCCGGCGACGGGGGCGGCGTCGTGCTCGACTACACGGGCCCCAACGCGGTCCCCCTGCTCCAGGCGATCGAGCAGCAGGGCCTCGTCGACTCGGTGATCTGGGCCAGCTCGACGCCGCCCAACGACCCGTCGGTGGCCGAGGCGCTCGGGCCGGCCTGGAACGACAAGTTCCTCATCAACGCCGAGTTCAACGTGCTCGACTCGGGCGAGCCCGACCAGGAGCACATGAACGAGATCCAGGCGGAGTACGCGCCGGACGTCCCGATCTCGGCCTTCGCCCAGATGGGCTACCTGGCCGGGCGGATCGCCACCGACGCCCTGCTCGGCATCGAGGGTGACATCACGAAGGAGAGCGTCAACGAGGCGTTCCGGAACATCAAGAACTTCGTGAGCGACATCTGGTGCCAGCCGTGGTACTTCGAGAGCGGAGTCGGCGCCAACGTGTCCAACAACGTCGACCTGACGGTCGCCCCGCGCGACGGCCAGATGGTCCAGCTCGAGGAGTGCTTCGAGATCGCAGAGCTGCCCGGCAACAACCTCGAGGAGATCCGCCAGGCCGAAGAGGAGGGCGGTCTGAACACCGGCGAAGGGTAGGGGCGGCTGAGCCAGTCGCGACAGCGTTCAAATCCAGGAGATCAGGGTGCTCGGTGAGGGCCATGCCAGGCCTAGATGACTTCAAGCCGTTCCTCGTGCTCGGGTTGGCGCTCGGCGGGGTGTTCGCCATGAACGGCGTGGGCCTCGTCGTCCTCTACCGGGCGACGGGCGTGCTCAACCTCGCCTATGGGGCCATCGCCACCACGGGCGCCCTGATCTCCTGGTCGCTGCTCGGTGGCGTCAACCAGTGGATCGCCTACGCCGCGTGCGTGGTGTTCGGCGGCGTCGTGACGCTGGCCTACGGGCTGGTGTTCGGGCCGCCGTTCGCCCCGCGCGACCCACTGGTCAAGGCGACGGCCACGATCGGGCTGCTGCTCATCCTGCTCGGGGTGATGCTGTGGGTCTGGCCCCCGTCGACGACCCGCACCTACATCCTGCCGACGCGGCTCCACTACTACGAGGTCGCCGACGTGCGGGTGAACTGGACGCAGATCCTGGGGATGATCTTCCCCATCGTCGTCACCGCCGGTACCGCGGTGTTCCTGCGCGTCACCAAGGTGGGCACGGCGATGCGGGCGCTGGCCAACGACCGCGAGATCACGGCCATGCTCGGCGTGCCGGTCCGCCGGGTCGAGGCAGCCGCCTGGCTCGGGTCGGGCATCGTCTGTGGCTTCTCGGGGGTGCTGCTCGGCGACCTCGTCGGGCTCGACATCGTCGGGGTGACGTTCCTCGTCATCCCGGCGCTGGCGGCGGCGCTGATCGGCCGGCTCCACTCGCTGTGGGTCACGCTCGCCGCCGGGTTCGTCATCGGCATCGTGCAGTCGTGCCTCACGGCCTTCACGCGGGTCCACATCGGCACGCGGCCGCTCGCCGACTACCGCACGATCACGCCGTTCGTGCTGGCGATCCTGGCCCTGTTGTTCTTCGCCCGCCGCCGGCCGCTGGTGCGGACCTGATCGCCGTGACCACCGACGTCCACACGGTGGCGACCGACGAGGTTGTCCCCGCCGCACCGGTCGCCCCCGCCGGCAGGGCCCGGCGCAGCCCGCTCAGGCTGGCGATCGTCGCCGGGCTCCTCGCCTTCCTCCTCTTCGGGCTCCCCCCGCTGCTCGACAGCTTCTGGACGCTGGTCGTCACCGGGGCGGTGATCTACAGCGTGGTGGCGCTCGGCCTCGGCCTGCTGATCGGCCGGGTCGGGATGGTGTCGCTGTGCCAGTTCGTCCTGGCCGCGGTGGGTGCCTGGGTGGCGCTGCGCCTCAGCTACGCCACGTCGCTGCCGTTCCCCGTTCTGCTCTTGTGCGCCGGGCTCGTCACCGCCGCGATCGGCACGCTGATCGGGCTGCCTGCGCTGCGGCTCTCGGGGCTCTACCTCGCGCTGATCACGCTGATGGCGGCGGGCGCCATCACGATCGTGCTGCGCGCGGTGCTGTTCCCCAACGGCGGCGGCGGGTTCTTCGGCAACTCGGCCGCGGGCGGCGCCTCGTCGCGGATGCCCCGCCCGTCACTGGCGCAGGGCGACGCCGCCTACTTCCGCTACTGCGTCGTGGCGGCCATCCTCATGTTCCTGCTCGCCGCGTGGCACGTGCGGCGCAAGCCGGGGCGGGCGTGGGCCGCGATCCGTCACAGCCAGGCGACCGCCGTATCGGCTGGGGTGAACACGGTCCTGTACAAGCTGTGGGCGTTCGCCCTCGCGTCGTTCACGGCGGGCGTGGCCGGGGGCCTGCTCGCGGCGTCCGCCGGCGGGGTGAGCGTCCAGCAGTTCCCGGTCGAGACGTCGGTCACGCTGCTGGCGGTCGTCCTCATGGGGGGCGTGTACAGCGTGTGGGGTGCTGTCGTGGCCGCGTTCCTGCTACGGATCCTGCCGGCCCTGCTCGACGACTGGGGGGTCTCGACCGAGCTGCTCACGATCCTGTTCGGCGTCGGGGTCCTGCAGGTGCTGATGACCGCTCCGGGCGGCCTCGTCGACCAGGTGCCGAAGGACCTCGCGAAGCTCGGCCGGCGCATCGGCGGGCTGTTCTCCCGGCGGGAGATGGCGCGGTGATCGAGGTGGAGGACCTCACCGTCCGCTTCGGCGGCGTCGTGCCGATCGACGCGATGACGCTCGACCTCGCCGCCGGCACGTGCGGCCTGATCGGGCCCAACGGCGCCGGCAAGACCACGTTCTTCAACGTGCTCAGCGGGTTCATCCGCCCGTCCACGGGCCGGGTCCGCGCCTTCGGCGAGGACCTGCTGGCGATCCCCGACTTCAAGCGGCCCCGCTGGGGGCTGCGGCGGACGTTCCAGACCGAGCAGGCGATCGCCGAGCTCTCGGTGTTCGACAACGTCCTGTTGGTGCACGAGCACACCGGCGGCGACCGCGCCATGCGCCGCGACGAGGTGTCGAAGGCGGTCGGCTTCACCGGGCTCTCCGACGTCGCCCACCGACTCGTAGGGGGCCTCGGCGCCGCCCAGCGCCGCCTGGTCGAGGTGGCGCGGGCGGTGGTCGGCCGCCCGCGGTTGATCCTCCTCGACGAGCCGGCGGCCGGCCTGCCCGACGAGGAGACCGCCCGGCTGGCTGAGCTGATCCGGCGGATCCCCGAGGAGACCGGCGCCCTCGTCGTCCTCGTCGATCACGACATGAGCCTCGTGTCGTCCTGCTGCGCGACGACCGCCGTCTTGGACTTCGGCAAGCTGATCGCCGCCGGTCCCACGGCCGAGGTCCTCCGCGACCCGCACGTCATCCGGGCCTATCTCGGCACGGAGGATCAGGTGTGACAGCGTCGGTCGGCAGACCAACGCCATCAGCGGCTACGAGTCGGCCGGAGGCCGACGCCGCCACGGGGTGGCGGGCGGGGGTCGGGCTGGAGGGTGGGGGTCGGGCTGGAGTGACGCGGTGATGGCCAGCGTCGACCCGGAAGTCGGGCCGCCCGCCACGCCCGCCGCCGCGACCCTGCGGCTCGAAGCGTTGTCGGTCGAGCGTGGCGGCCGCCCCGTGCTGCGCGACGTCTCCCTGGCGGTCCCACCCGGCGAGGTGACCGCGCTGCTCGGCCCCAACGGCGCCGGCAAGTCGACGCTCGTGCTCACGGTCGCGGGCGTGCTCCGGCCCAGCTCGGGACGAGTCCTGCTCGGCGAGCGCGACCTGACCAGGCGCCCACCCGAGCGGATCCGCCGCGCCGGGGTGGCGGTCGTGGCGGAGGGGCGGCGCGTCCTGCGGGAGCTCAGCATCGCGGACAACCTGCGCGTCGCCACCTACGGGCTCGACCGCGAGCAAGCCGAGCAGGGGATCGAGTACGCCCTCGAGCTGTTCCCCGAGCTGACCCGCCGCTGGAACACCAGCACCCTGTTGCTCTCCGGCGGCGAGCAGCAGATGGTCGTGCTGGCGCAGGCGCTCGTGTCCCGACCCTCCGTGCTGATCGTCGACGAGCTGTCGCTGGGGCTCGCCCCGCTGGTCGTCAAACGCCTCGTGCCGACGCTGGCGTCGGTCGCCGCCTCGGGTGTCGGCGTGTTGCTCATCGAGCAGTTCGCCCACGTCGCGCTCGGGCTCGCGGAGAGCGCCTACGTGCTCCAGGGTGGCCGCATCCGTTACCACGGGACGGCCGGCGAGCTGAAGTCCAACCCCGAGCTGCTGCACTCGGCCTACCTCCTACGGGTGTAGCCATGGAGGACCTCGAGGGCAGGGTCGCCGTGATCACCGGTGGTGCATCCGGCATCGGGCTGGCAATGGCGCAGCGTTTCGCCGCCGAGGGCATGAAGCTGGTGCTGGCCGACATCGAACGGCCGGTCCTGCAGCGGGCGGGCGAGGCGTTGAGCAGAGGCGGCGCCGACGTGCTCACCGTGCCCACGGACGTCAGCCTCGAGCCCGACGTGGCGGCGTTGGCCGCGACGGCGCTCGAACACTTCGGCGACGTCCACCTGGTCTGCAACAACGCCGGCGTCGGCAGCCGCGGCCTGCCCATCGCCGAGCTGCCACTGGAGGACTTCGAATGGGTCCTCGCCGTGAACCTGTTCGGCGTCGTCCACGGGCTTCGGGCCTTCCTCCCGCACCTGCGGGCCAACGACGTCGGCCACATCGTCAACACGGCCTCGACGTCCGGGCTCTACCACCTGCCGCGCATGGGCCCGTACAACGCGTCGAAGGCGGCGGTCGTGGCCTTGAGCGAGACGCTCCGCTTCGAGCTCGCGGCCGAGGGCAGCAAGGTCGGGGTATCGGTGCTCTGCCCGAGCTGGGTTCGGACGAACATCTCCACCGCCGACCGCAACCGTCCCGAGCGCTTCGCCTACAGCCTCGACACCGACCAGATGGCCCAGGTCACCGCCTACAAGGCCAGGCGCAGGCAGCTCACGCCGGTCGCGGCCGACCCTGCGCACATCGCCGACCAGGTGTGCACGGCGGTCACGGCGAATCGCTTCTACATCCTCACCCACCCCGCCAGCCTGGATGTCTTCGACGCCCGGGCACGACGCATCCTCGCCGGGGACGACCCGGTGGAACCGCCAGAATGATCGGACAGTGATGGTCCCGAAAACGGACCGGTCGAAGGAGAGCGCATCATGACCGAAAAAGCACGTGCCGAGCTCCTGGCCGACGTGCTGTCGCGCTACGAGGACTCGCCGAACCCGCGCCTACGCGAGATCACGGAGGCCGCCATCCGCCACCTGCACGCCTTCGCCGAGGAGGTCAACCTGCAGCGCGACGAATGGCTCGCCGGCATTCAGTTCCTGACGGCCGCCGGCCAGAAATGCGACGACACCCGCCAGGAGTTCATCCTCCTGTCCGACACGCTGGGGGTGTCCAGCCTGGTCGAGATGCTGACGCACGACGGGGTCGAGGGCAGCACCGAGAACACCGTGCTCGGTCCCTTCTACGTGCCGGGGTCCCCCCAGCGAGCCAAGGGCGAGTCGATGCTCGTCGATCCCGACGACGGCGACCGGGTCGTGATCCGGGGCACCGTCACGGACATCGATCACGAGCCGATCGCCGGCGCCACGTTGGACTGCTGGCAGAACGCGACCGCCGGCTTCTACGCAGTCCAGCAACCCGGGGAACAGTCGGCCGAAAACCTGCGGGGGGTCTACAGCACGGACGCCGACGGCAGCTACGAGATCCGCACCGTGCGCCCGGTGCCCTACCCCATTCCGTCGGACGGTCCGGCCGGCGACCTGCTCAAGGCCCACGGCCGGAACTGGATGCGCCCCGGTCACACGCACATGTGGGTTCGGGCCGACGGCTACAAGGAGCTGATCACGCACGTTTTCGACAACGAGACCGAATACCTGCGCGATGACGCGGTGTTCGGCGTCCGCGACAGCCTCATCCGGCGCTTCGAGCCGGACGCCGCCGGCGAGCTGGCGACGACGTTCGACATCGTGCTCGACCGCGCCTGAGGCGTGGCGTGCGTACGGTGGAGGTCACGGACGACGGCAGCGAACCGACGTTGCTGTACCTCGTCGGTCGGATCGATCGCGTCGTCCGCCAGGCCATCGGCACCGTACTGAAGGCGCAGGGGCTGTCGGTCAACCAGTACACGACCCTGAGCGTGCTCGACCGTCGCAGCGGTCTCTCCAACGCCCAGCTCGCCCGTCGCGCCCTGGTGTCGCCGCAATCGATGAACGAAGTGCTCCTCACGCTGGAGGAACGGGGACTCGTGCGGCGCCGCGCCCATCCGGAGCATGGTCGGATCCTCCAGGCTCGGCTGACGGCCAAGGGTCGGTCGCTGTTGGCGCGCTGCGATGCCGAGGTGCATCAGGTCGAAGCCCGCATGGTCAGCGGCCTGAGCGACGAGGACCAGGCGACCCTGCGCAAGGCGCTGCTCTGCGGCATCCGTTCACTTCGGGGCGGGCTCGGGGAATAGCGTTCGACACCTTTCAGTCGCCAGGCGATGAGATAGCTGGAGAGGGGACGAGCCGTGGATCACCTTCTACAGGTGCTGTGCCTCAAGGGGCGGGCCACGCACGAGGCACTGGGCGCCGCCGTCGAGGCCGACACGGCTGCCGCCGTCGCGGGGCTCGAGGCAGCAGGGCTGGTGGAGAACACGAAGCTCGGATACCGGGTGACGGAGCTGGGCCGCAGGCGGGTCGACGAGCTCTACGCACGCGAGCGCGAGCAGGCGGGCCCGGTGATCGAGGAGGTGTACGAGTCCTTCGTTCCGATCAACGACGAGGTGAAGCAGATCGTCACCGACTGGCAGATGCGGCCGGTCGGCGGAGAGCTCACCATCAACGACCACAGCGACCGCCGTCACGACGAGAGGGTCATCGCCAGGCTGCGCCACACGGACGCCAAGGTGTCGACCGCACTGGCTCCCCTCGCGATCGCCCTGACCCGCTTCGACGCCTACCCGCGTCGCCTTCGGCGCGCCCTCACGTTGGTCGGAGACGGTGATCACTCGATGTTGGCGGCGCCGCTCAAGGACAGCTACCACACCGTGTGGTTCGAGCTGCACGAAGAGCTGATCATCCTGTCGGGTCGCAGCCGCGCCGACGCCGAAGCTCAGAACGGGTAGAGCCGGCCTCCCCGCTCGAGGGTGAGCCAGCGCGTCCTGGTGAACGCCTCGATGGCGGCCTTGCCGCCGTGGCGGCCGAGCCCGCTGCTCTTCACGCCACCGAACGGCGCGTTCGGCTCGTCGTACACGGAGGTGTCGTTGACGTGCACCATGCCCGTCTCGAGGCGACGGGCGACCGACAGTCCACGCTCCTCGTCCGCGGTGATGATGCCCGCCGACAACCCGTACTCGGAGTCGTTGGCCAGCTTGATGGCCTCTTCCTCCCCGGAGACGGTGATCACCGGTGCGACCGGACCGAAGGTCTCCTCGGTCCAGATCGTCATGTCCGGGGCGACGGCATCCAGCACCGTCGGTTCGAAGAACAGGCCGTCGTTGTCGCCCCCGGTGCGCAGCGTGGCGCCCTGGGCCACGGCGTCGTCGATGTGCCGCCGAATCTTGTCGGCCTGCTTGGCATTGATGACCGGTCCGATGATGTTGCTGCGCGGGTCACCGACGGTGAGCGCAGCCGCCTTGGCGACGAACCGCTCGGTGAAGTCCTCGGCGACGGCGGCGTCGACGAGGATGCGCTCGGTCGACATGCAGATCTGGCCGGCGTGCATGAACGAACCGAAGGTGGCGGCGCCGACGGCGCGATCGAGGTCGGCGTCATCGAGGACGACGAGGGCATCCTTGCCCCCCAGCTCGAGCGCCACCTTCTTGAGATGACGACCCCCCAACGCCCCGATCTCCCGGCCCACCACCGTCGAGCCGGTGAAGCTGACCGCTCCCACTGCGGGGTGGCCGACGAGCACCTCCCCGACCTCGGCCACGCGGTCCCGAGAGCAGGTGACGACGTTGAGGACGCCGGGCGGTAGGCCCGCGGCCTCGAAGATCTTGGCGACGAGCACGCCACCCGCGAGCGGCGTCTCCTCCGACGGCTTCAGGACGACGGCGTTGCCGACCGCGAGGGCGAAGGCCACCGCCCGCATCGACAGCAACAGGGGAAAGTTCCACGGCGTGATGACCGACACGACGCCGACCGGCTCGCGGACGACCATGCTCACCTTGCCGTGATCCGACGGGAGCAGCTCGCCCGTGACCATGTGCGCCGCCACGGCCGCGGCCTGGGCGGTGCCGGCGACGAAGCCGGTCTCGAACATGGCCTTGCCGATCCACGACCCGCCCTCGTCGACGAGAGCCTCGACCAGCGTGTCCTGCAGGTCGCCGATCGCGCCCATGGCCTCGATGAGCACCTTCGCCCGCTGGTCGTGCGGCAGCGCAGCCCATTCGGGCTGGGCCGCCAAGGCGGCCTCGACGGCGTCGGTCGCCGCATCCGCGTCGCCATCGGCCACCGCGCGCCACACCTCGCCGGTCGCCGGGTTGACGTCGTCGAAGGTGCCGGCGGCATCCCGCCACACACCGCCGACGAACAGCCGCTCGGTCTCGACTGCCATCGGGCACCCCCTCCCGGATTGACAACCGCGGACGCTATGAGTTGTCTGCATGATTGTCAACAATCCGCTCCCCGGTCATGGGGCTCCGAACTCGGCGCGCAGGTCGGCCTTCAGCACCTTGCCCGCGCCGCTGCGGGGCAGGCGATCGGTGAACACGACCGACCGCGGCAGCTTGAAGCGGGCCAGCCGCCCGTCGAGGTGCTCGAGCAGTCCCCGCTCGTCGAGCGCCGCGCCCGCGCGCCGGACCACGATGACGCGGCCCACCTCGCCCCAGCGCTCGTCGGGGACGCCGATCACCGCGCATTCGGCCACGTCGGGATGGCCGTAGATGACGTCCTCCACCTCGGCCGGGTAGATGTTCTCGCCGCCCGAGATGATGACATCCTTCATCCGGTCGACGATCGTGACGTAGCCGTCGTCGTCGACGACGGCCACGTCGCCGGATCGGAACCATTCCCCGTCCATCACCCCGGCGGTGGCCTCCGGGCGATTCCAGTAGCCACGCATCACGTTGGGGCCGGCGACGACCACCTCGCCCTTCTCGCCCGGCACCACCTCGCGCCCGTCGGGGCGCACCACACGCACGTCGGTGAAGAACGACGCCACTCCTGCGCTGCCCGCCTTGTCGGCGGCGTGCTCGGCGCCCAGGAACAGGGCGCCGGGCGACGTCTCCGTCATCCCGTAGCCTTGCAGGAACGGGATGTCCCGATCGAGGTAGGTGCGGATGGTGGACAGGGGCACCGGCGCACCGCCGCACAGGAGCCGCCGCAGGCTGGACAGGTCGGCGGAGGCGAAGGCCGGTGCCTGGGCCATGGCGTTGAACATGGACGGCACCCCGAACATGACCGTCACCCGATGGCGGGCGATGAGCTCCAGCACGCTGTCGGGGTCGAAGGCGCCCGTGAGAACGATCGTGCCGCCCTTCATGACCATGGGCAGGGACACCATGTTGAGCGCCGCCACGTGGAACAGCGGGGCGCACACCAGCGCCACCTCGTCGGACGCCAGATCGGTGTCGACGAGGACGTTGACGCAATTCCACGTGATGTTGCCGTGGCTCAGCGTCGCGCCCTTGGGCCGGCCGGTCGTGCCGGACGTGTAGACGATCACGGCCGGGTCGTCGAGCGCGACGGGGGTGTCGATCGGGGCCGGAACATCGCCGCCCGCACCGCCACCGGTCGCCATGCCTTCGAACGCCGGGCCCAGCTCCACAAGGCGGGGCAGCGCCGTCGACCCATCGGCCGCCACGGCCGCGGCCGCGTCGGCCATCGCTGCGGCGTGCACGAGCACCGTGGCGCCGCAGTCTGCGGCGATGTAGGCCAGCTCGGGCACGGTGAGCCGCCAGTTCAGCGGCACGAACACGCCACCCAGGGCGGTGGTGGCGAACATCGTCTCCAGGAGCGTGGGGTCGTTCGGTCCCAAGTAGGCGACGCGGTCGCCGCGCTGGACGCCGAGGTCGCGCAGGGCGGCTGCCAAGTGGCGGGTTCGGTCGTCGAGCGCCGCGTAGCTACGGCGGGTGTCACCCTGCACGAACGCGACGTGTGCCGGTGACAGGCGGCGCCGCCGAACCGGCCACGAGCCCAACCCCTGGTCGCGCATCCCCGGTCACACCTCGCACAGCCCGAGCAGCCGGGCCGCGTTGTGCTTGAGGATCTTCGGCCGCACCTCGGGCTTGATGTCCAGCTCCTCGAAGTCGGCCAGCCAGCGGTCGGGGGTGATCATCGGGAAGTCCGACCCGAACAGCACCTTGTCGGCCAGCAGCGTGTTGGCGTACCGGACGAGCTGGGGCGGGAAGTACCGGGGCGACCATCCCGACAGGTCGATGTGGACCTGCGGCTTGTGGGTGGCCACGGCGAGCGCCTCGTCCTGCCACGGGAACGAGGGGTGAGCGAGCACGATGCGCAGCTCGGGGAAGTCGGCGGCCACGTCGTCGACGTCCATGGGGTTGGAGTACTTCAGGCGCAGGCCGGCCCCACCCGGCGCGCCGGCGCCGATTCCGGTCTGCCCGGTGTGGAACAGTGCGATCAGTCCGCGCTCGGCGATCGCCTCGTACACGGGGTAGGCCAGGCGGTCGTTGGGGTGGAACGCCTGGACGGTGGGGTGGAACTTGAATCCCCGCACCCGTTGTTCGTCGACCAATCGGTGGACCTCGCGGACCGCGGCGCGCCCCAGGTGGGGATCGACGCTGCCGAACGGGATGAGCACGTCGGGGTGCGCGTGCGCAGCCTCGGCGATCTCGTCGTTGGGAATCGGGGGTACGCCCATCGCCGTCGTGGCGTCGACGGTGAACACCACCGCAACCATCTTGCGGTCGCGGTAGTAGGCGGCCATCTCCTCTACGGTCGGCCGCCGGCGGTCCCGGATTCCGAAGTACTCGTCGGCCGCCCGCTCCAGCTCGGGCGCCAACGACCCACGGCCGGTCACGGCCGACACCTCCGCGTGGGTGTGGACGTCGATGGCGACGACCGCGTCGAGATCGATGGCCCCCGCCGCGCCGGGCATGGCCGTCAGCCGCCCTCGCCGGCGCCGACGGGCGCACCACCGGGCCGCAGGACAGCGAGCCGTTCGCGCAGGGCGAAGCGCCGGACCTTGCCCGTCGCCGTCTTGGGGAGCTGGTCGACCACCTCGACGCGGCGGGGACGCTTGAATGCCGCCATCCGGCCACGGCAGTGGGCGTCGATGCCGGCGGGGTCGACATCGTGCCCGGCGCGAGGGACGAGAAAGGCGACGGTGACCTCGAGCCCGTCCGCGTCGCGGCCGCCCACCACCGCGGCTTCCAGCACGTCGGGATGCTCGACGAGGACGCTCTCGACCTCGGCGGGCGACACCCAGATGCCACCGGCCTTGATCATGTCGTTGTTGCGGCCGAGGAACGTCCAGTAGCCGTCGGCCGACCGGCGGTAGACGTCGCCGGTGACCAGCCACTCCCCCAGAAAGGCGGCCCGGGTGGCTGCGTCGCGGCACCAGTACCCGGTGGCGAGCGACGGCCCCCGCACGTGGAGGTGCCCGGGCGTGTCGGGTGCGGTGACCTCCTGGCCGGCGTCATCGACGAGCCGGGCGTCGTAGCCGGGGACAGGTGTGCCGCTGCTGCCCGGCCGCTCTGCCCCCTTGGTGTTGGACAGGAAGATGTGCAGCGCCTCCGTCGTGCCGATCCCGTCGAGGACCGGGTGGCCGAAGCGGGCCTGGAACCGCCGGTGCAGGTCCGCCGGCAGCGCCTCGCCGGCGGTGACGGTCGACCGCACGGAGGCAAAGGCGTCGTCGGCCGGGTCGGCGTCGAGCAGGGCGGCGACGAAGCCGGGGGTGGCGAAGAACAGGGTGGGCCGTTCGTCCCGGACCAGGTCGAGCACGTCGGCCGGCGTCGGGCGCCGGGGGTTGAGCACGGCGCCCGCTCCCACGGAGAGCGGAAACGTCAGGGAGTTGCCGAGCCCGTAGGCGAAGAACAGCTTCGCCACCGACAGGCAGCGATCGTCGGGGGCGATCTCGAGGACCGAGCGGGCATAGGTTTCGGCCGTGGCCTGCAGGCTGGCGTGGCGGTGCATCACCCCCTTGGGCGAGCCCGTCGTCCCGGAGCTGTAGAGCCAGAACGCCGGCGAGTCGGGCCCGGTCGGGGCCACGGGCGCCTCGGAGCGGTCGGTGAAGGCCGACCAGCCGTGCACGGAGAGTCCACCCGCGGCGACCGGGTCGCCGATCACCACCGCATTGCGGACCTCTGACGGCCCGGCGGCCATGCCGGCGAGGTGCTCGCGGTACCCGGCCGACACCACGACGGTGCCCGCGCCGGCGTCGGCGACGATCGCCGCGAGCTCGTCGCCGGTGAGCATGGTCGACAGCGGCACGGGGACCACGCCGGCGCGCAGGGCGCCCAGGAACCAGGCCGGGAAGGCCAGCTCGTCGTCGACGACCAGCGCCACCCGCTCCCCCCGGCGGACGTCCAGCTCGTGCAGGGCGTTCTGCGCCCGCGACACCTCGTCGCGCAGCTCGGCGTAGCTGACGGTGCGACCCTCGATCCGGTACGCGATCCGGTCGCCGTGGCCACCGTCGAGCTGGCGGTCGAGCAGCCAGGCGGCGGCGTTGTACTGGCTCATGTGTCGCCCTCCCGACGCGTCACACCCGCACGTAGTCGTAGTCCACCGGCTTCTGGTGGATGCCCGTCGACGGCGCCGCGATCCAGCCCGCCATCTTCCCCGGCTCGTGCACGCCCACCATGAGGGACTCGACGTGGGCGCGGTCGTCGTCGGTCGGCAACCAGCCCGGGACACCGGCGGACCACTCGTCCTCGCTGAGCAGCCGGCCGTCGGGGCTCACCAGATGATCGCGGAACTCCCCGACCGCCCGGTGGAAGCCGACATGGGGAAGCACCAGCTCGCACCCGACCTCGGCCAGCGTGCGGTTCCACCGGTCGAGGCCCTTGCGGCAGTCGGCGACGTAGTCGTCGCGGAGGGTCTCGTTGAGGGCGGCGAGCGCGGGCGCCTCCCGCTCGCCGAGGCGCCCGCCGACGGCGCAGGGCACAGTGCGGGTTGCGTCGAGCAGGCGGTGGTCGTCGCCGCGCGCCCCCTCCTGGAACCGGCCCTTGAGCCCGGCGGCGTAGTAATTGGCGGCGTTGGTCGACGTCTCGGCGCCGAACAGGTCGAGCGACACGCTGTAGTG
>OCZV010000089.1_pt1 | contig 33934 bp, 36 predicted proteins | sample 1539051 | NCBI WGS metagenome assembly OCZV01 (sample SAMEA3113581, study PRJEB22503) | soil metagenome
TGCAGGTGACGATGACCGTCAACGGCGAGGAGGTCACGCGCGACATCGAGCCCCGCCTGCTGCTCGTGCACTTCGTGCGCGACCACCTGGGCCTGACCGGCACGCACTGGGGCTGCGACACGTCGAACTGCGGGACCTGCGTGCTGTGGATGGACGGGGAGCCGGTCAAGAGCTGCACCGTGCTCGCGGCCATGGCCGGGGGGCGGACGATCCGCACGGTCGAGGATCTCGAGCGTGACGGCGAGCTCGACCCCATCCAGCACGGGTTCATGCAGTGCCACGGGCTGCAGTGCGGCTTCTGCACGCCTGGGATGCTGATGACCGCCCGCTGGTTGCTCGACCACGACCCCCAACCCACCGAGGCCGATATACGGGAAGCGATCTCAGGGCAGTTTTGCCGCTGCACCGGCTACGAGAACGTGGTACGGGCGATTCGCTGGGCGGCAGATCATCCTGAAGGTCCCGGATCGGGGGAGGCCGTGGAGCCCGGCGCCGACGACAGTGCGGCGCCGGGCAACACGGTCACGGAAGGAGCCTCCACATGACTGCGACAGAAGCCGCCGGCGGAGCCCCCGCCGCGGCGACGCCGGTCAGCGACGCCGGCAACCCCATCGGGTTCGGGCGCATGCTCCGCAAGGAGGACGCCCGCTTCCTGCGGGGCAAGGGCAACTACATCGACGACGTCCAGCTCCCGGGGATGCTGCACGCCGCCATCCTCCGTAGCCCTTACGCTCACGCCCGCATCGCCTCCATCGACACGTCCGCCGCCGAGGCCCACCCCAAGGTCAAGGCGGTCATCACCGGTGCCACGCTCGAGGGCCTGAACCTGGCGTGGATGCCGACGCTGTCGCAGGACGTCCAGGCCGTGCTGGCCACCGACAAGGTCCGGTTCCAGGGTCAGGAGGTGGCGTTCGTCGTCGCCGAGGACCGCTACGCGGCCCGCGACGCGCTCGAGCTCATCGACGTCGCCTACGAGCCGCTCGACCCCGTGATCGACGCCCGCCGGGCTCTCGACGACGGCGCGCCCGTCATCCGTGACGACATCGAGGGCAAGGCCGACAACCACATCTTCGACTGGGAATCGGGCGACGCCGCCCGCTGCGATCAGGTCTTCGCCGGCGCCGACGTGGTGGTCAGCCAGGACATGATCTACCCCCGCTCGCACCCGGCGCCGCTGGAGACGTGCGGCTCGGTGGCCCACCTCGACCCCGTGACGGGCAAGCTCACGGCCTGGATCACCAGCCAGGCGCCGCATGCCCATCGCACCGTGTACGCGCTGGTGGCGGGGCTGCCGGAGCACAAGATCCAGGTGATCTCGCCCGACATCGGCGGCGGCTTCGGCAACAAGGTCCCCATCTACCCGGGCTACGTGCTGGCGGTCGTGGGCTCGATCGTCACCGGCAAGCCGGTGAAGTGGGTGGAGGACCGGTCCGAGAACCTGATGTCCACCGGGTTCGCCCGCGACTACCACATGCACGGCGAGATCGCCGCCACGAGCGACGGCAAGATCCTGGGCCTCCGGGTCGACGTCATCGCCGACCACGGCGCCTTCAACGGCACGGCCCAGCCGACCAAGTACCCGGCCGGGTTCTTCAACATCTTCACCGGCAGCTACGACCTGGAGGCCGCGCACTGCAAGGTCACCGGCGTCTACACCAACAAGGCGCCCGGCGGCGTGGCCTACGCCTGCTCGTTCCGTATCACCGAGGCGGTGTACCTGGTCGAGCGGATCGTCGACGTGCTGGCCGACGAGCTGGGCATGGACCCGGCCGAGCTGCGCATGCGCAACCTGTTGCGCCCCGAGCAGTTCCCGTACACCACCCAGACGGGCTGGGAGTACGACTCCGGCGACTACCCGCGGGCGCTGCAGCTGGCGCTCGACATGGTCGGCTACGACGAGCTCCTCCGGGAGCAGGCAGAGAAGCGGGACCGGGGCGAGCTGATGGGCATCGGCATCAGCTTCTTCACCGAGGGCGTGGGCGCCGGGCCGCGCAAGCACATGGACATCCTCGGCTTGGGCATGGCCGACGGCTGCGAGCTGCGGGTGCATCCCACCGGCAAGGCGGTGGTGCGGCTGAGCGTGCAGACCCAGGGGCAGGGCCACGAGACGACCTTCGCCCAGATCGTGTCCAGTCAGCTCGGTATCCCGCCCGAGGACATCGAGGTGGTCCACGGCGACACCGACCAGACGCCGTTCGGGCTCGGCACCTACGGGTCGCGGTCCACACCGGTGTCCGGGGCGGCCGCCGCGGTCGTGGCCCAGCGGGTGAGGGACAAGGCCCGGGTGATCACCGCCGCGGCGCTGGAGTGCGACCCGTCCGACCTCGAGTGGGAGCACGGCACCTGGCACGTGCGGGGCGACCCGACGCACGGCAAGACGATCCAGGAGGTGGCGCTGCTGGCGCACAGCAACCTGGAGCTGCCCGAGGGGGTCGAGGGCCATCTCGACGCCACCGCCGTCTACAACCCGCCCAACCTGACCTACCCGTTCGGGGCCTACGTGTGCGTGGTGGACGTCGACGCCGGCACCGGCCAGGTGAAGGTGCGGCGGTTCGTGGCGGTGGACGACTGCGGGCCCCGCATCAACCCGATGATCGTGGAGGGGCAGATCCACGGCGGGCTGGCCGACGGCATCGGCATGGCCCTCATGCAGGCGATCGCGTTCGACGAGGACGGCAACTGCGTCGGCGGCTCGTTCATGGACTACCTGCTGCCCACGGCGGTGGAGTGCCCGACGTGGGAGCTGGGCGAGACGGTCACGCCGTCCCCCCACCATCCCTTGGGGTGCAAGGGCGTGGGGGAGTCGGCCACCGTCGGGTCGCCGGCCGCGGTGGTCAACGCCGTGGTCGACGCGCTCGAGCCGTTCGGCGTGCGCCACGCCGACATGCCGCTCACCCCGGCGCAGGTGTGGCTGGCGATGCAGGGGCGGCCGGCGCGCACGGATCTCGCGATCACCTGATGGCGTGAACGTCGACGTCCAGGCCCGGGCCGCCGAGCTGCGGCGGGATCGGGTGCCGTTCGTGCACGCCCGGGTGGTGCGGGCCGAGCGGCCGACGTCCGCCAAGCCGGGCGACGAGGCGGTGGTGCTGCCGGATGGCACGATCGAGGGATTCGTCGGGGGCGTGTGCGCCGAGTCGACGGTGCGGGCGCAGTGCCTGTCGCTCCTCGACTCGGGCGAGTCGCTGCTGCTGCGCATCTCGCCCTCGGGCGACGCAGCTGACGGGTCCCCTGAGTCCGGCGAGTCGGAGGGCACGCTCACGGTCGTCAACCCCTGCCTGTCCGGCGGCACGCTGGAGATCTTCCTCGAGCCGGTCGTCCCGGCGCCCACCATCGCCATCCACGGCGAATCGCCGATCGCCGCCGCCCTGGCGGCGCTGGCCGAACGGGTCGGCTTCGAGGTTTTGGAAGGCGATGCCGGGAAATCGGCCGGCAATCCGGCCGCGGTGGTCGTGGCCTCCCACGGGCGGGACGAGGAGCCGATGCTTGAGGCGGCCGTGCGCGCTGGCGTGCCGTACGTGGGCCTGGTGGCCAGCCGTAAGCGGGGGGAGGCGGTGGTCGCCACCCTCGACCTCGACGACGCCCAGCGGGCCGCCGTGCACACGCCCGCCGGCCTCGACATCGGCGCCCGTACGCCGCGCGAGGTGGCCCTGTCGATCCTGGCCGAGATCGTGGCCCTGCGCCCGAGACCGTCCGGCGCGGCGGGCGCGGCGACTGCTCCGACGGCCGCCCCGACGGCGGAGCCCGCCGGCCGGCCCGAGGTGGCCACCGACCTGGTCTGCGGCATGACCGTGGTCGCCGACGACGCGGCGCTGCACCTGGACCACGCCGGCAAGCGCTACTGGTTCTGCGGCACGGGCTGCCTCCGGGCGTTCGCGGCTGACCCGAGCACCTACCTCCCGGCGCCGCCTGCCTAAACCCGACTTGATGGGTCAGGATTAACGGCTTACGGTCGGACGTGGAACCGACTCACCGAGGGACGCGCCGATGACCGTCACCGACGACCTGCTGCACAACGCCCGGCGCTACGCCGAGACGTTCGACCAGGGCTCGCTGCCGATGCCACCCGCCACGCACGTCGCCGTGGTGGCCTGCATGGACGCCCGCCTCAACCCGCAGGCGGTTCTCGGCCTGGGCCTGGGCGACGGCCACGTGATCCGCAACGCCGGCGGCGTGGTCACCGACGACGTGATCCGCTCGCTGGCGATCTCGCAGCGCCTGCTGGGCACCACCGAGATCATCCTGATCCACCACACCGACTGCGGCATGCTCACCTTCCGAGACGACGACGTGAAGGACCAGATCGCCGCCGACACCGGCATCCGTCCACCGTTCGCCCTCGAGGCGTTCCCCGACGTCGATGACGACGTCCGACAGTCGATCGCCCGCATCCAGGCCAGCCCGTTCATCTCCCACAAGAACGTGCGCGGCTTCGTCTACGAGGACGACAAGGGGACGCTGCGCGAGGTGGTCTGAGGGCTGGTGAGGGTCGATTCCACCGGCTGCGAGGCAGCCTGAATCCCGGCGTCTGCTGGTGGCAATTGATCCGCGGAATCGACCCTCAATCGACCGCGACGACTTCGACCTGCAGCTCGGCGCCGGTGGGGGCGGTGAACGTCACCGAATCGCCCGGTGCCGACCCGATGAGGGCCTCGCCCAGCGGCGACGACGGGCTGATGACCTCGAGGTCGTCGTGGCGCTCCTCGATCGAACCGATCAGGTAGCGCTCGACCTCGTCGTCGCCCGCGTAGCGAATGGCGACGACCGACCCGTGCGACACGTGCTCGCCGTTGGCGCCCTGGACGATCTCGGCGTTCTCGAGCATGGTGGCGAGCTGGCGGATGCGGCCCTCCATCTTGCCCTGCTCCTCCTTGGCGGCGTGGTAGTCGCCGTTCTCCGAGAGGTCGCCGAGCTCCCGGGCCGCCTCGATCTTGCGAGCGATCTCGACCCGGCCGCGCGTCGTCAGGTCGTCGTACTCCGCTTGGAGGCGGTCGTAGGTAGCCTGCGAGAGGTGGTGGGTCTGTGCCATAGGCGTATCAGGCTAGAGATTTCGCGGAGGCCGGCCAACGCATCCCGGTTGACGCCGCGCGCCGCCACGGTGAACACTGACCGGCGATGTCCGGCGACCCTGCCGCCTCGGTAATCATCATCGTGTAGCGCACGTCGGCCCCTCGACGTGCGCTCCTGACCGTCCACCTCGGTGGGCGGTTTGTCATTTGTCGGCCCGGATCACAGGCCAACAGACCATTGGAGACAAGTTGACCCACAGGATCGGAGTCATCGGCGGGGACGGCATCGGCCCCGAGGTCGTCGCGGAGGCACTCAAGGTCGTCCGGGCCACCGGAGTCGCCTTGGACACCGTGGATTACGACCTGGGCGGCGCCCGCTACCTGCGGGACGGCACGATCCTGCCGGACAGCGTGCTCGAGGAGTGGCGGGGGCTGGACGCGCTGCTGCTCGGCGCGGTCGGCACGCCTGGCGTGCCCCCGGGCGTCATCGAGCGGGGACTGCTGCTCAAGATGCGGTTCGACCTCGACCTCTACGTCAACCAGCGGCCGTTCCTCGACACGGGCCGTGGCATCGACATGGTCGTCATCCGCGAGAACACCGAGGGCCCCTATGTCGGCGAGGGTGGCGTCCTGCGCAAGGGCACGACCCACGAGGTGGCCACCCAGGGCTCGGTGAACACCCGCATGGGGGTCGAGCGCTGCGTCCGCTACGCCTTCGAGCTGGCCACCCAGCGCAGCCGCAAGCACGTGACCCTGGTCCACAAGACCAACGTGCTCACCTTCGCCGGGGACCTCTGGCAGCGGGCGTTCGACGACGTGGCCGCCGAGCATCCGGACGTCGGCACCGCCTACAACCACGTGGACGCCGCCTGCATCTACTTCGTGCAGGACCCGCAGCGCTACGACGTGATCGTCACCGACAACCTGTTCGGCGACATCCTCACCGACCTCGGCGGGGCGGTGTCGGCCGGCATCGGCTTCGCCGCCTCCGGCAACCTCAACCCGGCCCGCACCGGTCCGTCGATGTTCGAGCCCGTGCACGGCTCGGCGCCCGACATCGCCGGGCAGGCGAGGGCGAACCCCACCGCCGCCGTGCTGTCGGCGGCCATGATGCTCGACTTCCTGGACGAGGCCGACGCCGCCGCCCGCATCCGCAAGGCCTGCGCCGACCCGTCGGCGCTCACCGGCACCACCCCCGAGATCGGCGACGCCATCGCCTCCCGGGTCTGACTACTCACATCCGTTCACGAGGAGACCCACCCATGCCCATCACGCCCACCGAGAAGATCTGGTTCAACGGCGAGCTGATCCCGTGGGACGACGCCAAGATCCACATCCTCACGCACTCGCTCCACTACGGCATGGGCGTCTTCGAGGGCATCCGCGCCTACGAGACAGACGACGGTCCCGCAGTGTTCCGGCTCACCGACCACATGCGGCGCTTCGACCAGTCGGCGCGCATCCTGATGATGCCCCTGCCCTACTCGGTCGACGAGATGGTGCAGGCGGTCAAGGACACTGTGCGGTCCACCGGCCTGTCCTCCTGCTACGTCCGCCCGATCGCCTACTACGGCTACGGCGAGATGGGCCTCAACACGCTGCCCTGTTCGGTCGACGTGGCCGTGGCGTGCTGGCCGTGGGGTGCCTACCTGGGTGACGACGCCCTGACCAAGGGCGTGCGCATGAAGATCTCGACGTGGGCCCGCCCCGACCACAACAGCATGCCGCCGGCTGCGAAGACCACCGGCAACTACGTGAACAGCTCGCTGGCCAAGGTCGAGGCGCTCAAGGCCGGCTACGACGAGGCCATCCTGCTCAACCGGGCCGGCCTCGTGTCCGAGTGCACCGGCGAAAACGTCTTCGTCGCCCGCCACGGCAAGCTCATAAGCCCCCCGCTGTCGGCCGGTGCGCTCGAGGGCATCACCCAATCCACCGTGATGGCCATCGCCCGCGACCTCGGCTTCGACGTCGCGCTCGGCGAACTGTCACGCAGCGACCTCTACATCGCCGAGGAGATGTTCGTGTGCGGGACCGCGGCCGAGGTGTCGTCGGTCCTCTCGGTTGACGATCGCCAGCTGCCGTGCCCGGGCCCCATGACGCTGGCCATCGGCGAGGAGTACGGCAGGGTCGTGCGCGGCCAGGTCGACCGGTACAAGGACTGGGTCGAGCATGTCCACTGACGTGACCACGGCGGCTACGCCGACGGCCGTCGACATCTTCGACACCACGTTGCGGGACGGGGCCCAGTTCGAGGGGATCTCGCTGTCGGTCGAGGACAAGCTGCGGGTGGCCGAGCAGCTCGACTGGCTCGGGGTCCGCTGGATCGAGGGGGGCTATCCCCAGGCCAACCCCCGCGACGCCGAGTTCTTCCGCCGTGCGCCCCGGGACCTGCACCTCGACAGCGCCACGCTGGTGGCGTTCGGGTCGACCCGGCGGCCGGCCGGGAAGGTGGACAGCGACCCGACCCTGCTCGCGTTGGTCGAGAGCGGCGTGTCGACCGCGTGCATCGTCGGCAAGAGCTGGGACTTCCACGTCACCGAGGCCCTCGGCACCAGCCTCGACGAGGGGGTGGCCATGGTCGGCGAGTCGGTGCGGTTCCTGCGGGCCCAGGGGCTGCGGGTGTTCTTCGACGCCGAGCACTTCTTCGACGGCTACAAGGCCAACCCCGAGTACGGGTTGCGGGTGCTGGAGGCGGCGGCCACCGAGGGCGCCGAGGTCCTCGTGCTGTGCGACACCAACGGCGGCTCGCTGCCCCACGAGGTGCAGCGGATCGTCGGGGAGGTCGTCGGCTACTTCGGCGCCGATCCCACCGGCCCCCAGATCGGCATCCACACGCAGAACGACAGCGGCTGCGCCGAGGCCAACTCGGTGGCGGCGGTGGTGGCTGGTGCGAGCCAGCTGCAGGGGACGGTCAACGGCTACGGCGAGCGGACCGGCAACGCCAACCTCATGACCTGCATCCCCAACCTGGAGCTCAAGATGGGGGTGCGCTGCCTGCCCGACGGGCGGCTCGACCGCCTGACGGCGGTGTCGCGGCACGTGGCCGAGCTCGTCAACCTGCCACCCCACGCCGCTGACCCGTACGTGGGCGCCTCGGCGTTCGCCCACAAGGGCGGGCTGCACACCTCGGCGCTGGGCAAGGTCGGCGGCGCCAGCTACGAGCACGTCGATCCGGCGCTGGTGGGCAACCACACGCGGGTGCTGGTGTCCGACCTCGGTGGGCGCTCGGGCATGGCGCTCAAGGCCAAGGAGTTCGGCGTCGACCTCGACGGGCGGGGCGCGACCGAGCTGTCCGACCGGCTCAAGCACCTCGAGGCCGACGGCTACCAGTTCGAGGCTGCGGACGCCTCGCTCGAGCTGCTCATGCGTGAAGCCACGGGCTGGCGGCAGCCCTACTTCCAGCTCGAGGGCTACCGGGTCACGACCTATCACCGCAACGCCGTACGGGGCGGCGTCCCCATCGAGGACGGCGAGTCGATGATCGACACCGAGGCCACCGTCAAGCTGTGGGTGGGCGACGAGCGCCTGGTGGCGGTGGGCGAGGGCAACGGACCGGTCAACGCGCTCGACGAGGCGCTGCGGTCGGTGCTCACCGAGCGCTACCCCCAGCTCGACCGGATCCACCTGACCGACTTCAAGGTGCGCGTGCTCGAGGGCGCGGCCGCCACGGGCGCCGTGGTGCGGGTGCTCATCGACTCGGCCGACGGCGACCGGACGTGGTCGACGATCGGCGTCAGCGAGAACGTCATCGAGGCCTCGTGGCAGGCGTTGGTGGATTCGCTGGTCTACGGCCTGTTCCACGCCGGCGACCCGGCCGTTTGAGTCCACGCAGCCAGTAACGTTCGGCTCGTGGCCGCCCCCGAGTACGTTCCCGAGCCGGCGATCCGGCACGTGCGGATCTACGAGTCGCCGCCGCGCCGCCCCGAGTCATGGCGGCCGGTCCGGCCGGGCGACGAGCCGTGGCACCAACCCACGGGCGATCGGCTCGGGGCTCCCGGTCCCGACCAGGGCTACGTGTACGTGCTGGCCCGGCGGTTCGAGGGGCAGCTCCAGCTCGCACACGACGAGACCGAGCACGACGCGCTGGTGGGGTGCATCGGCGTGGCCCTGAAGCGGGCGTCGCTGTTCGGACGGGCACCGGTGGTCCACGACCTCACCGTGGCATTGACCATCTGGGGATTCCTGGGCGACGCGCCGCCCGATCTGATCGCCTACCGCCAGCCGCTGTTCGCCGAGGTGGCCAACCCGCACCACTACGCCGAGCAGCGCCGCATCGTCGATCTGGTCCCCGACGACGTCCTGCGGCTCACCCCCGACGAGGTCGCCGAGAAGCATCGCGCCGACTGGCGATCGCTCCTGGCCCTCTAGATCGGTGACACGTCCCGGCGATCTGCCGGCCGACGAAATCGGGGCCGTGTTCGGAGACGCGGCGCTTGCCGAGAGTCCGGCTGTGGTCGAGCCACTGGCCCACACGGCCGTTGCCTCCGCGACCGCGGGGCTGTGGCGGGTCCGGGTGGGGCACCGGTCCGCCGTGGTGAAGGTCCTGGCCCATGCGCCCGAGGGCGGCAGCGAGAACTGGCGCTCGGGCGTCGACGTGACCCACTGGTACTACTGGCGGCGCGAGGCCGAGGCGTACCGATCGGGACTGCTCGGCGGCCTCGGGGGCGGGCTCCGGGCGCCGCGCTGCGAGCTGATCGCCGACCGCGCCGACGGCAGCGTGGCCCTATGGCTCGAGGACCTGGCGGGTGAGGCGGCGCCGAGGTGGCCGATCGACCGCTATCGACTGGCGGCGAGGCACCTCGGCCAAGCGCAGGGCGAGTTCGCCGCCGGGCGAGCCCTGCCCGACCATCCCTGGCTGAGCCGCGGTTGGCTGTACAGCTACCTCGCGCAGCCGCTCCGCAAGCTGACCCTTCCCTCGGATCCAGCCGTCTGGGGCGACCCCTTGCTGGTCGAGTGGTTCCCCGACCCGCCAGTCGACCGCCTCCAGGCCATGAGCGCGGATCGGTCACGTTTCCTCGACGTGTTGGCTCACGTGCCAGCCACCGTGTGCCACCTCGACCTCCATCCCGCCAACCTCTTCGACGGCGGCGCCGGCACGACCGCGGTCATCGACTGGTCGTTCGTGGGGATCGGCTCCTTCGGCGAGGACGCCGGCAACCTGGTGCCCGACGCGGTGCTCGACTTCCACGTCGCGCCGGAGCAACTGCCCCACCTGTACGACGCCGTGGCCGACGGCTATGCGGCGGGCCTACGGGATGCCGGGTGGTCCGGCCCGCACAGCACGGCGCGGCTGGCGATGGCGGCCACCATGGCGGCCAAGTACGCATGGATCGGTCCAGCACTGGTCCGGTCCGTCGCCGAGCGGCGGCCCACGCTCAATGGCCGGCCGATCGCCGAGGCGCTGTCGTGGTGGGCGCCGACCATGTGTTTCCTGCTCGACCGCGCCGACGAGGCTCGGGACCTGAGCGGGCAGGCGCATGCACAAGGATGAGCCCATGAGCGTCCGTTCCACGCAGATCACCGTCGGTGCCCACACCTTCGACGCCCTGGCTGACGGGCCCGACGACGCCGAGCTGGTGCTCCTGCTGCACGGCTTCCCGCAGACATCGGCGTCGTGGCGCGAGCAGATCGAGGCGCTGGCGGCCGCCGGCCACCGCGCCGTCGCTCCCGACCAGCGCGGCTACTCGCCGAACGCCCGCCCGACCGATGTCGCCGCTTACGCCATGCCCGAGCTGGTGGGCGACGTCCTGGAGCTGGCCGACGCGCTCGGGGCCGAGCGGTTCCACCTCGTCGGCCAAGACTGGGGCGGGGCGGTGGCGTGGCAGGTGGCCGGTCGTCACCGCGAGCGGCTGCGCAGCCTGACGGTGCTCTCGACCCCGCATCCCGAAGCGCTGCGCCGCGCGTATCGGGGCGACCTGGGCGGCGACCAGGCCGAGCGCTCCGGCTACATGACCTTCTTCCGCCAGCCCGACTCGCAGGACCGCATGCTGGAGAACGACGCCGCCGTCCTACGGCTGCTGTTCTCCGGGAGCGGCATGCCCGAGGGACGGGAACAGCCCTACCTCGATGCCCTCGGCACGCCCGAGGCGCTCGGGGCGGCGCTCAACTGGTACCGCGCCGCGTCGCCCGCGGACATCGAGGGGCTCGGGCCGATCACCATCCCCACCCTGTACGTGTGGGCCACCGGCGACGTGGCTCTGGGTCGCGAGGCGGCGGAGGCCACGGCCGGATGTGTCGACGGGCCGTACCGGTTCGAGGTGCTCGAGGGCGTGGGCCACTGGATCGCCGAGCAGGTGCCCGACCGGCTCAACGAGCTGCTGGTCGATCACCTCTCGTCCGTCTCCTGACGGAGCGTCGTTCGGCATTTTCGGCGGTTCTCTTCCTCTGGCCATTCGCGCCGCGATACGTAGACTCGCGACCACAAGCAGTCGTCGCCTGACCCCGGAGGTGACTGTGCGTCGGCTTGGTGTTGCGTTCGTCGCGGTCACGGCATGGGTCGGACTCGGCCCAACCGCCGCGTCGGCGCAGCAGGTCGACCCCGCCGTCGACGACCTGCGCGACAACGATGTCACTTTCGAGGAGGGGGCCCTGTCCAGCTCCGACCTCGACCAGCTCGACAACACCGTGGCCCGGCTACAGAGCCGCGACGGCTACTTCAAGGTCGTCGTGCTGGCCGAGCCGATCGAGGACTTCGACAACGGGCGGCAGTTCGCCGATCGGGTGCGTGAAGGCCTCGCCGGCCAGGGCCGGGTGCTGGTGTGGGCACCCAACGAGGTGGCGCTGTCGTCCAACCTCGACACGGCCGAGGAGATCGACACTGCCGAGCAGGCGGCAGCCGATCGGGTCAACTCGGGCGGATCGCTTGCGTCGGCCACCAGCGCCGCGGCGGACGCGCTCGGCGCCGACAGCGGTGGTGTGGCTGCCGACCAGGGCGGGAGCGGCGGGGGGTTCGGCTGGCTGCTCCTGTTCCTCGGCATCGGGCTCGTGGTGCTGCTGTGGGTGATGATGCGGGCCTCCCGGAAGCAGAAGGAACGGGCCGCCGCGCTGTCGGCCGAGGAGATCGGCGCGGCCGAGACCAAGGTGCGCCGCGCCGTCGACAAGGTCGCCAACGACCTGCTCGAGCTGGCGGACAAGACCGACCTGCCCGACACGCCCGCCGAGGCTCGCACCGCCTTCAGTCAGGGCGCCGAGCTGTTCACCGAGGCGCAGAAGCTGCTGGAGGAGGCCGATACCCGGCCTGAGCTCGAGGCGGCCTACGCCCAGGTGGTCAAGGCCGGTTGGCAGATGGACACGGCCCGGGCGCTGATCGATGGCCAGCCGACGCCGGCCGAGCCCACGCCCGAGGTGCTGTTCCCGGAGCCGGTCGTGGCCGCGGCGCCGGCGGCGTCGGCGGGCGGGGAGCTGCCGGGCGGTCTCGGAGCTCCCCGCGCCGAGCCCCGCTACCGGGAGCCGGGCATGAGCCCGTGGCTCACAGCAGCCGCGATGGCGGCCATGGCGATGTTGTCGAAGCGGGGCATGGCGCAACCCCGGACCCGTCCACCCATGGACGACGGGATGTTCGGTAGCTGGATAGGTGGGTTGCCGTCGACACCCTCACGAGCGCGTTCGCGGTCGTCGGGGCGGGGCTCCGGCTGGGGCGGCTCGGTGGTGATGCCGAGCGGGCGCAGCCAGGGACGGGGGATGGGTCGCCGTTAGGCGTGAACCAAGGAAAGGGATGAGCCGTGTTGAGACGTTGGTGGAACTACATCAAGACGTGGTTCGGCGTGAAGTCGAAAGAGGCCATGGATCCGAAGATCGAGATCGAGGCCGCGATCAACGAGGCGCGCAGGAGCGACCAGAACCTCCGCAATGAGGCAGCCAAGGTCATCGCGCACCGCACCCGTGTCGCCGACGAGGTCGAAGAGATGGCAAAGGAGGTCGGCGAGGCCAAGGAGCTCGCGCGCCAGGCGTTGCTGAAATCCGACGCCGCCCTGAGGGCCGGCAACGCCGTCGACGCCGAGAAGTGGAACCAGGCGGCGCAGTCGATCGCCATGCGCCTCCAGGCCTCGCAGAAGAACCTGGACTCGATGCAGCAGCAGCTGACCATCGCCGACCAGCAGGCGGAGCAGGCCAAGAAGGCCGTGCACGACAATGCCATGCGCCTCGAGGAGATCACCGCGAAGCGCATGGAGATGCTCGGCCAGCTCGAGCAGGCCAAGATGCAGGAGTCGGTCAACAACGCGATGGCCGCCGTCAACGCCTCGGTCGGCGGGGAAGCCCCGTCGCTCAAGGAGATCGAGGACAAGATCCAGGACCGTATGGCCGAGGCCATGGCCAAGACCGAGCTCACCGCCGAGACGCCGGAAGGCGCCATGGCCGAGCTCGAACGCGAGGTCGACCTGGCCAGCGCGAGCTCGACGCTGGACGAGCTGCGGGCCGAGCTCGGCCTCGGTGCGCCTCCCCCGGTGGGCGCGGCAGCCACCGAGGCGCCGGCGTCCACGTCGACTCCACCCTCGGGTCCGTCGACCTCGTCGACACCATCGACGCCGTCGACGCCGTCGGCGCCTCCGCAGAGCGGCGGCACGGACACGACGAGCGGTCCGACACAACCCGGCTACTGATCCACCCGGGCGCCGACGCGGCGCAGCGGACTGCCCGCATCCGGTCCTGTCATAGGGGAGGGATAGCCTGAGGCGACCGATGTCGCCGCCCCCCCGTCTCCGGTTCGCGCCCTCGCCCACGGGCTACCTGCACGTGGGCGGCGCGCGCACGGCGCTGTTCAACTGGCTCGTCGCCCGCCGCGAAGGCGGCCAGATGCTGTTGCGCATCGAGGACACCGACGTCGAACGCAACCGGCCCGAGCTCACCGACAACATCGTCGAGATGATCGAGTGGCTGGGGCTGCGGTGGGACGGCGACCCCGTCCACCAGTCCGAGCGCCTCGACCTCTACACTGCCGCAGCCGACAAGCTGCTGGCGGGAGGGCGAGCCTACTGGTGCGACTGCACGCCCGACCAGGTGCAGGCCCGAGCCAAGGAACGGGGCGGTCCGCCCGGGTACGACGGCTTCTGCCGCGACCGGGGGCTTGAGCGGGGGCCGACAACCGCCCTGCGGTTCCGCAGCCCTGACGACGGATCCACCACGTTCGACGACCTGGTGCGTGGCACGGTCACCTTCGACAACGCCAAGCTCGAGGACTTCGTGGTCCTGCGGTCGAACGGCACGCCCACGTTCCTGCTGGCCAACATCGTCGACGACGCCGACATGGGCATCACCCACGTGGTACGCGGCGAGGAGCACGTCAACGGCACGCCCAAGTACCTCCTCATCGGCGATGCGTTGGGCCTGGGCTATCGACCGGCGTTCGCCCACCTGCCGGTGCTGGTCAACGAGCAGCGCAAGAAGCTGTCCAAGCGCCGCGATGCGGTGTCGGTGGCCGACTTCCGCGACCGGGGCTACCTGCCTGAGGCCATGGTCAACTACCTGGCGACGCTGGGCTGGGGGCCGCCCGACGGGGTGGAGATCCGGCCGCTGGTCGAGATCAGCGAGCTGTTTCGGCTGTCGGACGTGACCCAGTCGCCGGCGTTCTTCGACGTCCGCAAGCTGCAGCACTTCAACGCCGAGTACATCCGCGCGCTCGACGTCGGCGCCTTCGTCGAGCGGGCTCGCCGCTTCTTCGCCCACGGCGACGCCACCGAGGCGGTGCTGCGTCCCATCGCCTCGCTGGTGCAGGAGCGCGTGCGGCTGCTCACGGAGGTCGAGCCGATGGTCGACTTCCTGCGCCTGGAATCGATCGAGGGCGAGATCGACGATGCGTCGTGGCAGAAGGGCGTGGTCAAGCCGGGGGAGCGGGCCGCGGCCATGCTCGACGCCGCCGTCGCCGGCCTGTCGTCCTGCGACTGGGAGGCCGGCGCCATCGAGGCGGCGCTCCACGGCGCCGCGCGGTCCGCCGGCTTCGTCAACTCCGAGGGCCAGGTGCAGATGTCCAAGGCGCAGGCCTCGGTGCGGGTGGCGGTCACGGGTCGGATGGTGGGGCCCCCGCTGTACGAGTCGCTGGTGGTGCTGGGGCGCGAGCGCACGCTCGAGCGGCTGCGGGCGGCGCGGGCGAAGCTGTGACGCCGACGTCCACGGTCCGGCAGTCGACCGAGGGGACGCCCGCCGGCAACTCGCCGGCTCGGCGCCCGCGGTCCCGCCGGCGCTACGTCTGGCGGGGCCTGCTGTTGGTCGGCCTGCTGCTCGTCGCCTACGTGATGGTCACGTTCGTGCAGGTGTGGATGGCGAGCCGGCGTGACGGTGATCACTCGGCTGAGGCCATCGTGGTCCTGGGGGCGGCGCAGTACGACTGTCGGCCGTCGCCAGTCCTGCAGGAGCGGTTGGACCATGCCCTCGAGCTGTACCAAGCAGGCACCGCGGGCACCATCGTGGTCACGGGCGGCAGGCAGGAGGGGGACCGCTGCACGGAGGCGACCGCCAGCGCCGACTACCTGCTGGCGGCGGGGGTCCCCGATGCCGACCTGCTGCGCGAGGTCCAGGGCACCAACACGTGGGAGTCGCTGGCGGCGTCCGCCCGCATCCTGCGCGACGTGGGCATGACCGACGTCGTGCTCGTCACCGACGGCTACCACGCCCTGCGGGTCCAGGCCATCGCCGACGAGCTCGGCCTCGATGCCTCGGTGTCACCCACCGGCAACGGCGGGTCGCTGCGCGACTACGTCGAGGAGACGGCAGCCGTCGCGGTCGGGCGCATCATCGGCTTTCGCCGCCTGGTCGACCTCGACGCCCAGGTCGAGGATTGACGTGCGATTCGCGGCCGGAGCCGGATAGGGTGTCGCTTCGCCTTTCGGGGGTGGTGTAATCGGCAACACAACAGGTTCTGGCCCTGTCATTGGGGGTTCGAGTCCTCCCCCCCGAGCATTGCTTGCAGCGGAAACGCCCAGGTCACAAGCATGGGGCGTTCACTCGCAGTGCTCGCGCCACGGCTGGCCAACCTCGACGCGTGGATCGCCCGCGAGAGGCCACCCGACCCCACCATCGATCTACAGCGACTCGCGGCGCGCCGCCAGCGTCTCGAGCAGCACGCCCGGCCCGGCCTCCTGACCCAGTCTCGCCGAGACGACCGCCGGCTGCTCCAAGGTCTCGACGAACGCCAACGCGAACTCGAAGCGATGGCAGATCGACGCGCGGCCTGGCTCGAGCAACACGGTGACACCTTCGTCTACCGCGACCAGCTCGCCGCCCAGGTGACCGCCCGTCGCGCTGCGCTCGGCGCCGACGCCGTCTCCACCCAGCCAGACCACCTCGTCCAACTCATCGGGCCCGTACCCGAGGACGGCGCTGGCCGGGAGCGCTGGTCCCGGCTTGCGGGTCGCGTCGAGGCCTACCGCGAACATTGGTGCATCGAGCCGGGGGACATCCACCAGCCGCCCCTGGACGGGACCCAGTACCAAGAATGGAACGCGGCCGTGAAAACAGTCCAGATGATCGAGCGAATCAACCAACCGCACCTGGAGCACGGGCTCGAGCGTGGTCTGGGCATCGAGCTGTGAGGAGCCTGCGCCAACGGCATCACGGTCGGTAGACGGTACAGTCCGACACGTCACAGGAAGCAGCAGGCCGTGGTTCTGGCGCGGCAGGACAACGGTCGGGTCGCACGCGAGCCGTCTGAACCCCACCGGCGCAGGGATGGGGTTGACGCCCATGCTCGATGAGGCTGGGCCGCGGTCGATCTGGCAGAGAAGCGGGTGGGCTTCCTGCTGACTCGCGCGTTGCGGCGCGTGTCGCGTCGGGAGCTGTTCGGAAGCGCCGGTGAGGGCTTTCTCATGGCGGGTTCATGGTTGTCTCATGCGGCGGTTGCAGAGTCACGGCCATGCGCAGGTCGCGCTCCGAGGCTTGGCCCGAGGAAGTGGCCGCCAACAGTCGCGCTGGCGGCTGCGCGCGTCTGCACGATCAGCCGCACGTTGCCGCCGCCGTTTCTCGACGCTTCACCGTTGGCCGGGTCTTGGTCACAGGTCACATCGGAGTCTCGTGAGATCGGTGCGCGCGACGCGGTCTCCGCTGCGGCTTGCTGGTCCGCTCGAGCCTGGGGACACGTTCGTCTCGACGGTGTCGGTCGGTGGGGAGCGGTTCGAACGGATGGTGGTGTGCACGCCGTGGCTGGCTCCAGGGCTTGACCTGGCCGGCTTTCTTCGGGACTGCGTGGTCGGGCGGCTTGGGCCTGGAGACCTCCTTGCTGTCACTGAGAAGGTGGTCGTGGTGACGACCGGGCGGGGGGTTCCGGCGGCGACGGTGCGCCCCGGGCGCTTGGCGCGGTTCGTGGCCGCGCACGTGCGGCCGGTGGGCAACTCGCGGGGATTGAGCATTCCCGAGAAGGCGCAGCTAGTGATCGATACCGCCGGCCGGTGGCGGGTGCTTGCCGCGATCGCCGCCGGGGCCATGACTCGCCCGCTGGGGATCCACGGGGCCTTTTACGTCGTCGCCGGCTACGTCGCCCGGTCGATGGATGGCATGCGGCCTCCTTACGGCGACATGCTGCTGCCGCCCCTGTCGCCACCGATCGCTCACGCGATCGCCGAGCAGCTCACCACCGAGCTCGGCCACCCGGTGGCCATCGTCGACATGAACGACCGCGGGGGCTCGGTGCGAGCGGTCGCAGGCTCGGTCATGTCCAAACGGCTGCTGGCTGAGGTGATGGCCGACAACCCATTGGGCCAGCGCGACCAGTCGACCCCGATCGCGATCGTGCGCCGGGCGGCCCCGAATTGAGCTCAGCTTCTCAGGGTCCGGAGTCAGCACCGGTCAAGGGCGGCGAGAGACGAACTGAACGATCCGCCGGGCTTCGGGTACCCCGAGGCGCCACGCGGCACCGAGATAGACCACGCCAACGACGGCGACGACGACCAGCCCGGCCGCGATCGGCACCAAGCCGGCCGCGATGGGTCGGACGGCGACGCCTGCCACCCCACTGATGGCGGCGGCGACCAGCGTCAGGCGCAGTCGGCCACCGACCATGGTGACCTCGGCCACGTGTGATCGGACGGCGCAGCGCAACATCCGGTACTCGATCAGCGAGGCGGCTGCGGCCGCGACCGCCAGGCCGACCCCGCCCAGGTGATGTTGGCCCTGCACGCCAGCCGGGTCCCGAAACCGCTCGGGCAACGGCGCGAAGGCAGGGAGGTCCCCAACCTGTTCGAGTCCGTCGGGCTCGATCACCAGGCGGTCGAACTGGAACATGAGCACCAGCCCCAGCGCCAGGGAGACCGCCACCCGCACCACCGCGACGCGGGCCGGTGTGCGGGGTCGTCCCAAGCCGTACAGGACGGACTGCAGCAGTCGGGACCCGGTGGTGGCCAGCAACCCGAGGGCGTGCACCGCGAGGATGATCCACACCTGCACGACGTCGGCCCGATCGAACTCCCCGCTCTGGTACAACGCCGCCACCAGGAAGTCGCCGACGACGACGTAGGCGACCATCGTGGGGGCCACGAAGAACACGATGCGCGCCAGGCCAGACCCCACGCGGGCCCGCAGCACGTCCTCTCGGCCCGCACCGATGCTCGACAGCTCGGGGAGCTCGGCGGCAGCGACGGCCATGCCGAACAAGCTCACCGGAAGTACGTACAGCATCTGTGCGTACCGCATCGCCGCCAGTGCACCGAGCGCCAGGAAGCTGGCCAGAATGAGCTGGAGGAAGCCGCTGAGATGAACGACACCTCGACCGGCGACGATGGGCACGAACGACCTGATGACCTCCCGAGTCCCGGTGTCGCCCGTGCGCATGCTGAACCGCAGACCGGGAGCAACCCGCAGCACCGTTGGAACCTGCACGGCGAATTGCATGACCCCGCCGATCACCGTGCCCCACGCCAGCCACACAACCAGCGACGACTGCGCCGCTGTGCCCACATCCCCGCTCAGGTCGCCGACGACGACCGACGCGGCGGCGACGAGCACCACCACTTGGGCCACATTCATCAGGGCGGGCGCGACGTAGGAGAGGAAGAACTTCCTGTGGCTGTTGAGGACGCCGAGGCACCACGCCGACAGCACGAGCATCCCGATCGCCGGCGTGATGATCCGCATCAGCGTCACCGTGAGCTCGAACGTGTCCTCACCCAGGCCGGGGGCCAGGACTGCAGTCACCGGACGCGCGAAGGCAACCATCAGCAGAACCAGGCTGCCCACAAGGGCAGCCAGCAGTCCCGCGACCGCGCCAGCGACACGGCCCGCGTCACCTTCTCGACCCTCCGCCAACAGCCGGCTATAGGTCGGGATGATCGACGCCGAGAGCACACCCTCGCCGAGCAGGCTCTGCAGCACGTTGGGGATCCGATGCGCGGCGGTGAACGCGTCAGCGGCGTACCCCGTCCCGAAGAAGTGGCCGACAGCTCGCTCGCGCACCAACCCCGTCACCCTCGACAGGAGGATCCCGGCCCCCACCAGAGCCGACCCACCACCCCCACGACGGCGCCGGGTCACGGGCTCATGCGGCTGCGCGGTCATGACCCGACCGCCCTATCGCACACCGGAAGCGGAGCGCGGCGTGCACGCCGCCGCGGATAGCCCAGCCGGGCCAAGCGACCCCAGCGCCGCTTGGCCCGCGGTCGTTCTCGCCGTAGCGCGCCGCAGCCCGGCCGGCGGGAGGGGCCGGGCTGCGGGCGTCGCGGAGCCGCTTGGCGGCGGACCTCAGTCGTCTGAGGCAGCGGACTCCGGCGAATCGGCCGACACGGCTGAGGGTGGGCTATCTGCTGACACCGGTGCGGGCGCAGGAGGCGGCAGCGGCGCCGGGCTGTCGAAGGGCGAGTCACCGGGGCTGTCCGCCGACTCGGGCGAGGGGTCGACCCAACCCGGATCGCCCGGGCTGTCGTTGGGCGAATCGGCAGAGTCGGCCGCCGAGCTGGCCGGGCTGTCCGCCGACTCGGGAGAATCGTCGGTGTCGGCCGGGGCGCCGTGAACGGCAGCAGGAGCCGACGTCAGCGCCACCGGGTCGGTCCGGTCCTGGAGGTCGATGCCGTCGGGGCCAGCGCTGGCGCCGGCGATGCCGAGACCCGCGACGGCGGTTGCGGCTCCCACGATCTTCCAGGGACGGGTGATGGGCATGATCTGTCTCCTTCGTGGCCTGAGCGGTCTTGGGTCCGCTCGGTTGGATGCCATCGTCGGGGACGGTCATGAGACCGGCCTGAGCTGGCGGTGAGATGTCGCTCATCTGCGGTCACCGCGGCTCCCGGGCGCTCGCCAGCCAGTTCTCGGCCAGGTCAAGGCGGCGGCGGGTCGTCGCGGGCCAGCCGCGCTCCTGCACGCGGTGGGACCCGGTCGCCAGCGACACCACCACGGCGGCCACCCGGTAGCGCAGCTCGGTGGGGGAAACGACAGCCTCGAACGCCCGAAGGTAACCGGCGCCGGCACGGTTGATGATCGGAGCCCGGTCGCGGTCGATCTGGGCCAGGACCGACAGGTGCCCGAGCAGGCACGCCAAGTCGTCGAACCTGTCGCCGGGCCCCGCGGTATCGACGTCGAGCAGGCCGCAGATGCGGCCACGGTCCACCAAGAGCTGGCTCTCGTAGAAGTCGCCATGCACCGGCCCGTACCAGGCGGGGCCGGCGGCGGCGGTGAGCGCCTCGGCCAACCGGGCGGCCCGCGGCGCCTCGTCCGGCAGGGCCGCGCCGATCACTGCCGCGTAGTGCGGCGCCTTGTCGATCCACGACTGTCGCGCCGTGCCGTGTTCTAGTTCGACAGGTAGGCGGTCCAGCAGGGCGAGGATGTCCCCACCGGCGGGGATCAGCGTGGTACGGCTCCGCAGGGTCTGGCGCAGCGTGCGGCCGGCGAGCGCCTGCAGCACCAAGAGGCCCCGTGGCGTCCAGCCGAGGCTCTGGGGCGCCGGGATGCCATGGCGGACCAACAACCGATGCCGGTCGTGCAGCGCCTCGACCCGGTCGGGCCGCACCACCTTGATGAACAGGCGGCCCCGGGAGCCGATCGCTTCGATGACCGCGCGCCGCCGCGGCCGGTACGCGCGGGTGCGTATCCGGACGGGCCCACCCCCGAGGCCGAGCTCCTCCAGCACGCTCGCGACCGCGACCTCGTCGCACGCCGCCGCCAGGCCGGGCAGCTCCGGGTCGTGAGGGAACCGCCACACCGCCACCCGGTCGCCGCCGTCCTCGAGCACGAGCGCGCCCGCGGGCGCGTCGCCGCTGCACGCCGCCAGCGTCTCCTCCCTGATCCCACCCTCCGGCCACCGGACCCGGGCGCGGTACGACACCGTCGTCCCCCGGCCAGGCTCGCAGACCACCTGCCGAGGCCGACGCCACACCAGCTCACCCCCCGCGACCTGCAAGGCGGCGGCGAGCACGCCCGCCGCATCGGGACCGGTGAGCAGCGCCAGCCCGCGCGCGTCGCGGCCGGGATCCGGCGCCTTCACGGTCAGGTCCCCCGGCCCAGGGGCCGCTTGGGCCCGATCGTCGGCACCTGCCATGGGCCGATGATCGGCGGGCCGCATTAGAGGGCGCTGAGAGCACGATGAGAGATCGCTCATCGACCCGGCGATGCACCCCGACCCTCGGATCACCCCTTACGCGTGAGGCGGGGCCACGGACGCCCGGGGCCGTGTGTCCGCCAGAGCGACCCGGATGGCCCCGTCGTGCAGCCGTACGTCAAGCGCGGCCAGCAGTGCGCAACACGTGACCAGGGCGCCGACCATCTCGGCTCCCTCCTCGGCCCAGGTGACGGCCGCGTACGCGAGGCCTTCACCGGCGGCGTCGAGCACGACACCACTCACCGCCTCGAGACCCAGGGCACCACCGACATAGATGCCGAGACCGAGCGCCACCCAGCGACGCCGGTGCCGGGGCAGCGTCACGATCGCCCGGGCCGTGACGACCGCGAGCCCCGCCGCCAAGACCACTCCGGCAACGACCCAGGGATGCCGCAGCGCGCCCGTCCCCTCGACGTCCAGCGTGTCGGTCACGCCGGAGTCGAGTCGTTCGTGCAACGCCACCGTCTCGTCCAGCGACATACCCACGAACACCAGTCCGAGCACCACCCATCGTCGCGCCCCGCCCCCATCCGCATCCCTCGCGACGACGGCAAGCACCACGCAGACGGCGGCGACCGCCAGCAACAGCCCGGCCGAGTACCACGTGGGGACCGTCGCCTCGGTGTTCACGTCGAACAGGAGGGGCACATCGTCCGGGTAGTCGGGATCGTCCTGGCGGCGCAGCCGGGCGAACCAGCGCGTCGCCGGGTTGGCGGCCAGCACCAAGGCGGTCACGCCGCCCAGCACCACCGCGGCATAGCGCGCCACCGGCACCACCCAGCCCGGGGATGGCCCGCTCACCTCAGCCATCCTCGGGAACCGTAGACGTTCACGCGGTTGTTACCGAGGTGCCAGCCGGACAACGAACAACATCCACCACATGGCGACCATGCGCGCGGCAGATGAAGCCCGGCTTAACCAGCGATGAGGAGGTTCTCATCCACATGGCGAAAGCCAGGGTCGACGCCCGCCGCCCTGCCGACTTGCGGACGCCCAACCGCCACGCCCCGCGATGTCGAGGTCGTGGGTTGGTCAGCGGCCGGCGGGCTGAGGGTCGCAGCTCGCTCCGGAGCCGCGAGACGCCAGGCGGTAGCCCATGCCCCGCACCGTCTCGATTGCGTCGTCGCCGAGTTTCCTGCGGAGATAGCGCACGTAGACGTCGACGATGTTGGATTCGGAGTCGAAGTCGTAGCCCCACACGTGTGACAGGAGCTGCTCGCGCGACAGCACCTGGTCGGGGTGACGCAGGAACGTCTCGGCTAGCGCGAACTCTCGGGCCGTCAGCTCGACCGTGTGGTCCCCGACCGATGCCCGCCGTGTGCGCAGGTCCAACGTGATGGCGCCGACCCGCAGCAACGTCATCTCCTCGGCGGTCTCGCTTCGCAGCCGCACCCGGATGCGGGCCAACAGCTCCTCGAACCGGAACGGTTTGGTGACGTAGTCGTCGGCACCGCCCGCGAACCCCGCCACTGTCGTGTCCAGCTCGTCGCGAGCCGTGAGGATGACCACGGGGAGACGCTCGCCGCGGGCCCGCAGGGTGCGGAGTACCTCCAGGCCGTGCAGGCGCGGCAGGCCCAGGTCCAAGATGAGCAGGTCGAAATCCGCGTCGCGGGCCAGGGCCGCCGTCACCACACCGTCGTCGACGACCGTGGTGCTGAACCCGTTGGCGCGCAGGCCCTTCTCCAAGAAGCTGGCGATGCGGGCCTCGTCCTCGGCGATCAGGATGCGGGTCATGTCAGGTTCTCGGGCGGGTGCGTCGGGATGCTGATGGTGAAGCGGGCGCCGGCGCCGGGCCGGCTGTCGAGATCGACCCGCCCTCCGTGGGCTTCGGCGACCGCCCGCACGATGGCAAGCCCCAGCCCGGCGCCCTGGGAACGACGCCGACCGTCGCCGCCCCGGGCGAACCGCTCGAAGATCATCGCCTGCTCGTCCGGGGCGATCCCGGGACCGGTGTCGGCCACCCAGAAGCGCACGTCGCTGTCGAACGCCGCCGACCCGAACGTGATCGCCGCGTCGGGGTCGGTGTGCTCGACGGCGTTGCGGGCCAGGTTCATGACCGCCTGGGTGAGGCGTTGCTCGTCGGCGACCACCGTGGCGGCGGCCGCTTCGGCCAGCCGCCAGCGCCGGTCCTCCAGCGTCTGGGCCTTGGCGAACAGCTCCGCGGTGAACGGCTCGACCTCGACCGGCTTCGGGCGCAGGAACTCGGGGTGCTCCAGCTTGGCCAACAGCAACAGGTCGTCGACGATGCGGCTCATCCGGTCGAGCTCGTCGGTGACCAGCGCCACCGCGTCCCGCCGCTCGTCCGGGTCGTCGCCGAGCAGCTCGAGGTGGCCGCGCACGATCGTGATCGGCGTGCGCAACTCGTGCCCCGCGTCGTCGACGAAGGCCCTCTGCGTGGCGAACGACGTCTCCAGCCGGTCGAGCATGGCGTTGAACGTGCGGGCCAGCTCCGCCACCTCGTCGTCGCCCTCCACCGCGATCCGTCCCGTCAGGTCGCTCTCGCTGATCGCCCGAGCGGTGTTGGTCACCTCGCGGATCGGCCGCAGGATGCGCCCGGCCACCAGCCAGCCCACCAGGGCGGCCACCACCAGAATCGCCCCGGCCACCACGAACCCGGTGTTGATGGCATCGGCGATCTCGTCGCGCTCGCCGCGCAGGAAGTTGGCCACCACGAACACCCCCAGCGTCTCGCCCCCGGGGTCTTGCAGCGGCAACGCCAGCCAGCGCACGCGCCCCGCCTCGGTCGACAACTCACCGTGTTCCTGGCTCGTCAGCTCGGCCCACCGGCCAACGGCCTCAGGATCCTCGTGCAGCGGCACCGGCGCCGGTGTGCCGCTATGGAAGCTCCCGTCCACGAACGTGTACAGCGCCTCGCCGTCGCCCGGCACGTTGCGTCGCAGGAACGTGTCGAAGATCGCCGCCACATCCCGCCCGAACGGCTCCCCCGTGGCCGGGTCCCGCCCAGCCGCCAGTCGACCGATCTCGTCCACCTCCTGCTCGAGGTGGTCGTTCACCTCGGCGTCGAGCTGCTCGAGCAACAGGCGCCGCGACAGTACCAGGGCACCCACGATCGCCAACGCGGTCAACGCCAGGATCCAGCCCAGGATCCGGAACCTGGCCGACAGCCGGAACCGTCTGCTGCGCTCAGTCATCATCATCCCCGCCGCCGTCGTCCCCATCGTCGCCGTCATCGTCGCCATCGTCCGAATCGTCGGAGCCGTCGTCTGCATCGTCGTCGAAATCGTCGTCACCGCCCGTCGGGGGACCGGTCGGGCCCACCGTCGGCGGCGGCACGATCGACGGGCCGGGCGACGGCGGGCGCGACGGCGGCGCTGTGGTCGGCGACGGCGGCGTCTCCGTCGTGGTCGGGGTGCTGGGCCCCTCCACGACGATCGGCCCGGGCAGCTCGGGGTCGGGAGCACCCGCGACCAACCACCCCACCAGGAAGGCCACCACGGCCACGACCACGGCAACCAGCACGGCGTAGACCCGGGACATCACCGGCCACTCTGACGTGCCGTCACTACACGAAGATGAGCTGGAGATGAGAAGACTCTCATCCTCCGCCCTCACGGTCACTCGCCATGCCCTCGGTTCTCAGCCTCGGAGGTGAGAGGAGTCTCACCTCTGGTTCATCGCCCTCTCACCAGTCGCTCCCACACTCGTGAGGCCGGGCGGACCTCAACTGGGAGGACGGTCATGAGACGACTGACACTCGTTCGCAATCACCGTCGTCGACAACCAAATGGGCGCAGCCGTGAGAGCTGGTCACCAACCGTGGGACGGAGCGCCGGAGGGATGCTCGGCGTCCTCGTGGCCGAGACCTGGCCGATCGGCTCCCCGCAGGCCTTCGGCCGCGGAGGCCCGATGGCCACCACCATGATCGACCTGGCCCGCAACGTCACCGGGGCCACCACACGGGATGCGATGGGCGAGGTCGCCAACCGTCACGACAGCATCGCCGGGCCCGCCTGGCTGCTCCCCCTCGCGCTGACGCAGAGCGAGCCGAGCGGGCTCGCAGCCGACGCCGCCGAACTCGCAGCCCGCGCCACTGTTCCCACCGATGAGATACACGACTGTGTCGCCTACGTCGAGCTCGCCGCCCACATCGTCGCCGAACAACCCGTGGCCGCGGCGATCACCCGAATCGCGGGACTCGCGGTTCCTGCCGAACAACCCCTCGAAACCGGCCGACAAGCCCCCGACGGCCTCACGCTCGGGCTCTGGGCCCTCACCCAGCCGGCCAGCTTCACCAAGCTGCTGGGCATGCTCGCCGCCACCTCGAGCCCTCCCGTTGTGGCCGCGGCCGCGGGACTGGTCGGGCTGCGCGACGGCCTCGATGCCATCCCAGCCGCGTGGTACCGCCAGCTCGACCTCACCGACGCCTGCCTGGCCCGCCCCGCTCCTGCAGCTGACCCGCCCGCCGCATACGTGCGCTCACACCGCCGGTTGAGCTGGAGACCCCGACGTGCCCACCCGACCCAGTCCACACCCCGGCTGCCGCCCCCGGCCGCCGTGGCGAGCTGAGTGGGCCACCGGGCATCGGGGTCCCACAGCACGCGCCACCCGGCGCTGGCTAGGGAACGACAACATGCACAACGACAGCAACTACCAACCCGACCCTGTCGATGCCGCCCGGCTCGGAGCCCGGCTGCGCTCGCCGCGCCGCCAACAGCACCTGTCGCTACAGGACGTAGAGACAGCCTCTCACCACGAAATTTTCAAGGCGTCGGTACTGGGCGCCTACGAGCGCGGTGACCGCGCCATCTCGGTACGGCGGCTCCAGCGCCTGGCCCGCATCTAACACGTGCCCGTCGACCAGATGGTCCCCCGCGGCGACAAGCCCAGCACACCCCCGCCCGCCGGTGACCCACAGGTCGTCGACCCCGCCACACCCACCGCCAGCCCCTCTCACCACGACCGCCCGGTGACAATCGACCCCGCAGCGCTCGACCAACTCAGGGCAACGCCGGGCGAACTGCCCGCCCGGTACCTACGCGCGATCGAGGTGCAACGAGGCGACTACAACGGCCGCATGCACACCGTCCGCCGCCACGACTTGATCGCCATAGCCGCCATCCTCGACTGCCACCCCGAACAGGTGCTCGCCACGCTCGACAGCCACCGCCTTACCCCTGATCCCTTCGCCAGGGTGACCTGAGCCACCCCCGGTCCCGTGTATATGCGGCTCACTCACCGCGCGAGGCACCCGACGGCGTCGGCAGCGAGCCAACGGAGGTCCCAGCTGTTCCAGTCACCGACCACGGACACCGGCCGTACGTTGGGCTTGTCGCCGACGACGTCGACCACATCCGGGGCGAGCTGGTGAACGTGACGATCACCGTCCACTGCCACGTGCTATTGGCCCGCCGGTGGTCAGCGCTCGTTGCTGTTGTCATCGCTGCGCTGGGCGAGGCGGTTGTCGGCGACACGGCGGACGGACGATGAGTCGCCCCGACGCGGTGGCTGCGCTGACGGCGGAGCGCGTCGCCGAGCTGCGCCGCCAGATCGACTACCTGGCGAGCACGGTTGCGTTGCTCCCGGCGTCGCCGCGGCGGGCTGCAGCCCGGGCGGCCGTGCAGGCGATCGAGCGCGACATCGGCGAGCTACTCCGGCACCTCGGTGTCGTGGACGACCCGGACACCCGACCACCAACCCGCTGATTCAACTCGGGCGTCGCCGTCGACGCGCGGGAAAGACAGCGTCAGTGTCGGGTAGCTGTCGTGTGTCCAGCACAATCGGCTCCGTGGAGCTGGTAATCACCCGCAACCCGGACCGGGTCTCGGCTGTCGTCTGCGTTCGAGTTGAAGCAGGAGCCCAAGAACACTAGTCCCGAGCCTTAAAAGTTCGAGCGCGCCACCGGGCAGATCCAGCGGCTGGTGATCTCCCGGGCGATCAGCGGTCTGTGCATCGAGTAGCCGGTGTTGGCCGGTCAGGGTGCGACGATCGTGATGCGACCTTCGCCCCCGCGGGGATACTGCGCGGCGGTGACGAGGCCGCCGAGCGGCCCCTCGATGTAGCCCTGCAGCGACTGCTGGTCGGTGACGCCGACGGTCGTGAACGGCACCGCCGGGTAGGCGTCCCCACCGTTGAACGAGAAGTTCAGCCCCGCGATGTCGACGGCCACGTCCTGCGTGACGCCGTCGGCCACGACCACGGTGCCGTCGTCGAGGACGAGGGACCGGACGCGCTGGCCGGGCGTCAGCTGCTCGCCGGTGGTCTGGTCGGCGACCCGTGCCGGGAAGCTCGGGTCGATGACGACGGTGGCGCCGGCGAGGTGCACGAAGCCTCCGTCGCCGGGTGTGGGCAGGAGGTTGGCGCCCTCCTCGATGATCTGGCGGAACGTCTCGGCCGGGACGTCCTCGGCGACGGCTACGAAGTTGCCGAACGGCGCGAGGCGGAAGGTGTCGGCGGCCACGGAGATCGGTCCGGCCGGCTGGTCGATCTCGCCCCGGCCCGCGGCAAGCGGGTCGCGGAGGGCATCGCCCGCCAGCTCGAAGCGAAGTACCCGTCCGCCGCGGCCAGTCTGCGCGAGGGCCTCGAGGACATGTTCACCGTGCGCCGCCTCGGTGTGAGCGACCGGCTCGCCCGGTCGCTGTCGTGCACCAACAGCATCGAGTCGATGATCTCGATCGTGCGCACCACCACCGCCAGGGTGAAGCGGTGGAAGGACACCAAGATGGTGCGCCGCTGGGTTGGCGCCGGGATGCTCGAAGCCGAACGCAGCTTCCGACGCATCAAGGGCTGCAAGGACATGCCGACCCTCGTCACCGCCATCCGAGCCGAAGTCGCCCGCCGCGTCGCCGCCGACGCCGGCGAGGCTGTCACAGCACCCAAGTACGATCAGGCAGCAGCCTGAACCGAAGTGGGACCGTCACCCAAGTTCCACAACGATCGGGACATCCTCCGGGCGAGACGCGTGGCTTGCCTAGCGCCGCAGGAAGACAACCGCGTCGGCTGAGGTCGCGTCTTCCTCGAGGAGTTTGTCGAGGGCGCCGACGACGGCCCCGATGAAGGTTCGATCCTGAGGGAAGGTCTTGGCCGACACCAGCACGAGCCCGGCGTGGGTTCGCCCGGATGCCTTGTAGCGCTGGTCGAGTGGGACGAAGTCCTTGATGTTGGCCGTGACGAGCGCCCGACGTCCGGCGGCTGCCGCCGCGAGGATCTCCTCATCCGGCAGAGCTACAAGCGCGGGGTCTTCGACGACCGCCGCGACATCATGGCCGCGGGACCGGAGCTGCTCAGCGATGGCGCCGCTGAGCATCTCGTCGAGAAGAAGGGCGGGCGCCACGTGCTATCGGGCGAGAAGGTCCCGCTCGCGCCGCCACACCTCCTCAGCCGCGATCTCGGCGTGGTCAGCGGCGTCGATTTCGGCGTCGACTTCCGCCGTATAGCTCGCCCAGTAGCTGACCGCAGTGCGCACTGACCGCAGGGGCACTCCGGTGTTGGCTACCACCACCGCCAGCACGTCGTCCTCGGCCAAGTCGGGCTCCGCGGCGCGGGCCGACTTGACAGCACGCACCACTTCCCACACGTCGGGGCCGCCGGCAAGGGCGGCGCGACGTCCCGTTGGGCCGTCGCGGAAGACGACGCCGGGGTGCTCGGCCATTCGCAGTCCTTGGTCCACGAGCAGGTTGGCGGCGGCTGACAATGACAGGCCAGGGTGGGAAGCGGCGAAGGACGCCAGTCGGCCTGCCACGTGGGTGTCGAACCGCACGGGGGTCGGAAGTTTCCGAGTCACGACTACATCGTAGTCGGTTGTCGTCGCTTCCGCTCAACGAATAGTGACGAAGGACTTCCCCGAGCCGGTCGCCACGATCTCGGCCGGCCGCATCTGGCGTCGCGCCGACGCCGAGGCGCGGCCCCGGCTACAGGGCGACTGCCGTGATCACACCGTGATCACAAACGCCCCATGATCACCCGGGACGGGACGGCACGACCGTCCACAGATCTCCCCATGGACGCCCTGCTCACAGGAACAGATCTGGACTAGCCATCACCGTGCGGCACGGACCGGGGGAGAGTTCGAGTCCTCCCCCCCGAGCCACCGTCGAGTGAAGCCCCAGGTCAGCGGCCTGGGGCTTCTGTGTTATAGGGGCTATAGCGTGAGCCGGCCTTAGCCCAGCGCCGCGAGACTTCGGGCGTGGAAGGGTTCGAGGTCGTCCTCGCCGCGGTGTTGGTGTCGGTGGCCGGCCTCAATGCGCTGGCCAGCCGGACGGGCATCCCGTATCCGATCGTGCTCGTGCTCGGCGGCCTGGGATTGGGGCTGGTGCCGGGCGTGCCCCACGTCGAGCTCGATCCCGACCTGGTGCTGCTCGTCTTCCTCCCGCCGCTGCTGTACTTCGCGGCCTTCTTCTCCGAGCCGCGGACGCTGCGCGGGTATGCCCGTGCCCTGTCGCTCACCTCGGTGGGCCTCGTGCTGGCCACCATGGTTCTCGTGGCGGTGCCGGGACACGTGGTCCTGGGCCTGCCGTGGCCCATGGCCTTCGCGCTGGGGGCGATCGTGTCGCCGACCGACCCGGTGGCGGCGACGACCATCATGCGCCGCCTCGGTGCCCCACGCCGCATCGTCAATCTCGTCGAGGGCGAGAGCCTGGTCAACGACGCCGCCGCCCTGGTCGCCTACCGGGTCGCGGTCGTGGCCGCGGTCGAGGGGACGTTCTCGCTGCTCGATGCAAGCCTCGAGTTCCTGCTGGCTGCCGGGGGCGGCGTGGCGCTCGGCCTGGCGGTCGGGTACGTCATCGGCGAGATCGGCGGCTGGACGATCCGCCGACCGAGATCACCATCAGCCTGATCACCGGTTACGTCGCCTTCCTCCCCGCCGAGCAGCTGCACCTGTCGGGCGTGCTGGCAGTGGTGGCCGCCGGCCTGTACCTGGGCTGGCGGGCGCCCGAGCTGGCCTCGCCGCCCACGCGCCTCCAGGCGACCGCAGTATGGGACGCGGCGACATTCCTGCTCAACGCCACGCTGTTCGTGCTCATCGGGCTGCAGCTGCCTGTTGTGGTGGACGACCTCACCGGGCAATCGCTGCCCGAACTGGTGGGGTACGCCGCGCTCGTGTCCGGCGCCGTGATCGGCACCCGCTTTGCCTGGCTGTTCACCACGCCGTACCTCATCCGGGCCCTCGACCGCCGCCCCCGGCAGCGGGAGCGCCGGGTCGGCGCCGCGGCGCGGGTCGTGATGGCGTGGAGCGGCCTGCGCGGCGCCGTGTCATTGGCCACCGCCCTGGCGTTGCCCTTCGAGACCGACGCTGGCGACGCGCTGCCGGGACGGGGCCTGATCGTGTTCGTCACGTTCGCGGTCGTGCTGGTCACCGTCGTGGGCCAGGGGCTCACCCTGCCCATCCTCATCAGGCGCCTCGGGGTGGCGGCTGATGGTGGCGAGGAGGAGCACGAGGAGCTCCTGGCCCGGCTGGCGGCAAGCAAGGCGGCGCTCAGTGAGCTCGAAACCATGGCGGACGAGGGGTGGGCGGGTGACGAGACCCTCGACCGCGCACGTCAGTACCACGAGCAGCGCAAGCGGCGGTTCGCGGCCAGGGCCGGAAAGATCGAGGACGACGGCTACGAGGACGAGTCGCTGATCCGCATGCGTGTGCTGCGCCGGGTCTGGCAGGCCGAGCGGCGGGCGATCGTCGGGCTGCGCAACGTGGGCGACATCAGCAACGAGGTGATGCACCGCCTCGAGCGCGAGCTCGACCTCGAGGAGTCTTACCTGGAGCAGTAGGCCGTCACCGTGGGTCACGCACCGGGTTGGCGCAGCGTCGAGTTGCGATGACGTACTCCCGGCCCCATGCGCAGGCCCGCAGCGGCGAAGGTGACGTCGCCAGTCGTCGGGTCCTTGGCGTTGTAGGTGTCGACGGCCGGCGGTAAGCGTCCCAGCCGTCAGATCAGTCCCGGTCGGTGGCGGCGTCGAGCCGTGCCACGAGCTTCTTGGGCGCCACGAGGCGGTAGGCGTCCTCGACGATGCCGGCCACCTCGTCCCAGTCGAGGTCGCGGTCGAGGCGGACACCCAGCCACCCCCGGTGACCGACGTAGGGTGGCACGAAGAACCGGTCCGGCTCCTCGGTGACGAGGGCGCCCTGCACGCCCGGCGGGGCCGGGCACCAGATGGCCAGCCGGCCATCGCCGTGGTGGTCGTCGAGGTACATGCCAAGGGTCCTCTTGCCGCGGACGAACCAGGCGGGCGAGCCGTGGCTCAGGCGCTCGGTCACCTCCGGCAACGCAAGGCACACCGCGCGGAGCCCGGCCAGGGTGTCGTCTGCCATGGGCCGCGATTCTGCCAGCCATCGTCCGCGCGCTCGCCCGCGACGGGCGGTCGCGGCTGGCACGATGGAAGCGTGAAGACCGATTGGAATCCCGTCCTGCGGGGCGAGTTCACCAAGCCCTATTGGATCGAGCTCCAGCAGTTCGTGGCGACCGAACGTGCGCGGGCCACGGTGTACCCGCCGCCGGACGAGGTCTTCGCCGCCCTGCACCTCACGCCCTACGCGAAGGTCAAGGCGGTGATCCTCGGGCAAGATCCGTACCACGGCGCCAACCAGGCCCATGGCCTGTGCTTCTCGGTACGCCGAGGCGTGCCGCCACCGCCGTCGCTGCAGAACATCTTCAAGGAGCTCGAGGCGGACGTGGGCATCCCCCCGCCGAGCCACGGCTGCCTGGACCACTGGGCGCGCCAGGGGGTGCTACTGCTGAACACGTCGCTGACGGTGCGGCAGAGCCGAGCAAACTCGCACCAGGGCAAGGGCTGGGAGATCTTCACCGACGAGGTGCTGCGCGCGGTCAACGCCAAGCCAGAACGGGTGGCCTTCATCCTCTGGGGTGCGGCGGCCCGCAAGAAGCGGACGCTGATCGACACCAGCCGCCACGTGATCATCGAGTCCGCGCATCCCTCGCCCCTGTCTGCCGCCAACGGCTTCTTCGGCAGCCGACCCTTCTCGAGGACCAACGCCGCCCTCGTCGAGGCCGGACGAGAGCCGATTGACTGGCGCATCCCCGAGCGCGAGCCCGCTGACGCCGGCATGCTCGGGGACCCCGCGCACCACCAGTAGGGGTTGGGCAGCCTTGGGTAGCCGGTTATCCTGTCTCGTCCCGCCACACGCCCCCATCGTCTAGAGGCCTAGGACACCACCCTCTCAAGGTGGCGACACGGGTTCGAATCCCGTTGGGGGTGCTCACCGTCGAGCCCCAGATAGCCGCACGTTTTGTGTCGCTGACCTGGGGTTTTCTCGTCTCGGGTGATCATCTGGTGGTGTTTGGCTCCTGCCACGCCGTCCAGCCGATGACGTGGCGTGGCCCTGAGATTGTGCCCAATTGTGCCCAGATTGTGCCCACCCACCGGGCCAGGATTCGACGACTACCCTCCCGCTCCGCCGCCGGTGGCCAAGGGCGGGCGCTGGCCCGGGTGTCGAGGCGTGGCCCTGTCGACCGTGTCTACTCACGGGCGAGACCGGTGCGGCCGTCGTGTCGGAATGGCCGCCGAGCGCATTGGGTCGATCTCTCGCGACGCGACGCTGCGCTCAACGGTCGGGCGTGCCCGCGCCCTTACGAGGCTCACCACTCACGAGCCGCAGGAGCGCGGCGCGCGGCACGACGACGCGACGTCCGAGCTTGATGCTCGGAAGCTCGCCGCCACGTACGAGCTGGTAGGCCAGCGCGCGTGAGATGCCGAGCATCGTGGCCGCGGTCTCGACGCTGTAGGTGAGCGGTTCAGGGCGTGTCGATGTGGTTCGTTCCATGACCAACTAGGCCCCGTGGCGCCCAGAGGATCTCGCGTCAGAGTCCAATCGCGTCGATCGCCCGACGCAGGACGTGGTCACGCGCGGCCTGGTGGAGTTCCCAGGCCGTGAGCTCTCCGTCGGAGCGGGCGAGCCTTCGGGTGACGGCGTCGTCGATGGGGGGCGGGGGCATGGCGGGGAGGGCTTCGCCGTCGAGGGAGTCGCTGGGCCGGGTGAGGTAGAGGTGATTTGCGGTCTGGCCGCGGGTGATGTCGACGTAGGCCTCGGCTCGGGTGGCCGTGGGGTCGATGCGGCTGGTGGAGACGGCTCGGGTGGCGCCTTGAACGGCGTAGGAGGTGACGGCGTAGGCGTGGTCGAGGCCGATGTCTCGTCGCCGGCGCCGGCGCGCGATGTGGTGTTGGTCGAAGTAGCTGCGGGGCACGTCGATCGTGCCGATGCCATCGAACGCGACGGTGATCGTGTCGTCGACAGGCCGGGCACCGGGGTGTAGGGCGAGGACAGTTCCGACGGCGCCGTTGCGAACGTAGGCGTTGGCTTGGCCGGGAGGATGCAGGTCCCGGTCTGGCACGCGGGCGATGACGCGGTCACCGACGGAGAACCGACGGTCGCCGCTGGCAGTGATCTCGTGCTGGCCGATGTGGCCGGTGGCTTGGAGGAGCCGGTGGGCGAGCCGGTTGAACTGGTGGC
>OCZV010000090.1_pt1 | contig 33410 bp, 33 predicted proteins | sample 1539051 | NCBI WGS metagenome assembly OCZV01 (sample SAMEA3113581, study PRJEB22503) | soil metagenome
GTCGAACGCGACACCGGCATGTACGGCATGGTCACCGCCGTCGTGGTGAGCTGAGCTCGTGAGCTGAAGGCCCCCGGCCCGTACGCACGCGCGGGCGGCCGGGGGCCTCCACGCGGGCTCGGTCGGGACGAGACGCTCGAGCGCCTGCGCTGTCCGGCGCCCTCCTCTACAGTGCTGGCGGCCTGTGACACTCGGGTCCCTGGCAACCGGGGGCGCCGTGGCGCCCCCGGTTGGTGGACCCGGGTGAGCACGCCGACGCGTGGTTCGACTTGAGGGGGTAGCCATGCGACTGGCCCGACCGACCAGGCTTGCCGTCGCGGGGGTTGCGGCGGCGCTGCTGGCTGCGACCGCTGCGGCCTGTGACCCGATCGTGAACGCGCCGCCGGGCGGCGGCGAGGTGGTGGTGGGGACGTACCGGATCGGGCCCTTCGCCCTTGCGCCCGAAGGCCAGGCCGGTTCGGAGAGCCAGGCGACCCGGGCCAACGTGCCCCGTCCTCCCGGCGCGTTCGGGATGAAATCGATCAGCTTCGACATCGTCGACGCGGCCGGCAACGCCGTCCCGCACGGCGCCGTGCACCTCCACCACGTGCTGCTGATGAACCCGGCCCGTACGTCGCCGTATTGCGGCAACTGGCCGGAACGGTTCGCCGGCGCGGGCAGCGAGCGCACCCCGATGAGCCTGGCCAACCCCTACGCCTACATGGTGGGGAGCAATGAGCGATGGAACGCGCTCTGGCACATCATGAACATGAGCGACGCGCCGCAGGAGGTGTACATCCAGTACACGGTCGGCTACCAGCCGGGTGCTACGGCCCAGAACACGCGCGCCGTGACGCCGTTCTTCCTCGACGTGACCGGCTGCGGCAACTCCACCTACGACGTGCCCGGCGACGGCGGCCCCGGCAGCGTCCACACCCGGAGCCGCACGTGGACGGCACCCTGGGACGGGTACCTCGTCACCGCCGGTGGCCATCTCCACGGTGGTGGCATCGACATTGCCATCCGCGACGACGCGGACGGCCTCGAGTGCAAGATGGTCGCCCACTACGACCACCCGCACCCCCACGATGCCCCGAGCTCCATCACCACCTGTCCCACCCACGAGCAGATCGGCGCGGGCCAGACGTTCACGGTGACCTCCCGCTACGACAACTCCGAGCCACACGAGGACGTCATGGGCATCGTGCTCGCCTACGGCTGGCGGGGGACGCAATGACGCAGGGGACGCAGCTCCTTCGCTCACCATGAGCCAGTAGGGGCGCCACCCGCCTGTCTGTCCCACGGTCGACTGTCGCGTCTCTCACCCGACCACTACCGATGCGACGGCGAAGTAGATGAGCAGTGACAGGAGGTCCTGCACGACGGTGGCGAGCGGCCCGCTACCACGGGGGGATAGGCGTCCATCAGCGTGGCCATCTCGTCTGCCTCCGGGGCGGCCAGCACGAGCTCGACCGGGACGAGACCGACCAGGCGATCGCGATGGCAGACCGCCACGTCGGCGACGCTCTCGTAGCGGCGCGCCGAGAGCTCGGCGCGCACGTCGCCGCCGGTCGTTGCGGGAGCTGCTCGCGGCACGTCGCGGCAGACGTACGCGGAGGCCGTGCCCTCGTCGACGGGCGTGGCGCCGCCGCGGCCCTCGTCTGCACCTGCGACTGACACCATGGCCGCAGTATCCCCGACGATCCCGGATGGGACCTCCGGCCCTACCGGGCCGCCACGTCGGTCCTTAGCGTCAGAGTCACGCGGACGAAAGGAGCCACCGTGGAGGCACCGTTCACCGACATCCTCGTCCCCCTCGACGGATCGCCGGACGCCGAGCGGGCCCTGGCCCCGGCGCTCGAGCTGGTCCGCCGCACCGGCGTGCCGCTGCGCGTGCTCAGCCGGGCGCGGCCCGACGAGAAGGAGACGCGGGCCGACTACCTCGCGGGCGTCGGCGATCGCCACGCGACCGTCACCGACCTCGAAACCCAGGTGGTCGACCAGGAGAGCATCCCCGACGCCATCGCCGACGCCCTGACGCCCGGCACGCTCGTGTGCATGTCGTCGCACGGGCGCGGGGGCCTGGCCCGGGCCGTGATGGGCAGCGTCGCCGAGGCCCTGCTGCGTACGCTCGGCCGGCCTGCGCTGGTCGTCGGGCCCCACGTGGCCGAGGACCACACGTTCGCCGGCCGGATCGTCGCCTGCATCGACGGGTCCCAGGAGTCGGAGCGCACGCTCGAACCGGGCAAGCAGTGGGCGGCCACACTCGGCCTGCCGCTCTGGCTCATGGAGGTTGGCGACCCGGGACCGCCCGCCGAATGGGTGACGCAGGGCGACGCCTTCGAGGCGGCCCACGTGGAGGGAATGGCCCACCGGCTGGGTGGGGTCGAGGGCTGGGACGTCCTGCACGACAAGCACCCGGCCCATGCGCTGGTCGACATGGCGGCCTCCGAGCCCACCGCGCTGCTGGTGATGGCGACCCACGGCCGCACCGGCTGGGACCGCCTGCGGCTCGGCAGCGTCACCATGGCCACTGTCCACAGCGCGACGACGCCCGTGCTGGTCGTATCCGCCGCGCCGCCACAGGCAGGTGCCGGAGCTGGCTGAGGGATGCCGATGACCGAGCACACCGGCGCCGAGGCTCCCCCCGTTGCAGCGGTCGTCAGCCGAGCGGCGTCCGACGCGCTCGCCTGGCACCCGCTCGAGCCGTTCGAAGGCGTCGACTACAAGTTGTTGTGGCGATCGGGCAGGTCCGTGGCTGGCCTCATGCGCATCGCACCGGGCAACTCGGTGTCGCCACACGCCCACGTCCGGGCGCACCACCACATGTGGGTTGTGGACGGCGCCGCAGAGATGCTCGGTGAACGCGTCGGCCCGGGCACCTACCTGCACATCCCCGCCGGCGTCGAGCACGGCATTCGCGACGTCGGTGACGGTGGCTGCACTGTGCTCTATCTCTACCTACAGGACGAGACCGCCGCTGGATAGCTCGTCATCCTCGAAGGTCGCTCGGTCGGTCTCTGCGAGCCTCGGGTGGTCGGGCCAGGTCTCGATCACGCGGGCGGACAGTCAGCCCCACCGGGCGGCCATGCCATCCGGCCCCTCACGAAAGGGCGTTCGACCCTGCAGAGTCGGCCGCCCGGGGAGCTTTGATTCAGGAAGGCCTTCCGGATCGGAAACGCGTGAGGAGGCAGCAGTGGCTTCGGTGGCGGCGCCGATGACAAACAGGCGGGTGGGCGGGTGGTGGTTCGTCGACTGGGTGCGCCGGCATCCACTCGGCGGCTTCATAGTGGCTGCTTACACCCTCTCCTGGACGGCGTGGATCCCCGGGCTGCTAGGGGCAGGACCCGTGATGATCGCGGTCGGGGGGTTCGGGCCGGCGGTCGCGGCTGGCCTGGTCACCCGCTGGACGGGCGGCTCGGTCAGGGAGTGGTTGCGTCCGCTGTGGCATTGGCGCGTGCCGGCCCGCTTCTACCTCTACGCCTTGGGACTGCCGGTGCTGCTGTTCGCTGTCATGAACGCCGAGCTGGCGTTGCTCGGCGAGAACGTCGAACTCGCCCGTCTCGGTGACGCTATCCCTGCCTATCTGGCTACGTTCGTGGCGGTCGCGCTGGTCGGAGGTGGGCAGGAGGAGCCCGGCTGGCGCGGCTTCGCGCTCGATCGCTACCAGGCCCGGCACTCGCCGGTACGAGCAACCCTCCTGCTGGGCCTGGTGTGGGGCGCATGGCATCTGCCCTTGTACGGGCTGGCCTTCCTCGGCCCCATGCTCTTCGTCTTCTTCTACACCTGGCTCTACAACCGCACTGGAAGCGTCCTGCTCTGTGTGCTCCTGCACGGCAGCTTCACGCCCGCGCTGGACCACCTCATCCTGGCTGACGACAGCACGACGGTCGACCTCGTGATCGTCTTGACAATGCTCGCCGGCGCAGCCGCTCTCGTCGCCCTCACTCGCGGTCGACTCGGTAGATCCACCGGGCGTGCCCCGACGTCGTCGCCGCCGGCCGCCGAAGGTGCATTGTCCACGGTCTTGTAGAGTTCGACGCGACCGATGCGCATGCGCCCGGCGTCATGCGCCGCACGGTGGATCCGCCCTGGTGAAGGTCGAGTCGCTCTCCGTCGATGAGTGCCGTCGCCTGCTCACGACGCGGGACGTGGGCCGGTTGGCGGTGGTCGTGAGCGGCTACCCGGAGGTCTTCCCGGTCAACTACGCGGTCGTCCGCGACCGCGTGATCATCCGCACCGACCCGGGCGCCAAGCTGTCGCAGGCGCGGTTCAAGCGCGTTTGCTTCGAGGTCGACGAGCTGGACATGGCCCGTAGAACCGGATGGAGCGTGCTGGTGAAGGGCGTCGTCCACGAGATGAAGGAGGGCGACCGTCATGCCGAGGAGCTCGACCTCGTGGCGGCGGGGATCAGGCCGTGGGCAGGTGGCGCCAAGGCGCACATCCTGGTGGTGACGCCAGTGACCGTCACGGGGCGGCGCATCGTCGAGGAGTGACCCGGTTCAGCAACAGTCGGTCGTGGAGATCGCATCGATTTCGAGTAAGAGGCCCAGCGGATAGGGCGCTCCGAAGGGCACCCCCGCGTGGGAATTTGTTGCCGGGCCGCAGCTCAACAGCTGGGCCTCTCGGCAGCACTGACCACCGAAGGCGAAGACACGTGCCCATCCGCTGAGCCTGTAAGGACCAGATGTGGTGGTGCCAGGCCGACATCACCCGCCCAGCCGAGCCGCGTGACCGGTCGCTCGGTTGTGCATCCAGTCGTCCCAGTCGTCGGCGTTCTGGTCCATCCAAGTGACCATGTCGCGACACCAGGTTTCGGGGTCGGTGCCGTCGGCGACGGCGGCGGGACTGGTGGCCATCCACTGGACGCACGTGTCGAGCATGCGCTCGGGGTTGCCCCACATCATGGAGCCCATCATCTGGCCACCGCGCATCTGGCCCTGCATCCAGCCGGCCATGTTGGCGCACCACGTGGCGTCTGAACCGGCAAACGGTCCCCGGTCGTTCATCCAGTCCTGGCAGCCTTGCTGCAACGCGGCCATTTGAGCGCGGTCAGTTGCGGTGTCGGGCTCGTCACCGCTGGCGAGCGCGACGGCGATGCCGGCGCCCACGGCGATCGCGATGACAGGGACGGTGATGAGCAGCCATCGCATGGGCCACCGGCGGGGCGGGGCGCCCTCGGGCGTAGGTGTGGTCTCATCGGTCGACGTCATAGAGCTCAGGATCGGTTCGGACGGGACGGCGATGACAGGGTCGAAGGTCCCGTGGCATGCGTGCTGTTGGGCACGCGGGCTCGGCAAGGCGACGGTGACAGGTGTCGGGGGGACTTCGTAGACGAGCGGATAGCCCCTCCTGTCGCATTCCTGAACCGAGCTATCATCGATGGATGGCGATTGATTCGTGCTGTGTGACCCCGCGGGGCGAGCTTGTTCCAGCTGCCGCGCTGTTCCGCTCGCTGGCCGACCCGGTGCGCCTGGCCATCGTGCAGCGGTTGTCTCGGGGCGAGGCCCGAGTGGTGGACTTGACCCAGCAGCTCGAGCTGGCCCAGTCGACGGTGTCGAAGCACCTGGCGTGCCTGCGGGAATGCCGCCTGGTGGAGTTCCGGGCCGAGGGACGCCAGTCGTTCTACGCCCTGTCCCGGCCAGAGCTGGTGGACCTCTTGCGCGCAGCGGAGGGCCTGCTGGCGGCCACGGGAGACGCAGTGGTGCTGTGTCCCGTCTACGGCACGCCGGCAGCAAGCCACGCGGACCGCTCGTGACGACCTTGGGGACCACGGCTCGGGGCCCCGCGGAGCGGCTTCGGCGACGGGGTCTGCTGCTGGCCGCGGTGACCATCGGTTGGAACCTGGTCGAGGCGGTCGTGGCCGTGACCGCCGGCCTGGCCGCGGGATCGATCGCGCTGGTCGGGTTCGGGTTCGACTCGACCATCGAGGTGGCGTCCGCCTGGGTGGTCGTGTGGCAGTTCCGGGGCGAGCTGCGCGGCGGCTATGACGAGGACCGCGAGCGCCGCGCCCTGCGTCTGATCGGCGTCACGTTCTTCGTGCTCGCCGCGTACGTGTGCATCGAAGCGGTGCGCGACCTGGTCTTCGTGGACGGGCAAGCCGATGAATCCACGATCGGCGTCGCCCTGGCGGCGGTGTCGCTCGCAGTCATGCCGGCGCTGGCATGGGCCAAGAGACACACCGCGGACCAGCTCGGCTCGCCGACCCTGCGCGCCGATGCCACCGAAACCCTGTTGTGCGCGTGGCTCTCCGCCGTCCTGCTCGCGGGGCTGGCATTGAACGCGATCCTGGGCTGGTGGTGGGCCGATCCCCTCGCCGCTCTCGCGATCGCCGGACTCGCCGCCCACGAGGGAGTCGAAGCGATCCGAGACGACGACCACCACGACGCCCCTGACCTCGCCTGAAAAGGAGATGACAACCGATGACGACCAGCCCTTGCCCCTCCCCTGACACCTGTCCCTGCGGGCCGGACTGCCCCGCGACGCCCGACTGCCCCTGCTGACGACCCCACAGACGACCAATGAGACCGGTCACGGTCGACCGGGCGCCGCTGCTTTGCACGTCCCGGTCAGGTCGGAGCGTGCTGGTGAAGGGCGTCGTCCACGAGCTGAACGAGGGCGACCGTCATGCCGAGGAGCTCGACGTCGTGGCGGCGGGGATCAGGCCGTGGGCGGGTGGCGCCTAAGCACACATCCCCGTGGTGACGCCAGTGAGCGGCACGGGGCGGCGCATCGTCCAGGAATGACCCGCTCTCGCGTCAGTGTTCCACTGATGGCTCGGCGTCCCCGGCTGTCACGGCCCGATCCGATAGGGCCGCATCATCTCGTTGTCCTCGTGCTCGAGGAGATGGCAGTGCCAGACGAACAAGCCGGCGCGGTCGAAGTGGAGGCGCACCCGGGTGATCTGCTCGGGATAGGCGATCACGGTGTCCTTGAGACCGGTCTCTGACGGCTCTGGACCACTGGCAGCGCCGCCGAACGACTGGCGGTTGACAACCTCGAAGAGCACCTCGTGGATGTGGATCGGGTGGGCATCCTCGGTGAAGTTGTGCAGCTCCCACACCTCGGTGGCGCCCAGGACGGGGTTCTCGGTGATCGGTGCGTCCCACCCCAGGGGGGGCTACGGGACGCCATAACGACTCGGCTGTGATCTCTAAAGGTGGCGAGGGGTTCGAATCCGTTGGGGATGCTCAGAACACGCCCCAGGCAGGCACCGTGTTTGGGCCGCTGACACAGGTGTCGTCGTCTCGGCGGCTCCTGCCATGCCGTCCAGGAGTGATGTGGCGTGGCTCCGAGGATTCTCGAGGAAGCTGCCGGGTCACGCGCTTGCGGCGTCGCGTGGTCTCGGTGACAACCGGAGCGGTGAACCGGGCACCAGCAGGTGTGGCTCGCCCCGGATGGTCACCTTGAGCGGCTCGCCTTCTTCCAGGGTGTACCGCTCGTCCTCGTGCGACAGGGCAACTCGAATCTGGCGATCATGGAACCGGACCGGGAATTCGAGGCGGTCGTAGCGCCTCGGCAGCCGCGGGTCGATCGTCAACCGACCGTCGAAGTCGCGGACCCCGCCGAACCCGAATACCAGCGCCATCCATGCGCCGGCCGCGGATGCGACGTGCACGCCGTCGGATACGTTCCCCGCGAGGTCCGCCAGGTCCATGAGGAGCGCGAATCTGAAGTAGTCGGTGGCGCGCTCCTCGTCGCCGATCTCCGATGCGACGATGCTCTGGATGCTGGCCGAGAGCGACGAGTCACCCGTCGTCAGGGCGTCGTAGTAAGCGAAGTTGCGGGCCTTCTCCTCGGGCGTGAACTCGTTGCCGAGCAGGAACATCGCCATCACCACGTCGGCCTGCTTGAGCACCTGGTGGCGGTAGATGACGAGCGGGTGAAAGTGGTTGAGGAGCGGGAACCGCTCGGGTGGCGTGTCATCGAGGTCCCATATCGCACGGTCGAGGAACGAGTCGTCCTGCGGGGTGATCGCCCGTGACTCGTCGTATGGGATGTACATCGCGGCGGCTGCCTTCTCCCAGGCGTCTGTCTCCGACGACGTCAGCCCGAGCGAGTAGCACAAGGCCGCGTGTGCCGTCGGATGCTCGGCCTCCATCGAGCGGACGGCCTGCGCGGCGTAGTTGAGGTTGAGCCGTGCCATGAGGTTGGTGAACGCGTTGTCGTTCACGACTGTCGTGTACTCATCGGGGCCCGTGACGCTGTGTATGTGGAAGCACCCATCGGTGCCGTAGAAGCCGAGCGACTGCCACATGCGTGCGGTCTCGACGAGCATCTCGGCACCCACCTCCATCAGGAACTCTGGATCGCCCCGCACGTCGACGTAGCGACGGATCGCATATGCGATGTCGGCGTTGATGTGAAACTGCGCCGTTCCGGCCTGGAAGAGGGCCGATGCCTCGTCACCATTGATCGTGCGCCACGGGAAGAGGGCACCAGACAGCTCGAGCGTGCGGGCGCGCTGTCTCGCCTTGTCGAGCATGCTGTGCCGGAACCGGAGCAGGTTCCGAGCGATCCGAGGCTGCGTGTACGCGAGGAACGGCAGCACGTATGCCTCGGTGTCCCAGAAGTAATGGCCGTCGTAGGCGCCAGACGTGAGGCCCTTCGCGGGGACGCCGGCGCCCTCGGCGCGCCACGTCGCCTGTGCCAGCTGGAGGAGGTTCCAGCGGACGGCCTGCTGTGCACGCACTCGGTTGACCGGATCGGCGATCACGACGTCCGCCCTCGACCAGAACCGTTCGAGGTTCGCCCGCTGGGCGTCGGCGAGCGTCTTGAACCCGTCTCGCACCGCTCGGTCGAGGGTTCGCTCGCATCGCGGGACGAGGTCACGGGAGGGAACGCTGCGCGACGTCTGGTAGGCGACGTACTTCACGACCCGGATGGGGACGCCTGGCTCGGCCTCGGCGGTGATCACGACTTCTGACAGGTCGGGCGTGACGCTGCTCGTCGTCTGGTGGCGGTTTGCCGTCTCGACCACATGCTCGATGCCCATCGCGAGGGTCATCTCGCTGTTGGTCGTCACGTAGGCCAGGACGGCACGCCCGTCGCGATCCTCGGCGAGCTGGCCGTTCAGAACGCGATGGGCGAGCTGGGTGCCGAGCCGAGCGTCGAGGTGCTCGCGTCGTCGCGAACGGGGTCGGTCGATGCGGTTGACCGTGCGGGACACGATCGACATCGGGGAGGTGTGATCGACGGTCACCTCGTACTCCACCGCGACGAGGTGGCGGTGTTCGAGCGAGGCCAGCCGACAGGAGTGCACGGTCACGTGCTTTCCTCCCGCCGTCGACCACACGAGATCCCGCTGGAGGACACCGTTGCGCATGTCGAGCACGCGGGCGTACTCGCGGAGCCGAGCGGTGGGCACGAACAGTGGCTCGTCGTCGACGAACAGCTCGAGGACCATTGCGTCGGGGACGTTGCACATCGTCTGGCCCGTTCTCGCGAGGCCGTAGGCCTCCTCGGCGTGGACGATCGGCCACGTCTCGTGGAAGCCGTTGATGAACGTGCCAGGATCGAGCGAAGGCCGCCCCTCGTCCAGCGCACCTCTCACGCCGACGTAACCGTTCGAGAGCGCAAACGCCGTCTCGGTCCGGTCAGAGAACTCGGGTGTCCAACGCGCCTCCACGACCCGCCATTCGTCGGGCGGGAAGAGATGCTCGGGGGGCGGCACGATCTCGCGTTTGAGGATGCCCCAACCGTAACGACGGCGCGGCTGGTGTGCCTGTCCGCCCGGTGCTCTGGCGCCGCTGCTGTCGCTGGGCGACGCTTGGGGGTGTGAAGACCGGTACATCGTTGCCACGATGGACGGATCGGGCAGCGTTGGCCGCGGGGCTGGGCTCGTCCTCGAGGTCGCGTGCCATGCCCGCCGCTCGTGACCGCGCCATCCTGTCGGGTTCCGTCGCCGCGTTCGTCGGCGGGGCGATCGTGGCGCGCCGCGCTGGGGTGACTCGCACCGAGTTGCGGTGGTTCGAGCTGGTCAACGGCCTGTCCCGCCGGGTGTACGCGCCGGTGTGGGGGCTCATGCAGCTCGGCAGCCTTGGCGGGCCGCTCGTGACCGGAGCGGTGATCCGGGCGGCCGGGCATCGCCGGCTGGGGAACCGGGTGATGGCGGTCGGGGCGCTCACCTGGGTCACCGCGAAGGCGATCAAGCCGAGCGTGCGGCGGGGCCGTCCCGCGGTCACCATCCCGGCCACGCGGGTGCTCGGTCACGAGCAGGCGGGCCTCGGCTACCCGTCCGGCCACGCGGCGGTGGCGGCGGCAACTGTCGTCGTCATCGCCCCCCACCTCCCGCGCCGGTGGCGGCTCCCGGCGTGGGCTGTCGCCTTGGCCGTCGGCCCCATGCGCGCGTATGTCGGTGCGCATCTTCCTCTCGACGTGCTGGGTGGCGTCGCGCTCGGGATCGCCGTCGGCACCGCGACCGGTTGGAGCGACGCTGGGATCGGGCCCCGCGAAGCTACGGATCGAGGGTGATGCCGAGCTCGTCACGCAGCTCCTGGCGAAGCAGCCTCCTCGGATAGAGCTGCACCGCCTGTTGCAGCTCGTCGATGAGAGCGATGTGCGGCCCGCGTGCGAAATCGAACTCGTACGTCACGCACCCGTCGGCGAACACATCGTAGAAGCGGCCCGTGAACCTCGGTGACACCGACTCGGCGAGCTGGTAGGTGCGGACGCCCTCGTCGCGCGGAGTGACCGGCGTAGCCGATCCCACGTCACAGCTCGGGGCGAGCTCGACGTCCACCGGCCGGTCCGAGCGATCGGACCTCAAGGAGAAGCGCGTGCCATCGTCGTCCACCTCGAAGGACTCCAAGCTCCAACCTGGGGGCAGCTCGGCAATGCAGGGGAGGTAGGCGGCGTCGGGCACCGACTGGGCGACGATGCCCAGCCGCTGACTGGCTTCGCACTTCGGCATGGCTGCGGTGGCCGTGGCGGCGCAGGCGGGCGCGGTGACGACGAGCGCCACGACCAGCAGTGCGCGTCGCCACCGAGCGCTCACGCCAACCCCGCCAGCCGGAGGTTCACCGCCACCAGTGCGATCGCCAGCGCTGCGCCGACGACGACCGCCATCGTGAGAACCGCCCGGCGCAGGCTCCAGCGCTGGATGGCGACCGGTGGCGTCGGGGGGGCAAGCTCGCGGAACCTGGCGAGCAGATCGTCGTCGCGCCGCCTGAGCAGCGACCGGAGCTGCGCGGGGATGGTGACCCCTCGGCTCGCCGCGAACGCCTCGCCGATCTCGTCGGACGAGAACACCGATAGCGCGCGCTCGTACACCCGTTCCGCCGACGTGCACAGCGCCAGGGTGAGCATCATGTTGGCCAGGTCGACGGCCTGGCGCCACGGAGTGGGGCGCACCTCCGCGAATGCGACGTCGATGAGCAGCACGCGACCGTTGCGGACCAGGAGATTCCCCGGCTTGATGTCACGGTGGGCGAGGCCTGCGTTCCACAGCTGCCGCACGCATCGCAGCGCGTCGTCGATCGTGCCGTCCGTGACCGTGCCCTCGGTGATGTGAACGGCGCCGGCGAGGAACTCGGTGAGTATCAGGTACTCGCGATCGGGCGTGATCTCCACGATGCCGTGGGGCCGGGGGCTGGGCAGCCCCGCGTCGCGCAGCACCCGCAGCATGTGGTCTTCGTACTCGACGAGGCGTCGCACCGTGTTGAACGGCCGCTCGTCTTCGAGCCGCCCGTACCGGACCGTGCGGGCGAGCTTGTACCAGCGGTCCGACCAGAGATGCGTCGACGCGTACAGCTTGCCGAAGAGCTGACGCTCGGCGCTGTCGTCGGCGACATCGATCCGCAGCGGGGTGGAACCGGCCGAGCTACCCCGCCCGGACGGCTCGACTCCCACGACTCGGACCCCCACCTCACTGGCGAGCGCAGCCCGGATGGCCTCGCCGCGCCGGCCGCCTACGTCGAGGTGCGCCCGGACGCCACGGCGGTAGGTGACCGGAAAGGCCTCCTCGGGCGTGAGCAGCCGGAGAGCCACGGCCGGCAGGGCGACGCCGGTGACGAGCGCGGCGGCCACGTCCGTCGGGTGGTCGACGGCGAGGAGTAGTCGGGCCGCGACCACCAGAGCGATCGCCGTGCCCACCACCCAGGCCGCCCCCGCCCGCCACCGGCCCCCCGGGGTGAGGGTCAACAGCATGACGGTGAAGCCGAGGGCGATGTTGGCGACGGGCGCCGAAGGGTGGGCGTAGCCGTCCCAGGAACCGACGATGGCGACGTCCGCCGGCCGCATGCGCCCGAGCCCCACCGCCAACAGGCCGTTCAGCAGCGAAACGACGAGGAACACCGCCAGCGCCACGGCCATGTGCTGGAAGCGGCGGACCGCCAGAAGCACGATGAGCGTCGTCCACGCCACGACCCTGAACGTCCACAGGGAGCCGAGCGCCGCCACGCCTTGGCCCACGTCGACGAGCTCGTCGGTTCTCAGCCGGGCGACGGCGTGGAGCACGGCGAGGTCGACCCGTGTCACCACCCGCACGCCGACCTCCGTCGTGAGCGCCGCCCAGAGCAGCACTACCAGCACGCCGGCGACCAGGAAGGCGCGGGTGCCAGGGCTGACCGGCCGTGGTAACGGCGGAGGCTCGCCTGACGGGCGTCGCCGGACCAGCGGGCCCGGACGCTCGGCGGCGCGATCGGACGGCGTCTGCGCCCGCCGCGGCGCCCCCCACCTCCGGCGTTGCTTGCCCGGCAGTGTCATCCGCGTGGCCCCCGTTGGCGCTGCATCGACAATGCTACGGGCGTGGCCAGGCCGGGCGCTGCGCGATCGGTGGGACGGTGATGGTCGGCGGTGGCCGTTCGGCGGGCCGCCTCGCGCGAATCGCCGGTGCGGTCCTCCTGCTCGCTGCGTGCGGGACGGGAGGGCACGAGACCCCGCCGATGCCGGCCGAGGGGGTGGCCGTTGCGTCGTTCAACTTCGCCGAGAGCCGGTTGGTCGCCGAGATCTACGCACAGGCGCTCGAAGACGAGGGCGTCCGGGTGCGACGCGAGCTCGACCTCGGGCCCCGAGAGTTGGTGCTGCCGGCCCTGCGCCAGGGCCGCATCGACATCGTGCCCGAGTACTTGGGGACGGCCATGACCGCGGCCGCGCCGAACGACACGGTCGACCGGTCGGACCCCGAGGCGGTCAGCCGCGCGCTGGCCGACGCGGTCGAGCCGTGGGGGCTCCGGGTGTTGCGACACGCCGACGCTCAGAACCAGAACGGGCTGGTGGTCACGCGCCCGACCGCCGAGCGCCTGGCCCTTCGCACCACGAGCGACCTGGGTCCCCTGGCGCCGACGCTCACACTGGGCGGACCACCCGAGTGCCCCGCCCGCCGGTACTGCCTCGAGGGATTGGCGGACGTCTACGGGCTGCGGTTCGCGGCGTTCGTGCCGCTCGCCGGGCAGTCCTACGTGCGCCAGGCCCTCGAGGACGACGTGATCGACGTGGGTGTGCTCTTCACGGCCGACGGCGCCCTCGGGGGCGACGACCTCGTCCTGCTCGACGACGATCGCGGCCTGCAGCCAGCCGAGAACCTCGTGCCTGTCGTGCGGTCCGACGTCCTCGAGGCCTCCGGGCAACAGCGGGTGGCCGCCGTCCTCGACGAGGTGTCTCAGCGCCTCACGACCGCCAACCTCCGGTTCCTGAACTGGCGTGTGTCGATGGCCGGCAACGACCCTGCCTCCGAGGCGCGGGGGTGGCTCATCCGCCAAGGTCTCGTCGAGAGGTAGCTGGCGATCACTCCGGCATCCTGGGCATCCAGGTCGGATCGGGCCATCACCTGCCGGCCCACGCGGCCGTCGCCTCCGCCTCCAGGCGGGCTGCGGTGCCGGCGATGGCGCCCGGATCGGCGAGGAAGTCGCGCAGCGCCGCCCACATGCCTGAGTCGGTGGTGCCTCCGAACTCGACGGGCTGCAGGTCGGAGAGGTCGAAGCGGAAGCCCTCGCCCGCCTCGAGGAGGGCGCGGGCGATGTCGCGGGTGGTGTCATCGGGATAGACGGTCAGGTCGACGTCCTCGTTGGCCGAGAGGAAGCCACCGCGCGCCGCCCAGATCTCGCCGGCCTCGGCAGAGGCAAGGAACCGCAGCAGCGCTGCCCCAGCGTCCGACCGCTGCATCTGCACGGCGACGTCGCCGCCGCCGACGACCAGCCGGCCACCCGGCTGGGCTTCGGGGAATGGGAAGACGTCGACGTCGACGCCCAGCTCCGCCTCACTTGTGCCTGCCACCACGCCAGGGATGAAGTCGCCCTCGACGATCATCGCCGCACTGGGCGTGGTGGAGAAGACGGCGGCAGCCGCGTCCGTCAGCCCGGTCGTGAGGGCGGAGGCCGGCCCGCCGGCGACGAACCGCGGTGCGATCAGCTGGGCGAGCAGGCCGAGCGTCGCCTGAACGGTCTCGTCGGTCCAGGGCAGGCGGTGCTCGGCCAGCGCGTCGTACCGCGCTGGGCCGGCGACGCGGAGGTAGAGGTTCTCGAACCAGTCGGTGAGCGTCCACGCGTCCTGGGGGGCCGCCGCCACCGCGAACGGCGGGGTCCCCGACGCTGCGAGCGCCGCTGCCACGTCGTCCAGCCGATCGAGATCCTCGGGTGGCACCACGCCCGCCCGCTCGAACGCACCGATGCTGTACCACACAAGGCTCTTGTTGGCTGCCTTGAACCAGACGCCGTACAGCTCACCGTCCATCGTGGCCAACCGGCGCCACTGGGTGCCGTAGCGGGCGTGGACCTCCTCGGCGAGCTCGTCGCCCAGCGGGTCGATGGCCCCCTCGCGGGCGTAGCGCTGGAGGAGCCCGGGCTGGGGAAGGATGGCGAGCTCGGGAGCGTCGCCGTGAGCGATCCTGGCATCCAGCACGGCGCCAACGTCGCCGCCCTCGGTAGAGGTGAACTCGACGGTCGCACCGGTACGCGCCTCGAAGGCCGCCAGCACTTGCTCGAAGGCGGCCGCCTCGGTGCCGCGCCACACCGCAACCACCTCGACGGTGGTGCCCGACAGGTCGGGTCGGTCGTCGTCCTCGGCCCAGCAACCGGCGGAGGATGCGAGCAGCACCGGCACCAGTGCCGCCACCAGCCGCCGCCACGCCGACCGGTTCGGCACGGAACCTCCTCCGGGAGTGGCCCTGTGGCCTTGGGCATTCTGACACGGCGAGCGGGGACCTTCGGCCCTACCTGCTCGGCGATGCGTCGGCGCAGCGTGGCCGCATAACCACAAACGTGGTCGCGCCAGGAGCGTGACCGCCGATCCATCGAACCACCGGCGCACCCAGGAGGGCGAGATGGCAACGAGAGTCGATCAATTGGAGAGACATGCCGCACTGGCCGTCGCCGCAGCGGCAACGGTAGGGGCCGTCAAGGTCTATGGCGTGGGCGACACCGCGGTGCGGGCCTTGGACGACGTGACCATGGTGTTCGAGGCGGGCCGGTTCACCGCCATCATGGGTCCGTCCGGCTCGGGGAAGTCGACGCTCCTGCACTGCACCGCCGGACTCGATTCGCTGACCGAGGGCAAGGCGTTCATCGGCGAGACGGATCTGAGCACGCTCGACGACACCGCGTTGACCGTGCTGCGACGCGAACACGTGGGATTCGTCTTCCAAGCGTTCAACCTGGTTCCGACGCTCACTGCCGAGGAGAACATCACGCTCCCTCTGGCGCTCGCCGGTCGCAAGGGCGATCGTGAGTGGATCCACGAGGTGGCGGACACGCTGGGACTGAGCAAACGGCTCCGCCACCGCCCGAGCGAGATGTCGGGTGGCGAGCAGCAGCGCGTGGCGGTGGCCCGCGCGCTGGCGACCAGGCCCCAGATCATCTTCGCCGACGAGCCCACCGGCAACCTCGACTCGCGTGCGGGAGCCGAGGTGCTGCGCTTCATGCGCCAGGCCGTGGACGACCTCGCCCAGACGATCGTCATGGTGACCCACGACCCCGTGGCGGCCAGTTACGCCGACCGCGTCGTGTTCCTCGCCGACGGCCGCATCGTCGACGAGATGTTCGACCCCACGGCCGAGCGGGTGCTCGACCGTATGAAGCGATTCGGGGACTGAGATGGTCAAGACTGCGCTCCGCAACCTCCTAGCGCACAGGATGCGCCTGTTCACTACCGGCTTGGCGGTCGTGCTCGGCGTGGCGTTCATCGCCGGGACGCTCGTCCTCACCGACACCATCACCAAGACGTTCGACGACCTGTTCACCGACGCGTACGCCGACACCGACGCGATGGTGCGGGCCGAGGCGTCGTTCGAGGACCCCAACGGCTTCGGCGATCTCCGGGGCCGGCTCGATGCATCTCTGGTCGACCAGGTCGCCGACGTCGAGGGTGTCGCCGTCGCGTCCGGCGACGTGTGGGGCTTCGCCCAGGTCGTCGACAAGGACGGGGAGCCGGTCGGGAATCCTGGCGCCGGACCGCCGACGTTGGGCGCCAACTGGCCGGAGAGCGAGCTCAACACCTGGACCCTCGTCGACGGCACGGCGCCGAAAGGTGAGCGCGACGTCGTCCTCGACAAGGGCGTCGCCGACGACGCCGGCTACACCGTCGGTGACCAGGCGACCGTCCTGGTGCGGGGCGCGCCGCTCGACGTGACCGTCACGGGCATCGCCCGCATCGGGGGCGCCGACTCCCCGGGTGGCGCAACGTTCACCATGTTCACGACCGAGGCGGCCCAGCGCTACGTGGGTGAGGTCGGCAAGTTCGACAGCATCTCGATCGCGGCGGACGAGGGCGTGTCACAGCGGGAGCTCGTCGACCGCCTCGAAGCCGTCGTTCCCGCTGGCGTCGAGGCCGTGACGGGTGCGACCGTCACCGACGAGAGCCAGGACGCCATGCGCGAAGGGCTGTCGTTCTTCAACACCTTCATGCTCGTGTTCGCCTTGGTGGCCCTGCTCGTCGGCGGGTTCATCATCTTCAACACGTTCTTCATCACCGTTGCCCAGCGCACGCGCGAAAACGCGCTGCTGCGGGCCATCGGCGCCAGCCGTCGCCAGGTGCTGGGCGCCGTGCTGCTCGAGGCGCTGGGCATCGGGCTGGTGGCCTCGGCGCTGGGACTGGTGGCCGGTATCCCGCTGGCAGCCGGGCTCAAGGCGTTGCTCGCCGGTTTCGGGTTCCCCATCCCGGCCGGCGGGGTCGTGCTGGCGACCAGCAGCGCGGTGATCGCCTTCTCGGCCGGCGTGATCGTCACCCTGGTGGCGGCGCTGTCGCCCAGCCGCAAGGCGGCGAAGGTGCCCCCGGTCGCGGCCATGCGGGACGTGGCCGTCGGCAGCACGGGCTACGGGTCGAGGCAGCGAATCTACGTGGGCGTCGCGGTTCTGGCCTTCGGGGTCGTGGCCTTGCTGTACGGGTTGTTCGGCGATCCGGGGAATGCCCTGGCCATCGTCGGTCTCGGCGTCCTACTCGTCTTCTTCGGGGTGTCGGTGCTGGGGCGGACCGTTGCGCTTCCCCTCAGCCGCATCATCGGGCTGCCGCTCCCACACCTACGCGGGATCTCCGGCCATCTCGCCCGCGAGAATGCGATGCGCAACCCCAAGCGGACCGCGATCACGGCGTCGGCGCTGATGATCGGCGTCGGTCTGGTCACCTTCATCACCATTTTCGCCGCCTCCACCAAGGCGTCGTTCAGCAACACCGTCGACCGGGCCTTCACCGGTGACTTCGTCGTCACGGCCGGCGGCGGGATGGTCGGCGTGTCGCCCGAGTTCACCAACCAGGTCAACGAGCTGCCCGAGGTCGAGACGGCAGGTGGCGTCCGCGCCGGCCTGGCCGAGATCGACGGCGACTCCGAGCAGCTGCTGGGCGTCACCCCCGAGGCTCTTGACATCTTCGACGTCGACCCGGTGGCCGGGTCACCGGACGACCTCGATGCCACCTCGATTGCGGTGATGGAGGACGTCGCTGACGACAAGGGGCTCAGCATCGGCGACCCTGTGCCCGTCGAGTTCACGGCCACGGGCACGCAGAACATGACCCTCGCCCTCATCTACGACAGAAACCCAGGCGTCGAGAACGAGTGGCTGGTCGACACCGACGCCTTCGCTGCCAACTACCCCGACCAGGTGGATGTCCAGGTCTTCGTCAAGAAGGCCGCCGACGTGCCGGCGAGCGAGGCGCTGGCGGCGGTCGAGCGGGTGGCCGAGAACTACCCCGGCACCGACGTGCTCGACCAGAGCGAGTACAAGGAGGAGCAGATGGGCGTCGTCGACCAGATGCTGGGCCTCGTGTACGCCCTCCTAGCACTGGCGATCCTCATCGCCCTGCTCGGCATCGGCAACACGCTGGCCCTGTCCATCGTCGAGCGGACCCGCGAGCTCGGGGTGCTCCGGGCGGTCGGGATGACCCGGGCTCAGCTGCGATCGACGATCCGCTGGGAGTCCGTGATCATCGCGGTGCAGGGCGCGCTGCTCGGGCTGGTCATCGGCGTGTTCTTCGGCTGGGCGCTCGTCACCGCCTTGCAGGACGAGGGGCTGAACACCTTCACCGTGCCGATCCTCAGCTTGGTCGTGGTGGTCGTGCTCGCCGCGCTCGCTGGCATCGTGGCCGCCGTCCTTCCGGCGCGGCGGGCCGCCAAACTCGACGTGCTGAGGGCCGTCGTCACCGAGTGAGAGACCCAGGAGGCTGACGCGCCGCCGGTTTCGACGGGTCTCCAAGGCCTAGTGGTTCGACCACGGCGCCGAGGGACTGATCGCCACGAAGGCGTCGGCCGAGGCCGACATAGTGACGCCGCGATCCACGGCGAAACTGGAGCCAGGAACGGGAACCTTTGGTGCGCGCAGCCCGGATCCAATGATGCGCATCAGATACGGCACGCAGTTCATGAGATGCCAAGCGCCCCGATCCACGCCGGCCGCGACCACGCGTACGAGAACCTCGTGGTCGTCGACCTCGGGCCGCTCGATCTCCCGGAGCTCCAGAACGTCAGCGACGCCGTACGTGTCCTGGACGACCGCCGTCATCACGGTCCCGAGTCTGCGACTCATGAAATCTCCCGCGGGGGCCTGACGTGCCCATGGCCCACCTCCGTCGGTTTTGACCCCCGACACCACGATTTGCCGAGCTTCTTCGCCTCCTCAGCCCGGGGGTAGGGCACTATGGCCGTTATTCCTGTTCATTCCGGCTTCCGCGCCGGCGCTCTCGGGAGCAAGGTCGTCGCGCTACCAGGAAGCGTCGGAGCGACGTGCTCGGCCGATGCACGAGAACCCGAACCGTCGGTGCAGGCTCATCCGCTCGTCGGGTACGTGGCGGTGAGGCTCGAAGGTGTGATCCAGGAGTGGAGCGTGCGCAGGTAGTTGGCGCGCTCGAAGGCGGCGGGGTCGTCGCTGGTGGCGGTGCTGACGCTGCCTCGCAGCTGATGCACCGACTCGTACTCGTGGTCGGTCATCCAGGCTCGCAGCTCCGCCTCGAGCGTCGCGAGGTGCTCCGGTCCGCGGCGCAGGAGAGACGAGGTGGTCATGGCCACGTCGGCGCCCACCAGCAGGGCCTTGACGACATCGCCGCCCGAGTGGACGCCGGAAGTGGCCGCCAGCGACACGGCGGGGTCGAGGACGGGCCGGAGGATGGCGATCCAGCGCAGCGGAAGGCGCAGCTCCCACGGCTCGCTGAGGTCGATCCTCGGCACCACGTCGCGGGTCTCGAGGTCGAGGTCGGGCTGGTAGAAGCGGTTGAAGAGCACCAGCCCCTGGGCGCCCGCGGCGGCCACCTGGCGGGCGAAGTTGGCCATCGCCGTGTAGTAGGGCGCCAGCTTGACGGCCACTGGCAGGTCGACGGCACCCACGACGTCGGCGATCAACCGCAGGTCGCGGGCCTCGATATCGGTCGCGCCCTGTTCGGGGTCGGCGGCGAGCCGGTAGAGGTTGAGCTCGATGGCGTCGGCGCCGGCGTTGGCGAGCAGTTCGGCGTAGCGGATCCAGCCGCCGGTGGTGGTGGCGTTGAGGCTGGCGATCACCGGGATGTCGAGCGCGTCCTTGAGCTCGCCGATCGAGGCCAGGTAACGGTCGAGGACCGAGTCGACCTCCGGGAACCGGGGGAAGTACTCGAGCGCCTCGGGGAAGTGCTCGGAGCCCGCCTCGAGGGCGTAGCTGAGGTCGACCTCCTCGTGGACGATCTCCTCCTCGAACAGCGACGGCAGCACGATCGCGCCTGCGCCCGCCGCCTCCAGGCGCTGGGCGGTCTCCAGCTCCCGGGTCAGCGGGCCGGCCGAGGCCACGATCGGCGAGCGCAGATCGAGGCCGAGGTAGGTGGTCCGGAGATCGGTCACGAGCGCCGCTCCTGACCGGTCGACCGCGCGAGCGCCAGCGAGCCGGGCGACGATGGGGTGCGGGGGCGCAGCCCCCGAGGATGAAGGGTCATTCGCTGGCATCCTCGTCGTAGCGGTAGCCGGCGTCGCTGTCGACCTCTGGCTGGACGTCGGGGTCGGGTTCGTGGGGCACGGCCCGTTCCATGGCGGCGAGCTGCTCGTAGTAGCGCCACCGCTCGTCGACGTCGGCCTGGACCAGCGACGCCAGCCGGGTCGCCCGCTCCGGGTGTGTACGCCCCAGGATGGCGTAGCGGGCCTCGGTGGACACGAAGTCGTGCACCGCGATCGACGGCTTGTGCGAGTCGAGCCTGAACGGGTGCTGGCCCTCGGCTTCGGTCGGCTGGAACCGGTACAGGGGCCAGTAACCGCTGCGCACGGCGTCCTTTTGGTGCGTCATCGACTTGGACATGTCGATGCCGTGGGCGATGCAGGTGCTGTAGGCGATCACCAGCGACGGGCCCGGCCAGGCATCGGCCTCCAGCAGGGCTTTGACCGCTTGGACGTCGTTGGCGCCGACCGCGATCTGGGCGACGTAGACGTTGCCGTAGGCCCGGGCGATGGCCCCCAGGTCCTTCTTGGTGGCGTCCTTGCCCGAGGCGGCGAACTTGGCCACCGCGCCCCGCGGCGTCGCCTTCGACGCCTGGCCACCCGTGTTCGAGTACACCTCGGTGTCGAGCACCAGGATGTTCACGTTCCGGCCGGAGGTCAGCACGTGGTCGAGGCCGCCGAAGCCGATGTCGTAGGCCCAGCCGTCGCCACCGATGATCCACACACCTTGGCGGTTGAGGGCGCCAGCCACCGCCCGTAGGTGCCGGGCGTCGGTGTCGTCGAGCCCGCCGAGGGCGCTCACGAGGCGGGCGATCCGTGCCCGTTGGGCGCGGACCTGCGGCTCGGTGTCCTGCTCGGCGTCGAGGATCGAGCCGGCCAGGTCGTCGCCGACCACGGGAGCCAACCGGCCCAGGAGCAAGCGGGCCAGCTTGGTCTGGGCCTCGAGCCCCAGGCGCATGCCCAGCCCGAACTCGGCGTTGTCCTCGAACAGCGAGTTGTTCCACGCCGGCCCCCGTCCTGCGTGATCGACCGTGTACGGCGTGGTGGGGAGGTTGGCGCCGTAGATGGACGAGCAACCGGTGGCGTTGGCAACCACCATCCGGTCGCCGAAGAGTTGCGTGACGAGCTTGATGTAGGGGGTCTCGCCGCAGCCCGAGCATGCCCCCGAGAACTCGAACAGCGGCTCGAGCGCCTGCGAGCCCTTCACCGAGTCGTGGGGGAGGAGATCGCGCGCGAGCGGCGGGATGGACCGGAAGAAGTCCCAGTTGACCCGCTCGCGGTCGCGGTGTTCGAGCACAGGCTCCATGTTGATCGCCTTGTGCCGCACCTCGGTCTTGCTCTTGGCCGGGCACACGTCGACGCACACCCCGCAGCCGGTGCAGTCGTCGGGGGCTACCTGGATGGTCAGGTTGTAGCCCTGTATGTCCTTGGAGCGGAACGACTTCGACAGGAACGTGTCAGGTGCACCCTCGAGCACACCCGGCTCGTAGACCTTCATGCGGATGGTGGCATGCGGACAGACGATGGCGCACTTGCCGCAGTCGATGCAGATGTCGGGATCCCAAATCGGGATCTCCTGGGCGATCGCCCGCTTCTCGTAGGCGGCGGTGCCGGTCGGGAACGTGCCGTCGACCGGCAGGGCGCTCACCGGCAGAAGGTCGCCCTCGCCAGCGATAAGCCGGGCTGTCACCCGCTTCACGAAGTCGGTGGCGGCGCTGGGGATGGGCAGCGCCGCCGATCGGTCGCTGGTGACTCGGGCGGGCACCTCCACCCGGCGGAGCTCGGCGAGGGAGCGGTCGATGGCCGCGAAGTTGCGCTCGACGATCGTCCGCCCCCGGTGGCCGTAGGCCTTCTCCACCGACTGTTTGATCCTGTCGATGGCCTCGTCGGCGGGCAGCACTCCGGCGAGCTGGAAGAAGCAGGGCTGCATCACGGTGTTGATGCGGTTGCCCATGCCTACCTCCCGCGCCAACCGGTTGGCGTCGATGACCCAGAGCTCGATCTCCTTGTCGACGATCGCCTGCTGCATGTCCCGGGTGAGCCGGTCCCACACCTCGTCGGGGCCGTACGGGCTGTTGAGCAGGAACGTGGCGCCGCGCTTGGCGCGGGCGAGGACCGGCATCCGCTCCATCAGCCCGAACTGGTGGCAGGCGACGAAGTCGGCATCTTCGACGAGGTAGGTGGAGCGAATCGGGCGGGGACCGAACCGCAGGTGGGACACGGTCACCGATCCCGACTTCTTGGAGTCGTAGACGAAGTAACCCTGGGCCCACAGATCGGTGCTCTCACCGATGATCTTCACCGAGGCCTTGTTGGCCCCCACCGTGCCGTCGGCTCCCAGCCCGAAGAACATGGCCTGCACTTCGCCGTCGGGTCGAGCGGTGCGGAACTCTCGGTCCACCTCGAGGCTGAGGTGGGTGACGTCGTCGTAGATCCCCACGGTGAAATGGCGTCTCGGCCGATCCGGCCCCAGCTCGTCGAGGACCGATCGGACCATCGCGGGGGTGAACTCCTTCGACGCCAGGCCGTAGCGCCCGCCGACGACGCGCGGCCGCTCGGCAAACGGTCCCGGTTGACGGTCACACGCCTCGTCCAGGGCGGCGACGACGTCGAGGTAGAGGGGCTCGCCGAGCGCACCGGGCTCCTTGGTCCGGTCGAGCACGGCGATCGAGCGCACGGTCGGGGGCAGGGCGGCCACGAGCTGTTCGGCAGGGAACGGCCGGTAGAGGCGCACCTTCAACAGCCCGACGGGCTCGCCCGCGGCGGCCAAGGCCTCGACCGCCTCCTCGGCGGCACCTATGCCCGAGCCCATCAACACCACGACGCGCTCGGCGTCGGGCGCGCCGACGTACTCGACGAGGCCGTAGTGCCGGCCGGTGCGCTCCCCGAAGTGGTCCATGACGTCCTGCACGATCGCTGGGGCGGCGAGGTAGAAGGGGTTGGCCGCCTCTCGGGCCTGGAAGAAGACATCGGGGTTTTGGGCCGTCCCCCGCACGACCGGCGCGTCCGGGGTCATGGCCCGGGACCGGAAGGCCAGGACGTCGTCACCCGGCAGCAGCGCCCGCAGGTCGTCGTCGGCGAGCACGGCGATCTTGTCGACCTCGTGCGACGTGCGGAACCCGTCGAAGAAGTGAAGGAACGGCACCCGCGAGCGAAGGCTGGCCGCGTGGGCGACCAGTGCGAGGTCGTGGGCCTCCTGGACGGAGCTGGCGGCCAGCATCGCCCAGCCCGTCGTGCGCGCGTGCATCACGTCGCTGTGGTCGCCGAAGATCGACAGGGCGTGCGTGGCCACGGTCCGGGCCGCCACGTGGATGACCGCCGGCGTGAGCTCGCCGGCGATCTTGAACATGTTGGGGATCATCAGGAGCAGGCCCTGTGACGACGTGAACGTCGTGCCCAGCGCGCCCCGCTGGAGGGCGCCATGGAGTGCGCCGGCCGCCCCCGCCTCCGACTGCATCTCGATGACCTCGGGAACGACCCCCCACAGGTTCGGCCGTGCCGCCGCCATCCAATCGTCCGCAGACTCACCCATCGGCGACGCCGGGGTGATCGGGTAGATGGCGATCACCTCGCTCAGCGCGTACGCGACCCGGGCGGCCGCCTCGTTCCCGTCGAGGCAGACGAACTCCCCGGACGGGGGAGCGCTCACGCCCGTGGGCTCGGCCACTGTAGGACGGCCTTCTGGAGAGCCGCGACCTGGCCGCCGACCGACGTGGTGGGGCGGATGGTCCCGCACCCGCGGGCCGCTTCCGCTGTCGGAGCGGCCGACATCACGACGATGGGCAGCCCGGGACGGTTCGCCCTCATCGCCGCGAGCACCGCCGAACGCCTCGCTGCCAGCACCTCCGAGCGCTGCGGCGGATCGCCGTCGAGGTCGAAGAGCACGATGTCGGTCCCGGCCACCAGCGGGCAGGGCTCGCCGCGCACGACGGGGCACTCGCCGGCGTCGACGGCCGGGCCCCCGCACACCGTCACCTCGAACCCCGCGTCGCGGAACGCGTCGAAGTTGGAGATCGCCAGACCCGGGTCGGGGCTCTCGACCAGCAGCCGCCACGGCGGCCCGTGCCGATCGGACACCGCCGTCTGGGATCTATGGACCTCTCGCTGGAACATGATGGCCTCCAAGAAGTTGGGGCTCCCGCATGATTGACCCACGGCGGAGCCGTCGTCCGCCAGGGCCGATGGTCACATCGACTCGACGGCCCGCGAGCAGGGTCCAAGGACCCTGGCGATCAGCTCCATCGCCCCCGAAGATGAGATCAGATCGGGAGGAGGCGCTCCATGGACGACTGGCATGAGGGTGTCGTGCTTCTTGATGTCTCGTCCGGCGACGCCGGCGAGTTCGACCGGGCCACCCTCGAGCGGATGGGTCATCCGGTGCTCGTGTGCCATGGCCCTTCGGCAGAGGCGTTGTGCCCTCTACTGGGTGGCCATGGATGCCCGAAGTTCGAACAAGCGCATGGCATCGTGTTCAAGCTCGACCTCGATCGGGACCAACATCGAGCGATCGTGCGCCGCTACCGGCAACTCGCCCGCCCGGACGTGCCGATTCGTGTTCTGGCGGCACCCGACGACGCCGACCGCTATGCCGAGCTGCTCCAGGATGTCGAGCTCTGGACCCACGAACCGAACGTGGCCGATCTCGACGGGTTCGCCGCCGAGGTCGAGGCGGCGGATCGACTGGCGTGACTCGATGAAGGGAGACGCGCCATGGACCGCATGAACCCGCTCGATGCAGAGTTCCTGTACCTGGAGGACGGGACGACGCACATGCACATCGCGTCGTGCGCTGTCTTCGAGGGACCGGCACCCGCCTACGAGGACGTGGTCGCCGTGTTCGCGTCGAAGCTACCGCTCGTGCCCCGCTACCGGCAGCGGGTCCGGTTCGTGCCGATGGACCTCGGACGCCCGGTGTGGGTCGATGACCCGCACTTCAAGCTGGAGTACCACGTGCGGCACACCGCGCTGCCCCCGCCGGGCGACAAGGCAGATCTGTGCCGGCTCATGGGCCGGCTGATGTCCCAGGAGCTCGACCGGGATCGGCCGCTGTGGGAGGCCTGGATCGTCGAGGGCCTGGCCGGCGGGCAGTGGGCGGTCGTGAGCAAGCTGCATCACAGCATGGTCGACGGCATCGCCGGGGTCGACCTCCTCTCGGTCGTCCTCGACCACGAGCGCGCCCCGGCGACGGCCGCAGTCGTCGATGGTTGGGAGCCGGGGCCCGACCCGGCCGGGCTGCGGCTCGCAGTCGCGGCCGCCGTCAACCTGGTCACCGGTCCCCGTGAGCTGCTCTGGACGCTGTGGACGACGGTCCGCACCCCGCGCCGAGCGCTGGAACGGGGCCGCACGATCGCCAGCGGGCTCCGCTCGTACGGCTCGGCGCTGCGACCCACGCCGCCGACCTCGCTCGACGGGACCATCGGCGCTCATCGCCGGTGGACGTTCGCCGGTGAGAGCCTCGCCGACGTCCGCACGATCCGCCAGGCCTTTGGCGGCACGGTGAACGACGTCATCCTCGCGGCCGTTACGAGCGGCTTCCGCGACCTCATCGTGGCGAGGGGCGAAGACCCGGATCACGTGGCCCTGCGCACCCTCGTCCCCGTCTCGGTGCGTGACGAGACGGGGCGTGGCGTCTACGACAACCGCGTCTCGGCGATCTTCCTCGACCTACCCGTGCACCTCGAGGACCCGCTCGAGCGCTTGGCCGTCGTCCACGGCGAGATGGACCACCTGAAGCAGTCGCACGAGGCCGAGGCCGGCGAGGCGCTGACCCGGCTCGCCGGCGCGGTGCCGCCGACGTTCACCGCCCAGGCCACCCGCCTCGTGTCGCGGCTGGTGTCGCGGGTGCCGCAGCGGAGCATGAACACGGTGACCACCAACGTCCCCGGTCCGCAGTTCCCGCTCTACTTCGTCGGCAGGGAGATGCTGGAGTACCTACCGTTCGTCCCGCTCGGGCCCGGCGTCCGCATCGGCGTGGCGATCCTCTCGTACAACGGCCAACTCCGCTTCGGCGTCACCGGCGACTATGACACGGCCCCCGACATCGATGTGCTCGCCGACGGAATCGGCGCCGCAGTGGCGACGCTGGTGCGCCTCGCCGGCGCGGGCACGGCCGAGAGGGCCATCGACCTGACCGACACGCGCAAGTTGGCCGCCCGCTGACGAGATCCGGCTCTGCCAGAACGAGTGGCGACCGCCAACTCACGAGGTGTGCACGAGCTCACGACGTGTGCACGAGCTCATGAGGGATGTCGATGATCCCTGAACCCCTGCCGACCGACCTCGTCGCTCGATCATGGCCTGGTGAGTCATCTAGTGCCGACGCTGCGAGCTTCAATGGGTGTGTGTCCCGACCCACGACGAGAAGCGGCACCACTTCCTGGCCCGCTTCTACCCCCAGCTTCCGGGCTGGGGCGGCATGGCGGTGATATCGGGGCGAGAGGACCTTCGGCCCTGTCGCCCACCTTGTCCGCGGCCCCATGGTGGAGGCATGACAGGTGGTCCGAACGTGGGATCGATGCAGGTTTCAGTGCTCATCGGCGCCCCGATCGCCATGGTGGCGCCCGATGCCACCCTCGAGGAGGTTGCGGAGGCCATGGTTGCCGCGGGCGTCGGCGCGTTGGTGCTTAGCGATGCCGCCGGCGACGGTGCCGCCGGGATCATCTCGGAGCGCGACATCGTGGGCGCGCTGGCCGAGAGACGGGACCCGGCGTCGACGCGAGCGAGCGACGTCGCCCACACCAACCTGGTGTGGTGCGATGTCGAGGCGACGGTGGCAGAGGTGGCGACGCAGATGATGGAGTGCTACGTCCGCCACGTCCTGGTGGAGGAGGGCGGTCGGCTCGTCGGGATCGTCTCGGCGCGCGACCTGCTCGGCGCCTACGCCTCCGACGACTCGGACTGAGGAAGACCGTTCAGCCGGTGGCGGACGGGGCGGTGCCCGCGCTGGGACCATCAGGGATGGTCTTGGATCTCCGCCTCCACCCGCACGATTGCCGCCTTGGTTGCGAGCGGGACGAGGTTCCCGTCGACTGGCTGACCGTCGACGACGAGGCGGGACACGCGGCCATGCGCGCCGCGGCGCTTCGTCACGGTGATGTGATATCGGGCGCCGCGGAAGCGGCGGCTGGCGGTGAAACCGTCCCAGTCCGCCGGCAGGCAGGGGTCGATGCGGAGGCCGTCGTGGTCGGGGCGGATGCCCAGGATCCATTGAGTGATGGCCACGAGGTTCCAGGCGGCCGTGCCCGTCAGCCAGGAGTTCTTGGCCTCGCCCGGGCTCGGCGCGTCCTTCCCCGCGATCATCTGCGCGTAGACGTAGGGCTCGCAGCGGTGCTGGTCGCTGATGGGCTCGCGGGCCGATGGGTTGATGCGTAGGTAGTAGTCGAGTGCCCGGTCGCCGTTGCCGACGAGCGTTTCGGCGATCATGACCCAGGGATTGGTGTGGCAGAAGACGCCGGCGTTCTCCTTGTAGCCGGGTGGGTAGGTGCTGATCTCGCCCAGCTCGAGGTGGTACCGGGTGTAGGCGGGCTGTTGGAGCACGATGCCATGTGGGGTTGCCAGATGCTCTGCGACCGATGCGAGCGCGAGCTCGGCCTTGCCATCGTCGAGGCCGATGCCAGCGAGGACGCACATGCCCTGCGGCTCGATGAAGATCTTGCCCTCCTCGTTCTCGGTGGAGCCGACCGGGCGACCGAAGTAGTCGTAGGCACGCCGGAACCAGGCGCCGTCCCAGCCGTGGGCACGGACGGCCGCGTCCATCGCCCGGCCGGCATCAAGACAGCTCGCGGTGTCGTCGGGGTGACCGTGGCGTTCCGCCAGTGTGGCCAGCTCGCCGGCCGCGAGCGCGAACAGGCCGGCGATGAAGACCGACTCGGCGACGCCGCCCTGCCTGTTCTCGGTGGTCTGGAACGATTCGCCTGGGGTTTCGGAGAAGCAGTTGAGGTTGAGGCAGTCGTTCCAGTCGGCCCGTCCGATGAGCGGCAGTCCGTGCGGGCCCAGCCGGTCCAGCGTGTGACGGAGCGAGCGTTGCAGATGCTGGTAGAGCGGCGACTCCGACCCGGGCTCGTTGTCGTAGGGGACCGGCTCGTCGAGGATGTCGAGGCTCCCGGTCTCCTTCACGTAGGCCGCGACCGCGAGGATCAGCCACAGCGGGTCGTCGTTGAAGCCGGAGCCGATGGCGTTGTTGCCGGTCTTGGTCAGGGGTTGGTACTGGTGATAGGCGCCACCGGTGGGGAGCTGCGTCGCGGCGATGTCGAGGATCCGCGCCCGGGCCCGCTCGGGGATCATGTGCGCGAAGCCCAATAGGTCCTGGTTGGAGTCGCGAAAGCCCATGCCGCGGCCGATGCCTGACTCGAACGACGAGGCCGAGCGCGAGACGTTGAACGTGACCATGCACTGGTAGGCGTTCCAGACGTTGACCATCCGGTCGACGTGCTCGGACGGAGTGGTGACGCGCAGGGTGTCGAGGAGGCTGTCCCAGTGGTCGCGCAGGCGCTGGAAGGCCGCATCGACCTCCTCGGCGCGCCGGTAGCGGTCGATGACCGGGCGTACGAGCCGCTTGTTGAGCGTCTGCGATCCGGGCGGATCGAACTTCTCCCCGGCCGGGTTCTCCGCGTAGCCCAGTACGAAGATGATCTCGCGGGACTCGCCCGGACGCAGGCTCAGTTCGATGTGGTGCGAGCCGCAGGGCGCCCAGCCATGGGCGATCGAGTCGCTCGACCGCCCCGACTCGACGGCCAGAGGTCGTTCCCACCCCCGGTAGGGCCCGAGGAAGGCGTCGCGTTGCGTGTCGAAGCCCGCTAGCTCGGTGGAGCAAGCGAAGTACGCGAAGTGGTTGCGACGCTCCCGGTACTCGGTCTTGTGGTAGATGACCCCGTCGTCCACCTCGACCTCTCCGGTCGAGTAGTTGCGCTGGAAGTTGGTGGCGTCGTCCCAGGCGTCCCACAGGCAGAACTCGACCGCGCTGAACAGCGACAGCTCCGCGGTGGCGGGGCGCCGGTTGGTGATGCGCGTGCGCCAGACCTCGAGGGTCTCGCCGAGCGGCACGAAGTAGAGCGTCTCGGCGTCGATCCCTGCGCCGCGGCCGCCGACGACGGTGTAGCCGAGGCCGTGCCGGCACCGGTAGTCCTCGAGCTCGGAGCGCACGGGCTGCCACGACGGCGACCACAGCTCCCCGCTCGCCGAATCACGGAGGTACAGGTAGCGCCCACTCACATCGAACGGTGCGTTGTTGTAGCGATAGCGCGTCAGGCGCCGGAGCCGGGCATCACGGTAGAAGGAGTAACCACCCGCGGTATTGGAGATGATCCCGAAGTAGTCCTCGCTCCCGAGGTAGTTGATCCACGGCAGCGGCGTGTCGGGACGCGAGATCACGTACTCGCGAGCCGCGTCGTCGAAGCGACCGAATCTCGTCATGACGGGCAGCTCAGCACACGGCGACGCGCCGTCGGCCGTGCCTCGTGACCTTCGCCTCCGGGCGAGTGCACGCCCAGAGGCGCACGTGGCTCGATCTCGGGACCTTGGCCCCTTGTGACCAGCAGCCATCGGGCAGACGGTGAAGGAGTCGGATTGGTGTTTCTCGGCACGGCCGGCGCTTGGGTAGCGGCCGGACGTGCGAAGGAGGTGTGCCATGGAAACGTTGGACACAGAGACCGGCGCAGAGGTCGGAACCGGAACCTCCACCGTCTCCGAGCGGGAGCTGGTCCGCAAGCGGTTGCAGACCCGACGTGACTTCGGCTCACACGTCGTTGCCTACGTCGTCATCAACGCGTTCCTCGTCGGGATCTGGGCGTTCACGGGTGCCGGGTACTTCTGGCCAGCATGGGTGTTGGGAGGCTGGGGGGCGGGCCTGGTGCTCCACGCCTGGGACGCCTTCCTGCACCGGCCGATCACCGAGGCCGACATCGACGCCGAGTTGCATCGCAGTCGCCGCTGACGTCATTGGGCTGCCGGCGTGGACGGCGTGGATGGGACTTTGGCCCCTTCCCTTCCGCCTGGCCGCCGAGGAGAGTGATCGCCATGGGACGCACAATGACCGCCGACGGTATCGGGAGCGGCTCGGCCGCTCAGCTCGGCGTTGACCGACGCACATCGCCGGCCGACATGCGTGACATCCGGGCCGCCCTCGACGCCCTGGCGGCCAAGCTCGGGGCTCGGTGGTCGTCGGCAGTGGAGCGCGGCGACTTCGACGAGGTCACCCGGCTCGTCGAGGCCAGCTACGCGGTGCACCGAGCCGTCGTGGCGCTCACGGCCGACGGCCTGGTGCCTGCTCAGGGCTCCGCCCGGACCCGCCGGACCTGAGCCGAGCCTCACCCCGTGGGTGGTGGACAGGCGAAGACCCGCGCGCCTGGTCGACACGACTGAACCGCCATACCGCGTCAAGTCGAATCTACGAACAATGGGTGCCGGGGGCCGCAGGGTCGAAGGTCCTTCTCGCTGCGCCGATATGGTGCTGAGCGTGAAGCCCGTCGACCTGATCGGTCTCAGCTTGGAGGCGGGCAGTGGTGCGCCGGTGGTGCTGCTGCGTGAGCACGACGTGCCGCGTCGGGTGTTGCCGATCTTCGTGGGCCCGACCGAGGCGACCGCGATCGCGCTGGCGCTGGGTGACCGGTTACCGCCGCGGCCCCTCACCCATGACCTGCTGGCCACGCTCGTCGAGACGCTCCATGCGCACGTCGAGCGGGTGGAGGTGACCGAGCTGCGCGATGGCACGCTCTTCGCCGAGTTGGCCGTGAGCGGGCCGACGGGCGAGCGCCGACTCGATAGCCGACCGTCTGATGCGATCGCGCTGGCTGTGCGTGTCGACGCTCCCCTCTTCGTGAGCGGGCTCGTGCTCGACGAGGCGGGCGCGACCTTGGCGGAAAGCCTCGATGAAGAGGCGATCGACGACGCGGTGGCACAGTTCCGCTCGGCCCTCGACACCCTCGACCATGCGGACCTCCAGGCAGACCCGGCCGAGGGCGACACGGAACCCGGCTCGGGCCCCGACCATCCTCCCGACTCGCCAGGCGACTGACGCCCCTCGGGGGCATCGGGCTGTCCGAGGGACTGTCCGCCGGGCAGCCCTTCACTCCGAAGGCGAACGACTCGAGGAGTGACAGGGAGTCCGGCTCATCGTCGCTACGGACTGTCGAACGGCACGACCGGGCGCTGTGCGTTGCGGATCACGTGGTGACTGACAACGCCAGATGCGCCGTCGCTTCCTGCTCCAACCCCTTGAGCTCGGCGGCGATCCCCGACGCCCAGCGCTCCACCTGGTCGGGATCACGCCAGTCGCCCGCCAACCTCTTGGCCATGAGCCGGGCGACGAGCCCGGGCGGGTCGGGGAGCAGGCGGCCGCCGAACGTCTCGTGGCCACGTGCCCCGATGCGGTCCATGAGCTTGCTCACCTGAGGGACCGGTGGGATGTCGGGCTTCTGCTCGGCGTCACCGATCGGGCCACTGGAGAAGAGCCACACCGGCATCGATCGCAGCTCGCGGCGATGATGCTCCACGAATCGCCGGGCGTCACGATGCCAGCGACCCGCGTAGAGCGCCCCGCCGATGATGACTGCTTCGTAGGACGTTAGCGAGCGGTCGGCCGCCGCGGCCTGGACATCGGCCTGCACGTCGTGGCGGCGTAGCGCCTCGGCGATCATCTCTGCCAGACCGGCGGTGCCGCCCATCTTCGATCCGTAAGTCACGAGAGTACGCATGGCTGCAGCGTGCGCCCGGCGGTGGTCGCTCGGCAGGGCCACTCGGACTGGTCCGATGGGACCTTCGTCCCTCGTTGACGGTCACCTCAGGGCGTCGCGTCGTTCGCGGTACTCCTTGCTGGTGATCTCGCCGCGCAGGTAGCGCTCGCCGAGGATGTCGCAGGCATGGCCCGTCGGCGAGGTGCCAGGCGCGGGGCGGGAGGCGATCCGCCGGACCACCGCCGCCACAAGTGCCAACCCGACGACGAGCATGAGGCCGCCGAAGAGGATGGGGGATTCGGGCAACATCGCTGCCTCCTTTGTGTGTCAGTCCGGATAGCGATCCGAGCGCTCGCTGCATCAGCAGTGACCGGCGGGCAGGGCGGCGGTGCCGCCGGCGGCGGCCACGTAGCCCATGAAGCCGTCGACCGAGGCGATCAGCGGCTAGTCGCGCTCGGGGACGTCGATGCGCGTCTCCTCGCAGAGCGCGGTGACGAGGTTGACGAAGTCCATGGAATCGAGCTCCACCGCGTCCTGCAGCGGCGCGGCCGGGTCGATCCCCTCGAGGTCGACCTCGGGGGCGACCGTCGAGCGCCGCCCGGGCGTCGCCCCACGCGAAACCGGCGCGCCCGGCGTCGTAGTCCACGACGTTGGGGTCACGCCCCGCGGGCCAGTCGTCCTTGTCGATCACCGCCCACGACGGGGTGACGGCCACGGCCGTCACCCCGTCGCGGGACCGCCGTCGCCGGCCGGCGGGCCCGTGGCCGTCGATGCGACGGCCGTCGAGCCGCTGAACTCACCGAACGCCTCCCAGGCGCGGGGCGCGTAGACGCTGGCCGTGCCGCCGTCCATGAGCAGTGCCACCCCGAGCAGCTCGGCCACCTCGGCCGGCGTCGCGCCGGCCCGGGCGGCGGCCTTGGCGTGGTAAGCGATGCAGCCGTCGCAGCGCTTCACGACCGCGATGGCCAGCGCCACCACCTCCTTCAGCCGGGCGGGCACCGCGCCCTCAGCGAGCGCCGCACTGTGGAGCTCGGCGAAGCCCCCCCAGGTGTCGGGGATCGCGTGCCGCAGGCCCCTGGTCGGCTCTCGAAGATCACGCAGCGTCTCGCTGTGGCGTGCCATCGTTGTCCTCCGGGCGGTCGATCGACACCCGGCCTCGCAGGCGTCGCCGTCGATATCAGTGTGGGCATCCAGCTCGGCCGCCGTTAGGGCCGAAGGTCCCGTGACCGGCGGGGGTGGCCCGTCCTGCGCGCGTGCCGCCCGGGGCGCGTCGCGGCGGGGGCGTAGGCTCCGGGGTGCATGGGCGAGTTCGCTGGTCCCCGTAGCCTCCGCCAGCTGCTGGTTGCCGTGCTCACGGTGGGGAGCGATCTCGACCTGCCCGCCATGTTGCAGCGCATCGTGGAAGCCGCCGTCGACCTCGTCGACGCCCGCTACGGCGCTCTGGGGGT